>Ga0214473_10004819_pt1 | contig 16200 bp, 13 predicted proteins | sample RVTome_7_FD_203509 | JGI IMG/M metagenome (GOLD analysis project Ga0214473, IMG submission 203509) | Soil microbial communities from uranium-contaminated site in the Upper Colorado River Basin, Wyoming, United States - RVT98D197 | ecosystem: Environmental > Terrestrial > Soil > Contaminated >... | reverse complement strand
CGGACGAGCCGCCCCACCCTCGCCCCGAGTCCGACGCCAGCCGGTGCGACGAGCATCCGAAGGACGAGTGGCCGCGCTTCACGGACTCCCTGCGTGCCGCGATTCGCGCGGGCTGCGTTGCGAGCGCGGACGCGGGCGACTGGCCGCGCTACGTGTGGGGCTGGCACCGGGGCAGGCTGTTTCAAGCGCGCCACCGCACCGATCCACCCGGCAATCGCTACAAGGGCTGGTGGATAGAGCCCGAGGAGCGGCCGAAGGACCCGGACAGGCGCTTGGAGAACCTCCTCGTCGGTCTGGGCGGTGGGTCATGAGCGGTTCCTGTTTTCGTCTCGAGTGGGAATGGCTCGCGGCCGAGCACGTCCCGGTCGCGTCTCATGCCCGCACCTGGGCACGCCTCACCATTCACGTCGGTGATGCGTGCGCAACACGCGTGGCAGACCCGCACACACAGACGGTCCGCGACGGCATCCGCGTACCGCTGATGCCTCTCGCGGAGTGGGTGGTCTGTAACTGGTGGTACCTGCTCCACGAGAGCCCGCGCGCGCACCCGCTGCGAGCCGCGCGCCGGGCGAGCGCCGAAAGCCGCGACTGGCACCATCGCCACAACCTGCTCTTCGCACGCGAGGGCTTCCCGATGTGCGACCTCACGGTGGCACGCGCCAATGCGGACCACGCGGTCGTCAAGGTCGTCCCGGATCCGCGTCCGATCGGTCGCTACCCGGTTCGCTTCATCGAGGACCACGAGCAGCTCGTGCCGCGCGTCGAGGTCCGTCAGGAGCTCCAGCGGCTCGTCGCTGCGGTCCTCGAACGGCTCGAAGGCTGCGAAGCCAGGGACGCGTTGGAGCTCGCGGAAGATTGGTCGGCCATCCAGACGATGACGGGGGAGGACAGACTGCTACGCGAGCGAGCGGGAGCGCTGGGGCTCGACGGCGACGACCCGTCGGTGGTGGACGACCAGACTGCCGAAGCTCTCGTCACGGACCTGTCCGCGTTGCCCGAGGTTCTGGTTGACGATCTGCTGGAGGTACCGATGTCTGCCGGCGAGCTCCCGGGGCACCTCGCCTGGATCGATCGGGTGCGTTCCGGCTCCGCGATCACGTCCGGCAGCTCGTCCGTGGACCTCGAGGAGGGGCGCCGCGCCGTCGCCAGTTTGCGCGATGAGGCCGCAACGAAGCCGGCATACTGGCTCGGTTGGGAGATGGCAGCGCGTGCGCGCGAAGGCCTTCTCGGGCTCGATTCCAGAGCGCATGGCGCACCCCTCGATGAGGCCCTCGCGAGGTGGGTGCATGCCCTCGCCGACGGCGACGAGCCCGACCCTCGTTTCCTCCGCGGCTGGGTGCGCAGCGAGGACCGCGTTTCCGTCGTGCTGCGTCCGGTCCATCGCCCCACGGAACGGTTTCTCATGGCGAGGGCCTGGTGCCTCGGTCTCCTCGGCGGTTCCGAGCGGCTGATCACGGACGCTCAGACGTGGAATCAGGCCGTCTGTCGTGCCTTCGCCACCGAGCTGGTCGCGCCACGGGACTACCTGCGCGGTCGCGTCGGCGGTCCGACGGTGAGCGAAGCGCAGCTCGACGAGCTGGCGGCGGAGCTGGGCGCGCCGAGACGGGCCATCGAGCATCAGCTCGAGAATCACGAGCTGGCGATCGTCGAGTGACGAGCACCGCCGGTGTCGCGAGGCATCGTGGGCGGAACGCAGCTCACTCGGCATCCGGACCACCACGCCGCTTCGCCGTGCGCACGGGCAGCGAGGGCACTCACTCCTGCCCGCGCACGAAGGGCTCGAGGGCGGGCGCGAGCTGATCGACGACGCGCTCGGGGTCGGGTGGGTTGAACCAGCGGAAGGGATGAAGCCAGCTCGCGGGGGCGCCGATGCGCAGACCTCCGCCCGAGCACTCGACGAGCAGCGAGTCGGCCTGGCAGTGGGCGTGCAGGAAGTCGAGCTCCATGCCGAAGGCCATGCTCCCCGGCACCCAGCGCGAAGATTGCGTCACGCGGTAGCGCTCCGTGATGCGTCGCGCGACAGCTCGCCCGCGAGAGCGGAGGCGCTCGACCTGCATGGGCCGCCGCCACTGGCCGCCCCACGGGAAGAGGATCATCCGGCCGAAGCTGTGGAGCGAGACCGCCCGATCGATCACACAGCCTGCCAGAAGCTCCCGGTCGAGGCGCCGGCACACGGCGTCCACCTCGGGCTCGCTGCGCGGGTGGGGCCCGGCGGTTCCGAGAAACGCGAGCGGTCCACGGCCGCCGAACGGCCGCGGGCGCCAGTGCGTGGGCCAGTTGCGGTTGAGATCCACGCCCCGCCCGTTCGCGCGCGCGAATCGCCGGCGGCCGGCGCGCAGGTCCGCCTCGGCGTGCCGGTAGCCGTCCACGTTCACCAGCGGGAAGAACAGGACGCGCCGGTCGAGCGGAGGTGCCGCGACCAGGCGGGAAAGCAGCCCGAGGCCCACCTCGACGCCGATCCACTCCATCGCGTGAACGCCCGCCATCACGACGGAGAGACGCTCCCTGCGCGCGGGGCCCACCTGCAACACGAAGATCGGCTGGCCACCGGCGGTGCCGCCGATCCGCTCGACCGACATGCCGCCGTGCGTGCCGGCGTCCGCGAGCGCCCGCATCACGTCCGCGTACCCGCGGTATCCCCCCACGCGCTCGAGGTCCACGCCGTCGCCCAGCGGCCGTTCCCCCGCGAGCGCCCGCACATGCGCCGCGAGCTTGGCAGCCCCGTTACCGTCCGCGGTCACGGCCGGAGCATACCCGAGACGTGGCCACCTCGAGCCACGCCAGAAGTCAGGCGGGACCGTCCGAGACCGTCCGCGCGACTGCCTCGGCGAAGCGCTGGAGCTGGTCCAGGTCCGACTGGAGGATCTCGAAGATCCGCTCGTGGTCGATGTCGAGGTAGACGTGGACCAGCACGTTGCGCAGGCCGGCCCAGCCCACGAGCTGGGACGCGAGCTCCTCGCGGTGAGGAAGCGCGACGAGGCGGGTGGTCCGTGCCTTGCATTTTTTTTCTCTCCATAATGGACTCATGTCCCGCCGTCTCCGCGCATGTTGCACCGACCCCGTCGCCCTGCGCGCCGTCGATCGACGGGAGTGAAGCTGTCATGCGGATTTCGATGCTGGAATCGGTGGTCGCCGGCTCGCTCTTGATCGCGGGAGGCTGTGTCGGGACCGGGGGAGACCGGGAGGGCCTGGGGATAGCGTGCGAGATGCCCCTCGAGCCCGGGGACTGCGCGGCGGCATTGGCGAGCGGCTCCGCCGGCAGCGGCGAGTGTTGCGACGATTCGTCGCGATGGGGGTGCGTGCGAGAGGAAGACGCCTGTGTGCGCGTTGCGCTCGAATGCAACGGCGGAGTCTCGATGGTGCTCAGCCAGTCCGACCCGGGCTGCGGCGGAACGGCCCCCGAAACGGGGCGGACGTGGCTTGCCGATGTCTGTGAGGTCGCAGCGGTCGAGGCCGGCGTCGGCGACGCCTGTGGAGGCGACTGGCTCTGTGCGGTTCCCGACGGGGAATGCGCTGCGGTGGCCGCATGCCGGGCGGAAAGTGTGTCGCTGAGCCGGGTCTGCCCCGTCGACCGGATCGAGGCGGCCCTGAGAACGCCGGACACCGGACCATGGATGGCATGTCCATCTCCCGAGGACGCTCGCCCAGGTGATGCGTGCGACGGCACATGGGCCTGCATGGCTGGCATGCAGGAGCTCGCCTGGTGCGTGAAAGGCGTCCTTCACCTGGGGCGCCTGCCCGAGGGCGCCGGGCGATCCTGAGCCCGCCCCGTCGCGCGACCCGCCCCCGAGCGCCAACCCGGCTCAGAGCGCCCGCACGTGCGCAACGAGCTCGGCAGCCCCGTTACCGTCCGCGGTCACGGCCGGAGCATACCCGAGACGTGGCCACCTCGAGCCACGCCAGAAGTCAGGCGGGACCGTCCGAGACCGTTCGCGTCACTGCCTCGGCGAAGCGCTGGAGCTGGTCCAGGTCCGACTGGAGGATCTCGAAGATCCGCTCGTGGTCGATGTCGATGTAGACGTGGACCAGCACGTTTCGCAGGCCGGCCCAGCGCACGAGCTGGGACGCGAGCTCCTCGTCGAGGGCACCGCTCTCGGCCAGCACACCGATGGCGTCGCGGTACGACGACGGCGTGCGCCAGCCGCGATCGGCGATCAGGTGGTGCGCGATGTCGAGGACACACTCGGCCGCGAGCTGGAGCCACCGCTCGGCCTGTGCGTGAAGACGGCGATCGCGCAGGTAGTCGTCGCGCGCCGTCTCCGCCAACGAGCGCAGATCCCGCAGCAGCATCTCGAGCCTCGCCAGTCGACGCTCGAAGACCTCAGGATCGACCAAAGGTCCCCTCCGCGATGCGCCCGTGCCGGCCGCGGGCGGTGATGGCGTCGAAGTAGCGCTGGTCCTCTGCGAGCCCCATCGTGCGAACGAAGTACTCGACGAAGCGCCGGCGGTCCGCCATGACGAGCAGCTCGCCGCGCAGCGCACGCTGGGCCAAGAGAGGGTCCGCGTCGTTCAGCACGACCACGTCGGCGGTCCCGATCGCTGCCAGCTCGGCGGCGACCTCCGTGCGCGCGCGAAAGCGCTCGCGTGGGCTCATCTCGTCGTCGAGCAGGATCGCGATGTCCCAGTCCGAGTCGGGGCGGCCTTCGCCGCGCGCCCTGGAGCCGAACAGCAGCGCGAACCGGATCTCCGGGCGGCTCGAGAGACACCGCGTGATGGGCCCAGGTACCGGCACGGGCCGATCGTAGCAGGCGGTCCGCGGCGCGGCCACCCGCACCCGAGCGCGATCGCGAGCGATCGCGCTCGGGGCGATTCCGGTGGAATCGGCCTCCCCTATACCGCCCGTCGTAACGGCCCCGTATGATACCCGCCATGGTGCGTCTGCCGTCCTTCCGTGGCCTCCTTTCCTTCCCGACCCATCCGGTCGTGCTGTCCGCGCTTCTCTGCATTACCGTCGCCGGGTGCGGCGGTGGCGACGCGGTTCTCGACGCCGGCACGGCCGAGTGCCAGCAGCCGGACATCCGGTGGTCGCACGCGCGCGTCGGCACCGTGCCGGCAGTGACCCGCACCGTGCGCATTCAGTACCTGCGCGACTACTGCCGGGACGGCGTGATCCAGCTCAGCTCGTCCGACGACGGCGTCGCGTCCGTGGCCCCGAGCGTCACGATCCCCCGCGGGAGCAGCAGGGCGGACGTGGAGATCACAGGGGTCTCCGCGGGCACGGCGACGATCACGGCCACGTGGCAGGTTGGCGCCGCGCCCAAGACGGCCACCCTCGACGTGCAGGTCACGGCCGACGAGCTGGCGGTATGCGCGGGCTCCGCGGCCGGGCGGCTCGATCCAGGCGACGGCCTCGAGCTTCCGGGGCAGGCGCGGATCGCGCTTCCCGCGGGCGCGGCCCGGGACGACCGCTATCACGCGGACGGATTCGACGGGACGATCGACTGCGGCTCTGATCAGGTCCCGGCGGGGTACGAGGCCCTCGGTCCGGCGATCCGCTTCGGTCCCGCAAACGGCCGCTTCATGCGCGAGCTGCCGATGAGCATCCCCCTCAGGCTCTCGCTCCTCCCCCAGGGCGCCAATCGCAGCCACGTGGAGATGAGCTATACGGGTCCGGGCGTCACCGAGCCACGCATCGTAGCCGTGGCCATCAATGGCCTCGTGGGTGGAGGCGACGCCACGCTCAGCTTCGAAGCACCCCGCCTCGGCACCTATCAGGCCGTCGTGCGGACGACCGCGGGAACCCCGCGCACGCGCACGTTCACGTTCCGGGGCATTACGGGCGTCTCCATGGGCGGCGCCGGGACGGGCATCATCGGCTTCCGCAACCCCGACCGCTTCGACTTCGCCGCGCCCCTCGGGGCTTCCTGGGACTGGGTCTATCTGCTCGATTACATCCGGACCTGGATTCTCGGCGGCTTCTGCACCGAGGACGAGCGAGTGCTGGATCCGACGGGCTGCGCGACCGGAAGCTCACTCGCCCGTACCCCTCCGGCACGCAACATCCACGAGCACATCCAGCACTACGAGTACTGGTGGTACGAGGACGAGTACCGCGGACAAGGAGGCACCTTCGACCGCGAGGAGTACATTCGTCTCTTTCGCGATCTGAGCTACATGTTCGGCAATCCGAACACCGACCGTACAGACGATCCGACCGAGCCCAACATCACGCCGCCAGGCGTGCCTCACGAGGACCTGATGCGGACCGCCGAAGATCGCTGCGCGAACCCCGTGGTGATCGAGCCGTTCGACGGCTCGCCGGGCACCGGGTTCTTCGACGCGGACTACAATCCCGACGGCACCCATCAAGTCATCACCTTCTGCGACGGTGCCGAAGTGCGCGTGGACGGGCGTCGTGACGTGGGGCTGTGGGATCCGGCCGGAGCCAACAACGTCCCCATCGAGGTCGCGCTCTCCGTGGACATCCTCGCCAACGGTGTGCGTGATCCCGGCGAGCCCGTGATCCGCCAAGGGCGCGAGCCCTTCGACGACTGCGGCCTCGACCGGATCTGCGACCGTGACGAAGTGGGCTACGACGCCCTCACGAACCCCGACCCCGCCGGCGACGACTACGACTACCAGTACAACCCGGCCGGGACCGAGCGCAATGCGTTCCGCGACGGCGACGCCTGCGACGCAACGGGGGGCGAGGCTTTCCTCGACTCGGGTCTCGACGGTGTGCTCGGCACGGCCCAGCTGGTCGACGGCGGCTTCGATCACGGCGAGGGGAACGGCTGTTGGGACATGACCCGCGGCATGATGCGCATGCTGGACCGGGGACCCAAGCGCTCGCTCTCGACCATGAGCGACGAGGCCCTGATGGATCTCGACATCTTTGCCGACGGCGGCATCCGCGACATCTTCAACGCAGCCGTCGCGGCCAATCACACCTCGGGCGCCATCACGGCCCGCGGCATGCCTCTGCGCTACTACAACGGCCACGCCGCCATGCACCTCGACGCCCTCCCGAACGACGACGAGTCCTTCGTGTTCACGACGGTGAACTGGGACGAAACGGGCAAGAACGTCCTGGTGCGCTACGGCAACCCGGACGCCACGCCCGGGCGACTCGAAGCGGGAGATGGCGCGCATGTCGGGACGATCGAGCAGGCGGTCAATCGCATGCTCAGCGCGCTCGTGTGGATGAGCGCGCGCTGGCCCGGCGGCGACCGCCGGCGCGTCGAAGACCGCCTCTGCGCCAACACGACAGTCGGCTGCGAGCACGTGAACCAGTTCCTCATCGATTTTACGGCGCCCTCCACGGGACGCACGGGTCCAGCGTCCATCGTCTTGCCACCCGGCTACTACGACCCCGAGTTCGCCGACGTGAGCTACCCGGTCGTCTACTTCCTGCACGGCTACGGCATGTCGCCCGAAGACCTGATCGCCACGGGCATCCTGTTCTGGAACTTCATGATCTCGCCGAGCATCCCCGAGGCCGAGCGCTTCCAGAAGATGATCTTCGTGTTTCCCGATGGCCGGTGCCGGGGCGACGAATGCGTGAAGGGTACGTTCTATACGGACGCCCCCGAGAGCTCCCCTGGCGCCGCCCAGATGGAGACCTTCATGCTCGACCTCATGGACTACGTGGACACCAACTACCGCACGCGCGGACCCCAGGATTTCGAGGTCATCGACTGACGAGTCGACCCGGAGGAATCAAAGACGATACCGAGGATCTCCCGCTTTCCGGCCGAGGCACTTGATCGCGGTCAACACTCTTTTCTCAGGGCAGTGCACAGGGAAGTGATGACGCTTCTCGAAGACAGGGTGGCCGTGGTCACTGGGGCCGGACGGGGCATCGGGCGAGCCATCGCCGAGACCCTGGTTCGCCACGGAGCCGCGGTGGTGATCAACGATGTGGACGCCGCGCCCGCGGAGGAGGCACAGCGCGCGTGTGAGACCATTCGCGCCGGCGCGTGCGTCACGTCCATCGGCAGCGTGACCGGTCCGGCGTACACGGACTCGCTCATGCGCACGGCCGTCGAGCGCTTCGGTCACCTCGACATCCTCGTCAACAACGCCGGCATCACGCGCGACCGCATGTCGCATCGCATGTCGCAGGAGGACTGGCAGCTCGTTATCGACGTGAACCTGACCGGCACCTTCAACTGCATTCGCTCCGCATCCCCGTTCATGCGCGACGAGGCGAAGCGCGAGATGGACGAGCGCGGTGAGGTCTCGCGCGTCCGCAAGATCGTCAACTTCTACTCCACCGCCGCGATTCGCGGCAATCCGGGCCAAGCCAACTACGTTGCGGCCAAGATGGGCAACGTCGGACTCACGCGGACCATCGCGCAGGAGTGGGGTCCCTTCCGGATCTGTGTCAACGCCGTCGCGCCCGGGTTCATCGAGACCCGCATGACCGCGCCCAAGAAGAAGGGCGACGAGATGGGCATCCCCGAGCCGATCCGGCAGGCTGCGCTGCAGCGAATCCCCTTCAAGCGTTTCGGCCTTCCCGAGGACGTCGCCAACGCCGTGCTCTTCTTCGTCTCCCCGATGAGCGACTACATCACCGGTCAGGAGATCAACGTCTCTGGCGGCATGCAGATCCCGTGAGCCATTCATGACCGACCTGATCCAGGGCCGGGTCGCCGGCTGCGACCTCGGCAAGGCCACGGCGAAGCTCGTCGTGGGAACCATTCAGCCCGACGGCACGCTGCGCATCGACGCCGCCGAGACCGTCGTTCACGAAGGCCGACCCATGGAGGCCTTCGCGAGTTGGTACGAGCGCTTGGGCATCGCGTCGTGCGAAGCCCTCGGAGCCACGGGTCTCCACGCCGACGAGCTCATCGAGCCGGCCGTCACGGGCCTGCCAGAGGATGCCTGTCTGCTCGCGGGCCTGGGGCTCGTCCCCGGCCTCTCGGGGCCCTTCAACGTCGTCAGCATCGGCGCCCGCGGCTACTCTGTGCTCACGCGCGATGCCCGCGGCCGCGTGCAGTACGTGGAGAACGACAAGTGCTCCTCCGGAACGGGCGAGACGATGGTGAAGATCGCGGGGCGCTTCGGCCTGTCGATCGAGCAAGCCGATCGCCTCGCCACGACCGCGACCGAGGCGATCCCGATCACCGCCAGGTGCTCGGTCTTCGCCAAGAGCGAGATGACGCACTTCGGAAACCAGGGCAGATCTGCGGACGCGCTGTTCCGGGGCTACTTCGGAGCGGTGGCGAGCTATGTGACGGCCCTGCTCGCGAGGGCGCGAGTCGAAGGCCCGGTGGTCCTGGTAGGGGGTGCCACCCGCATCGGTGCGCTCGTCGAGGCGATGGGGGCGGCGGTCGGCGAAGAGCTGATCGTCCCCGACGAAGCGACCGTCATCCAGGCCATGGGTGCGGCGCTCCTGGCGGCGGAGCAATGCCGGGCCGAGGCCCTCGACCCGCTCCCCCACGACCCGACCGACCTCATCGTCCCGACCGAGCACCGCTTCCGAGTCCTGCCGCCCGCGAGCAACTTCGCCGACCGCGTGACCCGGCTCGTGGCGCCGCCCGCGCCCGCCGGCGCCGAGAGGGCTCCCTGCGTGCTGGGGCTGGACCTCGGGTCCACCGGGAGCAAGCTCGTGCTCACGTCGGTGGAGACGGGCGAGGCCGTCCTCGATCTGTACGACCGCACCCGGGGTAACCCCGTGGAGGCGGCCCAGCGCCTCATCGCGGCCCTTCTGGACCGCACGGCCGCTGACGTGCGAGCCGTGGGTCTCACGGGCTCGGGACGCGAGGCGGCGGCCACGGTGCTTCGAGCGGTCTGGCCCGAGGCCGCGGCGCGCATCGTCGTGATCAACGAAATCGTGGCGCACGCGACCGCCGCCATCCGCTGCGACCGCGACGGCGACGGGGACCTCTCGATCGTCGAAATCGGCGGACAGGACGCGAAGTTCGTCCAGGTCCGGGGAGGGCAGATCGTCGAGAGCGACATGAACAAGGCCTGCAGCGCGGGCACCGGATCGTTCCTCGAGGAGCAGGCCGTCTTCTACGGCATCCACGACATCGAGGAATTCACCGGGCTCGCGCGGGAAGCGAAGACCCCGCCCGACCTCGGACAGATGTGCACGGTGTTCGTGGCGGAGGCGGCGGCCGAGGCGCACAACGAGGGGTTCGGCCTCTCGGACCTGTTCGGCGGGTTTCAGTACTCGGTCATCCACAACTACATGAACCGGGTCATGGGGCAGCGCACCTTCGCTCAGCGCATCTTCTTCCAAGGCAAGCCGGCCTCTGGGGAGTCCCTGCCCTGGACCCTCGCAGCAGTGACGGGCCGCGAGGTCATCGTGCCGCCCAATCCCGGTGCGATGGGAGCATGGGGCATCGGGCTCTGCGTGCTCAGGGACCTCGATCGGGAAGCCCTCCTCGCGGCTCACGCCCTCGACCTTCGAAGCGCCCTCGGGGCGCGTGTCGTCGGGCGTACGGAGATCCAGTGCCGCGACCGGGCCTGCGGGACCCTGTGCACGATAGAGAAGACGGCCGTGAGTGTCGGCGAGAGGAAGCACAGCATTCTCTCGGGCGGAGCCTGTCCGAAGTACGAGATATCCACGGCGACCAAGCCCAAGCTCCCCATCGACTCACCCAGCGCGTTCGACGAGCGGGCGGCGCTGCTCGCACCGTACCTCGAAGACACGAGCGGGCGGCGCACGGTCGGGCTCGCGCTCGTGGGAGCCTGCCACAACCACCTGCCCTGGCTCGTGACCCTGCTGCGCGAGCTCGACATCGGCGTCCGGGTCCTGCGCTCGGACGCGGACTCCCTGCCGCGCGGCGAGGCGCGTTGCTATTCCTTCGATGCCTGTGCGCCAGTGAAGATCGCCCACGGAGTGGTCGACGCCGACGTGGACACGATCCTGTTGCCCAAGGTGCTCTCGGTCGGCGACCGCGACGGTTGCGGTGGCCGGACCTGTCCGATGAACCAGGCGTTGCCCGAAATGGTCGAGAGCGCCCTGCGTGACCGGGGACGGAACATGCGCGTTCTCCGACCGATCATCTCGTTTCAAGAGGGGTACGATGGCTTGCTCCTTCTCGCGCAGCTCCTTCCGCTGCGCGAGGAGCTCGTAGTCGATGAGGATCGGCTGCTCGAAGCCGTGCGCGCTGCTGCCCGGGCACAGCGCGACTATGAAGCCGCGCTCGCGGAGATCGGCGAGAGCACGCTCTCGTACGGTCGCGAACATGGTCTGCCGACCGTGGTCGTGAGTGGCTCGCTGCACGTGATCCATGACCGCGCCGTCAACGCCGGTATTCCGGGTCTCCTTCGCGAGAACGGTGTCCTCGCCCTGCCGGTGGACTGCTACCCGATCCCCGAATCGACCCATCCCGCGCCGCGCATCGCCTGGGGCGACGCGAACCGCGCCGTGCGGGCGGCGCTCGACTGTCGAGTACGTGGGGACGCCTATCCCCTATTCCTTTCGTCCTTTGGCTGTGGACCGGCCTCCTTCATGGAGCAGGTCTTCGGGATGCTCATGGAGGGATATCCGCACACGGCTCTCGAGAGTGACGGGCACGGAGGGACCGCAGGCTACGTCACGCGCGTCCAGGCGTTCCTCCATACCGTCCGCAAGCATGACCGCGCGCCCTCCCCCGCCCCGCCCGACAGGATGGCGCTCCTGAATCAGCTCGAGAAGAAGCCCTACGAGGATCTCGAGGGCTCGCGCTTCGTCGTGCTGTCGATGGCGGACAAGCTCTCTCCGGTGCTCGCCGCCGTCTACCGCTCATACGGCCTCGACACGGTCGCCTCGGGGCCCACGTCGCCCGACACGTTGGCGCTTGGACGGCGCGACTGCTCGGGCAAGGAGTGCCTACCCTATCAGCTCATCTGGGGGACCTTCAGGGAGCACCTCGAGCGTGATCAATCGGGCAAGCCCGCGGTCCTGATGCAGGTCACGGGTCAGGGCCGGTGTCGCAATTGCATGTTCTCGCTCAAGGACGAGATCTCCCTCAGGCGTCTCGGACGCTCGGAAGATGTGTCCTTGCGGCACTGGTCCGCGGGTGCGGACCTCGGGTGGCGCTTCATGGTGCGCCTGTCCTCTGCCCTGGTGGTCTGGGACGTCCTCTACCAGCTCACGGCGTACTACCGCCCGGTGGAGCGATTTGCCGGCGAGGTCGACGCCCTGTACGCGCGCTTCGCGGACGAGCTCACGGAGCTGGCCGCCCGTCCTATGAGGGGCTCGGACGCGGCGCGAAACGGCGCTTCGACAGTGAGCGGTCTTGGCTCAGCGCTCCGCGGACTCATCGGGATGGCCAAGGGCGGCAGCGATCTCCGAGGGCTCCTCGACCGTGTGGCCGTGGCCTTCGAGGAGGTGGCGCGCAGATCGCCGGCGAAGCCCGGTCTCAGGACAGTCTTCCTCAGCGGCGACATATACGTCCGGATCGACGAGTTCGCGAGCGACTCCCTGATCCGGCGCCTCAACGAGCGCGGGATACGCGTGATCGTCGAGCCGGTCTCCGTATTGGCCGAGTACATGCTGTACGAGGGCATCGCCGAGATCCTCGACGTGCCGACCGACCTGCTCGAGAACGAGATCCTCAAACGCGGCAACCGGCGCGTACGAAAGGCGTTCTACGAACAGGTCCGTCAACGCCATTCCTGGCTTCCCCTCAGCGAGCTTCCGAAGATCGTCAGGGAGTCACGCAAGGTGCTCGATCGGCATCCTCAGGGCGAGGCGCCAGTCACGGTGGGTAGCGTCATGCATCACTGGGACGAGGGCATCTGCGACGGTGTCGTCGTCGTGAGCCCTTGGGGGTGCGGACCCGCGCTGATCAGCGAGAGCCTGCTGCGCCACCAACGTCACATCCCCCTTCTGTTCGTGTACAGCGACGGCTCTCCCATGGACCAGCGCCGGCTCAACGCGTTCGCCTTCCGGCTCCGCCGGCTGCCTCCGCGGGCACCAGAGCCCACGGCCGTGCCCCGCGGAAGGCCCCAGCTCCGGCTCGTTCCGTCATGAGAATCGCCATCGTGTACGAAAGTTGGCGCGGGACGACGCGGGCTGCTGCAGGAGGCATCTGCGCAATTCTCGAGCGCGAGGGCCACCATTGCACCGTCGAACCGGTGGCCACGGCGGACCCTGGGCGAATCGTCGAGGCGGACTTGCTTTGCATCGGGACCTGGGTCCAGGGGCTGTTTCTGGTCGGACAGCGACCGACCCGCGGCGTCATGCGCTTCATCGACCACCTCGAGAAGCTCGATGGCCGGCGGGCGATTGCGTTCTGCACCTACAAGCTCTCCCACGGCGGAACACTCGATCGCATGGGCGCCGCGCTCGAGTCGCGGGGGGCCAGCGTCATTGGACACTTCGCCTTCCGCGGCGCACGGCCGAGCCGCGACTTCGCAGCGTTTGCGCGTGATCTCCGCTGACGGCTCTTCAGCGTACTTCGAACAGAAGCCGTGCGAAGCGTGTGCCGTCCACACTCGCAGAAAGGCTGTACAGTCCCGGGAGCCACTCGACCGCGCCGCCGCCGGAGCGACGTGTCCCGCCTCGGCTGAACCGCTCAGCGGTCAACGCGTAGAGGCCCTGCCGGTGTGACTCGCCCGGCGGCACACGGGTCGTCTCCTCGTGGATCACGGAGCCCTGGTCGAGATTCGCCACGGCTTCGGCCCGCAGTGTCCACCCTAGCGTGTGTCCGGCTGCCTCCGGGTGGAACCAATAGAAGCGCGGTGCGCCGGAGGTCGCGCTCACGCTGTCGATGGCCGGGGGCAGGTGCTCGCGCGTGTCGGGCCCGAGTGGAAAGTCGGCGGCGAAGGGTCCGGCCAACCAGGTCGGATCCTCCGGAGGGGTGTCGGGCTCGTCCTTGCATCCCGCGAGACAAAGCGCAGCGGCCAGGAGGCACGTTGCCCTGCGATGCGGACCCGGTCGATGTGAGCCAAACCTGAGGAGCCCGGTCGAAATAATTCTGTCAGTTCGAGGGCGCCGCGGCGCCGCGAGGGCAAGGCGCGAGGAGGGAAGATACCCGCGGTATCTGACCGACGAAGCAACGCCGCGATCGCGGATGCCCCGGCGGCCGAATGCAAGAATTGTTTCGACCGGGCGACTAAGCGTCGCGCATGGCGCCGCTGCCTCCCACCGGATAATAGGCCCCGCCCAGATAGTGGTTGAGCAGGACGACCGACATGAGCGCGCTCGAGCGGCTGGGCGGCAGGCCGATGTCGCCGCTCGGTCCCGCCATGGCGTTGCGCAACATCGGATCGCGGAAGCTCTTGGCGAGCACGTCGGCGTAGGTCGACGTCAAGAGGCGCGCGATCTCGGGGCCGGACAGCAAGACCTCCCGCGCGCCCCGAATGGACGGCCCTTTCACGGTCATGCGCGACAGGGCGGCGCACGCGCGCATCAGGCGCCCGAACCGGTGCAGGTTGTCCTTCTCGGCCGGGAAGTCTCCCGCGAGCAGCTCGATCCAACGGTCGAGCCCCTTGATCAGCTTCGTCTCGTAGCCCTCGAAGACGTACCGATCGATACAGTCCGGATCGATCTCCCGAAAGCGCACGCCCTCGAGTCCGAGCGAGTCGAGCAGGCGCCGCATGGTCTCACCCGGCCCGGCCTCGCCGAGGTAGTGGACGCGGATGTCGAAGTGCACCTTCCTCCGGGAGAAGGGGTTGAGCATGCCGCCGAGCTGCTTGGCAGCCTCGAGGAGCAGCACCGAGCGTCCCTGCCGGGCCAGCTCGAGCCCCGCCGTCATCCCGCCGGCGCCGACCACGATCGTGTCATAGCGACGGGTCATCGTTCGCCTCCCCTTGCGGCCTTCTCGGCCGTCCATGACCGCCTTCTCGAGCGGTCACAAGCAGATGCCGCCGGAGAGCGGGCAAGGGCCCGCATCGCATGCCCCGTCGGGACAACAGATTTCGCCTGGCCCTCCGCACGGCACGCAGACCACGCCGCCGACCCCGCCGCACGGCGGACCTTCGCAGCACGCTGTGCCCGGGCCGCATGGAACACCGCCAGTGCAGCAGGGACTCCCCTCGGTGCCGCACTGCACACACACATTTTCGGCCGAGCAGGCGAGGTTGTCGCCATCGCACGCCGGGCCCGGACAACACGAAAACCCCTCCATGCCGCACGGGTCCGTCGTGCCACCGGCACATGTCCCGCCGGGACCGCAATCCTCGCCGTCGAGGCATGGCGGCCCCCCGAGGCAGCACGGCAAGCCGTCCAAACCGCAGTCCGTGCATCCTCCGTCCATGCACACTTGCATGGGCTCGCACGCGGGGCCAAACGGGCAGAGCGGGGAGTTGCAGCCGCATTCCGTGCACTGGCCCCTTCCATCGCACGAGCCCTCCGAGCACAGCACGCCATCGCAGCAAGGCTCGCGGAAGTGCCCGCAGGATGGGCAGCCCGCCGGCGTGCACCCCGGGCACGGGGGCACGCCGCTCGGCACGCAGTTGCCTGCGCCGTCGCAGGTGTCCGTCCCGTCACAGAACACTCCATTCGAGCACTCCACGCCCGGCGTCACATCGTACGCGCAGCGCGTGCCGGCGCACGTGTCTTGCGTGCACGGGTTGCCGTCGTTGCAGTCCTCGGGCCTCGTGCAGTTGCCGGTGGCGGCCGAGTAGCAGCGTCCGCCGAGGCACCGCCAGCCCTCGGGGCAAGTCTCGTTGGACACGCACGTGTAGGCGCCGTTGGTGAGCTCGGCTTTGCATCCGGCGGCCGCTCCCATGAGCGCGAGGCATGATGCACACAGCCAAGTCGTGATTCGTCGTCCCATGCGAGGGCCCTCCCGAAGTGCCTCCGTCAGAGCTCCCCTCGTACCCAAAGCCCCGTCGGGCCGAGCGCGACCGTGGTCTCGCCGCCCTCTCCGCTCGTCAGCACCAGCACGAGCCCGGTGGCGAGCGCGGCCGCGCCCAAGCTCCCTACCACCAGCCCGATGCTCGTAAGAACGGGTGCGCGATTGTAGGGATCTCGGAGCTCGACCCACGGCGTGCCGTCCGCCGCACCCTCGACCGTCGACACGTCGCCCGCGCCCACGGCGAACACCACGGCCCCTGTTGCGAGCGCGACGCCGCCGCCGACCACGAGAACCCAGCCCGCCGTGCTCGCTCCGCCGCCCGATGACGATTCGGCGCGTGCCTGATCGGCCGCCCGCGCCCGTTCCTGGGCCGCTTCGAGCTCTCCGGCGCGCGCCTCGTCTTGCTCGATGCTCCGCCGAAGCGTGACGATGCGACCCTCCACGATGGCCCGGTTCGCCGCGTCCTCCGTCTCGGCCAGGTACCGCTCGAAGGCCTCGAGCGCCTCGCGATCGCGGC
>Ga0214473_10004818_pt1 | contig 16202 bp, 20 predicted proteins | sample RVTome_7_FD_203509 | JGI IMG/M metagenome (GOLD analysis project Ga0214473, IMG submission 203509) | Soil microbial communities from uranium-contaminated site in the Upper Colorado River Basin, Wyoming, United States - RVT98D197 | ecosystem: Environmental > Terrestrial > Soil > Contaminated >... | reverse complement strand
CTAATAGATACAGGCCCGATCGTTACTATCTGACCGGCAGTTTCTTCAAGGTCTACACCGCTGACTAACAAATTAGCTTTTCTAATTTTCGGATTGAGGGAAGCACCTAAATCGTGACAAACCGCATCCCAGGCTTGTTGTGAGAGAATAGTAACCTGTCGGCTGCCGCCTTTTGTATGATGATCGCCCGCCAAACCCCTAGCAGCTACTGCTTCGACCTTGGAAACATTGATAGCCGGAGCTTCACGCTCTGGTCTGATAAAAATAGACAGAAGAGTTCCTCGGGTCATTTTAGTTGGGGGCCAAAAATAATTTCATCATTTGGTGAGAACTTTCCTTCATGGTGAAGTCGTTTCCAATTGATCTTTAATTCTCCTTGTTCCAGACTTTCTAGCATAAAATGCTTTATTCTTAGTGCTTTTTGGTAGATTTTAGTTTCTTCGTCTGTTAGGTAAGACTCTACTAAAATCTGAGACTGATTAAAGTTTTGAAAAGCTTCATGACATTGGTCACAACTACCCCCACAGCAGGAAGATTTGTCACACGTTTCACAAACAATGATAGCAGCATTGCACAGATCACACCAGCGCAATGGGTAATCTCCTTTCCAAGTCCTATTCCCAAATAGGTCACTCATTAAATTTTTTCCTTCTACGGTCTTTTATTTTCACTTTTTTTCCTTTGGAATCACTACCTCGGAGAAAAGACCTTTGATGCATCTGCTCTAGAACGTCATAATTGGCTCCGCCGTTCGCTTCATCTAGCACCGAATCTATGCCACAATGAGGGCAAATAGCAGTAACCAGCCCTTTATCGGTCCATTCTGTTATTTCCCCTGAATTATAAACCCTGCCGCAATAATAGCAGCCGCATAAATTGCTTTGTAAAAGTCTTTCTCTATTATACATGCTGAGTTTACCCAGCGAGGCTAGTTCTTTTTCAGTCATGATTCAAACGAGGATATCCGAAATCTGGAAAGATGCAAGGATCTGACCTCGGATTGCATTCCCCCACCGGCTAGCAAGTGAATTTTTGGGATCGACTCGACGGGACCGTAAAACGTGGCCTTGCAAACTTTTTAATTGGATGCCCCTTGTTTGCTAAAAATAAACTATTATCCTCCTTCTAAGCCAAAAGGAGAAAAATAATGCTATATTTCATTAGAAATTTGACGAACCAAGCAATAAAGATCGGTCACTCCATCAATGGAGGAGAGGGTAGGCTTGGGTCGCTTTCCACAGGAAGTACTGCGGATTTGACAGTTATTTTAAATTGGGATGCACCCGATTACTTAGAGGCTGAATTACATCAGCGATTTGTCTATTGCCGTATTCCCAGTAACAATCCTAAAAAGGAATGGTTTTATAGCGACCCTCGTTTGGAGGGATTTATAGAGGGCCTTCAATCTGCCATCAAATTTTCTAACGTGGCCCACCAAAAGTCCCCGAGCAGCGCTGGTGTGTCAAAGAGTCCTGAAAATAAGCGATGTAAGATTAGCGCCAACGAAAATACACCTAATCGAATTACTAGGCTGGAAGAGACACTTAAAATAATGCGAGCCAACGGAAGCTCGCTCCCCCTTAGGATGCACGATCACAAAGGCACTTTGACAGTGTGGTGGGCTTCTAAGGCTGAGGCAGAGGAGCATTCAAATAAAGCCTCTATTGCCTGGGAGGAACAAAATGAGGTATTAGTCGAACATAGAGTGGGTCGTAAGGGCGATTTATTTACAACAGGTGTCGCCGGACCGTTTGATAAACTTCCGTGGCCACTGGAACCTGCGGAACCCGAACTAGGAATAAAATGTGGTGGTTGTTTTGGCGAGATACAAGAAAGTCTAGGTGGGGCGGGATCTTATAAATATATCAATGATGGAGAAGTGATAGAAGGAATAAATTGTTATGGCTGTTACAGGGCGTATCACTTGAAATGTGCACAAAAATTAACTTCTTACAACGCCGATGATCCAACCAATGATGCGAGAGAGTTCTTCTGGTGTACACGTTGTGCAGAAAATCACGAATGGGAGAAGAGTATCGGACGTATGCCACCCGGGCAACCATTCACGGACGGCTTGGCAAGTAGATCCACGCCCCAGTCGTAACAAATTGTCTCGCATTTACGAAGATCCTGAGCTTTCAATTTGTTATCATAGTTTAATGGGTCAAACTCCGAAGTTTATTGAGGCGAGCCCCGAAATCAAAGCTCCTCTTCTTCCCAGACCGTCAAATTAGTATGACTCAAAGCCTTTTCAATATCTTGGATTGATGTTCCTGCCACACTTTCTTCAGTCAAACTAACATCATTCCATTGAAGATGAGACGAAATACCTTTGGCTTTAGATTGTGGAGTACTGCCGTCGTCCAAATCTTCTACTTCGTCATCCCAGTTTATATACCCAATTCGTTGGTTAGTGTCTTTGAACGAACAATTAGCAATCTTATACTTCTTGGTGCTTACTTTCTGTAGCTCAATCCAAGCTACATTATTAGATACAATAGATTCAAATAAAGAGGCCGTTTTTCCGAGTTTTACTAGGACTTTGTGAACCGGCTCTGGCGGCTGGGAATTAGTGGTAACGACCGCAACATTGCCTAGCGCATATAGGTCTTGTTCTGAAATCTTCTTGACTCCGTACTTGTCAGCCTTTTGGTTTTTAGCACTACCGCTATTCACATCATCTGTAACTAAGTAAGTTAGCCCCTTATCTACCCCTTTAACCACCCCACCCAGGCTCTTAATCCAGTCCTCTATCTCATTTCTAGGACGCGAGCATTTACCGGTAATACAGAAGCTTTGTCCAGTGAAAATACCCTGTTTAATTTCCTGAATATCTAGCAACTTCCGAAGTTTACCAACGGTTTTCGTCTTGCGCTTAAGACCCGCTATGATTTTAGATGCATTTTCTGCGATTCCCGGGATCTTACGAATATCGTCCTCGGTGGCCATTAAAACTTTATCCAAGGTCTTGAAGTGGCTGGCAAGTCGCTGACCGTTAGTGGAACCCAGAGATGCTACGTGTAGGCCGCTTAAGAAAACCGCCAGTGAGATTTCTTTCTTAGAGTGGAGTTCCTTCCAGATTTTTTTACCAGTCTTCTGGCTGCCTCCTGTGGCCCGTACAAAGACTGCTACGTCGGCTTCGTAGAGTTGACCCAGGTCCTTAACCTCTTTAATAAGCTCTAAAAGGATACTTTCACCAATCCCCTTAATATCGACTTTCTGCAGCCATTTGGCAATGGCACCATATGTTTCGCCAGCACAGGTAGTTTTGTTCTGGCATTCGATGTAAGCACCATTTTTTACTAGAACCGAGTTACAGAGAGGACAGTGAGTCGGAAATTTGATTAAAGTTCTCTTATGACCATCAGCAATTTTTTGAGTTATTTGTGGTATGATGTCGCCAGCTTTGGCTACCTCTACAGTGTCGCCCACAGCTAATTCCATGGCTTTTATCCAGTCAGGACCATGCATATTGACACGAGTCACAGTAGTACCATCGATCAGAACAGGGTCGATTATACCTACCGGAGTTAATCGACCTGCTAGGCCACGGTTAATCTCAAAAGCCACCAGAGTGGTTTGTACTCCGTTAGCTGGGAATTTGATAGCTATAGAGCCTTTCGGCCTAGAGTCGGTAATTCCTAGACTGTCATGTTCGTAAGTATTGTTAATACGAACTACCAGACCATCAATCCAGTAGTTTAAAGCAACTCTCTTAGTTTTTACATATTCTTGGTATATCTCCCAAACCCTCTTGGCATCTATCCCTCCGTGATGTGGAAGAACACTTAACCCTAGATTTTGTATGAACTTAAACTTCTTTTCCCAAGAAGATAGATCTTCGTCACAAATAATATCAAACCACTGAACAGTGACATGACGCTTTAATTCTGGATGTTGAGTGTCACGCACCTTGCCGCTCACAGCATTGCGAGGGTTGGCCATCCCGAGAGGAGCTAGGTGCTTTTGGAAAGCGTCCAATAAAATAATGGCTTCGCCGCGGAGAATACCAGTAAATCCTGGTAGATTGAATTTTAAATTCTGAAAGTAGCGGGCATTACCAGTAATATCTTCGCCTATTTCTCCGTCTCCGCGCGTTGCTAGGTTGGTTAATAGCCCATCTTCATAATAAGCAACAATGGTGCAACCATCGGCTTTCTCTGTCAGAATAAAATTAGAACCCTTTTTCTCGGCCCATTTTTCAAATTCCTCGGCAGTATTTACTTTGAAAAGACTGCCCATGACCGAAGTATGCTTGAACTTCGGCCACACACCACCATCTTTAGTCGGAGCACCAACTTGCTGCAGGTAGGGGTGCTTGGGGGATTCCAACTGAATACGAGACAAGATCAAATCTCGTTCTTTATCGTAAACAAGATCACTTACCAATGGAGTGCCATTATAGTAGGCGTCATCAAATTTCTGTAGTTTTTCGATTTCTGACGCAAGGGAGGGGAGTTTCATGAAGCCATGATAGAGGCTTGCCTATCAAATGCAATGGTGAAAACGGGTTGTTTGGTTTTCATTTTTTTGATAATATATCGGTATGAATGAAACTGTTGCAATATTTTCGGGAATAGGAGCCGCTCTCGCTATACCAGTCGCTGGTTACAGCCTAGCAGGCGGTGGCGGATTAGCTCTTGGACTTTTTTTAGGACCGTTAGCAGGATATGGATTAGTATTAGTTTTAAGTCCAAAAAAACAGCCGCTTTCTCCCCGATATTAACTAGCTAAAAGTTAATCCATCGCCTTCTCCGAATGTTTGGTATCATAATAGCATGGACCAAAAACTTCGGGACTTAAATAGAGCATTAGCCAGCGGTGATTTAACCGTGGCAGGCCCGCTGTTTATGGCTCGGCTTCGCGCAGGCGAACTCAGTCCTTCTGACATCGAACTTTTGGCTGTGTTAGGTTTTCAACCAGCCCAAGAATATTATAAAACGCTAGGCAGAACGTCTAAACCTAAATTAACTAAAAGTCTCTGGCAAGAACAAGGACAGTTTCGAGGGTGCAAACTAGCTTTTGCCGCAATAAACTACATTTTTTTGACTTTATTCAATAAATGTCCAGATCTGAATAAGTCCTTATTGACGACTACTGAATTGAAGAAACTCCAAGCAGATGTAGAGGCTGCACTTTTGCAATTACAAAATTGGGCACCCAGAACCAAGCTGGCAGATACGCCTTTTAAAAAAGTTGATAAATGGGCCCTTAAAATCGATAGTTTACCTAGTGTTTGCAAAGCATTAATTGTCGATGATTGGGGTATGGTCGGCACTGAAAACCCAGTTCCGTTAGTTGATTTAGAGAATCTAGGGTTTACGCCCAGTTATAGCAATGTTCACAATATTCACGGACTTTTTCGCGCCAGGGAGATGCCCCTCAGCGATTCTCTTACTAGAATGTGGATACATTTATCAAGTGCCCTCTCATTAATCACAGCTGGCAAAGTTATGACAAGCACTGCTAAAAAGAATACTTTTTATATAATTGCAAACGAAATTCTTGATCAAGTCAAGTTTTTTATGGTAGAGGCAAAATTTGATTTCCAGATGGATCAATGGACAACCCCCGCTCCACGCGCGAGGCGCTGGGCCAGTGGACGACCTGGCCGCCAGGATAGAACAGTCAGCAAGAAACTCGGAAAATCACTTAAATCTGAAGTTACCCAACAATTGGCTGCCTGGTTACTTCCAAAAGCACTAGAACTTATATTACTTTCCACCAAAACAACCCCGAGTCTCGGAGCCAGAGATAACGATTACTATCTCAACGAAATAAAAGCAGGTAGATTTACTAATATAAGTGCCTATTCGTTAGATGAATTGCCCATACCCAAAAGAATTGAAGAAATTTGGGGGGATAATTATGTGAGATTCACAGTATGGACTGGATCTAAGGTCGAGGCCAAAAAGCGAGCAGATAAAGTTTTATATAGTTTATTTGGGTATATCCCCCATTATAGTGTTTATGCCAAAGGATATAAGACAAGTTCTATTCAAGATATTGAGAGGGGCACTCACGAGGATGTCCTCCTCACAGACCAAGTAGAAGTTCCGGCGGATGTTGTATCTTTGTGGGAACGAAGCCAGCTCGTACTTTTGGAGCCTGAGGAGCGAAACGTGTTAAAACAAAAAGAGATCTGGTTGGCGGCTAATATTCAGAAATTACGGCCCGACCTCTATTAAATCCTTAACAAATTGAAACAATTTTTCCTTGGCTTCTTTTTCTTTTGTATACGCCGCATCTAGCTTAGTGCGATCTATGCCATCGTTGTCCCCACCTTCTTCCCAAAATTCATCAGATATCAAAGTAGCAGAGACACAACACGAACCATAAATATCAATCAATTTTTCTAACTCTTTTAGCCATTGCCTCATTCCACTAGCTCTCCGTTCTCATCATAAAACTCGGTGTTTATTTGCCCACCGGTTTCTTTCAGCGCCCGCCACTTATTGAAGTTGAAATGGCCTATATTAGCGGAAATATCCTCGGCAAATGGCAATTTGGCGTAGATCACGGGAGCAGAAGGTTCTCCGCGCAGTGTGGGCACCGGCTCTTGACGCACCATGCCCAATAAATTTTTGACATAGGCGATGGCGTCGGCTATGCCGCGTTTCATTGAGTTAAGATAAGTTAGTTATTAGGAAAAGCAAAGCTAAAAGCTGAGTCAATTTAGTAGCGAGAGACTTCTCTTGTACCAATTCGTCCCAGATAACCTCTAGCAGAGTAAAAATACCAGTTTCCGGCAGCGAACTTAGATGAACTCCGCGATGGTTGTTGCCAAATTGCTCTTGGGTCTTGTTGTGCCAAGCGTTCGTGAAAAGCGGCCACTGCTTGATGATAAGAAATCGCATGTTTTATCATGGTATCGAATCATACCAGCAAATTACTCTTTTACAAGTTTTTGACAATCATTTTACTTTTGACAAAGACCTTGCGAATTGATCTAATAAAATTATGGAACAAGACCAAACATGGATCAACATGAGACAATTTATTGATCAGAAGATCGCGCAAGGGCGGAATAAAAAACGCCTAGAAGAAATTTTTCATCAATTCGAGTTGTTCCATGCCGCCCGAGATAGAATCATGCGAGACTACCCGGGAAAGGTAGTGGGCCACAGTGATGGGAAATTACTCATTGCTGATAGCGAAGAGGAGTATTTGGCTACACCACGTAAACCAGGTTACTTTGAGAAGATTCCGGCAGTCCTGGCACTATAATCTATCACTACCTTACATCGGTGCTTGGCCAGCACATCTACGCCTAAAATACCTTTTGTAGCCTTTCGCGAAGGAGTATCCAGTCCGGCAAGGTATGGATTATCTATCATATCAACTTGCTCTCCGTTCTGGTTGGTAGTGGGAAATATGATGAGGCCGCCGCTCCACCAAATAACAGGGTAATTTTTGGTTCCCATCGCTAGTCCTACATCGGAAACTTCTCCCATTTTCCAATGCAAGTTCTCTTCTAGAATAGTCTCATCCACACCAGAACGGCTAGCTCCGGTATCTAACAAGACAGTGTGGTCTTCGAAACGACCAGAAGCATCCGCAGCATACTCATGAACTCGCAGGATCAGGTAAGGACGGTTATCTTTTGCTAACCAGATATCTCCGTATTGTGGCATTTGTGAGATAGTTCCTAGCGACGGATGTCTTTCTGGTATGGTGCCATATCTGTTTCGCCGCTAGACCCGGCCCTAAACTTCACTTTCCAGAGGCCGGCACTCTTTTTACACTCCCTACGATCCCCCACCATCTTGGATGTCAGGCTCTTGACCACCACACCTTCGGAGTAAGGAATGGCCTTCTGCGCCTCGTAGAACTCCACGAACTTCCCAGGCTCCGCTTCCAGCGGCAGCATCACATGCTCTGGATGCTTCTCCGTGAACAGACTCTTGACCAAGGCATACCGATCTTTGAGGGTCTTGTTGAGAGTCCACAGGCCCTTCCACTTGATTACATCAAACAGGAAGATCATCTGCGGCAGTTTGAAGTCCACCGAACAAGCTCTGCGGGAAATCCACTCTCCATCGACCTGAGAGTCATTAGGAATGTCGAGGCTCTCTACCTCAGACTTGAGGCCATCCTCAATGTCAGCCGCTAGGCTCTTGTTGTGACGGCTGTAGTAGTAGAACTTCCCTTGCTTGTCACGGATGACAATGAGACGCCACCCATCCACTTTCTGCTGACAGAGGTAGGTGCCCTTGGCATCCCATTCTGGCAAGAAACATGGATTCTGTGTATGTGGCTTGTCTGGGTAGTGTGTCAGCATGATGACCTCTGTAAACGACGAGACGGATGACCTTACGATCATCCGTCTCAACTAGCTTGAACCGAGGAGCACTCGGCTAGTCCGTCTTGCCCGCCGGCTTGAGGGTCGCACCGTACCTCTTGACGAGGCGAGCACCTTCCAGGCCATCCAGCACCGCCGCGCTCTCCTCATTGAACGAGGCTGACTCGGCCAGGTTCTTCGACGGCACCATCGTCATCGTGACGCTGACGTAGGGGCCAAGTTGCTCCTGGATGAGTGCGATTACTTCCGGGTTGTCCAGCGCCTCCTCGTTGAAGGTGACCTCCGTCTTCGTCTTCATGTTGGAGTTGAACCACTCCGTCGCGGCATCCTCGTCCATCCCGAGGGCGCTTGCCACGACCTCGATGGCTGCCTGCACCGAAGCAGCATCCGAGGGGTCCATGCCGGTCCACTGGTTCTTGATGAAGTAGGTGGCGACACCGCTGTCAGGACCAGCGCGCAGCTTGATGCTGCCCACGTACTCCATCAGACCCTTGCACAGAGCCCGACGCTCCTGCTCGATGGCAGGGTACAGCTCACCTTGCAACTCCACCTTCCTGGCCTCGTACGCCTTGATGGAAGCGTTGACCTGCTGAAGATCCTGAAGCTGCGCCGCGTAGGCTGGCAGGTCGATGACGTGATCCTTCTTCCCCTTCTTCGTGTCCTTCTTCGTGCTCGCGGCGAGCCCGAGAAGACCACCCTTGAGACCACCGATGGTGGGCTTGGGCTTGGCGGCCGGCGCGGGGCTCACTCCGGGGACCTGATGTTGATGAGGAACAGCGACAGCCGATGCTGCTGTCGCCGGGGCCGCTGGCTTGGCGGCCTTCGCGGGCTTGGCGGGAAGGGGCATTCCTAAGACCTCCGTTGGTTTGGACTTGCTACGTGACGAGCCGGATGGTAGCATCCTCTCCTCAGCTTGGCAAGGATGAAGTGAGGCCCGAGCCAGCCAAGCCAGCCAGGCTCTCTTGGAGCCCTGGTGGAGCCAGACTTTACCCTTCCCAAGCCTCGGGCCGTATGGTAAGCTGCCGGTTCAACCCCAGGGCGGAACGTGTGATGGGTTCGATCCAAGGTCGGAAACAGAAGATGCTGGCCCGCTTCCAAGAGAGGCGGGCCAACCTCGTTCAGCCCAGGAAAAACATCATCCCCAAGGGTGACCACCTTTCTACGGAGACCCTCATTTCTATGATGAACAGCCCCGGTTTTGGAAGCCTCGGTGTTCCCAGCATCATGAGCCCCATCTCCAACCATCTCGTGGGCAACCTGTCGTCCAACATCGTAGGCAGCGGAGGTCCATCGATGTCCACCATCTCGCCCACGATGTCCCTCGGTCTGCTGTCCAGCACGGGCAAGCCCATCAAGCCCAGCAGGCCGACCATCAGCATCGACATCGAACGTGGCAACCGCATGGCCATCCGGTGGCCCGCCAGCGCCACCCCTTTGACCGACTTCCTCACGCAGAAGAATGAGACGGCTAGCACCGACGATCTCATTGGTGCCATCCAGACTCTTGACGATGGGACCAACAAGAAGCTGATCCCGCTCTACATCCAGAGCGCCGAGAAGATCCACATAATCCTCAAGGGTCTGCGTCCGCTCAAGCACGCCGATGGCACGCCCATCTACAAGATCAAGCCTTCCAACGAGTACACCAAGTGGTACGAGGGTGTGGCGAAGTCCCGAGGCGTCCTGGTGGATGCCGGGAGCCTGCTTACTCTCGATGACGACCAGGTGCAGACCAGCCATTCCTTCCTCAAGATCCCTCTCTACCCTTGGCAGACCAAGGCGTTCACCTTCATGAACGCCATCACCGAGAACATGAAGGTTGTGGCCCCGGACGGGCGGCTGGGGGCCGAGGGCCTCATCCTAGCAGATGACACGGGACTTGGCAAGACCATTGAGGTTGCCGCCCACTTGGCTTCCAAGGGCTACAAGGCTGTGGTCGCCTGCCCCAAGAGTCTGGTGCATCTCTGGAAGCGTAAGATCGAGATGTGCTCCCATCTGACGGTGGCGATCTGCGATGCCGACTACCCCAGCAACATCGACACCTTCGATGTCATCATCGTCAGCTACTCTTACCTCAAGCGGTTCGCCCCCTGGCCTCTGGCGGAAATCGTCCAGAATCAGCAGCGTGTCTTCGTCACGGATGAGGGCCATATGGTCCGAAACCCCGATGCGGTCCGATCCGCGATGTCGATGATGCTTGCCATGGTCGCCCGGCATACCGTGGTGGTGACGGCGACGCCGCTGGTCAACCGTGTAGGTGAGTTGCACTCTCTGCTCAAGATGTGCCGGCGTACTTGGACCGAAGCCTCGCAGAAGGACTTCGTAGAGATGTATGGGTCGGAGGAGGGCCAGAAGGAACTGGCGAAGGAATTGAAGAAGTTCATGGTGCGTCGTCTGACGCACGAAGTTTGGAAGGATGCCCCCAAGGGCGAAGTTGGAGAGGCTTGGATCAAGCTGACTAACCGCACCGCTTACGATGAGGCCGAGCAGGACTTCATCGAGTGGCTGCGTCGTCAGGGTGCCGATGAGGAGCGACTGGCGTCAGCAGAGCGCGGACGTGCTCTGGTGAAGCTCAACCATCTTCGCCAGCTTTCGGCGCACGGCAAGGTAGCGCAGACCATCCATCTCATCGATCAGACCATGAATGCCGGTGAGCAGGTGGTGCTGTTCTCGGCCTACAACGATCCCATCTTTCACCTGGTCAACCACTTCGCCAACAAGACTGGCATCAACTACAAGGGCCAGCAGTGGTCCGGCGCAGAGATGATCACCGGAACCGTCAACGACAAGAACCGGCTTCGCATCGTGGATGGCTTTCAAGATGGCCAGATCGGCCTGCTGTGCATCGGCGTCAAGGCCGGTGGCATGGGAATCGACCTGCCGGCTGCCTGCTATGCCTATTTCCTCGACCTGCCCTGGACTCCCGCCGACTTCACGCAATGCACGGGCCGCCTGCTGCGGCTGGGCCAGGAGCGCAACTGCCAGTTCATTAAGCTGCTGGCGCAGAACACCATCGACCAGCGGATGGAAGAGATCATCCAGGGTAAGGCTGACATCTTCGCTCGCACCATCGATGACGCCAACTTCAAGGATCGAGTGACAGCGATGAACTCGGAGAGGATGCACAAGACCATCGTCTCCTCCCTCATCTCCTCCTACATGAATGCGGCCTAGTCAGAAAGGAAATCCATGAAGCTCTACAAGACCACCATCATCATCTGGTCTCGTTCCAACGGAGAAGAAGCGGAGATCAGCGACCTGGCCCAAGATGCCATGAATGGTGAGGCTCTCTGTACTCAGCAGGAGAGTCGGCTCCAAGAGTCTGACGATGATCCGGAAGCCGATGCCATTCAGTCGTTCTTCGATGATGACTTCGATGACTTCGATGACGACGACTTCGATGACGACGATGATGACGCTGGCGAAACTCGCATCAATGATGATGAAAATTTGGGCCAATGCGACTAGCTTCGGCCTTTAGACTTGCCAACCGTCCCCAAAGGAGTTACACTGGCCCTATGAAGCCGACCGACCCCATGAAGCCGATCAACCGCATCAAGGACTTTGTGGGCCCGCCACTTGTCCCAACACAGCCTCGTATCGCATCTGCAGAGGAAGATGAGGCCGATGAGGCCGAAGAACCTTCCGAAGATGAGGACGATGACGAAGATGAGGACGATGACGACGATGAGGATGAGTCTCTCGTCGGAGACGGCGATGGTGACGACGGCGATGACAGCGATGAAGATGAGGACGACGAAGAGAACACGCCAGAGAACTACCTCCGCACCAAGGTCTACTTGGCGATGGAGGAGTCTTCCTCCCTCACCTGTGGTAAGGCCATCGTCCACGAAGATCCTCTGGACGAGGAGAAGCTTCTCGTCGTGATGCAACTGGACAAGTTCATCGAGGATGAGGAGATGCCTGACCTGGAAGGGGCAGAGATGCACGACGTGTCTGTCATCCTCGTTTTTGAGGGCAAGGGTTTGGCTGGCCCGAAGAAGCGCATCTTGTCGTTGGACAAGCTCTCCCAGCTTTTCGATCCGAAGAACTGGAAGAAGAATCGGAATAAGAAGTAGACACCTTCACGGTTTTGGGCTCGCAATGTAATGCAAATCACCTACGTGTGCGGAACGCGCCAAAGTTGCGGTTGGGGCAGATTGACAGCCAGATGGTTTTCTGGTAATATATTTCCGGTCGCGTAACTCAGCGGTTAGAGTGCTTCCCTTTTGCGCCTGCGAGCGCCAAAACACGGAAGAAGTCGAGAGTTCGAATCTCTCCGTGACCATTGATTACTCCCGAAGAACTTGCTAAGTGGGCCCAATGGTGCTTTGGAGCCAAAGACCCCATTGATCCCGCGCGTCTCATCTATCGTGCTAAGAGTGAAACATCTCGATGTGAGACCTGGCTAGCTGCTTTGCATCGCCATCCAACGGGAGAAAACAAGAATCCCTGGCGAAAGTGTCACACCGAAAACTATTGGGCCTACTATCTTCTCGATGGAGAGGACGATACTCATGAGTTTCGTCGGCTTCAAGCTGCCGCTGAGGATGGAACACTTCAACTTCGGGACCTTACTCCTGAGGAGGAAGCCCTACATCGAAACATAGGGCTTTAAAGGATCATCTGTGGAACTGAAACTTTCTCCCATGCAAGTCCTGATTGTGTCCGGCCTGCCCGGTTCTGGTAAGAGCAAACTCGCTCAGGAGTTGCTGGAACGTTATGGCAAGGCTACTGGCCTGGCCGAAGCCTGGTATTGTGGTGATTCCGGTATCATCCTCTCCACTGATGATTACTTCGTCGGCTCTGACGGGCAGTATCGTTATATCAGTGATGAAATTGGGCAAGCTCATCGACGATGCCAAGCGGAGTTCGCGCGGGAACTGGATAGGCAGCGCCCTCTTATCATCGTGGATAACACCAATCTCACTTCTTGGGAAGTGGAGAACTACTACATCCCAGCGAAGAACAAGGGCTACGCCGTCAAGGTGATTCGCGTTCTATGCGACCCTGCTGATGCCTTCTTCCGGCAGCGCCACGCGGTTCCCGATACCATCTTTGAGGAGATGGTGGAGAAGTGGAATCGCCGGGATGTCAACCCAGAGTGGGATGTGGAGGAATACATCTCCGCCCCCAGGGCAGCTTAAAATCTGTGCCCTGCTATTGTTGCAAACAAGGAGGTTGCCAGCCTGGATGTGAATGCCACCGCTATCCGACTAACGTGTGTCGGAACTGTGAACATCTAGACACAGAGCATTCCGGTGATAGTTGCAACGGACGCTGGAATCCAAAACAACCTTGCCCCTGTACGTTCTTTGAACAAGACACTCGTCCTGTGGACGAATGATTCATCTTCTTGGGCAAACTAAGCATCTCACCGCCGTAGCTGTCAGCGGCGGCATCGATTCCATGGCTGCCCTCTCTTTCTTGAGTCGGGGCAATCCTCGAATCAAAGCTGTTTATTTCCACCATGGAACCCAGCATGGCAACGAAGCTCTCCTATTTTTGAGGGAATATTGCTCATCCAAGGCCATCGAGCTTCTCACAGGTCGTATTTCCAGTGAAAAAACTAAGGGTGTTTCTTGGGAGGAGTACTGGCGAGACCAACGGTATCAGTTTTTAACGTCTCTGCCCGAGCAACTGGCGACTGCTCATCAACTCAACGATGCTGCCGAAACCTATGTGATGGGATTCATCCGTGGGGGGCATCCTCGTCTCATCCCTTACCACCGCCCGCCTAACATTTACCGACCCTTCCTCCTAGCCCCGCGCACGGAACTGGAGGGATGGTGCCTGCGGCATAAGGTGCCCTGGATCGAAGACCCTTCTAATCAAGATACGGACTATGACCGTAATCGGATTCGCCACAAGATTTTGCCAGAAATGCTACAGATGAATCCAGGATTTCTGGGCCAGGTCGCTAAGAAGTTGAAGGGCGCGCAAGTAAATATGCTATTGCCCGATTAAGAGAACCTAATTTTTTTTTTTGTTATAATCTTTATGAAAAATCTTCGTAGAAAAAATCCTTCAAAACGGAAAAATCCATCAAAACGGCAAACTAAACGAAAACTGCGACGGGTGCGGCGAAACCCTTGGAACGGATTAGAAGATCCACTTCATAAACGAATTCGCAAATTGTGCCAAAATAGTGATTTAACTCAGGAAGAAATTTCAGAGTACATGAACGTTCCTGTGAGTTGGATTCGACAAGCCTGCCCAAAACGAAAGCGCAAAGCTCGCCGAAAGCGGAAATCTCGCAGGTAAAGAATGTTTTCTCGGGCCTTTTACTTCCGAAATTGTTAATATATACAATATGTTCCTTGTTTGGGCTCGAAATAACCCTTATCCAATGACAATTGTTGGTAATGTGCATGACGCACTCTCTAAACTCTATGGTAAATACGAAATTTTATTTCAAAGGGAAACAGATCATTGTTCCTTAGATCCAGGAGGCATGCTGTGCATAGCCGCACCTTATTTCGAATTTCAAATGGAAGGAAATCATTTTGGTGTCAAAGCCGATCAAATCGAGGCTATGCTGCGTTTTTGGAAAAAAGCAGTGGTTTCCAATGACCTAGCAGAAGTTCCAATGTGGATGCGTAAATTAGTTCTTCCCCAAAAGATGTACTCAGAAATCCAGCAAAAGCTAGAAATTTTGCATACTAGTGATGTGGCAATTCATGCCGAACTAACTAGAAGTGAAATATTAATGAAATTAGAGAGCGATGGACATATTCTTCGTATAACTCCAAAAGATTGAGTTACCAGAATATTTAACCTAAAACTTTGCGCATGTAGTCACGATACCATTGAGCATGTTTCATTAGAAACTCAGGTGAGGAGAGTCTCTCAGCCCCTTGCCTTCTAAGTATTCGCATTGGTGCGGCCCGAGCAGCGCCGCTCCTAGTGTCAATGAAGGAAGTGCTTCGTGCCCCAAGTGCTCGGATATCTCTTGCTGCTAGATCTTTTTCAGTTTGAATATTAACCCAGCTATCTCCTAAATCTCGTAAGTGGCCTGGGCGGCGTGGTCGTTTCATACTAAGATAATAACATTTTCAACGTTCTTCAGGCAAAGAAATTGTCAATTTATCCAGTGCCATTTTGATGCGATTAAACGCGTCTTCGTGAAGATAATGAATTTTTAGTATTTCTAGCTGCACTCGCATAGAAGCATAATAACAAACAAAATTTTCTTCATCTTCCGACGTGGGTATCCCAGTTTCTGGGTATGCGGCTATAACGCGTTGCAAATGTTCTTCTTGAAATTGTATCATACCCGGCAAAGTACTAACTCTTTCGGTAAAAAGAAAAAGTTCTCGATCTAAAATAGTTCGCATAGTTGTTAGCAATATTTGCCGATTTTTGGGAGAAACTTTGGAGTTGATCGCTGTAATACTGCCATCTGTAGACCAGTTTGGGGCAGTATACTCTGAAAGCTCTTGAGGCGGAACTGGGATAGTGGTTGGACCAGCGCAACCTAGAAAAAATATCATGGCCAAGAGAATGCAATTTCTCATAAATCCTATATATAGTTAAATTTAGAATTCGCAAGATTAATTGACGAAATTAAAATTAAGGTTATTATGGTTAATAATGAATAAATTAACTGCAGTCATAGGGCTAAATTTTGGAGACGAAGGAAAAGGGAAGATCGTAGACACGTTAACACCATCTTACGATGGTGTTGTAAGGTTCAGTGGAGGGCCAAATGCTGGACATACCATCTATTACCAAGATGAAAAACACGTTCTTCATGTGATACCCAGTGGCATCTTTCACGCAAATAAATTGTGTCTTATTACCGGAGGTGTAGTCCTTGATCTAGCCAAACTAGTTATAGAGATAACTGCCTTGCGCCAAAAAGGATTTTCATGCGAAAATCTTAAAATTAGCCCAGAGT
>Ga0214473_10004817_pt1 | contig 16206 bp, 12 predicted proteins | sample RVTome_7_FD_203509 | JGI IMG/M metagenome (GOLD analysis project Ga0214473, IMG submission 203509) | Soil microbial communities from uranium-contaminated site in the Upper Colorado River Basin, Wyoming, United States - RVT98D197 | ecosystem: Environmental > Terrestrial > Soil > Contaminated >... | reverse complement strand
GGAATGATATCCTGTCGCGCGATTTGGCCAATTTATATCCGCCATTGACACCCCTGACGCTGTCCAAAAATCCATAGTTTGTCAGGCCCTTGAGGACTTTCGCCAGATACTCTCTCGGAATCTTGGCATTCTGTGCAATCTCATTGATGCTGCTGTTGTGCTGCCCGTCAACAGAGGCAATGTACATTAGCGCGTGCAAAGCGTACTCGGATTTCCTCGATAACTGCATCTTACTCCCTCAACATGAAATGTTAAAAGTTTTTCTCCCGGCTAATAATAGCTTGTCGTCTCCCTGTTATCAAGTGAAAAAATCGACTTTTAATAAAATTTTTTAAGTAGATTCATATCTGAATTAATGTGCAGCTATTGTCGCCCTTTTCGATTGCTTATGTTTGCATTTCTCACTATGGAACGCCTGAAAGCACTTCATCTTTTCAAGAAAGTGCTGTGAAAACCATAATCGTTTGACGTATAAGGCGATAGGGGACGGTTGGTGGTCTGCCACCCTGTTCGGCAATTTGGCCAATCGTTAACCCCCTGCGCTTAGTCACAGCATCACCCTTCCCTGCCGTGTAATGGTTTGTTCGTGCAGGTTTACTTGTAATTATGCGCCCCATTCTGTGGGAGAGTAACCGCTGAGCTTTTCGATTGGCTCAACGCCCTAAGACTAACTTTCAGCGTCCTCATTGCCCCCGCGTGATCTGCCGATATTCAATATTGAAAGTCCGATTGATATAGTGATCATGGGAATATGGCTTGCGGATTTTTTATGAGCTCTTTATTTTGGATCGTAATGCTGGCACCCGGTTCTTATCTCGTCTTGCGGCCTTTTGAGCCATTAAATATCGCCGGCCCTGGGCGTATAATGAGGTAAATATGAAAAAGATAATTCTTGTCGCGCTGATATCGACATTCTACCACCTGGCTGATGCCACCGAGCAGAGGGTGTCGTTCATTTTCATGCACCGCTCCGTCGGCCTCGAGGCCGTGTCGGGATGTTTCCAGGAACCATATAATCGCAATATCCGCGAAGTCCTCGATACTATGACCGTGATCAATGACCCTGACTCGGCCCGCATAGTATTCCGAAGCTATAACTTGAATTATGGCGTTATGGGAGACACCTGCCTTTCCGACACTGTTTATTACGGCGACTGCAGGGAAAATTATAATAATTACTTTCGCGGCTACGATTGGGAGCTGCAGGAACGCGAAAAGGCCATTATTTATCCGCCGGGAGTATACTCACCCATGCTGACCAATGTATTTCAGGCGCCCGACAGAGAGAATCAGACCTTCTGGAATGTTTTCAGGCAGCATGTCATTGAACTGGGCCCGGGCGTAAATGTGACCGAAAGATACGACCTCGTAATGGTCAAAAATCCATATATTGTCTGGAGAGATCCCACTCAAGCGAGAATCGATGCTCTCAAAAGCTACTATCGCGCCTTGCGTGATTCTGTCGCAAATAATCCCGAAATCAACTTTTGCTTTGTATTGGGCACCCCCCTGGCATTTCAAACCGGCGGTGATGACGATTTCGACGGCGATACCACCCGCGCTAAGCTGATGTATAATTTTGCGCGCTGGTTTGCCAGCGACAGCTTCTTCACCCATTCCAATAGCGGTCCTTATCGTAACGTTTGGAAACTTGACACTTATTCGCCCCTGTGTGAAACCAGCCCCGACAGCTCCAACCGATATTGCCTTAGATCCCAATATTGGGCCGGCTCTTCGGCTCAATCGCATCTTAGCGCCATGGGAGCCCTGGCAATGCAGGATGTTATGATTAATTTTATTCGGCTGGCCACCTCCGAAATTTTGTCGCTACGCTCCGGCAGGCCCAGCAGAGGCGAGATTGACCGCAAAATACTCGATTTCCGCGAGGGGCGGGCAACCGAATCGGAAGTGCTTGAACTTATCGAGCAATATAATAATGGCGGTTGAGAAAGCAGATATTGCGCAGTCGCCGTAATATGAACTCCCATTCATTCGCCAGCCGCTCGACTGCGGACATATCGATTACCCGATCGACCGCATTATTGTCGAATTTTCACTTATACGCGCTGCATCATATTGAGCAACGTCTCATGGCCGCTGAGCAGGGCATAACTTAATAATCCTTTGTGAAATAGCGCTTTGCTTCACATTTGTATTGCCTTTTTGGATCGGATAGATTAATTTCCCCCTTACCAATGCTCAATTTTTTAAATCGTCATTATTTCTTTGATACATATTGCGAGTGATTTCAGATGAGGCTTTCCGTTGGCTCGAAGATCAAGAATTCCATATCCCTGCTCAGGCAGGGGAAAATTGACAAGCTCCTTGACGCCATAGCCTGGAGTGTGCCGCAATGGCTATTCTACTACAGCCATTCCGTTTTGGTGGTGACGGAAAAACCCAATTGGACTTCGCACCCGCATCCCGATTATCGAATCAGAAATGTCAGGCCGGAAGATATCCAGTTTCTGGCCAAAGATGGCTTCACCGATGAAAAAATTCTCTCGCGTATCAATGCCGGAGACAAAGGCATTTTGATGGAAAAGAATAACGAGGTCCATTCAATTGTCTGGGGCGCCAGTGGCAAGAAGTTTTTGAAATTGGTCGGGGCGGAATTCGACCCCGGCGACGATGGTTTTATTATTTATGGAGCCTACACCGACGAGAAAGCAAGGGGGAAAGGCCTTTTTTATGAGCTCGGAACGGAAATGTATGCCCTCTATGCGAACCGCGGCTTCACAAAAGTCTGGGGAGCTATCAATGCCAATAATCGCGCCTGGCTCGATAAGTTCTGCTCCAAAATGAACTTCGAGAAAGCCGGAGAAACATTTTATTTCAAACTCCTATTTATGAATATCTGCTATTATAAGTCCTGGCCGTATCCAACCGGGAAATTCCGTATTTTTTTCAAAAATCCGCCACAAAATATGTCCTGGGTTTAGGCGCGCCGGTCGATATAATTCAACGCAGAGCTTCTTCACAAATGGATTCACTGACATGAAATCGTTTTTCAGAACAACTGTCCGGCTGACTTTCTTTTATCTCGGTCTCTGGCGACTGGGATATCGTTTATATAATCTTATGAAACGAAAACCGCTCCTGTTGGTCTTCACTTTTCATCGAGTCACCGAATCCGCGCGATCCCAGAATTATTACATGTATTACGAAAAAGGAATCGACCGCGAAATATTCGAATGGCAGCTCGAAGGTATCGCCAGCTATTTCAATGTCATCGGCCTCGACGAATTCACCGATATTGTCGGCGGCCGTTCCGCGCCACAACGTCACTCCGCCCTCATTACTTTCGATGACGCCGATTCGGAATTCGTCGTTTACGCCCTGCCTGCCTTGAAAAGGCGCAATTTTTCGTCGGTCATGTTTGCTCCCACCGATTTTATCGATACCGACAAACGCTTCTGGCATCTGCGTATATCTAATATCATTCATCAACTAACCCCCGCTAAGTGGGCCGCCGTTCGCAGCCGGGCCGATAAGCTGCCGGCCGCCATCCGACAGGTCATTTCCCGCGAATTTCCCGAGAGCGAGGCGCAACGCGCCGCGCTGGCCCTCGACCTCAATCACCGCCTCGATAAAGAAGATATCAGGGATGTGCTCACAATCATCGATTCATGGGAATCAATTGTCGGCGAGAATTTCGTTCTGGATATCAAATGCTTAAGCTGGGATCAGCTGCGCGCTCTCGAATCCGACAGCGTATATATTGAATCCCATTCTGTCAGCCATGGCAAACTCGCCAATCTCGAGCCTGGCGAGATAAAAAGGGAATTGCTTTGCTCCCGCGAAAAATTGGAGCGAGAATTGGGCAGGAAAGTTAGGGCCATTTCTTACCCCGGCGGCTCTTATAACGAGGACGTCTTGCGGGCCGCGGGTGAAACCGGCTACACGCTGGGATTCACCACCGAAACCGGCGTTTGCCCATATCCGCTTAACGGTAAAGAACTTTTCCGCCTGCCCCGCTTCAGTCTTTACGGCGACAGCAGGCCAGAGATTCACTATGTTCTCGGTCTTCTGCCGATAAAAAGTATGCTGGGCAAAAAATTATGAGAGACCCTAAGCAGCTTCTTTTCAAAAATATCGTTTCCAATTGGGCGGCCTTCGCCATCGGCATCGCCATCACCTTTTTCTTAAGCCCGTTTCTGGTTCATACTCTTGGAAAGGAAGACTATGGCATTTGGGCCTTGGTCTTTTCCATAATCAGCTACACCAATCTGCTCGATGCCGGCATGAAGCAAAGCTTGGCGCGTTATATCCCGAAATATTACGCAAATCGCGAGTACGACAAAATAAACGAAGTTCTCAATACGGGAAATCTAATTTACGGCATCACCGGAACTCTCGTGATCGTCGCCACTTTTATTATCGCCGTCTTCTTCACCGGTTTTTTCAAGGTGCCCGGGGAATCGCTTTCGATGATGAGAACCGCTCTCATCTTAATCGGCATCGATCAGGCGATAATGTTCTATTTCATGTGCGGTACCGCCATCGGGCCGTTTCACAGATACGACATGTCCAACCTCATAGGCATTATCGTCAGCGTTCTGCACGCCGGAGCGGTTTTCCTGTTATTAAGCATGGGGTACGGCATTATAACGCTGGCGATAATCACCCTGCTCACCAACCTGCTGCGCCATATGGTGAGGCGATGGTATCAGCAGCATCTGGTCCCGCAGATAAGAATGGATTTGCGATACGCTCGCAGGGCCATGGTCAAGGAGCTTCTCAACTACGGTTTCATCAGTTTCTTTATTGTTGCCGGGTGGATGGTGATATTCCAGACCGGCAATATCGTCATCGGCCTATTCGTTTCCGCCACTGCCGTTACATATTTCAATATCGCCGCCACTCTTGTAAATTATCTGCGGCTTCTCGTCGGGGCCATCGGTGTCCCGCTGGTGCCGGCAGTCAGCCATATCGATGCCCTCGGCGATTTGACTCAAATATCGGCCTTGTACGCCAGGTTGACACGCTATCTTTTCTATCTTACCACCAGCATCTGCGCCGTCACATTCTTGTTCGGCGCCAGGTTCATCTATACCTGGATGGGCCCCGAATTTACTCCCACCGTCAACGTGCTGCACATATTGATTCTGCCTGTTTGTATCTATCTGCCTCAAATCATCGCCAATTCGGTTCTTCTTGGCATTGGACGGCACAAGGCCCTGTTTTATATATTGGTGGTGGAGGCCATCCTGAACCTGGGGCTGAGCCTTGCCCTTGTCGGCCCTCTGGGAATTTATGGCGTTGCGGTCGCTACCGCCGTGGTGCAATTGTTAATTTACACCTATATATTCCCGTATATGTTTCATAAATTGATCAAAGCGGAATTAAGGCATTTCTTCGTAAACTCCGCCAAAATGGTAGTGGCCGCCTCGCTTTTCACGGTCCCTGTCGGCCTCCTCTTGAGGTGGCTTAATCCGCTTCAAGGTTGGCCCGGGCTTATCATTGACGGCGCAATCATGGCAATTTCCACTTCGACAGGATTTTGGTTCACTGCTCTCACTCCAAACGATAGACTCCGGATTATCGGCAAATACCGTAAGAAGAGCGTTGCGGCCGACTTAACTGCTAACACCTGAAAAAGATGACCCTGCATTTTCAGACCATCAGAAATTATGACGACTTTCTCGGCTTGCGTCAGACCTGGAATGAATTGGCCTGTCAAAGCGGAATCGATCACGCTTTCATGCGACATGAATGGTTCGATTGTTGGCTCAGGAATATGGGTGATCCGTCCAGGCTGGCCATACTTGCCGGATATCAGGAAGACAGGCTGGCTGCAATCGCTCCCCTCCAGATAAACCGCGAGAAGCTTAAAGGCATTCCCGTCAGATCCATCTCTTTCCTGATGTCGGGAATAAGTCCGCGATGCAATTTCATTATCCATCCACGCTTTCCCAGGAACGATTTCTTCAAAGCGCTTTTCCAGATTCGAGGCTGGGATCTAATGAACCTGGGCGGCTTGGAATCCGAGATAGCAGTCACCAGCGATTTCATTTCATTCCTGGAACGTGAGTATTCCGGCCGCTATACTCTGGAGGCTGCGCGGCAATCGCCATTTCTCCACATAGATGGCAACTGGGATAATTATCTGGAATCCCTTTCAAAAAAGCACCGTAAGAATATCAAGCAGGGTCTCAACCGCATGGCCCGTCTTGGCCAATACGTTTTTGAAAAATGCGACAGCCCCGGGAGGTTTATCGAGATATACGATGACATTCTGGGGGTATCGCAAAAAAGTTGGAAGGCCAAAAGCGGCAGTGACATCGGCGCCATCCCCAGCCAGAAGGCCTTTTACAGAGATTTCTGCGGTTCATTCGAGGGGCTTTGGGAGATGCGCCTGCTGTGGGTCGGCGATAAATGTATCGCCTTCAATATTTTCCTGCGGCAGGGGAACAGGATGACTGGAATCAGAACCGACTACGATGAGGAGTACCGTTATTACGGACCCGGCCAAATGATGATTCTCTTTACGCTTATGGATCTTTTCAAATCTCGGCTGCCCTGGGAGTTCGATATGGGCGGGATGGCGGCCGATTTCAAACTCGACTGGACCGATCATGTGAGAAATCACGTAAACATCATGGTTGCGCATCCCGGACCGTTTGGAAGCCTCCTCTTGTTTGGCCGCATCAAATTGCTTCCGTTTCTCAGGCGCCTATCTGGTAAGAGCTTGCCGCCGGAAACCATACAAGCTGGGACGCCCCCTCAAACGGTCGACGATGAATAGCCCCGGTGCAGAAAGCAATGGTTTTTTAATTATCTTACCGATATATTGAATGCGGTTCCAGGAGCGCTCGTGCATTGCTGCTAAGTGCCAGTCTCTGACAATGTTTACCAGAGTCTGAAGTTAAACTTTTGAGGAATTAGACAGCCCGAAAATGAGCCTGAATATCAAGCTTGCCAGAGACTTCGATGAATTCCTTCGGCTCAAACAGCCCTGGAATGAGTTGGCCGCCTGTTGCGAGGCTGACCATGCCTTTATGAGGCATGAGTGGTTCGAATGTTGGATTCGCTATCTGGGAGAGCCTCGAGCATTGGCCATTCAGACTTTATGGGCCGACGGCCTTCTGGTTGCGGCTGCGCCGTTGCAAATTAAGAGGCAAAAAATCCACGGTATTCCGCTGCGGGTCTTGTCTTTTCTTTCCTCGAGCGTATCTCCTCGATGCAATTTTCTGGTGCATCCGACAATCGAAAGCCGCCCTCTCTTTGACGCCGTTTTCAAAATTTCCGGTTGGGATATCGCGCACCTTGAGAATCTTGAGACGGGGCAGAGTATAACCGATCACTTTACGAGCTACCTCGATTCCAGCTACTGGAAAAATTACCAGACTGAGCCCGGGCGAAGATCGCCATTCCAGATTATCAGCGGCAATTGGGACAGCTATTTCGCGGGCCTTTCGAAAAATCACAGAAAAAATATAAGGACTGCTTTTAAGAGGCTTGAGAACTCCGGCTCTTATTCCTTTGAGGAATACGATACTTTCGACAGGCTTGAAAGCGTGTTTCAAAACATCGTCGATGTCTCCGGCTCCAGTTGGAAAAAAGTAATGGGAAGCGACATGCATTCCAGCGAAAAGATTTCGACTTTTTACAGAGAATTTTCCCGCGCCGGCAGCCAGGCCGGTCTTTGGAAAGTATACATGTTGCAGATCGACGGCAAATTCGTCGCCTACGACTATCTGCTGCGACATAATAAGCGCTTGACGGGCATTCGTTCCGATTATGATCTGGCTTTCAAAGATTATATGCCCGGCCACCTCATGAAAGTCGCGACGATTAAAGACCTCTGCTCGAGGAACGAACCCTGGGAATACGACATGGGAGGCACCGATGCCGGCTATAAGCTCAGCTACGCCGATACTATCAGGGAGCACGTTAATATAACCGCCAGCTCGCCCGGCCTCTATGGAAACCTCGTCCTTATCGGAAAACGAAATGTCTGGCCATTGCTGAAAAAAATGAAGAAGCCCGCCCAGGTTGAATCGGGCACAACCCCGGCAAATGCCGGAAAAATCATGAACGAGCCTTTGGAAAACAGGGGATCTTAATTATATGCGATATTTGCCTGAAAATTCCGCGGCCGTTCCCGGGTCCGCTTCACAAACTGCGCCTGAGCACATATTATTCCTTTATGATTCCGTCTGCGGGGTTGGGTATTGATGGCTGCGCCATATTCATATTTACATAGTTCGGTCTATCGTCTCAAGGAGGCCGTGAAGGGCACCGGTGTATATCGCTATCTTGCACAACTGAGAAAAGAGGAATATCTAAGCCCCGAGGGGATTAAAGATCTGCAGGCTGCGCGTCTTCGGAAATTATTAATACGTGCCCGCGATCATAGCCCTTATTACCGCAACTTGTTTTCCGAACACGGCCTTGCGATTGGAAATGAAATCGGCCTCGATTGGTTGGCCGGCGTTCCACTCCTGCGCCGGGAGGATCTTCAGAGCAAATTGAACTCTATCCTCTGCGATAACGCGGCCTCTCCTTATCTCAATTCATCCGGAGGCTCAACCGGCAATCCCGTCAATTTCTACCAGGATGATTTCTATGTCAATTATGCTAGGGCGGCCAATCTGCTTTTCATGGATTGGATGGGAATTCGCTCCGGCGACAAGACCGCCGTTTTCTGGGGCGCCGATCGCGATTTCAAAGACCAATCGTTGCGATTCAAAATGTGGCAGCTTTTCGACAGGGTCAGAGCTCTAAACTCCTTCTCCATGTCCGATGAGCTGATCGTCGATTTTCTCAAAGGCCTCGATAGGTTCCAGCCCAGATATATCCAGGGCTATGCCGGGTCGTTATATTTTATCGCCAGGATGATAAACGATTCCAACCCCATAAGTTTCAGGCCCGTTGCCGTCAGGTCTTCCGCGGAGACGCTATTTGATTTTCAAAGAAATGAAATCGAAAAAGCCTTCGGCGCTCCTGTCTATAACTTTTACGGGTCCCGTGAAGTAAATAATCTGGCAGCGGAATGCTCTGCGCATGAGGGTCTCCATCAATTCGCCTCCGGTCGAATAATGGAAATCGTCGACGAAATTGGATCGCCGGTCCGGGATGGCGAGCTCGGCCAGATCGCCGTCACGGATTTGACCAATTTCACCTTTCCATTCATCAGGTATCTTAACGGCGACGTTGCCATCAGGCGTGATCGGGCCTGCTCCTGCGGGCGCGGCTATCCCATGGTGGAAAGGATCTGCGGCCGCACTACCGATATGATTGTAGTCGATGGGAAGTATATCCACGGCGAGTTTTTCACTCACCTGTTTTATAAACGGCCCGATATCCGGCAATTCCAGGTCGTCCAGGAACGCGAAAAGTCATTGAAAATCATCGTGGCGCCCCGTGATGCTGCCGTAAATATCGACGATATAATTGCCAGGATTCGCGAAAAGGTCGGCCATACCGTCGACATCGAGACGCTGTTTACGGATCATATCGATGCCACCGCCACCGGCAAATATCGTTTCACTATCTCGAAAGTCGCTCGCAAGCCACAATCCGAGCCCCATCTTGATGCCGCGGGAAATGTCGGTGGATAATTCGTGGAAATGCAAGATATGCAAATCGATTTCAGCGGCAAACATGGCGGCGACATAAGTTATGAAACGTGATGCCACAGGATTCCTGACCTCCGCCATAATCGGCCGCCGGCATATTATGTTGACGGCGTTTATTTCATTGAGCGTTATTCTGGCCGCTCTTCTAATCCTCCCCACTCCCTTCAATCTCCTGCCATTCGTTATTATCTGCGGAATCGGCTTTCTATTTCTCTCGATAAAATTCCCGATGATCGGCATCATGATTTATATGTTAATCTATTTCGTCAGGCCGCAAGAGCTATTTCCGGGCGTGGCCCTCTTTTCTTATCCTTACGAGAAGATCGTCGCGATTATCGTAATCATGAATCTGATCCTCGATTACGCGGTCAATGGCAAGAAGATCAAAATCCTCAAAATGGACCTGGCGATTGTCGGCATCCTGGGTGCGGCCTTCCTTTCCATTATGACGGCCATCTGGATCAGTTGGGCGTGGATGGAATTCCAGAAATTCTTCAAAATTGTAATAGTATATTTCTTCATTACTCGCCTGGTCGATTCCCCCGACAAATTCAAGTGGATTGTCTGGCTATACGTCATCTCCACCGGGTTCATAGCCGTTTCGTCGACGATGAACTACTATTCAGGAAATTACCAGACCGCCATGGGCATCAATCGCGCCGTCGGCCTTGGCGAGGGTGGGGCTTATGGAGACCCCAATACCATGGCCACGACCCTGGTTCTGGGATTGCCTTTCATGTTTTATCTGGCCAAAGCCTATCGACGGGCTCTTGCCAGAGCTCTTCTTTTCGCCCTTATCCCCATCTGTCTCTGGACTGTAATTATTACGGGATCGAGAGGGGGAATGCTGGGCGCGGCCTTCATCATGTTCGTTCTGGCCTGGAATACTCGGCAGAAGGTGGCCGCCACGGTGGCCGTATTGCTTCTCATAATCGGCGCGCTTCTTGTCATGCCGGAACAATACACCCAGCGCCTTACGACCATCTTCCACATAGATAGCGCATACGACGAGTCGGGCGCCGCTGAGTCTGCCCAGGGCAGGATCAAGGGGCTCAAGGTGGGCTTCGAAATCCTCATCAATCGACCGCCCGCGGGCGCCGGAATAGGATGTTTCAGCCTTTATAACCGCGAGCATCATGGCAGCTCGCTCAATGCGCATAATCTACTCGGCCAGGTCATGGGCGATCTGGGGTTTCTCGGCCTGATTGCTTTTGGATTCCTTGTCTACATGATGGTTAGACACTATAGGTATATCAAATCTCTTTACAAATCCAGAAATTGGGAGCGCGACTTCAATTTTTACGTTTCCTTCGCCGCGATAATTTCTGTGATAGCCCTGTTTTTTCAGGGAGTTTTCGGCCATAACGCCTACCGCTTTAACTGGTATATCTATGCCTGCTTTTTGGCCGTGGTCGTAGGCCTTGTGGAACAGCGCCGCAAAGCCGAGGAGGCCGCGATACCTGAACCTCGACCCGATGAATTATCAATTCTTTTCCAGGAAACGCCGTGATATCCCAGTTAACGGCAGTCGAAATCTGAAATATGAGAAGAGAGAGCCTGATATTATCGATAGTGACGATGGTTTCGTTGGCCTTGATAGGCGCTTGTGTCTATGTTGCCTACAAGGCGATCGACTATCGCCGGCATGTCAATTATTTCCTCGATAAGTACACGCACGTCGTCTCGAGTTTCTCCGGGCGACGGCAATATTCGGATGCCAATTCCGCTCTGGCTGCCGCACAGCCGCAAAAATCGAGGCTCGTTTTCCTGGGAGATCAAATAATCGAAAGCTGGCCGCTCGAAGTTTATTTCCCGGATTATGAAACTCTCAACCGCGGCATCACCGGCCAGTGGCTGGCGGGTTTCTTGCTTCGGTTGAGACCGGACGTTTTGGAACTGAAACCGGAAGCAGTCGTTATTCAATTCAGCTCATATAATTTCCGACCTCAATTCACTGTTCAGGAAATCAAAGATTACGTCGTCAGCCTGGCGGAACTCTGTCGCTATAACAATGTCGAGCCCCTTCTGACCACCGTCATTCCGGTCAGGGGAAATGAAAATGTTTTCAGAGCCGAGGGATTTCAACCCTATTTCGTCGCCGATTCCACGGCTCAATTCAATCGTTGGCTGTCGGACTATTGCCGCCTCAATAGCCTCCTGTTGATCGACTACAATTCCGCCCTGGCCGATGATGATGGTTATCTTCCAGTAGCGCTCTCCATCGACAATACGCATCTCACGGAAACCGGCTTCAAGAGGCTGGCGGATATTACCTCGGCCGCCCTGGCTGAATTGCCGAATCTTAAGCGGGGTAAATCAGAATGAGGTCGATACACATTTTCGATGACATTATATTATCATGAAGCATTATAATACGCAGTTATAACGGGTGGAGGCATGTTCTATTTTAAGGTCGAGGCTAAGGGCCGCGCCGAAACAAAAAATTTAATCAATAATAGTTATACGGTCGTTGACGGGGACGCCGCCATAGTCTCGGTCTCGACCGATGACCTCTATAGTTTTTATGGCGTTCGCTATCCGAATGTTTTTATCGGAGAGGCACTTGCCCCCCTGACCGAACTCGATCTCAAACGGCTCTATAAAGGGGTTGTTCTTGAACGAGACCCCCAATTCGCCGACCTTAGGGTTGCATCGATTGCCATTATAAACGTGGCCACGGGCCGTATCAGGGTCATGCGCAGCGTGTCATGCAACCGACCTGTTTATTATCATCGCGGCCAGGGCGTCTTTCATTGTTCAAGTCATCTGCGCCCTTTTAAAGCCGAGGGGGTGAAATTCGAATTCGACGATGACCTCCTGCCGGAATTCTTGGTTTACCGCTATGTCATGCCGCCCAAAACGCTGTTGCGAAATATCTCATCTATTCCGGGAGGTTGTGGCCTCATAATCGATATTGAAAGCGGCAATACGAGGAATTTCAATCTCTGGAGGGTCGATCGGGATCCCCGTGATTCTTCACTCGAACAAGCGATCGAATCCGTATCTGCGCGTCTCGGTCATCCCCTGATGATTGTAAAGGAAAAGCCTCATAAAGCAACCTTGTTGCTTTCCGGCGGCCTGGACTCGTCCATACTGGGGGCTCTTTGCAAAAAGGTGAATATTTCCGTCGACAGCGTCTCGTCGGGGTTTCACAAGATCACCGGCGACCCGGGTGAAAGCGATTACGCCAGGACGGCCGCAGACCTGTTCGGTTTCAATCATAAAGTTTACGATATCGACGAAAAAGACTACCTGACATCCCTCATCGACTGCATCTCGTTCGCCGAAGAACCGATTCACCATCTGCAGTCGGCGGTGCTCGGCTCTATGTTTGCCCGCAGCATTAAGCCCGACACAAAATACCTTGTCAACGGCGAGGGCGCGGATTCCTTGTTCTCGTCCGCAGTTCACCTCAGGCATATTAAGTCGAAGAATATAGTCCGCTTCACCGATACCAGGCTGTTCAAATCGCTCGCCAGGCCCTTTCTCAACTCGCTGGCTGCCAATAGCGAACGGATCAGATATCTGCTTTATGACCACTCCGACGACCACTCCGATGACAGTCACTTTCTCTGGACTCTGGAAGCGTTCGGCGATATGGATTGGGTAAGGGACCACTTTGGCAAGGGACTGACTCCCATCGTCGAAGGACGGCGCCGCTTTCTTGGCCAATTCGAAGATTGGCCCCTCCTCGACCGCATTACCATACTCCTGTTCTGCAGCGAGGTTGACGAGACCATGAGAGTCTGGGGTAAGCTCGCCGAGGAGGCAGGGTTTATCATGATTTACCCCTTCTCCAATCCCGAGTTGATTTCTTATCTATTCAGCGTAGATTGGAATCTCAAGGCCCGCGACTCAAAATATCTTCTTAAGCGTCTGGCGCTGAAAAGCGGCATTCCCGAACAGATCATCAATCGCCCCAAGCGCGGTTTCGGGTTTCCGGCAAGGTTCTGGGCGCCGCCCGGCGCATTATTCCAACCACTGGTCGACATGGCGGCAGAAATGTTCGATGCCGCTCTGTTGAAATCGTTACAGGTCGAGAATGGATTGCGCGCCATGGTTCTCTGGGGTTATCTGAATATATATTTATGGCATAAGATCGTCATCGAGGGAATTTCAACCTCCAATATCAAAGCAGAGATAGCCTCCCGGCGCAAAGCGCTGGAGAAATCGCGCGCATGAAACTCCTGATCATAGACGAGGAATTTCCTTTCCCGCTCAATACGGGGAAGAGGATTCGAAGCTTCAATATTGCCAATGCTCTGGGGCGTTGGCATGAAATATCATACATGGCATATGGAAATGTGAATTCGCCGGAATACGATTTTTTTCGATTGCGAAACCTCAATCCAATCGCGGTCGACCCTCCAGATAGACGCCAGTCCGGCGCCAAATTCTATCTGCGACTTTTGAAGAACCTGTCATCGCGCTATCCTTACATAGTGACCAGCCATTACACCGATAGGTTTCAACTGAAACTGAATGAAATAATAGAATCCAACAAGATCGGTTGCATTCTCTGTGAGTGGTCCCCTTATGCAATATTCATGCGCGCCCTAAACGGCCCCAAAAAGATAATCGTGGCACACAACGTGGAATCGGCTATATGGCTCGGTTACATAGCCAACGAGAAAAATCCGTTCAAGAAGCTTTACATCGCAATTCAGGCATCCAAAGTCGCCCGATTCGAACGAGAATGTTTTCATTGGGCCGATGGCGCCACCGCCGTCAGCCGACAGGATGCCGCGCTATTAAGTCGGCATAGCCCCGGTTATGAAATAGAAGTCATCGAGAATGGTGTCGATACCGAGTATTTTGCCCCTCGAGATGCCGGCGTCGACAAGGACATGCTGGTCTTCACGGGCTCCATGGACTGGCGCCCCAACCAGGACGCCGCTATTTATTTCGCCCGGGAAATCTTCCCGCTAATTCGCATGAAACGACCCGCCGTAAAGGCATATTTCGTCGGCAGGAGCCCGGACAGGCGCGTGCAGGAGCTATCTAAAATAACCAACTTCTTCGTCACCGGCACCGTCGACGATGTCAGGCCCTATATTGCCCGCGCCGGCGCATACATCGTGCCCTTGCGCATCGGAGGCGGCTCGCGCCTCAAAATTCTCGAAGCCATGTCGATGAGGAAAGCCGTCATCTCAACGTCCGTCGGCGCCGAAGGGCTTCGTGTGAAGGACGGCGACAACATTCTGATTCGCGATGACCCGGCCAAATTCGCCGATGCGGTGATATCATGCCTCGAAGATGAATCGCTGGCAGGTCGAATCGCTTCCCAGGGGCGTGAAACAGTTATGGCACATTATCGCTGGGAGCGATTGGCCCGCAAGCTGAGTGACTATCTATGCAAGGTCTGTCGGAGCAAATGAGAATACTCCACCTGCGAGCCTCCAATTTCTATGGCGGGCCCGAGCGGCAGCTTCATTTTCACGCCCTGCTGGCCCGAGACAGGGGTTACGATATTTCCATAGCCTCGTATTTGGAGAATGGGAGTATTCCGGAATTCCTTGATGTTATCTCTAAGGATGGGATTAAAGTGCATTGTTTCAGCGTCGCCAGTGCCTATGAACTCAATGCCATTCGTCTCGTAAGAAAGTATCTGGCGCAAAATAATATTGATATCCTCTGTACCCACGACTACCGTTCTCAGGCAATCGGATTTCTTGCCTCCAGGGGCTCCCATGCCCGCTGGGTTGCTTTTTCGCGGGGCGCCACTACCGAGAATATTAAAGTGCGGCTGTTTCAGGCGATCGAAAGTTTCCTTATCCGTTTCGCCGATCATATCGTGGCCGTGTCTAATTCCCAGAAACTCAAGCTCCGGCGCCTTGCAATCGACGATGCAAAAATAACAGTCGTTCACAATTCAATCAATATTTCAGCCCTGCGAAGCGTTCAGCCCGTCGACCTGCGTCGGAAATTCGGATTACCGGAAAAGAGCATTATTTGTGTTGCGGCTGGACGATTCAGCAGCGAAAAAGGTCAGATATTTCTGGTCCGGGCCGCCAAATTGGCGCTGAAGAATAACAACTTGCTCCGCTTTCTTTTATTCGGTGAAGGGCCAGACCTTGAGAATGTCAGGGCGGCCGTCGCGCGGCTGATGAATCAGGAGTGCGTCCTCTGTCCCGGTTTCGAGAGAAATATACTTGGCTGCATTAAGGGCGCCGATATATTGATAAACCCTTCCATTTCGGAGGGACTGCCCAATGTTGTACTGGAAGGCATGGCCCTGGGTAAACCTGTTATTGCCACCGCCGTAGGAGGCGTCCCCGAATTAATCTGTCATGGCGAAAGCGGCTTTCTTGTTCCTGCCGGCCGTCCTGAAAAACTCGCCGATGCGATTCTGAGATTAGTCGCTGACCCGGAGCTGCGCATTAAATTGAAAAATAATGGATACGAAACTGTCAACACCTCCTTCTCTTTCGAAAATCAAATGAAACGCCTTGAATCCGTATACGAATTGGTAGGCAAGCAAAGGAACTCCGCCTGAAAATGATCGAATTGATAAAAAAAAGCCTATACAGGCTTCTGTTTCTGTCCGGCGTCTGGCTTCTTTTCCGACGGGCGACTCGACACAGTATACGCATCGTCATGTACCACGGAATATGCGAGTCCG
>Ga0214473_10004815_pt1 | contig 16210 bp, 14 predicted proteins | sample RVTome_7_FD_203509 | JGI IMG/M metagenome (GOLD analysis project Ga0214473, IMG submission 203509) | Soil microbial communities from uranium-contaminated site in the Upper Colorado River Basin, Wyoming, United States - RVT98D197 | ecosystem: Environmental > Terrestrial > Soil > Contaminated >... | reverse complement strand
CATCGGGTGAAAGCCTATTTTTTGAAAGGTTGAAAGTAGGTAATTCTTCACTTTTTGCACTAGCGAAAGACAGAGTTACGGCTACAGCCAGAGTTATTTTAATGATCTTGAACTTGAACATTTTATGATCTCCTTTGTTGATTTGTAACCAGAGTCTATCACCTTACGAGTCATCATACCATTCAATTCAAAAAAACCCGCTTAGTACCGATGAAGGTCATTGATAAGCCTGAGGCTTTCGCTGTTTTTTTAAATTTCTTTTGAGTCTATCGGAAATATCCGTTTTCGCTTTTGGTTTACAAGACCATTAAAACATCGGGAAAATAAAAAGGACTAGTCCAAATTAAGCTCAAATTAATTTTAGCCTATAATCGATTACCTTCGTACCACCTTTTTCATTTTGCAGGAAACACAATTTTAAATTCAGTCCGTCCTCTCCTGTTTAGTTTAATACCTCCATTAAGCTGCTGGGTTAATGAGATAACCAATTGTAAGCCCAAGGTCGTTATTTTTTGGAAACTAAAATTCTTAGGGAATCCAATTCCATTGTCACCAATAATCAATCTAAAATTGTTATTCTTGGAACACATATTAATGAAGATTACACCTTGCCTTCCATCTGGAAAGCCATGCTTCAAAGCATTAGAAATGAGTTCATTAGCTATCAGACCACAGCTTATTACGCTATTTACACATAGAGAAAAATCGCTCCCCGTTATCTTAGGCTTGATCGCTCTTTTACTTATTCCGTATGAGTCAAATATATAGTTAACGAGATTTTTAAGGTATCCTTTAAAGTCAATTTTTGCTACGCTCTTTGATTGATATATTTGTTCGTGTATTAGAGCCATAGATTTTATGCGGTTTTGAATGTCGACAAGAACATTTTGCATCTTATTATCGTTGGTGTAATCGCTATGAAGATCTAGTAGAGTGGTAATAAACTGAAGGTTGTTCTTTAAACGGTGTTGAACCTCCTTTAGAAGTAAATCCTTCTCGCTTAATATAGCCCTGATCCGTTCTTCAGCTACTTTACGCTTTGCAATCTCCTTTTTCAGTTCTCTATTCTTCTCAAATAAATTTCGTGTTCGCTTATTAACCCCTAGCTCTATTCCATCGCTTTCACCCTTTGGTGTTTTACGACGCTCTAGATTGCACCAGAGAAAACTCGAGCCTTCTTTTGGATAGTTTGGACCTATATTATGCTTCGTCATTTCACGGAATCCTGACTTTGAAGGTCCAGGGAATACACAAGCTGCCTCGTTGACGTGGTAAAATTGTGCGCCTGAATCCAACCAGAATGCAAGATCTCCTACGCTATCAAACGAAAGTTTCTGATCGTCGTACTTATCGCAATTGTATTTTCTATCTTTCGATTGTAATCGTACCCTAGGAGGGTTTTTTCTGTTTCCGTGAGAGATTCTAAAAAGTTCTTGACTTCTATCATTCAGTTTATTCATACGGTAAACTCAAATCTACAAATAATCCCCCGGTTTTTGTGAAAAGTAATAATCACCGGAAAATTAATACTTTAGTCAAAACCCCACCATAACTGAAGACTTATAAATGTTATAGCTTGGATAATGTACCAAATCAACAACTTTTTGATTCAATGAAACTCCCTGCGCAAGCTGCAGGGTATTTGCCAGTTCAAAGTCACAATCTGTGGTAAGAAATTATTTGGTGGGTTAATTCATCGCATGAAGGTTGAGAATCTTCATGGGGTTATTCATCTGAACGATTAACATCCAACCCTATTATTTGATATAATGCGTATTCTCCGGTCTTCCCCTTAATTTTTAATTTCACGCGCTGATTAACCAAAACCTTAGCCTTAACCATTTCATAAACCCTTTCAGAGACTAATAAATTTGTCTTCAACTCCTTGTTCGCTGATTCGATGCGGCTTGCAAAATTCACCGAATCACCAATTATGGTGGTTCTCCGTATTGATCCACCAATTGTTCCGATAACTGCCTCCCCGTAATGAATACCGATACCGATCTCCCAGCATCGGTCATATATGGTTTGTAAATAAGGCCTAAGTCTTTCCATTTCTTCCAGCATTTCCAGACCGGCTTTCACAGCGTGTAGTGAAGCGTTATCATTATTCTCAACTCCGAACAAGGCAAGGAGTCCATCCCCCATATAATTGTCAATATAGCCTCCATTTCTCATGATCGCCTGGTCCATGCGTAAAAAGTAACGATTCAAGACATGCACTACGTCATAAGGAACGAGGGCCTCTGCAAAATTCGTAAAACCTCTTATATCGGCAAACAGGATGGCGACCTCTTTCTCCTCTCCGACCGACGATGTATGTAGATTCCTCTTAAGCTGTGACGTCAATTCCACATCTGCATCATCCAATACCAGTCTTCTTAGATTCACGTCCCCAGTTATCTTTGTCTGACAGGCGAGGCGAATCGATGGACAGAAATTCAAATGCTCCGCGAGAATCAGTTCATTCTCGGTCCTAGGAGTACAGTACTCTAGCCCATCTAGGATCATTACACGACAAGTTGAACAACGTGCGTTTCCGCCGCACACATTTGTGTGAGGAATACCAGCATCCAATGAAGCATCTAAAATGCTCTTCTCGGGTTCTATATCAACTTTCTTCTCATCTGGCAGATAATATATCTGAGGCATTATTAGATAGTCAGCGTAATAAGTCAGTTATTAAATTAGTTGTTCTCGTCCCTGAACTTTATATACCAATGGGTACCATCGCAAAAAGGTTTATTTTTTGACCCACCACATCTACAAAGCGTATAATGCTCTTCTGAAGCCCCTTCACCCACCGACTCATCTTTTAACTCAATTCCACCGGTAACATAATAGGGACCATCCTTTGAAACCCCAATCATCGGCCCTCGATCTTGGTCTCTATATTCAACGCCATCAATAGAATATCTAAGTGCACCAGAGGGACATTTCCGTATAGTATTGACTATCTCCTCTACTTCTGCACCATCAGGATCAATCCATGGTTCTGTCTTTAATTTGAAAACAGATGGCAACCTATCTGTGCAAAATCCTGCATGTGAGCAAGTTCCCCTGTTATCGTGTATGGTGATGTTTTTCCCTATGTAATTATCCCTTTTATTCAAACTACCGTCTGCAAGCTTTTCGCCACAAAACCCTATTTTGGCATGGGTACCATCGCAATAGGGCTTATTTGCAGATCCCCCACACCTACATAATGCGATAACCTTATTTGTTGATATCTCTTCACCCTTTGAGTTTTGAAGATGTCTAAGGTTTCTTATTAAATACGGACCGTTTTTAGAACACTCAATACCGAGGCTTTCCCATTTTCCTGATGAATTCAAATTGATTCCCCCTATTTCTGGAATTGTAATAATTATTAACCATTATCTTCAATTAAGCTACAGCACAAATGAAAATCACAGACATTCTACAATCCTACTCACCTTTAAATCATCAACAATGCTAACTTAACAACGGTTGATGACGAGAACATGTTGCTAAATAAATCGTTTGAATGTTGGATTTTTGTATGATATAAAAAGTGAGTTTAATTTATGTTAAAGTTAGTGAATTAATTTATATCTAAAGCCATAACTCATTTTATTAGGTAAAATGAATTGCCTTTTTAACATAGAACGAAAACGAGACGAGTGATGCAAATTTCGGTCCTTGGTTGTAACGGTAGCAGAGATGTAGGCCTCAATCCAACTGCCCTCCTGATTGGTAAAAATGTTTTAATTGATGCCGGAACGTGTTCGGAGGTTTTGAGTAACAAAGTCCGATCTATGATAGATCATGTTTTTATAACCCACGCCCACATTGATCACATAGCAGACCTTCCATTTCTGGCTCAAACGGCTTTTGATTTTCGCAAGAAGCCCCTGAACATTTATGGAATAAAAGAGACGATAGATGATATATCTGCCCATATTTTCAACGGGAGAATATGGCCCAACTTCAATGAAATACCAAACACCAAGCAGTCAAAAATCTCATTAACGAACGTTATACCCCTGAAAAATATAAGAATAAACTCTTTGAATATAATGGCAATTCCGGTAAATCATACAGTGCCAACCGTGGGTCTACTGATTGATAGTGGCAATTCTGCCTTTGCCTTTACATCAGACACCTATAAGACAGAGCTATTTTGGGAAAACATTCGAGACCACAAAAGGCTGAAGGCATTAATTATAGAGTGTAGTTTTCCAAATCGCCTAGAAAAAACCGCAAAGTTGACCGGCCATCTAACCCCCAACCTTTTGTCTAAAGAAGTTTCTAAGATGCATAGAACCGACATAAAGATATACGTAACACACATGAAACCCATACATCGTGAAGAGATTATTAAAGAGTTAAAGGTACTATCCAAAAACTTACCACTGCAAATTCTAGAAGACGGGATGAATATCAAAATCTAAATACATATAGCATTCACGTCACAAATTCTTCAAATAATAAATTTAGTAAGAGTCAAATCCACTTCCTTAGCTTAAATAAGAGTAGCAAACTTGAAACAATTAGTAGCACTACTATCCATAACACGAAGTAGGAGTATTTCCAATTTAGCTCAGGCATGTAGTTAAAATTCATCCCGTAAACTCCGGCTATAAATGTAATTGGCAAAAATATCAGACTAATGATTGTTAATCTATTTATTAAGCTATTCGTTTTATAACCGACATAGCCCATGTAAAGATTCAAGGTGTCAGAGATAACAGCACGTTGAGTAGACAGGTCGTCGCTCAATCTATTGAGGAGATTACTCTTGCTTTCGAGATATGGCTGAGTTGTTTCTCTAATAAAAGGAGATTTTCTAGTAGATAAAATGGTGATAATCTCACGAGCAGAGACTAGGGCTGACCGAAAATCAAGTAATTGCTGCGTGGCGTTAGCAACTCGCACAAAGATTTCATCGTCGATATTTTCAAATAATTTTAATTGCAATTTATCAATCTCTTCTTCTAGCTCCCTATATGTCGACTGATATATATTTGAAATATAATCCGCAATTTCAAATAAGAGGAAACCGGGAGACTGACTAAAGTTGACAAAATCATCGTGATAAGTCTCAAGCATCTTTTCCACCACCATCGAATGCTGATCATAAATAGTTGCAATAAAACATTTGCCTAGAATAACCTGGATAGGCTCTGAGACCAATTTTCCGTTAAGAATATATGTCTCAAAAACTTTGAAATGAAGAGCATTCGGAAAAAAATTTAGAAGTTCTCTTGCGTCACTCTTTAGGAATTCATCGTCAATCGGAGTATCAGGGCAAAACCGTCTGAGAATATTTATGAATTCGCCCACACCTGCACTATCAAGGTTAATCCAATAGTAATGACCCTCATCACATTCGGCTTTAATATTTTCTATGGTTATTTCGAAGTCCTTCTTAGTGGAAAAATCAAATTCTATTGCGTTTATCATTTCTTCTCTCTCTTTCTATCAATCCCTGAGATAACAAGAATCAAAGATTCATGCTTCCTGAATTTAACCCACCTCAGGATTTGCATGTTTCTCCAGTATTCGCACCTGCTCAACATCGCCAATCACCACTAAGACCGAGCCCGGCTCCAATACAAAATCCGCCGAAGGGTTATAAATAAACTTTTCTTCATCTTGATTTGGCAACATGATAGCCAAAACAAGCATACCGGTGTCTTTATAGATCCCAGAATCTCTTAAGGTTTTACCAGCGTATTTGGAACGATCAGCGAGTTTGACTTCTGAAACCCGCTGCTGACGCGTGTCTCTAAGCATCTTATCAAGGAAAGATACTACAGTCGGTCGAAGCATCTCTGAGGCCATTCTAAGCGCGCCTATTGTGCCAGGATATATGACACTATCAGCTCCAGCCCTGAGTATTTTTTCCTTGCTCCTTGGCTCAACACCATGAGAAACAATGCGCAACCAACTGTTCATAGACCTGGCTGTCAAGGTCAAAAAAAGATTATCACGATCGTTTGACAAATTACATATTATTCCGTTAGCACGTAAGATTCCCGCTTGACGAAGAACCCCTTCTTCAGTTGCATCCCCTTCAACAATCAGTAATTCATCTTTAGGAAAAACAGACTTTAATTGCGAAATCAACTCTTTATCCAATTCCACGATAACCAACGGATGAGCGGTCTTTTGGAATTCTTCAATAATGGCAATTCCTGTAATTCCTATTCCACATAATATATAATGGTCAGTTAACATGTTAATTCGTTTTTGAATTCGCCTTCTTAATAACACTCCAGAGAGTGACCCCTCTACAAGATACGCAACCACTGTTGAGGATGCCCAAACAACCACTCCATAGGCAACCAAGAGATAAGTTATAGAAAAGGCCTGGCCAATAGTTCGACCCGGTTGTGGAAGAGACAACAAATTTAGGTTGTCTCCGTAACCCACCGTTGTTAGGGTTATAACAGACAAATATAAAGAATCCAACAGCCCATGAGCAAAAGGGTCGGGAGAGAAAATCAAAACTATTATATAGAAACCCGCTGCACCAAGTAACAAAACAATAACCACCCAAACCAAAGCCCTCGCAACCCTTTGATTCAAAATAGTTCGAATCACTTCCCACATCTGAGCGAACCTCCACTCGGTCATTGGTTCCAGTCTTGTTGAGGTTTTTGTATAGTAACGGTATCCTGTACTTGATTGGTCCGAAGTTGCCGCAGTGTTCTCTTCCGGAATAGAAGTCAACCCAGTATCTATTTTGTCCTTTATCTCCATCATGAAGCATTTTCTTTTAGTTAGGAATTATAGGCAATAATATTCGAAGAGTATTCTAACACAATTGAATGGTGAGGAGTAAGGGCCTATTGCAATTGAAAGAATATAAATTTATTAAAGGAATTAGAGGTCCGAGTTCAAGGCTTCTGGGATATCAATGCTAGTTTGAATAAATAGAAGCATGTTTGCAGCATCATGTGTCATGCTGACCTTATATAGATCAGTTAAAAATGCCTTTATCTTCCTCATAAGAGATTCATTAGGACGATAAGCTACTCACCCCATCCAGCCAACAATACTCAGGCCACTACGAACGTCAATTATATTGCTTGAAACCATACCGGAAACAATAAATGCTATTCCAGTAGCACTCTGAGATTTAACCCCGGCGAGGATGCCCCAAGTTATTGCAAGAAATCGATTATTGACCCATTTAAATGGTTTTCTAATGCTCCTGCTGGTTATCTGGCCTAGACTGGAACTCAACATCCCCAATCCAGCTCGAAACAAGCCTAAACCAGCTAAAATCGTTCCAATCGTCTCAATCAGAATCTACTTCTCTTATAAAAAAGTCTTAATTGGATTAAATAGATTAGGGCATTTATAATACTCATATTCTATCCTACAGTTCAAATATTGGGTCTGGAACTCCTAAGCTATAAATTTAAGAAATTGTAGAAAAATGCCTGATACTAAATCATCAAAAGAAATCAAACGTCAAGTAAGAGATCTAAAAGCACTGCTCGATGTTTCAAAGGCTATATCAAATGAAGCTCATTTAGACGACCTTTTACAGGTGATCATGGACAAAACTACTGAGGTAATTGATGCTGATCGGAGTAGTCTCTTCTTATATGATGAATCTACAGGTGAACTCTGGAGCAAAATTGCTCAAAAGCTCGGAAAGATAAAGGAAATCCGTTTTGCAGTAGGGGTCGGCATCGCCGGGGAAGTAGCTAAGACTCGAAATGGCATAAATATCAAAGATGCATATAACGACCCGAGATTCAATCCTGAATTCGACAAACAGACCGGATACCATACAAGATCGATACTTTGCATACCGATCATCAGTATCAATGGAAATTTGGTTGGTGTTATTCAGGTGCTCAATAAGAAAGGCGGAAGAGTATTTGATAAACGGGATGAGTCTCTTTTGGAGGCATTAGTGTCCCATGCTGCTGTGGCTCTAGAAAGAGCAAAACTGACTGAAGCATACGTCGAGAAACAACGCATCGACGAAGCCTTAAAACTAGCACGGGATATACAGATGAGTATATTACCCAAAAGATTTCCGCCATTTCCCGATAGGAATGAATTTGAAATTTTCGCCACTATCGAGCCTGCAAAGGAAGTGGGGGGAGATTTTTACGACTTTTTCTTCATAGACCAACAAAACTTATACTTCTGTATTGGAGATGTCTCGGGAAAGGGTATCCCCGCATCACTTTTTATGGCAGTTACCAAGACACTAATTAAAGCAAAAACTACAAAAGGTATGTTCCCCGACGAGATTCTAACTAACGTAAACAAAGAACTATGTGTCGATAATGACACTGCGATGTTCGTCACTATTTTTTGTGGAATCCTCAATACTAGTACAGGTGAGGTGTTTTACAGCAATGGAGGCCACAACCATCCTTACATCTTATCACAAAACCATGGAACTAAACCATTAAACAACAAGTCAGGAATGGCATTGGGAGTAAATGAAGCAGCAAAGTATTCAACCAGCGCGGTAACTCTAGCTCCTGGAGATAGCATATTTCTGTATACCGACGGGGTAACAGAAGCAATGGATATCCATGGCAACTTTTACACAGACGAACGCCTGATAAGATTATTAGGGAATCAAAAACATCTTCCAATCGAGGATAGATTAAGAACTACCTTAAATGATTTGAAGAATTTTTCATCGGGTGCCCCTCCTGCAGATGATATCACACTCCTGGGAATACAATACCAAAAAACGTAAAAACCCAACAAGGCTCCACCTGTCTTCAGAGACTCAATCGCTCCGTTGTAGTCATGTACAACTGGAATATTTTCACAAGACCCAGAAGTCGTAAGATCGTTTTCTCCCGGTCATTGAGGGTTGAGCAGGGCCATCTTCACCCCGTGCCTCTTCAAACCCTTCGCAGTGGATAATAAAGGTCTTAATCCTAGTGAGGCCATAAACTCTGCGCCGGATAAGTAAACCAGGGTTGGCTTTCGCCTTAAAACAGTGCAAGCTGTAAATCGTAGCTCTAACCTCTAGGCCTATCTTATCCATGAGGCCAGTCATATCCAAATGGGTTAAATCATCATCCTGTCTGATCACCTTCAGTTCCAGCTATATCGCTTGCGCTGGGAATAAAATATAACCTACCTCAATAATCACATTTGCTATAAGTGCTACAATTTCCAAAATTTTTGACTAAATTCAAAGATAATCAATCCCATAATATTAATATTAAGTTATACTTATCTGTTGAATTTCTTAACGTATAAGCAATTGAAAGAATGGAGGGCAAAGCAATTACTTAACGTTCGAGTTCTAAAACCTGGTAGCCAGGTTGACTAAATGTGAAAACGAATTGAAATGATTGACCACCATCCGGCCTCACATTTTATAAGGACGGGATGTTTTAGAATACGTAAATGTATGAGCGTAGACATTATCCTCAGACCTTATCAGTACAAACATTAAGGACCGACGCGCATCTAAGTTCTACGGGTAATAAAGAATAAATAATAATTTAACTAAATGCTCGGATTACAAAATACAAATTTTTTTAGTCGTCTCACAGACACTGCTTATCGTAGAGACCCCTTTTTATTTCCTGTTTTTTTCGTGACTGAGGGTGCGAAGCTGTATTCCAGATCCACTCGTGTAGGGCAAGTTTAAGAAGATATCATCATGTGAAAAAAGGGATTGAGGATCATGTCTCTCACAAAAGATATTTACAAGTAGTTATTCAGCCGCCTTGGGTATAAATGTCAAGATGAAGATTTAACAATTACAGATTCCTAAGGGTTACCTTTGATTAGATCATTTAAATAAAGATGGAAAGAAGTGATAAAAATTTTCTATTCGTAGGCATTGCAATTGGCCTCTTCTCGGCGCTACTCAGTCTATCCCTCTATACATGGTCTCCATCTTTTCTCAATGAGGTCGACCTCCGGTATAGCGACTTCCGTTTTAAGACTCGTGGAAATATAGAACCCAATCCCAAAGTAGTGATAGTTGCGATTGACGAAAAAAGCATCAACCAGTTGGGAAGATGGCCATGGTCTCGCTATCTTATTGCCGAGTTTATAGAGAAGCTATCGGACTATAAACCAAAGGTCGTCGGGTTCGATATCCTTTTCTCAGAACAAGAGTCCAAGGATGCGGATATTGCCCTTGGAAAAGCTGTGGAAAAGAGTCGAAACATCATCTTAGGTTATTTTTTCCGTGACGACGCTACTGAAGAACCCACTACCGCGTCGCTCAAGCAGGTAAAACGATCAAATATTAAGCTTATAAAATATCTTGATAAACCCCCGTCAAATGTTCTAAAGACATTCCGTTCCGCAGATCTAAACCTTCCTGAGATTGGTGCGGGCGCCCTGGGATTTGGGTTTTTCAATATGCTGCCCGACGGAGACGGCATCTTCCGTCGCTCGCAACTCCTCATGAGTTATGATGGTGAGATTTATCCGTCGCTGAACCTTGAAAGCATTCGACTTTTTCTCGGTGGAGATTTATGGCTTACCATGGCCTCTTACGGAGTGGAGGCTCTTAACATAAACAAAACGCAAATTCCTACGGATGAATCTGGACAGCTCCTCGTTAACTTTTACGGCCCAGGTGGCACTTTTAAGACCTATTCAGCCGTGGATGTCGTATCGGGAAAAGTCCCGGTTGAAGCTTTAGAAAACAAAATAGTCTTGGTAGGAGCCACGGAGATAGGAATAGCTGATTTGAGACCAACCCCTTTTAATCCCGTCTTTCCGGGCGTTGAAATACATGCCAGTGTTGCGGGAAATATTCTCGATGGCAGATTTCTTATCGAAAATAACCTTACTCATGCATTGGACATCGGATTACTCTTTATGCTTCCAATACTACTCGTTTTTCTACTAATAAGAGCCAGAGGCACCGTCATCGGATTCACTATTTTTATAGTTTTTGTGTTCCTTTACTTGTTGGGAAACTTTCTAATCTTTACACGTTTGAATTTTGTTACTAGTACTATTTATCCCGCTTTATCTATTGGCTTTGCATACGTATTCTTTGAAGCTTACCGCAATCTTGTCATAGAGAGAAGAAGCCGTTATCTTCGGAAGGCCTTTAGCAGTTACGTGTCATCGGATATCGTAGACGAAATCTTAAGGGACCCTGATAAACTCAAGCTAGGAGGAGAAAACAAAAATGTTACTTTGCTTTTCTCAGACATACGGGGTTTTACTTCACTTTCCGAGAGCATTCCTCCCGAGATGCTCGTATCGGTCCTCAATGAATATCTTAGTCCAATGACCCAAATTGTTATGGAAGAGCGCGGCACACTTGATAAATATATCGGAGACGCCGTGATGGCAATTTTCGGTGCCCCTCTGGACGTTCCCGATCATGCAATGCGCGCCTGTCAAGCATCTCTCTCGATGTTGAAGAAGCTTGGACAGATCAATAACGAATGGAGGAAAAGGAATTTCCCCACCATCTCCATTGGAATAGGAATCAATACGGGCGCGGCTATTGTCGGAAACATGGGAGCTAACATGAGGTTTGATTATACGGCAATCGGTGATAGTGTCAACTTAGCTTCACGTCTAGAGGGTCTCAATAAACTCTATGGGACCGAGATTATTATAAGTAAGTCAACCTTAGAAAATCTTAATTCATCAGAAGCGCCTTTTTTATTCCGGGAGCTTGACCTTGTGCAGGTGAAAGGTAAGGAAGAACCAATCTCCATCTTTGAGCTTGTCAACACTTTCTCTGGTGATAGCAACAAGACCGATTTGGTCAGGATGTTTACGGAAGCACTCAACACTTATCGGGAGGGTAAGTTCCTCGCGGCAAAAGAAAAGTTCGCCGAGATTCTACTAAATTTCCCCAACGACACACCCTCAGCCCTGTATAAAGAGCGATGTCAAGAGTACATACTCCATCCGCCGCCCCTGGATTGGACCGGCGTCTACACTGCAAAGGAAAAATGATTCACGATGCACCATTCAGGATTCACGATTTTGCCTTCATAGGTTAGAATGACCGGATTTACCTAAATTTCGGTGTATTGTCGATGGGTAATTGTTTCATTCCATCCTTAATAGGAAGCTCACAAGCAGCGATTTTAAAATGCTTAGTGTTCGACTAAGCAATGAATAAAAATATTTGTTGACAAATCGAATTAAGGGTTGTACCTTGTAAATTCTCAGAATGTGATCTGGGTTAATTCTGGTTGAGGCTTAAAGGAGACTAAAAGAACTGACTTACGGCCGGTTTATCCTGATAACGTTCCTGATCTGGGCTATTTCCTACCCTGTTAGGGCTGATTTCGAGGTTAATCTCAATAAGGGGATTGCCGCTTATCTCAGAAAGGATTACACTGGAGCGGCTAAACTCTTGGAAGAGGCTTTGAAGGAAAACCCTCAGAGCGCGACGGCAAACCATGTTCTGGGGCTTTCTTTGTTAAGGCTAGATAAATACGACCAGTCTGTACCCTACCTTGAAAAAGCAAAAGAGTTAGACCCCAATTTAAAGGGTATACATCTGGACTTGGGAACCGCCTATCTCAAGCTGGAGCAATATAGCCTGGCACTTCCTGAATTTAAAGAAGCTGTGCGTCAAGAACCCGACAGTGGTCTCGCAAACTACGACCTGGGCTATACACAGTATAAGCTCGAAAACTATGAACAGGCAATAACCTCTTTGGATAAGGCTTCCAAGCTTGACCCCGATCTTGCGGTTCCTGCTCATTTCTTTGCAGGGATCAGTCGATACAGGCTTAAAAACTATGAGGAGGCAAAGAATGACTTTCAACTCGTAGGACAGTTTGGGGCAGGGACGGACACAGCAGGGGCTGCATTGGAATATTTGGACATAATCGCTAATCTCACCAAACGATATTACGGAGCAGCCAGCACTGGAATACAGTATGACACCAACGTTGCACTGCAACCCAACGGCATCCCGATTGTCTCCGATAAGAGCGCTTGGCGTGAGGTGTTTTTCGCAAATTTGGGCTTTAACCCCTATCTCACCAAGGATACGGTGTTGGGCGGCAGCTATTCCGGCTATTTATCATTTAACAATGGTTTGGAGGAATTTAACGTACAAGACCACCTAATAAATCTCTATGGACGGAGAAAAACTTCTGTTGGAAAAATTCCCGTTAGTCTTTTTCTGGACTATTTCTATGACATCACCTTTCTAGGTGGTTCTCCCGCAGATAATCTTTTCTCCCAGTCCCACTCAGTAAGTCCAAAGGTAATTTTCGAGTGGACAACAAATACCAGCACAGAGTTGTCCTACAACCTTAGATACTATGACTTTAAGAATTTCCCGGAAAGAGATGCTTATAATAATAACTGGACCGTGGCTCAGCTCTTCAGTCTATATGATGGTAGGATCCTTTTCAGACCTGGATTTAACTTCGCCCTAAATAGCGCTAAAGATATTGAAGGGACACGCAACTTTGATTATACTGCTCCCCAGTTCTTTCTTGAAGCTATTGCCTATATGCCATTCGATATAACGACTTTCATCACAACTAATTACTTCAGGCAAGACTATTATAACGACCCGTTCGACAGGGTAGACAATCAGATCGGTGTGTTAGTCGTTGTTTCTAAGCAGCTTTATAAGATCTTTTCGATTGATTTTGGCTATCAGCATATATCCAATTTTTCAGATAGCACCTTTCCTGGACCCGAGCCATTCCAGTATAATCAGGATGTATTCTCGGTGACCTTCAATGCGAGGTTTTAGTCATATTCTATGGATAGATACATGTTGAGAAGAATCTTATTAATGTTAAATATTTTCGTCCTGATTCCCTGGGCGACGTCTGTGTTTTCTCAGGAGGATGAATCTGTAGGAATCGTAACTGCTGTAAATGGACAGGCTACTGTTATCAGCGCTGAAGGGAGTGAAGCGGTAGAAAAGGGAACTCGTGTATTTCTGGGGGATAGATTTGAAACCGGAGATGATTCAGGGCTCAAAATCCTGTTTAATGACGACTCGCTGATTTCGCTGGGAGCAAATGCCACGCTTGAGATAACGGAGTTTGTCTACACCCCGACTAAAAGAAAATCTTTATCTAACCTAGTCAAGGGAAAGCTTAAGGGCATAATTCAAAAAATTCCTGGAGTAGAAACCGATATTGAATTTGCTACGCCCAATGCAGTCGCAGGTATCAAGGGCACCGAGCTCTATATTGATGCGTTAGGTATTTTCTATACCCATGAAGGTGAGACTTATGTAAGGGGCATTCTAAAATGCCCGAGAGAGGTAGTGGTTAATGCGGGGCAATTCTCAGAGATCCTACAAGATGGCTGCCCTTCGGTGCCGGCTCCAATTCCACCTGAGCTTCAAAATGAACTTATTGAGGGGACAGAGGTCGAGGAGGAAGCGCCAGAAGATGAGGATTCTCGTAAAGCGGAATACCCTGGTAAGGAACTTCCCGGAAAAGAAACCACTCCCGCGTATTCACAGTTAATCAGCGCTCCTTTGGTTCAGCCCGCCAACCTGCTTCCAGGAGTTAATCCGCAAAATAAAGCGCCTGTTGACGTGATAGTGAATCCATAAGGGAAGTAGACGTTAAAATCATGGAAAAAACACGCAGCATTATTTACGTAATCCTTTTATTGATCAATCTCTCCTGCCTGGATGCTGGCTTCAATGAAAATTCCGAACATGCCGGCACAAGGATTGTTATTGGATTCCCTACAGAGCAATGCCTCGATGCATCGTCCCAACGGGATGCGGCTACCCAACAAAGCATCCTTGACTGTGTAGCATTCTTTACACTCACAATTACAGACGGCTTCGATCCGATAGAAAAGATATTTGGCATCGGAGAACAGATTACAGTCCTTGTGCCTGTTGGAAGCGCTAGAAATTTTAATGTAGAAGGAAGTGATGAAAACGGAGAGCCGTGTTGTAGCGGTGGTGTAACAGCAGACGTGTTCCCTGGACAAAACACCATAGAAATTACCTGTATACCCGTACCTACACCCGTACCTACACCAACTCCCACCCCGACTCCTACCGCCACCCCTGCTCCTACCCCTACGCCAATACCTACACCTATACCGACACCAACTCCCATGCCGACTGGAACCCCGATTCCTACACCGACACCAAGTCCCATGCCAACTCCAACACCTACACCGATACCTACACCGACACCCACCCCAACTCCCATTCCTACTCCGATTCCCTGCGAAACGGATGCACAGTGCCCACTTGGGGAGATTTGTGACGAAGCAAATATGTGCGTACCCGGGTGTACATCGGACGAACGCTGCCCACCTGGAAAAGTTTGTTCCTTTCCTGGTGAAGTAGAGGTCGGAATGTGTGTAGCCGGTTGTAATGTCGAAAAACCCTGTCCTGGAACACAAGTTTGTATCGATGGAATGTGTGTACCTGGACCGCAGGTACCACCAGAAGTTTGCGACGATGGCTTAGATAATGACGGAGACGGTCCGATAGACTGCGCAGACCCGGATTGTGAGGGTCAGGCGGGTGGCCCTTGTGGGGAGCTTTGCCAGCAACCGGAGACAACCTGCAACAACTTCTTTGACAATGATGGAGACGGACTTACGGACTGTGCAGATCCCGATTGCATAGGTGAGTTCGGGCCCCAGGAACAGACTTGCGAACAGCCTGAGACGACCTGTAATGACGGAGCTGATAATGACGGCGATGATCTTGCTGACTGCGCAGACTCAGATTGCGCCGCAGACCCCGCCTGTACCGAGACAGGAGCAGAGTGCAGCGACTTTATGGATAATGACGGAGACGGACTTACGGACTGTGCAGATAGCGATTGTGAAGGGGAGATCATTCCTGGTGAAGTATCGTTTACTTGTGAACAGCCTGAGATGACCTGTGACGACTTTGAGGATAATGACGGCGATGATCTTACTGACTGCGCAGATCCGAATTGCGCCACAGACCCAGCCTGTACCGAGACAGGGGCAGAGTGCAGCAACACTTTGGATGACGATGGAGATGGCCTTACAGACTGTGCGGATCCTGATTGTGCGGCAGCCCTGACTTGTGAAAATCCAGAATCAAGCTGCTTTGACGAGTTTGACAATGATGGAGACGGCGCAGTTGACTGTGATGACTCGGATTGTTTCAGTAGTTGCGAGCTCCAATAAGGAGATATGAGAAGTGTTGGCCCGAAAATCTGGAACTCAGTAATCAAATGTTGCGTAACCTCGAAACAAGAATCAGAATTAGCGAGGCGGCTCTAAATAGGTTCGCTTTTTACCTTAAGTGAATATAATC
>Ga0214473_10004814_pt1 | contig 16210 bp, 19 predicted proteins | sample RVTome_7_FD_203509 | JGI IMG/M metagenome (GOLD analysis project Ga0214473, IMG submission 203509) | Soil microbial communities from uranium-contaminated site in the Upper Colorado River Basin, Wyoming, United States - RVT98D197 | ecosystem: Environmental > Terrestrial > Soil > Contaminated >... | reverse complement strand
GGCTTTTTGTTTCCGCCCGCTTAGGCGGCTCCAGGCCTGGCACTCGGGATGCTAAACGCAGAACCGCGCCCGGCGTGGGGCCGGGGTCCCAGTGGCCCGGCCAGAACCGGCCAAAGCGCACTCGACAACAGAGGAGGCCTATGCGGGCGTCTAAGGTTCCACCCAAAGAGCTCCGCTGCTGTACGGCGGCGCCATCACCTACGTCGCCGAGCATATCGAGGACGAGCACGAGCATCGCGGATACTACACCGGCTGGCTGCAGACGTCGCCCACCCTGGGTATCGTCGTCTCGCTGGCGACGATCATCGGGATCCGGACTTATCTGGGCGTCGACGCGTTCAATGACTGGGGGTGGCGGCTCCCGTTCCTCATCTCGCTCCTCCTCGTCGCGATCGCGATCTGGATCCGGCTCTCGCTCGGTGAGACGCCGATCTTCCAGGACATCAAGGCGCGGGGCCGCACCACCACCAACCCGTGGCGCGAGGCGTTTCTCAGCAGCAATTTCAAGTACGTGGTGATTGCCAGCGTGGTCGTGCTGGGACAGGGTTGCGTCTGGTACAGCGGGCAGTTCTGGGCGCTGTACTACCTCCAGACGGTCAAGAAGCTCGACGTGCTGACCTCCAGCTACATCGTCGGCGTCGCGCTGCTGATCGCGACCCCACGCTGATCTTGTGGGACTGGCTCTCGGACAAGATCGGCCGCAAGCCGATCATCCTGGGCGGCATGCTGCTGGCTTCCCTGACGTACTACCCGCTCTACACCGCGCTGGGCACCTACGCCGAACCCGGCAAGGTCAACTACCCGATGGCCATTCTCATCGTGGTGATCCTCGTCAACTACGTGGGCATGACCTACGGGCCGATCGGGACGTTCCTGGCCGAGTTCTTCCCCAGCCGCATCCGCTACACCTCGGTGTCGGTGCCCTATCACATCGGCAACGGCTGGGGTGGCGGTCTGGTCCCCATTATCACGACCGCGGCCTACCTCAACACGGGGAGCCTGGGTTGGGCGCTCGTGTACCCCATCGCCGTGCCGGCGGTCATGTTCCTCATCGCCCTGTTCGTGATGCCGGAGACGCGCAAGCACAGCATCTGGGAGGAAGGAGCGATCGAGGCGACGACGCGCCAGGCATCGCGCAGCCGCGCGTAAGCACGCAGAGCCCCGTCCCGAGGCAACCCCCCCGCCCGGGGTGCCTCGGGCCGCTATTCTCGACAGCCCGACCCGTCAGGGCATTGCTCCTGGGAGCGGTCGCCTCGCGCATCCATCCCTGACCGAGCGGCCCGTTCTCGCCCGCAGCCTACATCCCCGGCGAGGCCACCCAGAATTGACACACCCGCTGCCGAATTTTCCCAGTTCGGCTTCGGGCAATTTGCCCGGAGGGCCAGAGCGCATCGCTGATGCCCGTAGAATATTGGTGGTTTTTGTCCGTCTCTCTCGTGCGCTGTCCAGGCATAGGCCTTGCAGCCAGGACGGCCAGCCGGGCGGGGTCCCCGTGACCCGAAGCCCAGGAGGGAGAGGACGATGGACGAGATCAAGAAGCGCCTTGAGCGAGAACTCAGCCACACCATGCAGCGCATCCGGCACATGGGTGGGGCCAATCTGGAAGAGCTCGGTGGCGGTCGGGGCGATAACTCACCGCTGGCCGACGAGGTCGACGTGATCCGGTTGAACGAGGACCGGGAGATGAACTTCGCCACGCGGAGCCTGCTGGTGGAGCGCGCCAACAAGCTGGCCGAGGCGCTCGATCGGCTGCGGGGTGGGGAGTACGGGGTGTGCGAGGAGTGTGGCGAGGCGATCGCCCCCGCGCGGCTGCGCGCCATGCCCGAAGTCACCACGTGCGTGCGCTGTCAGGACCGGCTCGAGCGGATGCTGCCGCACCTGGAAGCCGTGGGTGCCGCGGTGGACGCCGAGGAGCCCGAGGACGACTAACCGCTGATCTCACCTACCGGCCGAGCCGGGCGCGCAGCACGCCCGGCCGGTCGGTGATGATTCCGCTCACGCCCCACCCAACGAGCCGGTCCATCTGGGCCGGCTCGTTGACTGTCCAGACGTAGCATTCCAGATCGGCTCCCCGGATCTCCGCGAGCACGGTCTCCGTGAGCACGTGCGCGCCAGGGCAGATCGCGTTCGCGGCTCCCGGCCGCAGGAGGGCCGCGTCGAGTGGCGTCTGGGCCACCAGAGCGCCCACCCGGATCTCCCGGCTCGTGGCGCGAATCCGCGCGATCGCTTCGTGGTCGAAAGATTGGACCAGGGCCCGGTCGACCACATCGTAGATCTCGAGCAGCGAGACCACGCGCTCCTCGATGCCGGGGTAGAGCGCGGAGCCGCCCTTGAGCTCGACCCAGAAGCGGGCGCGGTCGCGGAAGCGTTCCAGGACCTCCTGGAGCGTCTGGACCCGCTGCCCGCGGAATCGCCGATCGCGCCAGCCGCCCGCGTCGAGGCGCTTGAGCTCGCGGAGCGTGTGCTCGCTCACGGGGCCGGCCCCGTCGGTCGTGCGCTCGAGCGTGAAGTCGTGGATCACCACGGGCTGCTCGTCGGCCGAGAGATGGACGTCCAGCTCGATACCGTCGGCGCCCTGCTCGAAGGCCAGCTCGAACGCGGCGATGGTGTTCTCCGGGGCGTCGGCGGAGGCGCCGCGGTGGGCGATGACGAGCGGGCGCGTGGCGGCTTCGGCCATTGTCGGGGTCAGGGGCGGCGTGGCACTATCGGGCCGTGCGCACGCCCGTGGTCGACGCGTTCCGCCCGGTGATCTGGCTCGGGGCGCGGCTCTATTTCCGCATCCGCTTCGAAGGCGTCCATCACGTTCCCCGCTCGGGCCCTCTCCTCATCGTGCCGAACCACGTCACCTTTGCCGATCCCGTCCTCGCGACGATCCCGGTGCGCCGGCGCGTCCACTACATGGCCTGGAATGCCCTGTTCCGCGTCCGGGGCCTCGCCTGGCTCATCCGCCGGCTGCGGGCCTTTCCGGTCGACATCGACGGCGCCGACGCCGGGGCCACCCGGACGGCGGTGCGGCTATTACACGCGGGGGAGGCCGTCATGATCTTCCCCGAGGCCGGGCGCAGCCAGGACGGGCGCGTGCAGCGCTTCCGGCTCGGCGCGTTCCGGCTGGCCTGCTCGCTCGGCGTGCCCATCATGCCCGTCACGATCATCGGCGGTCACGAATCCTGGCCGCCGGGTCGGCGGCTGCCGCGACCCAGCCGCCTCACCATCATCTATCATCCGGTGATCGCGCCGCCCGCCGACGCGGATGTGAAGGGGGCCGCGCGCGACCTCGCCCGTCGCGTGGAGGCGATCGTGGCCTCCGCCCTGCCCGCGCACCAGCGCCCCGACGCCCCGGGCGCCGCGCCCGCCTGAGGCGGGCGCATGATACGATCTCCCACCAATGGCACGCCGCGCCGCGCCCGCTATCCTCGTGCTTCACGGCCCGAACCTCAACCTCCTCGGCACCCGCGAGCCGGCCGTGTACGGCCGCGTCTCCCTCGCGGAGGTGAACCGTGCCGTGCAGCGTCACGCCGAGGGCCGCGGCGCGCGCGCCGTCTGCCGGCAGTCCAATCACGAAGGCGAGCTGGTCGACTGGATCCAGGCGGCGGCGCGGGAGGGGTTCCACGGCATCGTCTTCAATCCCGGTGCGCTCTCGCACTACTCGATCGCTCTACGGGATGCGGTGGCCTCGGTGCGCGTGCCCGTGGTGGAAGTGCACCTCTCCAATATCCACGCCCGCGAGGAGTTCCGGCACCACTCGGTGGTGGCGGCCGCAGCGGTTGGACAGATCTCGGGCTTCGGGCCGGCCAGCTACCTGCTCGGCGTGGATGCGCTGCTGGGCGCCTCGGCCTCGACCCCCGGCGGCCGCCGGGCCGCCCCGCGGCGCCGGCCGTGAATGCGCGCGCGGTTCCTGCCGTCCAACCCACCATCGGATAAGGGGCGCGAGGGCCACGGCCGGGTCAGGTCGTGATGTCCCCCGACACGCCGTCCGGTTCCGCCGGGCTCCCGGAGTCCCCCGGAATCGACGAGCGCGAGCTCATCCAGCGGTGCATCGCGGGAGATGCTTCGGCGTTCGAGCCCCTCGTCGAGAAGTATCGGCGGCGGGTGTGGCGACTGGCCTACCAGGTGCTGCACGACCGCGAGGAGGCGTGGGACGTGGCGCAGGAGGCATTCGTACGGGCGTTTCATTCGTTGCCGACGTTCCGGGGACAGTCGGCCTTCTACACGTGGCTCTTCCGCATCACCGTCAACGTGGCCACCGATCGTCATCGGCAGCGGGGCGCCCAGGCGCGCGCCTTCGGCCCGGAGCGGGTGACCGAGGAGGAATGGGCGCGCACGACGCCGGATCCGGGCGGTGGGCCGGACCAGGCGGCGACGCGGGCCGAGCAGCGCGAGCGTATCCGGCAGGCGCTCGATGCCTTGCCGCCCAAGGCCCGAACGATTATCATGCTGAGTGACGTCGAAGGCCTCTCGTATCGCGAGATCGCCGAGGTGCTGAACTGCCCGATCGGGACCGTGATGTCCAGGCTGCATAACGCGCGCAAGCGGCTCAAAGGGCTCCTCGGGCCGATGCTCGCCCTGATCCTCTGGCTCGGCCTCACGCTGGCGTGGGCCGCCCCGGTTCAGGCGCAGCAGATCATCCGGTTCGGCGTCCGCATCATGGAGGCTTCCAGCGCCCGCGAAGGGCAGGGTGCCCCCAAGGGCCCGCAGATCTCACCCGCGCCGAAGGCGGAGCCCGACGTCGACGAGCGACTCCGGCGGATCCTCCCGCGACTGCAGATGCTGTTCCGCTACACCGACTACACGACGCTCGACCGCCAGCGCGTCGAGGGGCCGCTGGGCACCCAGCAGCGCTTCGCGGTGCCGGGCGAGCGCTGGCTCGAGGTGACGCCGGATCAGCTCCAGGGCACGTCCGTCCGCATGCGGGTCCGCTTGCTGCGGGGCGAGCAGTCTGAAATGAGCGCGGCGATCCTGGCCGCGCCGGGCGCGCCCGCAGTGCTCGGCGGTCCGCCCTACGGCAACGGCGTGCTGATCATCATCCTCTGGGCCAATCCAAATCCCTCGGCCCCGTGATGGCATGGCGAGGCGGAGCCCTTGCCGTAGGCGGCGCAGCCGAAGGCGAGACGCCGGATCAGAAGATCGAGCCGAGCGCATATAGGAGAGCCGTGCGAGCGTGAGCGAGCAGCGCTACCGGCAGGAACGGAGCCGCATCGAGCAGGGTCACGTCAAGTATCGCGACAAGCTCAGGGAAGAAGGCAAGCTCTTCGTCCGCGACCGCCTGAAGCTCCTCCTCGATCCCGGCACCGAGTTCCAGGAGGATTTCCTCTTCGCGCGCAACCAGGAGCCCGACACCCCCGCCGACGGGGTCGTGACCGGCGTGGGGACGGTCAGCGGCCGCACGGTGTGCATCATGGCCAACGACTACACGGTGAAGGCGGGCTCGTGGGGCGAGAAGACCGTCCAGAAGATCGTGCGGATCCAGGAGCGCGCCCAGCGGCTGCAGGTGCCGCTCCTCTACCTGGTCGACGCCGCGGGCGGGCGCATCTCCGAGCAGATCAAGATCTTCCCCGGGCGCTTCCACGCCGGCCGCATCTTCTACAATGAAGTACAGCTCTCCGGGGTCGTGCCGCAGGTCTGCATCCTCTTCGGGCCGTCGCCGGCCGGCTCCGCGTATCTGCCCGCCCTCACCGATTGCGTCATCATGGTGGACGGCAAGGCGAGCCTCTACGTGGGCTCGCCGCGAATGGTCGAGATGGCCATCGGCGAGAAGACCACGCTGGAGGATCTGGGCGGCGCCCGCATGCACTGCACGGTGTCGGGCTGCGGCGACGTGCTGGCCGCCTCCGACGAGGAGGCCATCGATCTCTGCCGGCGCTACCTCGGCTACATGCCCGGCTCCTTTCGGGAGCGCCCCGCGGTGGGGGAGGCGGTGCCCCCCAAGCCGGGGCGATCCATCGAGGAGATCGTCCCCTACGACCAGCGGAAGTGGTTCGATATGTACGAGGTGATCGACCGTGTGGTCGACGCCGGGTCGTTCTTCGAGATCAAGCGGCTCTTCGCCCAGGAGGTCGTCGTCGGCTTCGCCCGCATCGGCGGGCGCGCGGTCGGTCTCGTCGCCAACCAGCCCAAGGTCAAGGGCGGCGTGCTGATGGTGGACTCCTCCGACAAGGCGGCGCGCTTCATCTGGCTCTGCAACGCGTTCAATGTCCCGCTCGTGTACCTCGCCGACGTCCCGGGCTTCATGGTGGGCACCAAGGTGGAGCGGGCGGGGATCATCCGCCACGGGGCCAAGATGGTCTTCGCGACGTCGCAGGCCACCGTGCCGAAGATCTGTGTCGTCGTGCGCAAGTGCTACGGCGCGGGGCTGTACGCGATGTGCGGGCCGGCCTTCGAGCCGGACGCGGCCCTGTCCTTGCCTCAGGGGCAGGTCGCCATCATGGGGCCCGAGCCCGCCGTCAACGCGGTGTACTACAACAAGATCATGGAGCTTCCGGAGTCGGACCGGCCGGCCTACGTCCAGCAGAAGCGCGAGGAGTACGCCCGGGACGTCGACATCTACAAGCTCGCCTCCGAGATGCTGGTGGATGGCATCGTGGGTGGCTCCGAGCTGCGTGACGAGCTGATCAAGCGCCTCGCCTTTGCTCAGTCCAAGCAGCTCGAGTTCCCGCCTCGACGCAATCCGGTCCTGCCCGTCTGAGCGGCGTGGCCGGCGCCGCCGCCCCCCGAGCATGGGGTCGCTGATCCTGGCGCTCCGCTTCCTGACCGTCCTCCCGGTCCCCGGCCGGGAGGCGCAAGGGCCCACCGCGCTCGGCCGCGCCGCCTGGTGGTTCCCGGTGGTCGGCTTGATGCTGGGTGCATTGCTCGCGGGGGCGGGCCGGCTCATCGACGCCGTCTTCCCGCCGCTCGTCGGCGCGGCGCTCCTCGTGACCGGGTGGAAGGCCGCGACCGGCGCGATCCACCTCGACGGCCTCGCCGATTGCCTCGACGGTCTCGCGGGCCGGGACCGCGAGCGGAGCCTGGCGATCATGCGGGACAGCCGCGTCGGCGTATTCGGCGCCGTCGGCCTCGCCCTCTTCCTCCTGCTGTCGGTGACCGCGCTCGCGGGGCTCGCCGTCTCCGTCCGGTATCGACTCCTCGTGCTGGCTCCCGTGATCGGTCGCGTGACCCCGATTCTCGCGGGCGCCTGGCTGCCGCCGGCCACGCCGGGGCAGGGGCTCGGCGCCGCGTTCGTGGCCTCCCTGTCGCGCTGGGCCGGTCTCGCCCACATGGCGGGTGGCGTCGCGCTGGCGGCCTGGCTGCTGGGCCCGTGGGGCGTCGCGATCGCGGTGGCAGCCTGGGGCGGCGCGATGCTGTGGGCCGGCTTCGCGGCGGTCCGGCTCGGCGGGGTCACCGGTGACGTGCTGGGCGCGGTCGTGGAGCTGGCCGAGCTGGGCGTCCTCCTGGGCGGAGCGGCCGCCATCCAGCGGGGACTGATCTGAGCGGCACCACGGTCTGTCTCGTGCGCCACGGCAGCGTGATCGGCGCCGAGACCCGCCGGTTCATCGGGCACCTCGACGTGCCGCTCTCTCCGCTGGGCGAGGCCCAGCTGACCGCTCTCGCGCACCGCCTGCGCGGCTTCGCATTCGACGCGATCTACTGCAGCGACCTCGTGCGCACGCGCCGTAGCGCCGAGATCCTGGCCGCTCCCCGCGGGCTCACCGCGATCGTGGAGCCGGCCCTGCGCGAGTTCGCGATGGGCCGCTGGGAGGGACTCACCGCGGAGGAGATCCGCGCGCTCGACGCGGTCGCCTTCGACGCCTGGATGGCCGACGTGGGCCGCTTCCAGTTCCCCGAGGGCGAGAGCCTGCCGGACCTCTACGCGCGCGTCTGGCCGGCCTTCGAGGCGCTGATGGCGCGCCATGCGGGTGGCACGGTGGTGGTGGTGGCCCACGGGGGGAGCAACCGCGCGATCCTGTGCCGCGTGCTCGGGCTCCCTCCCGAGCGACTCCTCGCTCTCGGCCAGGACTATGGCGCGCTCTCCGTCCTCGAGCGGAGCGGGCGAAGCTGGACGCTGCGCGTGCTGAACCACTGCGAGCCCGTACGCTGCGACCCTCGCGCCCCGCTGCTATAATCCCGCGCAATGTCCCGTCAGCTCGGGCGGCGCCGGTTCCTCATGATCGGGGCCGGGGCCGCCGCCGCAGTCCCGCGCCTGGCGCGGGCGCAGTCGCCGACCCGGGGCGGGGTGCTGAAGCACATCGGCATCGAGCCCTCCACCTTCGACATCCAGGCCACCGGCGCCTACCAGACGCAGCTCATCTCGTCCTTCGTGCGCCGCACGTTGTTCAAGTTCGTGAACGGCGCTCGGTTCGGCCCGTCGGACTTCACGCTGGTGCCGGATCTCGCCCTCCGGGCCGACGTGTCGGCGGACGGCAAGGTCTACACCATCAAGCTGCGCCGCGGCGTCCGATGGGAGGCGAGGCCGCCGGTGAACGGCCGGGAGGTGGTGGCCTCCGACGTGAAGTACACGATGGAGCGGGCGCTGAGGAAGTCGCCAACCGCGACGCTGGCCGGGCCGGTGGAGAAGGTCGAGACACTCGATCGGCACACGGTGCGCGTCCACCTGGGCGACGCGTTCGCCCCGTTCCTCCACAACCTGGCCGAGCCCTGGAGCGCCATCCTGCCCCCGGAGGTGGAAGACAAGCTGGGCGACTTCAAGGCCGCCGAATCGCTCATCGGCTGCGGGCCCTTCGTACTCGAGCGCTACGAGTCTGGCGTCAAGGCGGTCTTCGCGCGCAACCCCGGGTACTACGACCCGCGCCTGCCCTATCTCGACAAGGTGGAGTGGCTCTTCATCAAGGACCGCGCCACCCAGCTCTCCCTCTTCCGGGCCGGGCAGATCGACATCCCCTTCTACGATGGGCGCATTCCGCGCTCTGATGGGGCCTCCTTCCGGCGGTCGAATCACGGGTACCCGGTGGTGTTCTGGGACTGGCTCGCCGTCCGCACTCTGGCCATGCGCACCGACAAGCCGCCCTTCAGCGACGTACGGGTCCGCCGCGCGCTCAGCCTGGGGGTGGACCGGAAGAAGTGGGTGGCCCAGCATCTGGAAGGGCAGGGCTACGAGGATCACGGGCCCGTGCCCAGCTCCATGCGGGAGTGGAAGCTGCCCGCCTGGGACCTCGGCGAGGGAGCCCGCTACCTCGACCACGATCCCGCGCTGGCGCGGAAGCTGCTGGCGGAGGCCGGCTTCGCCGGCGGGCTCAAGGTCCGGTGCACCAACTGGCCGGGTTACGGCCCCGAGTACGTCGAGGACCTCGAGCTGCTCGCGTCGAATCTCCGGCAGATCGGCGTGGACCTGCAGATCGTGAACGAGGAGTACGGGCAGTACATCCGCGGCTCGCTCCTCGGCAAGTTCGACGAGGCGACCTGGGGGCCGTCGCCCATTCTCACCGAGGTCGACGGCTATCTCTACAGCTTCTTCCGAAGCGGGCAGCCCACCAACCGCAGCCACGTCGCCGACACCCGGCTCGATGTCCTGCTGGAGGCCCAGCGGCGGTACACGTCGAGGTCGTCACGGAAGAAGATCATCGACGACATCCAGCGGCACGCGGCCGCCCAGGTGTACTACGTCTACACCCCGTATCCGAAGAGCGTGTCGTCGTGGTCGCCGCGCGTGAAGAACTACGGCCCGAAGAACTCCTTCGACCGCGGCGCTCAGCTCGAGGTGGTCTGGCTGGACCGAGCCCGGGGCTGACCGGAGGACGCCGGCGCCCGTCCCGCGGCTGACGGTTCGTGTAGTTCGCCTGTCACAACTTGTAGATACCCCGCGTCGCCGCAACAATTTCGCCCGCGTTTCCCGACGGACAGTCCAGGAATTCCAGCCACTTATCGGCGGTTCGGGCCTCCGGGCCGTGTATCTGGCCTGGCACCTGTCTTGCTCTCTACACGGCCCGGAGCCGTGGAGGTCCATACCATGCACGCCTTGAGCCGATTGAAGTCTCGCTGCGGACAGGCCGGGTTCACCCTGGCCGAGATCCTGGTGGCCCTCGCCATCATCTCGGTGGGCCTCATCGCCGTGAGCGCGGGCTTTGGCTACGGAGTCGACGGCGTGGAGGCCGGCCGCCAGCAGAGTACGGCGGTCTTCCTGGCCGAGCAGCGGATCGAGGAGGCGAAGGATCTGGCCGCGCGGACGCCGCTGAAACTCGCGAACGTGAACTCGACGAATCTGCCTGCCATGGAGAACTACGGTTACTCTGGCACCCTGCCTGGAGCGCCGGCCGGCTATTGGCGGACCACGACGATTACCAACAATCCGGGCGGCGTCACCGGTGCCCTCGTGGAAGTGAGGGTGTTCTACCGCCCGGTGACCGGGCGAGGTGTGCTCACGACCGAACGGTCGGCGTCTCTATCCATCTTCCTGGCGGATCGATGAGCCGAGGCGAAACCATGAACAACGAGCGGGGCTTCACTCTGGCCGAGATGCTGGTGGTCTGCGCCATCGTGGGTCTGGTGATGGCGAGCCTGCTGGGCCTAGTCATGTCGGGTCAGCAGGCTTACTGGTTCGGCACCACGCAGGTGGATGCTCAGCAAACTGTGCGCGTCGCGCTTGAGCAGATGGTGAGGGAGATCCGACAGGCGGGATACTATCCACAGAATCCCGACACGAATCCGGTCACCTGCAGCGCGGCGCCCTGCTACAACTTCGCCGCGATCGGCAGCGGGCCGACCGCCTCGTCGCTGACGCTGCAGTACGACTGGAACGGAGACGGCACCAGCGCGGCCTCGGGAAAGGTGAATGATCCGATACAGTGTGCGACCGGGACGGCTTGCCGGGGCGAGCGCGTGACGTACTCGTTCTCGAGCGGCACGCTGACGAGGCAGGAAGTCGGAGTCGACACGATTCCCCAAACGATCGCCTCGGGGATCACCTCTCTGGCATTCTCGTATCTCGCCGAGGACGGTACCACGACGACGACGCCTGCGGACATGCGTACCGTCGTGGTCACCGTCGCGGCCCAGACCGCCAGCCGGGGCGCCTACGTCACCATGACTGACCGCATTCGTCTTCGGAATCGATAATCACTTTGAGCGGGAGGCAAGTATGAACAGACTGTGGAGTCTCATGCGGAACGAGCGCGGGGTGGCCTTGCCCCTCGCGATGATCCTCCTGATGGTCCTGACGATGCTGACCATCACCTTCATGTCGTTGGGGGCGGTGGAGCCGCAGATCTCCCGCAACCTCTCCGACGGCGCACGCGCGCGCCAGCTCGCCGAATCGGGCCTCGAGTGGGCCATGAGCACCCAGATCGGCAACAACGACCTCAACAGCACAACCCTGCTCGCCGGCACGATGACAACCAATGGAGCATGCGGATCCGGTTTCACCTGTCGCGTCCTGGCCACGGCGCAGACCCTTCCTGGCCTGACGTCCGCGCAGGGAACGTTCGGCGTCACCGTGCGGAACGATCTCGACACCATTCAGGGTGACCAGGCCTTGATCGGCACCACCAATACTCGCGACAGCAACGCCGCCGTGGATGTCAACGGGATCGTAATCCTGACCGCGACCGGCGCCTTCAACGGCGCCAGCCGGAGCATCACCGCCGTGATCCAGCGCGGCAACCTGAACATCAACGCGGCGCTGAGCCTGCCCGGCGTCCAGACGGATACGTACACCAACGCCCCCCCATGCGCGGGGTGCTACTCCATCGACGGCCGGGACTGGAAGATCACCGACAGCAGCTCGCCCAGCGGGCCCGCCGCGATGAAATTCGGGATCGCCACCTATACCGGTATACAAGCCAACACGGGCCTCAGCTACGAAGCCAACGCGGAGGCGGGGTTCAATACCGCCGCCAAGCAGGGCTACGTTCAGGGCAAGAATAACTCCGGGGTGCTGACGACCGGCCTCAATACCATCGAGGAGGACCCGTCCCTCAATCCGACGGTAGTCCAGACGTTCCTCACCAACCTGGCTGGCAATCCGATGACCCAGATACTCAACAGCACCCAGGCGTGCCAGTATTCGAGCGGTGGCTCCAGCAAGCCGGAAGGGCTTCGGATGAACTCGAGCAGCACCGCCAACGTGGTGACCATCACGAACAACAACAGCGCCTGCCCGGGCGCCACTGCGATCAACCAGACCGTGAACCTGGGCACCGCCACGTCGCCGGCGATGGTCTACGTCAAGGGCGAGTACGATCCGGCCTCTAACTTCATCGGCCTGGCCGTGAACGGTAGTCAGCCGATCACCGGTTACGGCATCCTCGTCGTCGAGGATGCGGACATGTCGTTCTTCCAGTCCGGTCAGTTCCAGTGGAACGGCATCGTCATCGTGAGCGGCCGCAACGTCGGTGCCGGCTTTCGCGGGGGCAGCAATACCGAGATCCGCGGGGCCATCATCGGGAACGAGACCAACAGCTCCGAGGCCGGTGGTTACTTCGAGTTTCTGAACCAGTCCAGTACGATGAAGCTGCGCTATGGCAAGGAGGGCATCGACCTGGCCCTCCGCGGTCTCTACAACACGCGCATCAGCTTGTTCCGCGAGAACTAGGCATGGGACGGGCAGTTCTTCTGCTGACGGCGCTCGTGCTGGCCGCCTGCCAGCAGGCGCCGGTGTCGCAGCCGACCTCGAGTTCCGTCTCCCCGGCCGAGCAGCTCAGGGCCGAGGGAGACGCGTTCATGGCCAAGGGCGACTATGCCAACGCGGTCGAGAAGTATCGTCAGGCCGCCGATCTCGCTCCTACGGCGATCGCCCCCCGATTCGCGCTGGGCACCGCCTATTCATTCCTCGAGAAACGGCCGGAGGCCATCGCTCAGTTCCGTTGGGTGCTGTCCCGGGCGGATACAGGCTCCACCGAGTACAAGGAGGCGCACCGCTGGCTGGCGCGGGTGGGCGCGCTACCCGTTGCCGTGGCGCCGGCCGACACGCCGCAACCCAATCCGGCCTTTCCGCCAGATCCGTCCAGCATTGGCCGCCTCGTCGGGAAGACTGAGTGGCCCGAGGTGACCCCGCAACGCCGGCTGATCACGGGGAGCCTCAGCCTCATCGGTGATGAACCGATCACCCACGACGTCAAGCGCAGCCGCGCCTTCCGTCTTGGCGATCGGTACGAGTTCCGAGACGTTCCTGCCGGGCGCTATCGGGTGGTGGCGGTCATCGACGAGACAATGGTCTGGGACGAAAAGGTCACGGTCCAAGCCGGGAAGGACACGAACTTGACGCTCAGCCAAGCCACCAGCCCGGTCCCGGCCGCCACGTTCGCGCCCTCACCGGAGGCGCCCGCAGCTGGCCAGCAGTAGGCCTACTCCGTCCTACCGCCGCAGGCTCAGCGCGCCCCCGCCGATCATCGCCACCGCGACCGAGGCGACCAGCAGCACCAGCACGTACTCGTAGCCGTTCTTGAAGGCCCAGAAGCCGTTCTTCAGATGGACGAAGAGGAGCGCGCCCAGCACGACGGGAATATTGGCCAGGGCCGCCCACCGGGTGAAGAGACCCAGGACGAGGAAGACGCCACCGAGCCCGTGGGCCAGGATCAAGTACCACGTGGCGATCTCGGGGAAGGGGATCCCGGCCTTGACGTTGTAGTTGATCATGCCCGCCGGCCCGTTGATCACGAGGGCCAGGTAAGCGTGCATGATGTAGACGATCCCGAGGATCAGGCGGAGCAGCGTCGCGCCGTAGGGTGCCATGGCGCCTCCTTTCCGGTGCTAGGGCTTGCGGAAGAGGATCTCGCCGAAGTACGACTCGGCGGATGAGTGCGTGTCGTTGGAATCGATGGAGATCGAGACCGCCCCCACCTCCTCCCCCGGCGCTTCCCCGTAGATCTTCTTGTAGTCCTCCAGCACGTTGCGGCTCTCGGTGACCCACTTCCCGGCCTCGGCCGGCCCGGATCGCACGACCACGTAGGTCACGAGCCCGGTCTTCTCGCTCTTGAAGAGGCTCCCGGCGGGCGCGGTGGTGTCCCACAGGTAGGAGATGATGCGCGAGCGGACCGCCTGCGGGAAGCGCGGGAACGTGACGTACAGCTGCGCGGCCTGGTCGTCGGTGGCCGACTTCCGGGCATCGCCGCCCTTCGGCAGCGTGACCGCCTGCCAGCTCCACTGTAGAATGGGCCGGTCCTTCACGTCGACCTTCGCCTCCTTCGAGATCGTCGAGCTGTCGTCCTGGCTTTTCACCCGGAGGACCTTGCGGCCGCCCTGGGTCTCGATGCGGAAATCGTACTTCGGGCTGCCCCAGTTCTGGCCCTTCCAGCCGTCGGGGATGCCGGTCTTGCCCTCCGGCTGCTTGGACCAGTCCTCGACGACGAGCGGAGCCGGATCGGCCGCGCGGAGTGGCCCGGTCGCCAGGAGCGCCGCCGCCAGGAACGTGACGCCGGCCAGGAGCCCGATCGTGGTCCGGATCATGAGCGCTCTCAGTTTCTCACGCAGGTCGTGTGCTACGGTAAAAACCTGATGCCGGACACGCGGATCGACAAGTGGCTGTGGGCGGCGCGGTTCTTCAAGAGCCGCACCCTCGCAGCGGCGGCGTGCAACGGCGGCAAGGTGGACGTCAACGGCGACGCGGCCAAGCCTTCCAAGATGGTGCGGCCCGGAGACCTGCTGCGGGTCACCCTGCCGCGCAGCCGCCGCATCGTCCGCGTGGCCGCGCTCGCCGATCGTCGAGGCAGCGGCAGTCAGGCCGCGCTCCTCTACGAAGACCTCACGCCGCCCCCACCGCCGCGCGAGGTGCGCATCGTGCCGCCCGCGTACCGTCCGCCGGGCGCGGGCCGCCCCACCAAGCGTGAGCGGCGTCGCATCGACCGTCTCTCTCGCTGGTGAGCCGGGCCTCGGCCGCCCGGCCTTCACTGGCGGACAGAAACCGTCAGGGCGGAGGCCGACGCGTTGGCTGAGTTCATCCTTTCGTCGCTCAAGGGGGCGCTCATCCTCTGCCGCGCACGGCTGAGCAGCGAGCCGCTTGAGCGCGTGGCTGAGCGGATCGGTACGATCTTGTCGACCAGGGTGAGGCGACCAGGGCGCGGAACGTGATGGCCTGCGTCAAGTTCGCCGAGATCGCTTGTCGCGACCGGTCGGTCTGAACCCCCTCACGGTGTTACCAACCGGTCGGTTGGTAACAGCCATAGAGCCATGTGAGGCCCGCCCAGCGCGCCACGGACCCAGTCAGAGACGGGGCGATCAGGTCTCCTTCGCCTTGACCCGGAGCGCCGACATGAGCTCTTGCACGGCCTCGATTCCTTTGCGCAAGCACTTGTCGCAGGCGTCCTGCGACGCGATCTCGTCGGCGTCTCTCACATCCCAGCCTGGCTTTCCGCGGGTCGGCTTGAAGTGCACCAGTCTGTTCCGCAGACGATTGACCTCCACAATGCTCTCGGCAACGTCTGGGGCGACCACTCCCAATATTGAAGCGAGATCAACCCGGGTAGCGATGGGCAACGGGGCAATGTCACTGAGCGTGTTTTCGATGTCCGGAGCTTCGTTACGTTCGCTGCTGGACGCAAGCTTCGTTGCCAGGACCACTGCGACGAGCCGATCGAGGAGGAAATGGACCACAAGCACGCGGGTCAAGCGATCGACCTGCTCGTCGGAGTCCAACCCGACAGCCTGATACAGGCCAGCCCAGTCCAGCTTGCCGAAGGAAGCTCTCACTCCGGTCGCGGCATCGGCCGGCGCGTCTTGGGCCCGGGTCTTTTGCGGCGACCGTGGAGACACGACCTCGCTCCCAATTGGGACCTTGGGCAGCGGATCCGCGGTGATCGAGCGATCCTTGTCGTTGGTCGTCGGCGTGCTCGCGCGGGTCGTAGGGCCTTCTCGCTCGCCCCCATCGATCCACGCCTTGGCCATCTTCACCGCCGCGGCGTCCGCATCAGCGCGGGTTGCTCGTATCTCCCGCGGCGTGGCTCGAAGCGGCGGTTTGGACGTCACCACCCCGCGATAGGAGACTTCAAGCTCCGCCACGGGCAACCAGCGGCCGTCTGGCTGCCGCTCAGAATTCGGGATGATTGTGTATCCCTGGTACGGGATGTCCATCTCGGGCCCCTTCTAAGCCCCAGCCGCTCCGTCACCGGCACAGCCCCGCTACGGAGCGGGCACGCGCCGAGGTCACTGCTGATCTTGTCCCTGCCTCCCACGCGCGCTTCGCACAGATACCGGTGATGCGGGACGTTCTCGCGGCACCGCACCGCGCGGGGCTAGCGCCCCAAGGGGCGGCCTCTAAGAGGGCGGCCCCTCTCTCCTCGGGCGAGGCCGG
>Ga0214473_10004813_pt1 | contig 16211 bp, 11 predicted proteins | sample RVTome_7_FD_203509 | JGI IMG/M metagenome (GOLD analysis project Ga0214473, IMG submission 203509) | Soil microbial communities from uranium-contaminated site in the Upper Colorado River Basin, Wyoming, United States - RVT98D197 | ecosystem: Environmental > Terrestrial > Soil > Contaminated >... | reverse complement strand
AGGCGAGATCATCAAAGGGGGCAAGCAGGTCAACCTTCATCCTGGGTTTTGGAATGAGCCTCAAGACGATCTTCGTGGTCACTGCGAGTGTCCCCTCGGAGCCGATCAGGAGCTGCGTGATATTGTACCCGGTCACGTCTTTGACCACCTTGCTGCCCGTAGAGATGATCTCCCCCGTGGGCAGGACGGCCTCCAGACCGCAGACATAGTCTTTGGTCGTTCCGTATCGAACAGCCCGCGGCCCTCCGGACCCCTCCGCGATGTTCCCTCCGATGCTGCAACTGTCAAGGCTGGCCGGGTCAGGAGGATAAAAGAGACCCTGCTGCTCCACGGCTCGATGCAGTTCACCGGTGATCACGCCGGGTTGGGTCACCCCCATGAGGTTCTCCTCATCAATATCAAGGATCTGATTCATTCTCTCCAGGGAGAGGACGATTCCTCCGTGGATGGGAAGACACCCCCCACTCAACCCTGTACCAAGCCCTCGCGGCGTAACCGGGATGGAATAGTCCCCTGCAAGTCGGAGGACCCTTGAGACTTCTTCGGCGCTCTCCGCCATGACCACCGCGTCTGGAAAATACTGATAACCCATGGTTTCATCTCGGCTGTATTTTTCCATTCTTTCGTCATCTGTCAGGAGATATTTCTCTCCTACAATGTCTTGAAGTCTCTTGATCACGTCTTGTCTCAATCCTCTTCTCACGTCTCCCCTCCCCGAATCAGATAACTGCGCGGCTGCGGCTGCCTTCCCCTCTCTCTGTCACCTAATATTTTTGTCACACATGGTCTTCTCAGTCAAGGTGGGATGAGGCTGCGGTATTAGGCCGGAGAAACCTTCCGTTGACCGGGAGACCCCTTTGGCAAAGCTTCCGGATGTTTCAGGTTGACCCTTTCTCTTGTTTCTGGTAAGATTCTTCACCAATGACAAGACTTGGGGCGATCACGGACGTTCCAGGGATTAAGGTCGGCCATGCCAGCGATGTCAAGGCGTTGACCGGCGCTACGGTCGTCCTCTGTGAGGAGGGAGCCATCGGGGCCGTTGATATTAGGGGCCCGGCAGCCGGAACCCGCCAGATCGATGCCCTGAGCCCGCTTCATCTCGTTGATAAGATCCACGCTGTGCTGCTGACGGGCGGAAGCGCCTTCGGCCTGGACGCTGCGGCGGGAGTCATGGCGTACCTGGAAGAGAGAGGAAAGGGCTTCAATGTGGGCAAGACAAAGGTTCCCATCATTCCTGCCGCCGTTATCTACGATTTTGGCATCGGTGATTACCGGGTGAGACCGGATCGGGCCATGGGATATCAGGCCTGCCTCAATGCCTCCAAAAAGGTCCCGGAAGGGAGTGTGGGGGTCGGGACAGGGGCCACGGTTGGAAAGCTTTTCGGCATCGGCAGGGCGATGAAGGGGGGAGTGGGGACATCAAGCATCCAGGGACCGAAGGGGCTCATCATCGGTGCCCTTGTCGTGGTCAATTCCTTCGGGGATGTCCTGAAGCCTTATTCCCATCAGATATTGGCGGGTGCAAGGATCTCTGAAAGGAGTTTTCAACCCGCCCATTCGTCCGAATGGATCAAAAGGGGAGTGATGAGGAGACGTTTTGGAGTCACCGGTCCCTCCGATTCATCTGAATTCAATACAACGCTCGCCGTCGTCGCCACCAACGCCGGACTTTCCAAGAAGGAAGCTCAGCAGGTTGCCCAGATGGCTCAATCCGGGTTGGTCAAGGTGATCTCCCCCTTTCACACTACCTTCGACGGCGATCTTGTATTTATTCTCTCCCTGGGGAGGAAGAAAGCGGATGTCAATACGGTGGGGCTCCTTGGAGAGGAGGCCCTCATGGAGTCTGCCACCCGGGGAATAATCAGGGCAGACGGATTCGGCGTTATCCCGGCTTACCAGGACGTGAAACGCAGAAAATAAGGGACTGTAAACACTTTTTGCATCCTGAAACGGCAAGCGGCGTCCTGGGAGAAGCAGGCAAAAGATATTGAAATTAAAGATTTAAAGTGGTACCATTACGGTTGTAAGGAGCCTTTTACCACGACAGAAGAATCGCTACCAACAGAACAATCTGAAAAATCCACTGAAAAGGTCGTCTTTGACGACCTGCAGCTGGCCAATCTCCTCTTTGGTGTCCACGGCGAGAACCTGAGGCGCATTGCCCGGACCACGGGTGCAAAAATCAACAATAAAGGCAACATCCTCACGATTCAGGGAGACACCATTGAGGTTGATCTCTCGAAACGCGTCATCAGCGACCTTTATGCCCTCCTGAAAAAGGGATATCCCCTCTTCCCAAACGATATCGACTATGCAATCCGGATGATTTCCGACGATCGAACCGTCAACCTCGAGAGCGTCTTTCTCGATGCCGTTTACGTCTCCTCCAAGAAGAAGGTGATTACTCCGAAGAGCCTGGCTCAGAAACGTTACATCGACGCCATCCGGAAATTTGACCTGGTCATTGGGATCGGTCCTGCAGGAACCGGAAAGACATACCTGGCTATGGCCATGGCTGTCGCCTCCCTGATGAAACAAGAAGTTGAAAGGATCGTCTTGACCCGTCCGGCCGTGGAGGCTGGCGAAAAGCTGGGTTTTCTCCCCGGAGATATCGCTGAAAAAGTCAACCCTTACCTGCGTCCCCTCTATGACGCTATGCATGACATGATGGATTTCGAACGGGCCTCCAAACTGGTGGAGAGAGGAGTCATCGAAGTGGCCCCCTTGGCATTTATGCGGGGAAGGACCTTGAACGATTCCTTCGTCATCCTCGATGAGGCGCAGAATACCGGATCGGAACAGATGAAGATGTTCCTGACCCGCCTCGGTTTTCACTCCAAAGCGGTCATCACCGGCGATATTACTCAGGTTGACCTCCCGGAAAACAAGGTGTCGGGCCTGATCGAGGTTCAGGGTGTTCTCAAGGGGATCGAAGGAATCGAGTTCGTCTACTTTTCGGATAGGGACGTGGTCAGACATCCCCTTGTTCAGGACATCATCAAAGCCTATGAAGCACGCGAAAAAAAAATGAGGAGCGGAGGCGGAAGGAACGGGCAGGACAGCCGCTGGATAACAGTCACCAAACCCCAGACAAATCCCGATGCCGAAAGGTAAAAACGGGTTGAGACGTTTACAAAAAAACTTCCGGCCATTGGAATTTGCGATTTGAAAGTCAGGCACTCTCCATGAAATCATATATCAAAAAAATGATGGGTTTTTTTCCATCGTCCAAAACGATTCCTGAGCTGAGAGATCCCTCCTGGCTGGAGAGAATCAAGACCCCTTCCTACCAGAAATGGGGCATTGGCATTGGAACGGCGCTGATCATCACGCTCCTCCTTTTCCCCTCATTTCCCGTTAGGTTCAGGGAGTATCAGGTCGGGGACATTGCCACCAAGGAAGTCAAATCGGCCCAGGACCTTCTCGTCGAAGACCAGAAGTCAACACAGGAGAAGCGGCTTGAAGCCGAGAAGTCGGTCCTTTCCGTTTATGACTACGATCCATCTGTTCTCGGCGACGCAGAAACGAAGATCCGGTCGACGTTTCAGATCCTGGCCTCCCTCCCAAAGGGGGAGAAGGCCACCGACCAAAATATGAAGCAAAAGAAAGAGCTGGAATCTTCCCTCCGTCCTTATATGACGTCAAAGGAGTGGTCTCTCCTCGAGAGAAAACGGTTCAACCCCTCGATTGCAGATGCGGCGGTGAAGCTTCTCGGCCCGATATTGAGGAAAGGGATAATTACCGACAGAGACCTTCTTGAGGAGGCGGCTGAGAATGGGGTGGCCATCCGCAATATTCAGACCCGGGTGGATAGAAAGGATATCCCTCCGTTTACCTTCCTCGATCTTAAAGAGGCCAGGGCAAAGCTCCGGTCCGAGGCTGAACAACTTTCTCCCACCCTGGGGGGAGAGTCTGCAGCCATTGTTTTTAAGGTGGCCGAACATTTCTTGAGGCCCAATCTCACCCTGAATAAGGATGAGACCGAAGATCGAAAGACGAAGGCCCGGGAGAAGGTAAGCCCCGTCTACTATCAGATCAAGAGAGGGGAGATTGTCCTTAGGGCCGGAGATCGGGTTCGGGAAGACCATCTTTCCATGATCGCGGCCTTGAGGAAGGTGCAGGAACGGGGCCACATTGTCTCGATTCTGATCGGAATGGGACTCCTGACCTTCCTCCTCATGGCCAGCATTTATCAATTCGCCACCAAGAACATCCGAAAGGTCACCCTATCCCAGAAAGACCTTCTCTTTTTCTCCACCACATTCATCGCCATCATTGCCTCTCACAAACTCTTCCAGTTAATCACCGATGTCCTGGGAGCGGACTTCCTCTCCATCCCGTCCTCTTCCTATCCGTATCTCTTCCCGATCGCTGCCGGCGCCATGCTTGTGAGGATTGTTATCAATTCAGAGGTCGCCATTGTCTTCTCTATCTTAACCAGTTATTTCTCGGCCTCCTTGATGGGAAACCAGCTCTTCATGTTCGTCTTTGCCTTTGTGGGGAGCATCGTGGGGGCCCACAAGGTCGCCCAGTGCGAGCAGAGGAATGTCATACTCAAGGCCGGACTGACCGTGGGAGGAATTAATTCCCTGATGATCCTTTCTTACAGTCTTCTTTCCGGAAATCCTTTCAAGATGGTTCTTCTTTCGGATCTGATCTTCGGGTTCCTGGCAGGGATACTGGCTTCCATCCTCCTTCTCGGGATTACACCCATCGTGGAAAGCCTGTTTGGCTATACGACGGATATCAAACTCCTTGAACTGGCGAGCATGGACCATCCTCTCATCAAGGACCTCATCCTCCAGGCGCCTGGCACCTATCACCACAGCGTCATCGTGGGCAGCCTGGCAGAAGCCGCCGCCAAATCAATTTCCGCCAATCCTTTGCTGGCACGAGTCAGCGCTTACTACCATGATATCGGGAAGCTGAAAAAACCCCTCTACTTTATCGAGAACGCGGGAGGATCGGAAAATAGACACGACAACTTAACACCCACCATGTCGAGCCTGATCCTCCTTTCACACGTGAAGGATGGCCTGGAATTGGCCAGGGAGAAACGCCTGGGTGGACGGATCGCCCATATCATCCAACAGCATCACGGGACAAGCCTCATCTCTTACTTCTATCAGAGGGCGAAGGAACAGGAGATCGATCCTCTCAACGAGGAAGATTTCCGCTATCCCGGTCCTAAACCTCAGACCAAAGAGGCGGGGCTTGTGATGCTGGCCGATGAAGTGGAGGCTGCATCCAGGGCCCTCTCTGATCCGAACCCCTCCCGGATCAAGAGCCTTGTCCAGAGGATCATCAACAACACCTTCTCCGATGGTCAATTGGAAGAATGCGAACTCACCCTGAAGGATCTCCACAAGATCAACGAGGGTTTCACCCGAATTCTAACCGCCATCTTCCATCAACGAATCGACTATCCCGTCCCCTCAACCTCGGAGTCCCCGAAGAAGAAAAGCGATGAAGATCTCGATTCAAGATCTGCAAAAACAGTCCCCTTTAAGCTCAGCAAAAATAAGAAGGGTGGCCCGAAGGATATTGGGCGAATTGGGATGGCCTGAGGCTGAACTCAGCATCGTGCTGGTCGATGATCGCCGGATTCAGGAACTCAATCGGCAATACCTTCACCGGGACAGGTCGACCAATGTCCTTGCCTTCTCGATGCGGGAGGGGGAGTTCTCCGCGTTTCAGCCTCACCTCCTGGGGGATCTCGTCATTTCGGTGGAAACCGCCCGGCGTCAGTCCAACCGATTCGGCCTGGGAGAAGGAGAGATGGTCATCCTCCTGATGGTTCATGGAATCCTCCATCTGCTCGGCTATGACCACGAGGGATCAAGCAGGGAGGCCCGCGAAATGGCTGCCAAACAGAGGGAACTTCTGAACCTGGTCACGGAGGAAAAGAGCGGAAGGCTGGAATAACGGAATAACGGAATTATGGAACGATGGAATATTGGAATAAAGGGAAAGAAAAGAACCGGGACGGGGGGCTAATGGTTGAGGCTGGAGGCTACAAAAGGGTTAGAGGCTAGAGGTTGGAGGGTATAGGTTGGAGGCTTAAGACTTAGAATAGAAGGTTGGAGGCTGGAATCGTGCGCTTCGAACCCGCTACTCGCAACCCGTAACTCACAACCCGCAACACGTAACCCGCTACTGGTTTGTGATGAGGGCCATGTCGTTCCCTCCCACGGCACGGCGGGCAATCAAATTCACCGGCGGCCTTCCGGGGTCTATCAGAAATTTGACAAACTCCTTGTATCGGAGGAGACAGAAGACCCGCTCGGAAGACCGGAGAAACTGGTACAAATCCTCTCTCTTTTGCAGCACGGGGACGGGAACGATTCCTGTGTAGAAATGGTACGGGGCTCCGTTGAAGTCTCCGTAAAAAGCCAGCTTGTCTCCCGGCTTCATCTGCAGGACGATCTCTTGAGAAAGGTATCGAGCTGACTTATATGGATTGACCAAGGGGAAAACAACTCGAAAGACATAGAAGAACCCGGACGTCACGATCGCCACAAGGAGGAAAAACACGACCCCATAGCGTCTCTGGCGACAAATGAAAAAGAGGGCGATGGCGCCCACAACGAACATAAGAGCAACGGGGACGCCATAGGCAAGATAGGAAGGCAGTTTTATCCAGAGGACGAGCGGAATGGCCAAGCCTCCGAGCAACGCAAACGCCATCAGTCCATGAAGGGGAGCGGTGATCCACTCTTGCTTGAAATGCTCCATCGGGGTAGTGATGAAGTCACACCAGACTTTCCCAACCATGAGCGAAGCGGCTGGATACAGGGGCAGCAGGTAAAGTTCTCTTTTTCCTTTGGATAGGGAGAAGAACAGGAAGATCACGACGAACCACACCATCAACAAAAGGAACTCTCTCCTCTTCTCTCCCTGTCTCTTACGGTAAAGCGAGACGAAGGCTGCGGGCAGAAAAACCATCCAGGGTAAAAAGTCCACGGGGAAATTCAGGAAATAATAGTAGAAGGGTCTGACATGGCTCCACCCTTCCGCATAACGATCGATCGTTTGATGAAAGAGCGTGTAATTGAGGTAGCTCCTCCCTCCCCGCAACACCGCCGGAAGATACCAACAGAGAACGATGACGACCAGGAGAAGGAGTCCCGAGACCAGCCTCATTTTTCGAATACCCTGCCAATCCCGTTCGACCGCAAGATAAACCAGACCCACCAGCAGGGGAAGCAGGAATCCCACCGGGCCTTTCGTCAGGGTGGCCAGGGCCATGGCGACATAAAACCCATAAAGGGGTACCCATTTGCGATCGTAATACCAGGTGACGAAACAGAGAAGCGAAGCGGTGGTGAAGAACGTAAGGGTGGCATCGATGTTTGCCCGAGTTGTAAGATAAGCGAATTCGACGCTCGTGGCAAGGACGAGACCCGAAAGGAACCCCGTCCGGGAACAATACAATTTCTTGCCCAGAAAGAACGTGAGCAGAACCGTGAGTGTTCCAAAGAGGGCTGAGGGAAGCCTCGCGGAAAAGGAATTGAATCCGTTCATGAGAAAGGAAGAAACGGCAACCGCCCAGAAAAAAAGGGGAGGTTTCTCGGCGTAGACCTTTCCATTGAGATGCATCAGAATCCAATCGCCCCTGTTCACCATCTCTTTCGACACCTGGGCATACCGGGGCTCATCCGGATTCCAGAGATCCCATTGCCCCAGGTTGACAAAGAACAAAACGAAGCAGACCCCGAAGAGAACCGACAGTTGGGCCCATTTCTGGGGATACGTTTTGGACAACTGCTTTTCTGACATCGGGGACCTCCCTTCCTCCATTCATGTTCCCCCTAAGAAGAGACCAAAACCAGCCGACCCTTCTTATACTGAAATTCCCGGTTGAGAAGAATGGAGTCGTTCCCGCGGCCTCGAAGGTCATGATAGACCTTTTCCGGCATGAGGACAAATCTCCTGCCTGTCAAAGGATCCGTCTTTTTCAAGACCGGGATCACCCGATCCAGATAGAAATTGACCTCCTCCACCGTGCTCACATCGAGTCGATATCCTGACAATTCCGACCCGTCGAGGAGAGGTTTCAATTGTTCGGCAAGCACCCTGCCCGGCGAATTGGAGAGATCTCTCCTGAGCCAAATCAGGTCGACGCCATGCCAGATGAAAACGAAAAGGCAGGCGGGAATGAGAAAGGTTGAAACCTTCTTCCTCCACATGCCTCCCATCATTAACGCGAAGGGCGGAAGGGCAGGGAGCATATATCGGGATGCCCTGTAATTGAAAAGAGTCAAAAGGATGAAAAGGAGACCGAACCAGAGAAGCGGAAAATATTTTTCCGTCTGGAGACCTCCCCTCCTTCTTTTCCACAAGGATAGGAAAAGGGTGGGGATGAGAAGTGACCAGGGGAAGAATTCTCCCCAGATCTCGACGAAATAGAAGTAAATGGGGGCCCTGCGCGAAAGGATCCTGTTGCCTTTCACTAGCGCCACTGCTTCTTCCCATCCAACCCTGTTGACGAAGGGTAAAACCCAGGAGAGAACGATTCCCCCCAGGATCGCGTAGCCAAGAAGGAACGACCTGCTCCACAAAATGGCCAGCCTTCTTTCTTTGACAAGAAAGGCGACGATGACAAGGAGAGGGATCATTCCAAAAGGGCCCTTTGTCAACACCGCGAGCCCCATGAAAAGGAACGAGAGACCATGAAAGAGAAGAAGATCCCTCCCCTCCTTCTTATATCCGAGGTAAAAAAAGTAGAGAGACAGGAGGACCATAAGACAGAGGAGCATATCCGTCTTGGCGGCCCTTCCCTGGAAGAAATATTGATAACTCGTCAACAGGACGCCTCCGGAGACGAGACCGGACTGAACCGTTCCGTAGATCCGCTTACCCCAGAAGTAAACGACCGCCACCCCGATCCACGCCGACAGGGCGCTAGGCAGTCGGGCGATCAGCGGGGTCACCGATCCATAAAGCCAGGACGGAATGGCGATCATCCAGAAGAGCAGAGGGGGTTTGTCGATATAGACTTCCCCATTGTAGTGAGGAACCACCCACTCTCCGGTCCGGATCATCTCCCGGGCGATTTCCGCATACCGGAGGTAGTCGTGATTCTCAAGGCTCCTCCCCCACAGATTAAAAAAGATGATAAGACCACTGGCGATGATGAAACAGGCCGTGATCTGTCTCTCTCCCAGTTCCTTCACACCGCTCCCTTCGATTAAATCCTCTCCTCGATTTCGTAATGAATATGCCGGCTCTTCATCCACCTCACGGCGAGAAGATCGACCAACGCCCGCCACATTCGATTCCACGTCGTGTATTTGGACACCCCGAACCTTCTCGGATGATGACCGATGGGAATCTCGATCACTCGAAATCCCTCCATCTTCACCAGCGTCGGCATGAAGCGATGCATTCCTTTATAGAGCTTGATATTCTCAAGGCATTCCCTCTTATAAGCCCGATACGTGCAGCCGCTGTCCCGAATCGTGTCCCCGCTCAACCGGTTTCGAATCCGGTTCGCGATCCTCGAGGTGACCCGTTTCACCCACGAATCCTCCCTCTTCTGACGCCACCCCGTCACCATATCGTATTCTTTAAGGCACTCCAGCATCTTGGGGATGTCCTTGGGGTCGTTCTGGAGGTCGGCATCGATCGTGATCACCACGTCGCCCCTCGCCTCTTTCAGCCCTGCAGAACCTGCCGCTGTCTCGCCGCAATTCTTCTTGAATCCAAGGATGCGGATCTGCGGATACCGGGAAACCATCTCCCTGAGGAGGGCACGGCTCCTGTCCGTGCTTCCGTCATCAACGAAGATCATCTCGTACGATTTCCCCAGGGGATTCAGTACTTCCACGAGCTGGGAGACAAGGATCGGAAGATTCTCTTCCTCATTGTAGACTGGAGCCACAATGGAAATATCAATTTTCTCTTTCTCAGCCACGGGTCTTTAATCCTCCTCTCCTATTTTTGACTTAGCTGTCGCCGAACCCTCCAGGGCCGGGGGTCATCAGGGCTAAAGCCCTGAGTTACAGGTCTGCCGTTTTTTAACTCAGCCCTTCAGGGCTGATTCGCCCTCCCCTCACATTCTCAGGGATCCACGATGAATCAGTTCTTCTTTCCAAAGAACTCCTTCACCATGGCGGACACGTAATCGACCTGCTCTTTCTGCAGCTCCGGGTACATCGGCAGGGAAAGAATCCTTCCGGATGCCACCTCTGTCTTCTCCAATTTGGGCTGCGGACCGATGGTATTCTTGACCGCCGGCTGTTGATGATTGGGGATCGGATAATGAATCCCCGTGCCCACCCCTTTTTCCTTCAGGTAATCGCCCAGCTCATCCCGCTTTTCCGTCTCAATGACATAGAGGTGAAAGACGGGCTCGGCCCACTCCTTTACCTTTGGAGTCATGACCGGCGTTCCTTTCAGTCCCTCTTTGTACCAGCGGGCCGCCTGTCTCCTCGCCTCGTTGAATCCGTCCAATCGTTTGAGCTGCAGGCGCCCCACAGCCGCCTGTATCTCGTTAAATCTCAGGTTATAGCCCACCAGCTCATGCTCGTATTTCTCCTTCCTTCCATGGTCTCTCAGCATCCGGCAGGTGGCGGCGATCCTGTCATCCGACGTAACAATGATCCCGCCATCTCCAAAGACCGTCAGGTTCTTCGAAGGATAGAAAGAAAACGCGCCGGCCACACCCATTGAACCCACTCTCTTCCCTTTATACCTGGCGCCATGGGCCTGGCAACAGTCTTCAAGAACAAAAAGGCCGTAACGTTTTGCCAGGTCGAGGATGGGATCAAGATCCACAGGATGTCCGTAGAGGTGGACCGGAACAATCCCCTTTATCGGTCCGCCGCCGCCCTCCTTGTTCTTCGATGTGACGATCTTCTCGACATGTTTCACGTCCATGCCAAAGGTATCATCGATATCGATGAAGATCGGCTGGGCCCCCACATGGAAAACGGGTTCCACCGTCGGAAAAGCGGTGAGCGAGGGAACGAGGACTTCATCTCCCGGCCCAACGCCCAGGGCCTTCAAAATGAGGAAAAGGGCCGATGTGCCGGAGGAGGTAAGGACGGCGTGCTTTGTCCCGATAAACTTGCCAAACTCCGCTTCAAAGGGTTTGCAGTTCCCCCCCAGGATGTACTGCCCGGAATCGATGACTTCCATGACCTTCTGCTTCATTTCCTGATCCACATACGGTTTCGAAAGAGGTACTTTCATGGGGTCTCCTTTCTTATGAGAAATAAGCTTTTCAGTCTTCAGCCTTCAACTTTGAACTTCCAACTCGCAACCCGTATCTCGTAACCCGCAACCCTTTTTCATACCTGTAATACTTTTGTACTCTGTACTCTGAAGATTGTCCTTTCAACCCGCAACTCGCAGCCCGCAACCCGTAACGTGTCATTCTTTCCAGTCGATCTCGATTCTCTTCCCGGCTCGTGACGATTCGTAGCACGATTCCACGACTTTCAGGGCCTCGTAACCCGCCTGGCCGTCTGCCAGCGGTCTCGATCGATCTCTGATCGAATCGAGGAAGGCCTTCAGCTCCAGAGCCAGAGGTTCTCCGGATTCAACGGGCACTCCGCGGGCTTCCCCTTCCAGGGCAACACATTTTCCCCCTTGCTTCTCGTGCCGGTTCTCGCACAGAAGAAGCGAATTCTTCTGGAAGTTGCAGTAAACGCTCGCCTTATCTCCAACAATCGCAATATCCCTCCTGTTCTCGGGCGGCATATAACCGGCTTCGACGAAGACGATCTTTCCCCGGTAGTCCAACACCGAGACGGAGGTGTCATCGAGAGGAAGGTTGAGATAGTTCTTCACGACCGCTGTCACGGCCCAGGGTGGCTCCCCGAATAGAAAATTGAAAAGGTCGAAAAAATGGATCGCATCCGTTTGAGTCACTCCCACATCGGTCCTCGGCCTTTTGAATCCCATGAAATGGCCGTAACCATATTGAACGGCGCCCAGGCCCCCCTCCCCGATCAAGCGCTTTATAGCAAGAATGGCAGGATGGTACCGGTAGAGGTGACCCACCTGGAGGATGGCCCCCTTCCCTTCAGCGGAGCGGATCATCTCTTTCGCCTCTACCGTTGTCATGGCAATCGGTTTTTCCACGAATACGTCCTTCTTCTTTTCAAAGCAGACTTTACTGATGGCCAGGTGGTTATCAGCCGGCGTCACGACGTCGACGCCATCTACCCGGTCAAGAAAATCGCGGTAATCTGTTGAGAGATGATCCTCCGGAATCGAAAATTCCTTCGCCACCTTGAACTGGCCCGGGTCGGCGTCGACCACATAAAGGTCATCGACCAGCTTGGTGAGCGTCTTCAAATGGTTCCTCCCCCATCGCCCAATTCCGATCAATAGTAGTTTCATAGCCTCCTCACTCCCTCCGGATTTTTCTAATGATCATCGCAGAAAAGATCCCCCAGGACAAAAAACAGAGAAAAAGGACATAGAGAATCCATCCCCTGTCTTTCAGGGTTGGGAAAAGATGGATGAACATCCATTTCTTCAATGTCCCTCGAATGTCGACCACCGTGCCGGGGAAGATCATCATCCCTTCGCTGAAGCCATTTTCGTCAACCGTTATTCGCAACAGATGGTGGAACTTCCCCCATTCCGGCTGGATCTTCTTTAACGAACCTCCCCCTCCTCCTGAAACGATCAGGTTGGTCCCCTTTGTTTCGACCCTCCAGTACCCGTGGTAGTCTCCGAAGAAACAGCTTGTGACGCGATAAGTCTCCAACAGAGAGAAAAACTCCTCGCGACCCGGGAAAGGATAAGAATCGGGTATCCCTATGTCTGACGGAGGCGGATGCATAAAGATAAAAATATGCTTTCTTCCCTTTCCTTTTTGAAACAACGTTTCTCGAAGGAACCTCAGATAACCTTCCCGATCTCTTTCGTCGATCCCGCACAGGATGAAGAGACAGTCATTAAAAACAAAATCGAAATGCATGGATCCGTAAAGCGACTCGTATCGCTCAGGGGTTATGCTCCACTCGCTTGCTATTTTTTTCCTCCCGTTATAATTGATGTCGTGATTTCCGGGCACCAGGAAGACAGGGAACGGAGGGTTGACCTCCTTCGTCAGGGTACTCATGAAATAGCGATGAAACCGGACATCAGGCTCGTACATAAGGTCTCCGAGGATGACCATGAACGAGGAGGGTCCCTCTTTGATGGCTTTCTTCATCAACTGGGTCCCTGTAGGACTGCCGTGGGGGTCGCCCACCACCAGAAAGGAAAAGGGGAAGCCCTTTTCTTTCAATCCTTTCAGGCTCGAGACCTTGTTGCCAATCTGATCCTCCGTGGGACCGATCCGGTAGTCTTTATGCCAGCCGAAACTGAGCACGAGCAACACGCAGCAAAGGAGCGAAAGGAGAGAGCTCGCCATCCACAGGCTCTTCCTCGTTCTGAGACTCCTTGCGTCTTTCTTCTCTGAAGTAAGCAAGGGGGCCCCTTCCAGCCTCTTAGTCATAGGCTACCTCGATTGCTCACCAGGAAAAGGGTCTGGTGCGCGACCTTCCCTCTTTCGACCACATGGAAAGGCAGATCAACCTTCCCTTTCAGCCAGTCAAAGTCCTCCTCTTCAACAACCATAAAAATTCGACCCGATCCGTGAAAGACTTCAAGAAGCCGGTAGACCTTCCTTATCTGTTCAGCGGCCTTCCCGGTGTAATACTGTATCCCCATGTGCTGGAACTTCCACATTTTCAGTTGGTCGCCCGGGGCCATCCTCTGAATGATCTGCTCGGAAAAAGGTCTCGGCGACCTGATTCCATTGAGCCAGGGAACAAAGTTCATCGCGATATAGACCTGGACGATGATAAATGCCGCGATAAAGCAGAAAATGGATGAGGGATACCATCGCCACCTGTGGAAGAGAAGTGAAAGGATTCCTCCTAGAGTGACGATCGAAAGGGACCAGAACAGAAAGGGGAAATAGGGCACCGCTCTCCGGGGAAACCATTCGGCAGGGCTGACCAGAATCATCAGCCATCCGGCCAGACAGCAGAGGGTAATGAGCCCCATGGGAATCCATAATGTCTCGTGAGTCCTCCCGGTTCTTTTAGAAGATCCCCAGAACGAGGCTATCCAATGTCCAACCCCAAGGGCGGCTGCCGGATAGAGAGGGAGAAGATAGTTATCTTTTTTGCCTTTCGAAAAGGTGAAAAAAAGAAAGATGAAGGAGAACCAGACAAAGAGGAAAAGGAGTCCCTTCCGTTTTTCAGCAGACATCTGCCGGAATCCATGGTTGAAGGCCCAGGGCAGAAAAAGGGCCCATGGTAAAAATCCCAGTGGGAACCTGATGAAATAGAAATAGAAGGGCTCCGGATGAGACCATCCCCCCATGAATCTCCCGAAGGTCTGCCGCCACAGATTTTCTGTGCCATAGGTCTTTCCAGCCATGCTCACGGCGGGAAAGAACCAGGCGGAAACGAGCCCCACCGACAGGAGAACGGCGTAAAGAAGGTTTCGATTCCAGATCTTCCGAAAATCCCCGACCATCAGCGCATAGATTAAGAAGAGGGGAATGGGGAGGTATGCGATAGGCCCTTTGGTGAGGGTCCCGCAGGCCATGCAGACCCCTGCGAGCATGAAGGTGATCTTGCTTCGGGCAGCCCCATTGACCCCAAGGTAGAAACAGTACAGAGCCAGAAGGAAGCAAAGGGTGAAGAGGGAGTCAAGCATCATCCATCTGGAGATCTGGGAGAAGAGGAAACAGGTGGCCAGGACAAGTCCTGAAAGAAACCCCACCCGGGGATTGAAAACCTTGCTCCCGAAGAAGAACGTCATAAGCATTGTCGCCAGCCCGGCCAGGGCGGAGGGCAGACGATTCGCCAGTTCGGTATCTCCTCCAAGGACGAATGTCGATAGGTTGATCAGCCAGAAAAAGAGAGGGGGTTTCTCGACATAAATTTCTCCGTTAAGGTGGGGGACCATCCAGTCTCCGCTCTGCCTCATCTCCCTGGCAACCAGGGCATATCGCGGCTCATCCGGGTCCCACAGATCTCTCCCACCCAGTTTGAAGAGGAAGATAACGGCCCCTGCCAAAAAAAGAAGAAGAAAAAAAAGGACATAGTTTCTTTTTGCATCCACAGCCGTTATAACTCCTCGCCTCCCCTCCCCAGTCGATCAGACGGACGGGGGGAGGGAAGCTCCCTGTAAGGTACGTAATATAATAACCGTTGAAAATTAGAAGTGGATTAAGGTGAGATGAAGATTTCTTAACCCTGGAGAGCCAACATCAGGAATGTGAGACGGGTAAGGAGACGGTAAAGGTGGACCCTCTGCCCAATTCACTCGACACCTCGATCCGCCCGTGGTGGGCCTTAACGATCCATTCCGCAATACTCAGGCCGAGGCCGGTCCCGCCTGTTTCTTTCGACCTCGATTTATCCACCCGGTAGAAACGCTTGAAAATGCTCTCCTGCTCTTCCCTGGCAATTCCGATTCCGGTATCGACGATCTTCGTTTGAGCCCATTCGCCTTTCTTTTCGACGGTGATCCCGATGGTCCCTTCCGGGGTGTACTTGATCGCGTTATCGATCAGGTTGGTGAAGAGTTGTTGAAGGCGCGTCTTATCCCCAGTCACCGTGACCTCTTCAATCTCTCCCCGCTGCAGGGAAATCTTCTTCTGCTCGGCGAGAACCTGGAAAAAGGTGCAGAGATCCAGGATCAGAAGGTCTAACCGGACAGGGGCCATCTCCAGCTTCTCTTGAGATGAATCCATTTTGGAAAGGAGGATCAAGTTATTGATCATCTGATTCATCCGGTCGAACTGCTCGATGAACAGGGCCAACCCCTCCTGATACTCCTCCGCCGTCCTCCCTTTCAGCAGGAGAACCTCCGCTTCTCCCCGCATGGCACAGATCGGGGTCTTCAATTCATGGGAGGCATCGGCGGTGAACTCCGCCACCCGTTTGAAGGCACTCTCCAGCCGCGCGATCATCTCATTGATCGTATGAATCAGAACATCCAGTTCATCGCCTGTTCCTCTCGGAGTCAGTCTTTCGCTGAGATTCCTGTCCGTGATGCTGTGGGTCTTTGAGGCAATGTAACCGATGGGAGAGAGGGATCGTCTGGCCAGCCACCATCCTCCCAGGGCACCCAGGGTGAGGATGATGGGAAGGGCGGCCAGGATATTTTCCCGGAGATTGGACAGGCTCTTCCTCACAAGATAGAGGTCGGTCCCCATCTGGATAATGTGGGTCACCTTTCCCCGGGAG
>Ga0214473_10004812_pt1 | contig 16211 bp, 12 predicted proteins | sample RVTome_7_FD_203509 | JGI IMG/M metagenome (GOLD analysis project Ga0214473, IMG submission 203509) | Soil microbial communities from uranium-contaminated site in the Upper Colorado River Basin, Wyoming, United States - RVT98D197 | ecosystem: Environmental > Terrestrial > Soil > Contaminated >... | reverse complement strand
CACCCCGCGCAAGCGAGGCGAGGGAGTGCACTGTGGCGTGCATGACCGAGCCGAGCGCGGACGTAAGCCAGGATCAGGTCAAGTGGAGAGCGGTCTAGAAGCGATAGTCGCCGTAGGCGCCGAAGCTGAGCATATCGACCACGTCGGAGGCATAGGCCTCGGTGGCCCCGAAGGGGTGATGGCCCGTCACGTCGATCCCGAGGGCCAGCGCGCCGTCGGCCAGCGGATAGGCGAGCTCGGCGCCTGCGCGTGCCGTCACCGCAAAGGCGGTGCCCGTCTCGCCAGCGTGTGGATCGAGGATGATGCTCTCGAGCCCCACACCAAACACGGGGTGCACGGTAGCGCCGGGCAGGAAGCGATAGTTGAACGTCGCGCCTGCCGTGTACATGGCGGACGGCGTGGGACCGTCCGGAGTCTGAATGGCCATGGCGTCGGGCACGAGGTCGAACCGCAGCGCGAACTCGGCGGGCCCGACGGCCAGGCCGAGGTGAAGCCGATAGGACGCGGCGACGTGGGTGATCCCGTCGCCGAGGAAGAAGAGGCCACCTGCACCAGCTCCGGCCACGACCAGGCCACCCGTGTCGTAGGGATCCCGGTCCCTGTCGTCGCCACCGTCATCGACCACCACGGTGGCGGGCGGGGGAGGGCTCGACACGGCCACGGTGACCCTCGTCGGGGCGATGTATGTCGGAGGGCGGATGACACGAACGGGGCTCACCCCGACGTAGTACCGTCGCGGATAGCGCACCGGGCTCGGGACGACCACGGTGAGGGGCTGACCGGTGACCCCCGGGTTGGGGTCCCACTCGAGCTCCACGGCGTGGGCGGTCGCCGGAATGACGGCCAGCAGCGTGATGGCCGTGAGCGCGATCGCATTGGGCCGAATGGTCATTTTCCTGTCCTCCACGGAGTCTCCCGGAGCCTGGGGGTCCGGGTGGGTTTGTCTGTCCTGCATCAGCGCCCTTCCAGGAAACGGCGCAGCTCGAGCTCGCTTACACCCGCCGGAGCGGACGAATCGACGATGACCGCTTGGGACGGACCCACGACGACGGTCACCCTCTCGCCGAGCGCGAGGGTCCGTCGCAGCTCGGGTCGGGCCCGCAGCAGCGCGAAGAAGGTCGGGCCGCCGTAGCGAATGCGCAGCACGCGCATCTCGCGCCGGTAGCGGGAGTCCACCCACATGCCCGAGACCTGCTGAAAAGCGCGCCCGTCCACGAAGCGCGAGCTCGACGCTGCGGTCTCCGTCGACCGGTTCGCCTCGCGCATGGACCGGACCCGTCGCGCGATGTTCCGCCCCCGCTCGCCCGTCGCCCCGGCGGGAGCGGGGCCGCTGGCGGGAACGGCGAATCGTCGTCCCGCGTTCGGGCGGCTCAGGCCGCCGGAGTCGCCGGAATCCTCCTCCGACCCGGCCGTCGCCTCGGCAAAGCCGTCGAAGTCTGACCGCGCCTGGGCGGCGGGCTCGGCCTGCGGCTCCCTCGGGGGAGGCGGCGCGCCCTGGCCGCCCCGCCGCGCATCGATGGTGACCGGGCGCATCCCGACCTCGGGTCGCATCTGCGCGCGGAGCTCGGGCGGCACCGCCTCGTCCTCGACGACGAGGAAGCTCGTATAGGGTGTGACGATCCCGAACTGGCGGGCGAGCTGGACGACCTCGTCGCGAAGCTCGGCACGCTCGCCACGCAATCGGATCTGGTCGAGGAGGAAGCCGATCTTGCGGGTCGCCCACAGCCGCGGCAGGAAGTCGTTGTCCGCTTCGTCCGCAGGGAATCCGACGTCGAAGGCGAAATCACGCGCCTGGCGCTCGTGCGACGGCCTGCCCGAGAGGACCACCCGGCTGTCGCCCGCGCCACGGTAGCGGCCGACGACCAGCAGCTGACCCCCGCGGTAGAGGTGGCCGAGGTCCCTCGGGTACACGTCGAAGGTGGCCAGCCCCGGGAAGCTCAGGCGCAGATCGGTGAGCAGTGGGTAGGCGATGCGATCGTAGAAGGCGCTCAGGCGCTGCTCCATCTCCGCGCCGTCCCTGAAGTAGTCGCCTACGCCCCGGTTGCTCTGGGCCAGCTGGTCGAGGAACGTGGTGTTGACGTCGTCGCCGACGCCGAACACGAAGAGCTGGGACGAGCCCGATCGCCCCGAAACATTCTGGATGATGCGCTGCGGCTCGGTCTCCCCGATCGTGGGCATGCCGTCCGTGAGGAAGACGACCATGCGCGGCAGCGCACCCGCAGGCGCGCGCGTCCGCAGCCCCTCCGTGAGGGCCGCATCGATGGCCGTTCCGCCGGCCGCGACGAAGCGGCTCGCGAATTGGCGGGCCCGCTGCACGTTGGCCGGATCGGCCCGCACCGAGGCCCCACGATCGAACAACACCTCGACGTCCGTGGAGAACCGCACGACCTGGAAGAAGTCGCTCGGGTTCAGCCGCTGGAGCATGTAGCCCAGGGCGGACCGCGCCCGGTCGATCTTCTCTCCCGCCATGGAGCCCGACGTGTCCAAGACGAAGATCACCTCCTTGGCCGCGATCTCCCGCTCCGTCACCTCCGCCCTCGGGGCGACCATGGCGAGGAAGAAGCCGTCGTCGCCGCGCACGCGGTGCGTGAGCAAGGACAGTCCGACGTCCCGATCCTGCACCGTGTAGTAGAGGTCGAAGTCCTCGTCGAGGGAGACCTGGCCACGCTCGAAACCCACGGTGGCTCGGTGATCGTCGGGCCGCGCAACCTGGATTCGGTGCGTGGGCGAGTACACGGCCCGGATGGGGGTGCGCGAGACGATGGTCGCGTCGATCGTGAGGTCCTCGAGCGTGCGGGCAGCCCGACCGCCCGTTCGCAGCGGATAGCGGTAGTGGACGACGCTGCCGGCGTAGTCGAGCGTCTGGGTGAATCGGATCTCGATCCGCTGCTCGGCGTGCGGCTGAATGGGGAAGACCCGAGCACGAAAGAGATTGCCCCCCATGTACTCGACGAGCCCCGGGTCGCGCATGCGGGCGACGATCTGCTCGTAGATCTGGCGCGCCTGCCCCGAGTCGAGGAGCTCGCCCTCCTGCCTCTGCCCGTTCACCCACATCGCGAAGCCGCTGACGGTGGCCCCGGGCGGCACAGGGAAGATGTAGGTTCCCTCGAGGACCTCGCCCGTGTGGTTGCGGAACGCCTGCTCGACCCGGGTCTCGGCAATTCGCTCTCGGACCGTGACCGAGACGCGGTGGTACCGGATCATGAGGGGCTCGACCTCGGCCCTCGTCGGGATCAACAGCCCGATGGCGTGGGCCTTGGGAGGCGCGATGGACCCTCCCAACAGGGTCAACGCGAGGCCGAGCAACGGGGCGACGAGGCGCATGAGCTTCCCTCCGTGGTGAGCTTCGGACGGGCGGTCCGGGCGAACGATCTACGGGACCCCGAGCTGAATATTTGACAAGTACCCATTTGACACGTAATCGTTTGTCACACCTGTTCATGAATGCAGGGGCCATCCGTACAGGTGGCGCCCTCCCCTTCCCCGGTGACAAACATGGTCAAGCTCACGGCGCGGCAGCGGGCGGTCTTGGACTTCATCACGTCCTCCATCGACGCCCGGGGTTATCCCCCGACCCTCCGAGAGATTGGAAATCACTTGGGAATCCGGAGCACCAACGGGGTGAATGACCACCTGCGGGCCCTGGAGCGCAAGGGATACCTCACCCGGGAGGACATGAAGTCCCGGACGCTCCGCCCGACCGAGCTGGCCTACGCCGAGGTGGGCCGCAGGCCCATACCCGCCAACGACGTCGATCTGGTGGAGGTGCCCATCCTGGGCGACGTGGCCGCCGGGCAGCTCCAGGAGGCCATCCACGCCTCCAGCGATGCGGTCCGGATCGACCGAATGCTCATCGGCAGCGAGCGGGACGTGTTCGGGCTGCGCGTTCGCGGCGACTCGATGGTCGATGCGGGCATTCACGACGGGGACTACGTCTTCGTGCGCAAGCAGCTTCAGGCCGAGCGCGGGGAGATCGTCGTGGCCCTCGTGGGCGACGAGGCCACGTGCAAGCACTACTTCCCCGAGCGCGAGCACATTCGGCTGCAGCCCGCCAACTCCACGATGGCGCCCATCCTGATCCCGAAGACCGACTGGCGCTCGACGCAGATCCTCGGCGTGGTGGTGGGCGTATACCGCCGCATGAAGTGAGAACGCGCGCGGCTATCGGCCGTTTCTGGACACGTCTCAGCGACCGTACCAGAGCGCCGCGACGATCGCCGCCGCCAGGGCCACCGCAAGGACCGCCAGCAGGATGATCAAGCCCCCCTGGGAGCGGCGAGCCAGCGAAGCGGCGAGCTTCTCCGTGTTCTCGATGCGCACCTCCGGCATCGGCGCAGCGAAGTCGGGCACTCCAAGGGGCCGTGGACCCAACTGCTGACCGAAGGGGCCAAAGGACCCGGACTCGATGGAATCCGATCCGCCCGTCGGCGTGAGCTGCAGCGACCCGGTGTGGCCCCGCACGCGGACCGGAAGTGGGCTGCGCTCCTCCTCGTCGAACAGGGGACGGATGAAATTGGCGATGTCGTCCGCCGTGACGGGTTGCGTTCGGGTCAGGTGCTGTTCGATCTCGAGGTGCATCTCGCCCGCGCGCTGATGGCGCAGCTGCGGGTCCTTCTGGAGCGCCTTCGCGGTGATTCGGTCGAGCTCGGGCGTGATTTCCGGCAGAACGGATCGGGCCGACGGAACGTCCTCTTGGACGATCGCGGTCATGGTGTTGAGCACGGTGCCCCGGTGGTATAGGGGCCGGCCCGTGAGCGTCTCGAAGGAGAGAATCCCGAGGGCGAAGATGTCGCTTCGACGGTCGATGTCGCCGCCACGGCACTGCTCCGGAGAGAGATAGCTGTATTTCCCCTTCAGCACGCCCGCGGCGGTGCGTTCGGCCTGGGTGGCCGCCTTGGCGATGCCGAAGTCCAGGAGCTTCACCGAACCGTCCCAGCCGACCATGACGTTGTGAGGGCTCACGTCCCGATGGATGACGCCTAACGGCTCCCCGTCCGGACCCGCGACGGCGTGCGCATAGTCGAGCGCGAGGGCCACCTGCGAGATGATCTTGGCTGCGATGGCGGTCGGAACCCCGCCCCCCATTTCACCGGCGCGCCGGATCACGCGTCGCAGGGGCACGCCGTACACCCACTCCAGGATCATGAAGTAGCTGCCATCGACGTGGCCGCACTCGAACACGTGGCAGATGTTGGGGTGGTAGAGGCGCGTCGCGATCCGGCCCTCGTCGAGGAACATGGCGATGAACTCCTCGTTCGATGCCATGTGGGGCAGGATGCGCTTGACCACGACGTGGCGGGTCATTCCGCCGAAGCTCTCGCGCGCGAGAAAGATCTCTGCCATCCCTCCGCGCGCCAGTCGCCCCAGGATTTCGAACCTCCCGAAGGTGGCCACGGCCGGGTAGTCCGGAACCACGGGCTGGTTGACGAGGCCCGCGTCGACCGTCGTGGCGAGCTCCTCGGTGTCGTCGAAAATCGACACCTCGGCTGACACCTCGTTGGCCCCCCCCGGGGCCGGAGGCCAGCTCGGGAACTTCTCGGACATTCTGAGTCAGTATGCCGCCTTTTCCCCTGAGCCGGAAGGACTTGCGAAGGTCGACCATGGGATGGTGGACGATCTGCGCGAGTCGGAGCTCGCTTGTGGGAATACCTGGAAACACCCGTGTCGCTCGCTCGCGCCGCGGGTGCGCTCGCGCTACGCTCGCGGTCGAGGTGGCGATGTCCAACATGCTCCCCGCGCTCGCGGCGGCCATGATTCTGCTGACGGACGCGGCGTGCTCCGGGGCTCCGTCCGAGCAGAGCCAGCCGATCGTGGTCGAGCCTCCGGCGGACGAGCCGACCGGAGGCGAAGGGGACGGCGTGCTGGCGGGCTCGGGCGAAGAGGATCTGGTGGTGGGCGAGGACGGCTGCGCGACCGACACGGACTGCGTGCCCGACGCGTGCTGCCACGCGGCCGCGTGCGTCGGGGCTGGCCACGCCCCCGCGTGCGGCGAGGCCATGTGCACGCAGGAGTGCCGGTACGGCACGCTCGATTGCGGCGGTGGGTGTCTATGCCGCGAGGGACGCTGCGCAGCGCGCCTCTCCGAGCCTCCGCCGGGGCTCCCGCGCCCCTGACCTCTGCCCGCACCGCGCAGGACCCTTGGAACCGGGAGCAGTTCCGTTCACAGTACGGGACGATGTGCCCCGCCTCCTCGGACCCGCCTGACGGCCGAGAGAATCCCACCGTGCCCCCACCCTCCGCCGCCGGGCGGCGGCTACGGGACACGGAACCTGGCCCCTACGGCGTCGCGCCGCCGCCCCCCCACGTCGCCCCACCCGCACCCGCGGGAGGTCAGGGCAGGGCCGCGTTCCGAGACCTGCCGACCATCGGCCACTTCGGTCCCTACGAGATCGTGGGGCGTCTGGCCCTGGGCGGCATGGCCGAGATCCTGCTCGCTCGCGAGCACAACTCGGTGGCCGGATCGAGGTACTTGGTCGTCAAGCGCATCCTGGGGCAGTACGCGAGGGAGCAGGAGTTCGTCGACATGTTCCTCGACGAGGCACGCATCACGATGCGCCTCTACCACCCGAACATCTGCCACATCTACAAGTTCGGCGAGGAGCAGGGCACGTACTACATCGCGATGGAGTGGGTGAACGGTGGCTCCCTCGGGAAGATGATCCGCCGGGCGCGGGACATCGGCGGCATCCCCGTCGCCGTCGCCTGCACGATCATCGCGCAGGTTGCGGAAGCGCTCGACAACGCGCACGGCGCGCGGTCGGCCGATGGCACAGCGATGGGCGTCATCCATCGTGACGTGACTCCCCATAACATCATGATCAGCTACGACGGTTCGGTGAAGCTGCTGGACTTCGGCATCGCGAAGGCCGAGGGCCGAGCGCAGAGCACGCGAGCCGGGGTGGTCAAGGGCAAGTTCGCCTACATGGCCCCCGAGCAATGCACGGGCGAGTCAGCCGACCACCGCATCGACGTCTTCGCGCTCGGCGTGTGCCTCTTCGAGACCCTGACGGGGCGGTCCCTCTACCACCGAAAGCACGAGATCGAGACCATGAGGGTCATCCTGGAGCAACCCGTCCCGAGGCTGGCGTCGCGGATGAAGGATGCCCCGGCCGCACTCGAGGAGGTGATCCGCCGATCCCTTGCCAAGAATCCCGCCGATCGCTACGCGAGGGCTGGCGAAATGCACGAGGCCCTGATGCGCCATGTGGGACAGCTCGGGGAGGTGGTCGGCGCACCCAGGATCTCCGAGCTGATGCACCATCTCTTCGCGGCGGAGATCCTCGGCGGGCCCGACGTCGAGACGAGTCCCTTCGGGAGCTCGTACCACCAGGGCATGGACCTACGCCTCACACCCGTCCCCATGGAAGAGGAGGCGCAGCCCCACCCGGTGGAGCCCTATCCGGACGTGGATGAACTCAAGCTGGACCTGGGACGGGGCACGCCGGCGCCGGCGCCTCCGCGCCCCTCCGACCCGGCCCGCGCGCCCGGCTCCGTCGGCCACGGCATGCGGCCCGACCTCACGCTGGACCCCAGCGCGCGTGAGGGCGACTTCGAGCTCGGCGCGCCGCGACGGACTCCGGCTCCGCGCCGCACGCCTCTGCCGCGGGAGCCGCGACCCCTCGCAGGCCCGGCCCCTGCGACTCGCCCGGCCGGCGGGATGCCCTCGTGGCTCAAGTGGGGCATCGGGATCGTGGTGGTCGGCGCCTTGGGCGCTGGGGCGGTGGGCGCCGGCATGCGGCTGCTGCGACGAGGCAGCACGGATAGCCCGGCCGCCCCCGGAGCAAGGCCGATCGATCCGGACCTCGGAACACTCGCGGTGAACGCGGACCCGAGCGGCGCACGCGTGCTCGTCGACGAGCGCGACGTCGGCGCCGCGCCCCTGGTGATCGAGACCATCACACCGGGGAGCCACAGCGTGACGGTGCAGCTGTCAGGCTACGAGCCGTGGCAGGCCCGGGTTGACCTGTCACCCGGCGGAACGCGGACGCTCTCCGCACGCCTGACCCCGGTGGTCGCTCCGGACAACGCCCCGCACGGGCTCCTCACGCTCGACACGGACCCGAGGACGAAGGTGTACAGCCAGGGCCGGCTCCTGGGCACCACACCACTTCGGCGCATTCGAGTTCCCGCCGGTGTCGTCGAGCTCGAGCTCGAGGCCGAGACGGGCCAGCGGGTTCGGCGCCGCGTCTTCGTGCGCGAGACGGGCGAGTCCCCGACCGTGCTCGACTTGTCGGACGAGCTGCGCTGAGGACTTGTCCTCTCGAGAGCTGTCCTCTCGAGAGGTGAATTCTCGAGAGCTGTCCAGGGGTCAACGAGGGGATCCGAAGGCCTGCACCCCGACCCGCCCATACCCGTTGAACATGCGGACCTGGACGCGCCAGCTGCCGCCGACGGAGGCGCACACGCGGGCGTGGGGGAGTGCATCGTGGCTGTGGTCACGAGCGCGCTCGTTGCCGTAGGGATCGAGGATTCTGAGATCCAGGTCGCGCACCGACGGCGTACCCGCCGCGAGCACGACGTAGCAATGACCGCCCTCGACGGGCACGCGCACTTCGCGGCTCTCGTTCGTGCGGAGTGAAGTGACGACGAGATCGGTCACCGCGGGGCGGCCTTCGCCTGCCGCCCGGTGTCGGCCGCGGACGCTGTTCGCGATGAAGTCCGTACCGGAGCCGCCGACGCGGAATCGCGGCGCCTGCGCCACAGGCTCCGCCGACCGTTCCGCCGAACCGAACACCTGCCAGGCGAAGGACCCGCTGCCCGCCTCGATGCGGACGGCCAGACGATGGTTGCCCGGCGTGGGGGGGCACAGGGGGCGAAGGACCCCGAGCGTGGCGCTCTGGGCCTCGCCCACGTCCGTCTGCAGCGCGCGGCCCCCTTCGGCGATCAGGGCGAGGTCGAGGTCGACGATCGTGTCCTCCCCGGCTGCCAGGACGCGGTAGCAACGCCCGGGGGTGAGGACGACATCGCGTTCGACCCGCTCGCCCTCGGCCAGGGACTCCCGGGTCGGCGCCGAGAGCGCCCGCATGTTGCCGGCTTGCGCCCGGGCCAGCGCCTCGAGCCGCTCGAGAGCGCCGTGGCCGCCCGCCGTGCCGGGGTCGGTCGAGGCTGCGGCAACAGGGAAGGAGAAGAGTCCGAGGGCGAAGAGGCCCGCGCCCCGAAATGCCGTCACCGACAGTCGCGCCTGCTCCGCGCGGGGGCCCGTACAGTAGTTGGCGCGCGCGGACGGGGACGTGGATCCGTCCCTGGCCAGCACCGTCCGCCCGGACGCCAACACGACGTCGACGTTCGTCAAGGCCCGCTCACCCTGGGCCACTGCGGCGTAGCAGCGATCGGCGTCGAGGCGAACGGGGAACCGACGGCTCTGGCCGCGCGCCAGCCGCCCGGTGCGGAGCGGGCCGACGCGCTCGGCTCCCTCGGCCGCTCCCTCGCCTGCGGAGCTCACTTCGATGACCAGGACAGCTTCCGACGCGGCGGCGCCCTCCTGCGCCGCGACTCGCGCAGATGTTGCCATCAGGGCAACCGCCGCGACACATCCCAGGGCATCCCTCGCACGCATCATCACCTCGCGGATCGCAGGCCCACGTATACTACGAACGTCACCCCCGTTTGCTTCAAGTGACGCCGGCACGCCGACGAATGCACCCGACCCCAGGGAGGGCGCATTTCGCGCCGCGGCTCACTTTTCGCAGAGTGAGAGCCCCACTCACGACTGTGGTAGGCTCCCGATCCCGATGTCCAAGCTCCCGTCGCGGTTCGGGCCCTACGAGCTCGAGCGAAGGTTGGGTGCGGGCGGCATGGCAGAGACCTTCGTGGCCGTCCGGCGTGGGCCTGGCGGCTTCGAGCACCGCGTTTGTCTAAAGCGCATCCTTCCGGCTTTCGAGGAAGACGCTGAATTCGTGCGCCTCTTCCTCGAGGAGGCCCGAATCGCCGCGACTCTGCGCCACGCGAACATCGTGCAGGTCGTGGACTTCGGCCTCGTCGACGGCTCGCACTTCCTCGCGCTCGAGCTCATCGACGGGTTGGACCTAAACGCCCTGCTGGCCGCATCGCGTGCAACCCAGTCCCCGATCACCTCCGGGATCGTGTCTTACCTGGCCCTCGAGCTGGCGACGGCGCTCGACTTCGCCCACGCGGCAGATTCGCAGGGAAAGGCGACGGGCGTCGTGCACAGGGACATCTCCCCGTCAAACGTCCTCTTGAGCACGGCGGGCGAGGTCAAGCTCGCCGACTTCGGAATAGCCAAGGCCGTCAGCAAGACCCGCGTGACCCGAAGCGGCGTCATCAAGGGCAAAGTCCCGTACATGGCCCCGGAGTACGCGCTCACGGCAGCGTTCGACATTCGCAGCGATCTGTTCGCCCTCGGGGTCACGCTCTACGAAGCCATGGGGGGCGCGCGACCCTACGATGGAGCCACCGACCTCGACACCCTGCGCCGTGCCCAGGCGGGCGAGCACATCCCCCTCACAGAGCGGACCCCGGGCGCGCCGACGGGTCTGGTTCAGGCCATCGAACGGCTCATCTGTCCGGATCCGGACGATCGCTTCCAAACCGCCGCCGCCTTCGTGGACGCCCTCGTGGACGACGCTCCGCCGCCCACGGCTCGGCGCATCCTCGGTGAGCTCGTCCGCCGCCATGATGGGGACGCGCCGCGGCGCGAAGCTCACCGCGCCGCCGGTGCGCCGCAGGACGAGTCCACAGTCGCGCACGCGGACACGGCCCACGCCACGCCGCAGGGGACGCTGGTGGTCGACCCGAGCGCGCCCGCCCTCCCGCGGGCGGACGTCTTGGTGGCGGCGCCGGACGCCCAGACGAGGACACAGGGACCGGCCGGGCGATTCATCGCGCCCTCGGGCGCAGCATCCCCGCCCGGAACGCTCCTCGACCCGCGCATGCGGCCGCCGCCGAGCCCTGAGCCAGACATGGTCTCCGGCGATGCGCCGACGCAGCAGGCGCCCGCTACCAAGCCTGCCGCGCCATCCAGCGGTCGGCCCGCGCGGGCCATGGTGGTCGGTGCGCTGGGATCCGTGGGACTGCTGGCATTTGCCGCGATTGTCGCCTGGTGGGTGATCGGGGACGGGCGAACCCCATCCGCCGTCCGCGGAGCCCCGCCACGAACCCCGGCGCAAGAAGCGGCGGCCCGGCCGCTCGCTGGTCCGTCCGTCGCGGCCGCGCAGCAAGCGGCGGCGGGTGAGCGGGTCGCGGCCGCGGACGCGGAGCTCGACGCCGGGACCTCGACCGACGCCGGCCCGACCGTCGAGCGCCCGGGAGCCGAAGCGCATCCCGAGTCGGTCGCCGAGCTCAACCGTCCGGCCCGCCTGAACATCGTGGTCTTCCCCTTCGGCGAGGTCTATGTCGACGGGAGGCACGTGGGCAGCTCCCCGGTGCAGGTGGAGGTCACAGCGGGGTTGCACATGGTCCAGAGCGAGGTGGCCGGCGACGTGCGGCGCACGCCCGTGCGCGTGGGACCGGGTCAGCGGCGCCGTGTCGTGCTGCGCTGACGGGCCCCGGGTTCGGCACGGTTGCCCTGCGGGCGAAGGTCCACTACATGGGCGCCATGGTCACGCGCGCACTCGAACACCTGGAGAAACACTGGGACCGCTACCTCGCTCAGCTCGGCGCCCTGGTCGAAATACCGGGCGTGTCGGCCAATCCCCCGCCGGACCCGATCCTGCGACGCAGCGCCGAAGCGGTCGCCGAGTTGCTGTCCGCCGTGGGCCTCGAGAATGCCGAAGTGATCGACTTCCCGGGCGGCCACCCCTATGCCTACGCGGATTGGCTCCACGCCGAGGGCGCGCCGACGATCTTGCTGTACGGGCACCACGACGTCCAGCCGCCTGGGCGACCCGAGAAGTGGGTGAGCCCTGCCTACGAGCCGACCCTGCGTGACGGCCGTCTCTACGGACGGGGCGCGGTGGACGACAAGGCCGGCGTCATGATGCACGCGGCCGCCTGTGAGGCGTGGCTCTCCGGGACCGGCCGCCTTCCGGTCAACGTGCGCTTCATCGTGGAGGGAGAAGAGGAGATCGGATCCAACAGCCTCGAGGCTTTTCTCGCCGAGTACCGCGAGCAGATGTCCGCGGATGTCATCGTGCTCACGGACACGGCCAACCTCGACGCGGGGATCCCGTCGCTGACGGTGTCGCTGAGAGGGATCGCCGGCGTGCTCGTGGAGGTGCGGTCGCTCGATCATCCGATCCACAGCGGCATGTGGGGCGGACCGGTTCCCGATCCGGTTCAGGCCCTGTGCAAGGCCATCGCGGACCTGACCGACGAGACTGGAACGCTCGTACCCGCGCTGCGTCCAGGCGTTCGCCCCCTGTCGGCCGAGGCGCGGAAGTCTCTGGCGGCCCTGCCTTTCGACGAGGCCCGCGTCCGCGAGCAGGTAGGCATGGAGCCCGGCGCGTCGTTCACCGGCGACCCCAAGATGCCCGTGTGGGGACGCATCTGGCACCAGCCAGCCGTCACCGTCGTGGCCCTCGAGGCGCGGCCGGTCGAGGGATCGACCAATCAGATCATCGAGTCGGCCCGGGCCCGGGTGAGCATCCGGACGGTCCCGGACATGGATCCTGAGCAAGTGCTGGCGGCGCTGACCGCACACTTCGAGCAGCGCGTCCCCTGGGGACTCGACGTTCAGGTCACGCCGGAGCACACGGCGAACTGGTGGGTCACCACGCCGGAGGGTCCCGTCTTCGACGCTGCCCGGCGCGCGCTCGAGGCCGGCTACGGCCGGCGCGCGGAGCACATCGGTTGCGGCGGATCGATCCCGTTCGTCGAGCCCTTCGCCGCCGTGCTCGGCGGCGCTCCCGCGCTGCTCATGGGAGTCGAAGACCCGCCCTGCAACGCCCACGGCGAGAACGAGTCGCTGCTCGTCGAGGACTGGAAGAGCGGCACGCGCGCGGCCGTGCACCTCTACGCCGAGCTGGGACGCCTGCCCGGTTGAGGCGCCGGGTTCGAGACTGAATCCGCCCGTGGTACGATGGTCCCCATGCGTACCGTGTGGCTCGTCTCCATTGTCTTGATGGCCCAGGGGTGCAGTTGCTCGGGCACCGTGGAACCGGTGCGGGGGGCGGCGTGCACCGCGGACGGCGCTCCCGAGGGCTGCGGGCAGGAATGCGGGACGGGGATGGCAGCATGTCCCGCCGGCCTCTACTGCGGAGCGGACGCCACCTGCACCGCCGACTGCGGCGCGGGAACGGGCGTGGAGTGCGGAGGCGGGTACTTCTGCGCGTCCGACGGGCGGTGCACGCCCGAGCGCAGGCCGGACTCGTCCATCGACGCGAACAACCTGTGCGCCGCAGTTCGGCTCGAGACTCGGCAGGTCACCCCCACCGTCATCGTCATCGTCGACCAGAGCGGAAGCATGACGGCTTCCTTCGGCGGTGGCACCCGGTGGACCGTCCTGCGCGACTCCCTGCTCGCGCGCCCGGGCGGCCTGATCTTCGCGCTGCAGAGCCAGGTGCGCTTCGGGCTGGCGCTCTACTCCGCGCGGTCGAGGGACGGCGGCTCGGGCGGGCCACCCATCGGTGAGTGTCCCCTCATCACGAGCGTGCCGCCCGCGCTCGACAACTACCCGGCGATCAACGGAGTGTACGCGCCCGCGGATCCCATCGAGGACACACCCACGGGCGACGCCATCGACGCCGTGCTGGCGATTCTCGCGTCGGAGCCCGATCCGGGTCCCGATCCGATCATCTTCATCGTGGCCACCGACGGAGAGCCCGACCGGTGCGAAGAGCTCGATCCCCAGAACGGCCAGGCCGAGGCGATCGCGGCCGCGGATCGCGCATACGCCCGCGGCATCCGGACGTTCATGATCTCGGTCGGCATGGGTGTCGTGTCGGCGGCCCACCTGCAGGACATGGCCAACGCCGGTCTGGGCCGCACCGCCGGGGACCCGCCCGCCGACTACTGGGTCGCGGGCGACGACGTGGGCCTGCGGGACGCCCTGGCGACGATCGTGGGCGGCGTCCTGTCGTGTCAGGTGGAGCTGTCGGGGATGATCGACGTCGCCGACGCCTGCACCGGCAGCGTGCTGCTCAACGGCATGCCGCTTCGCTGCGACGACCCCGACGGCTGGCGCCCCGTGGACTCCACACACATCGAGATCCTCGGGATGGCGTGCGACCGGCTCACGGGCGGGATGCCCGCGACGCTCGAGGCCAGCTTCCCCTGCGACGTCATCCTGATCTGAGAGCGATGTAACCGCTGGTCAGCGGTCGGCGGCGGGCCGACCCCGCGCGGGCCGAGCTCGGGGACGCGAGAACTGATCATAACTTCCGCCGGGTCAGCGCCCGGCGGCGGGCCGAGCCCGCGCGGGCCGCTCGCGTTGCAGATCCGGCCCGGTCGGCGCGCTCGCGCAGGGCCGGGCAACGCTCGCTCGAGGGCTCGTGCCGGTCGGAGGGCATGTCTCGGGGGACCGCCCGGCACTCGCCACGCCCGCTCCGGGCGCGGCCCGCCACCGGGCTCGGGGTTCACCGGTCACGACCCGCGCGAACATCGTCCTTCACGGTCCCCGGCCAGTGCACCGCCCATCGACGCAGGCGGCCTCTCCCGGCGGTGGGAGACAGAGGTGCGCGGCACCCGACCCGCCGCACTCCTCCGCGAAGTCAGCGCAGTGTTCGTCGTTCACCGCGTTCAGCCGGTCGCCGACACGATCGACGCTGTCGCGGCGGATGCTGACCCAGGGGTCGCACTCCCAGTGGGCGAAGCAATCGAGCCTGACGATCCCGATAACGCACTCGTCATCTGCGTCGCACTCGGTCAGGCCGGGATCCCGCGCGATGTCGGCGAGGGCGTCCCGGGCCAGATCCTCGCGGTCGCGGCACGAGGGCTGGCAGCCGGCAGCTGTGACGGCCAGCGCGCACGCGGCCGAGGCAATGGGGACGAGTTGTGACCAGCGGCGCCCCATTCTGCTACCTCATGATCAACAGCTCACCGGTCACGGAGCTGCCGAGGGGGATGGAGTTGGCCGCGCCGAGCGCCATGCCGGCCGGGTCGGGCTGGGTGCTCGCCAGCGTGAGGTCGGTCCAGGTGCTCGTCACCGACATCGTCCCCTAGGCCTCGCTGTGCCCCGTCTGCCTGCCTGCCTGCCTGTGCAAGAAACGTACAAGGGGGGGGGCTCACAGTGTCAAGGCTTGGTCGGCGAGTCCAGCGCCGTACCCTCCGCTGCCCGCGCACCAACCCCTCCAAACGACAGCACGCCCAACTGCGCCGTCTTGGCGCTTCAGGCGGCACTCGCGCGCGGGGCGGAGCCGAGGCCAGGGTGGCATCATGTGAAGGCCAGCGTGCGGGGACGGGGGCGAGGCGGGCGTAGGGCGGGAGGGTGGGACGATCGCGTCTCGTGGGTGTGTCGCGCAGCGAAGTGGTCAAGCAGCGTCGACAGGTCCCCGCCCGTCCGAGCCCTCGCCCCCACGCGCTGGCCGCGTCACTCGAGACGGGAGGGGTCTGCATGAAGATGCGAGCCATCCTCAGGGCGCCGTCACGGACCGAGCCCGAGAACCCAGAGCCGAGCAGCCGACTGCGAAACGGCGCTCAGGACAGGGTGTTGTTCTTCTGATCCTCGAGCAACCCGAGGCTGATGGCGGCGGCGCGACGAGCGCGCTCGAGGAGCTGGCTGTCTCCCTCGATCTTCGCCAAGGCCTTTCCGAGGCGAGTCTCCAGGTCTTGGTTGGACGCCTCGAGACTCGCGATCTGCTGCCGCAGCTCTTGGAGCTCCCCCTTGAGCCGCGCCACGTTCGCTTCCGCGGCCTCGAGGGTGGCACGGGTCTGCTCGAGCGTCTGACCCTGGCGCTCGAGCTCCGCCTCCGTGTCGGTCATCTTGCGGCTGATGAGCGCGAGCTCGTTGTTGTGCTCCTCTTCCGATTCCTGCAGCGCGATGGCGTGGGCCGACTCGAGCTCCTGTCTGAGAGTCGAGAGCGCCGACTGCTGGGCCGCGGCAGCGTTCTCGAGATCCCGTTGCCGAGCCTCTTCGACGGCCGCGACCTGCGACGCCTGCTCCACAGCCGCTGCTTCGCGCAGTCGGGCGAGCTCCCGCTCCTTGGCCTCCTCCATGTCCGCGACGCGCTTCTCAAGCTGGAGCTCGTGCCCGTCGACGAGGTCGCTCACGGAGGCCTCGTGCGTGGCCCGAACGCCATCGATCTCCGCCTGGTGCTCGCGGCGCAACTTGTCGAGCGCCGCACCCTGCTCTGTCTTCATCGCAGCGAGCGTCTCCG
>Ga0214473_10004811_pt1 | contig 16213 bp, 12 predicted proteins | sample RVTome_7_FD_203509 | JGI IMG/M metagenome (GOLD analysis project Ga0214473, IMG submission 203509) | Soil microbial communities from uranium-contaminated site in the Upper Colorado River Basin, Wyoming, United States - RVT98D197 | ecosystem: Environmental > Terrestrial > Soil > Contaminated >... | reverse complement strand
TTTGTCTTTTCCCAGGTCTGGACGATGACGTGCCCCAGGTCGCTAAGAAAGAACCGGTAATAGGCCGCGTGGTACTTCGGAAAATCGAGGACGAGGCCTGAATTCGGTTGGACGTCCTTTTCCCGTTCCTTTTTTTCCTCTTCCGTGATCGCGACGGGATCGTACTCCCGCGTAATCTTCTTGAAGACCTTCGGGCTGGCCGGGCCGAAGTATTGGATCTCGTAGGTCAACGGATAGCCGTAGACGAGATGGTCGTCCCCGTCCACGACGAAATAGCCGATGGCCGGGAAGGCCGTGAGCCTTCCGCCGACGCGGACCGGGGCGGGCGATTTCGCCAGGATGGCGATGAGGGAAGCGTCCGGGCCGAGCATTTTCACTTCATATCGCGGATCTTTCTCTTCGACAATGCCTTCGGTGATGTAGATTTTCCCCCTCGAATCCACCCGGCCGGCGAGTGCCCACATCTTAAGGAAGGACACATAACGCAGAAAAGTCCCGTCCGGCTTAAAGAAAGACATCCGGCGAGAGAGCTCGAGAACCGCGAGTTCCCCGCTTGTCCGGTTGAAGGAGAGGGACCGGGGCCCGTCGAGCTCGCCCGGCCCTTGGCCGGGGCGGCCGATCGTCCGGAGGTACTTGCCTGACTGGTCGAAGACTTTGATATGACCGAGCTTGGTGTCCAGGACGTAGATGGATCCCGCGTTGTCGACGGCGAAGTGCCTGATCTCGCCGAAAGCGTAGTCGCCCTGGGCCTCCGAGCCGCCGAGCGAGAGGTCCTCCTTGAGCTCGAGGACGGGCGTTTTGTAGAGCGGCTCTTTCGGATTCTTGACGACGGTCACTTCGCCCTCTTTGACGATCGTCCCTTTCCACTTATCCTGGGCGGAGGCCGCGGTAGCCGTCTGGGAGGCCAGAAGTGCCAGGCCGATGATCAGGATGTATCCCCGGTTGATTTTCATGAGCGGCCTCCATTTACCCTAAGCGTATCCATGCCTTAGATCACGATATGGTATTTCTTGACGGCGTACGTCTCGTCCTCGGCCCGCTCGACGACCCAGAGGAACTCGCCGTCGAGGGCGCAATTGCCGGGGGACAGGAAGCTCTGGAGGGCCGGATCGGGGAGCTTGAGCCAGAAGCCGTCCCTGAAGGTGCCTTCGCCGTCGAAAACGTCGATGAGAACGCCTTTGGCCTTGTCCTTGGCCGAAGTGATCGCCCAGATCTCGTCGCCTCTGGTCAACAGATTCCTGACATCGTTCTGATATTTCAACGAGGGCGGCCCGAAGGGCTTGTTGCCTATGAGGACACCGCCCTTTTTCTGCTCCTCCTTGAGCGGCTCCGGCTTGACCCGCTCATAGGCCCGCCTGAACTCGCGGACGACCTTGTCGGCTGCCGGGTCGTAGATCTTGAGCAGGTACTCGCTGGTATGGGCCAACGCGAGGAGCTTTTCTTTGAACGGGACGGCGATGAGGTCGGTTGTGTCATAAGATCCGCCGCCTCCGCCCGGCGCGGCTAGAGTGTAGGCCTTGGTCGAGAATGTCTCAAGAGTTGTGAGCACGCCAGTCGTGTCATCCAGGGCGACTATCAAGTTGGGAACATCCACGAAGTCGGGAACCGCCTTAAACTCCGGGGAATCCCTGGCCTGCAGATAAAAGACTCCCCGATGGGCCAAGAGGATTCGGGTCTGGGTTCTTCTGGATCCCGGCAGCGAGCCAACCGGGATCTCCCGCTCGTATCTCCCCGAATAATCGAAGAAAATGAGCTTGTTCGGGTAGAAGGAATGGACGATGACGTTCTTGTCCGTAGCTAAGCAGGCGCCGACGTACGTCACTTCGCCCGGCCCCTGGCCTTTCTTGAAGAAATTGCGTCCGAACTTCCCGTCCTTGTCGAATCGCAGAACCTGGTTCTCGTCGATGAGGAGGAGCGAGCCGTCGGGTGCGGTCGTGAGGCCTCGCGGCCGCTTGAAATAAAAATCGCTCGTCCCTACGTCGGAAATGGCCAGGACTTCTTGCGGCACGACCACCCGCCCTGCGTTCGCCGCCCTCGGCTTGGCCGGGTTCTCGACGACCGTCTGCGCGAGGGCGCGGTCCGGGCCGGCGAACGATCCGATCCAAACGAGCAGAATGCCGGCCGGGAGAATCGGCCATCGGGGCTTTTCTTGCGGAAACGTTTTCCTCATCATCTTCCCCTATTTATCGATCCTGTATTTGACAAGGAATATGCTCTCGTCCTCGTTTTTCTCCCGACAGAAGACAGCGTCTTTCCGGACGGCCATCAGGGTCCGGCCGGCGCCTAGGTAGAAGCCGTCGAGAAAACGGCCGTCCCTGTCGAAAACATCGATGAGCTGGCCTTTTGTCTTGTCGTTCGTCGATGTTTCGACCCAGAGATTCCCGCCGACAAGGTAGAGGCTGTTGACGTCCGTTTCGTATTCGCGCTTTGGCGTGCCATATTTCTTGCGGTAATCCGACTCCCAATCCGGCTCTATGTGGGGGACCTTGGGGTAGGCCCGGTTGAACATCTTGATGATCTCGCCGGAGGCCAGGTCCACGATCTCGATGAGGTAGTCCCGGCCGTGAAAAGCATAGAGGAGCTTTGCGTCCGGGCTCAGTATGGTGATCGCGGAATCCCAACCCATCGCCCCCTGGGGAAACAGGAAATTCTTGGGCTTGAAGGTAGCAATGTCCCGTTGCTCTGAGCCGTCCCTCGCAACGAGAACAACGGTGTTGAGGATTTCCATAAGCTTGCCAGTCCGCTCGCTTGGCGGGGGCCAGACGGATTTCAGGAACAGAAATCCGTCCGGAAGAACTCCCAAAAAGCCGCTGTAATCCTTGTTCTTGAGAATGACCTGCTCCTGGAAGACTCCATCAAAGTTAGTTCGCCAAAGCCGCTGGGAGTTCATGTCCTGGACGAATAGGTCGCGGCCGTGGATATAGAAAGTAAAATAATCGCCTATCTCGCCGGGCCCCTGACCTTTCTTGTAGATGTTCTTGAGAAATTTTCCGTCAGAGGAAAACTTGAGAAACTGTTTGGATTCGGCCAGGAAGAGCGTGCCGTCATCCGCGACCTGAAGGCTATTCGGATACTTGAAGAAGAACTCACCCCCTTCGTCCGTGATCTTCCAGACCTCGGTGAGCTTCAAAACGCGCCCGGCGTTCTTGGCTTTCGGCTTGGCTGGGTTCTCGACGACCTGCCCGGAAGCGAAGGCCGTGACGGCCAGCAGGGCCAGAAGGACGCTCGCCCAGGTCCCGGATCCGGCGCCGCGAGCCGTCTTAGTCATCATGCCCTGTCTCTCCTTCTTTTCCCCGTTCGTCGGGGCGTCTGTTCATTCGTCCGATCGTCTCCGCGACGTCACCCCCAACGTTCATTTCTCCACGATCCTGTACTGATAGACCGTGACGCCGCGCTCGCGGTCGATGAGGAAGAGGCTTTCGCCGGCGATCCGGATGACATCGGCGAAGTGCGACAGTGGGATCTCGCCGAACAAAACGCCATCCTCGGCGAAAATCTCCAGCTTGAAGGCGTCGGTCGTCCTGAGCTCCGTGTTGCCTTCGGTCTTTATCGTAACATTGTTGACGCCGCCAGCCCCGCCGATGCTCATCATCGAGGTCTGGACCTCCTCCTCTTTTTTCAGTTGGCGCTGGAGCGTGACGACCCAAGCCCGGCCCCGCCCGTCGACGGCGATGCCCTTGGAGCAGACGTTCATCTCCGGCGCGGACATCGAGATGCCGCCGCCCGACCTGTCGATGCTTCCCTTTTTCTTGACCGCGGTCCCGTAGTTGAGCGGCCGGTCGGCCCGCCAGAGGAGTTTGCCGTCGATGTTGTATTTCTCGATCCGGTTCTGGGCGTTGAAGCTGACGGTGACCGCGTCGCGGCCGTCGACGTCGAGCTCGCAGGCGTTGCCGGTCGCGCTGGTCAGGGATTCCCCGAAGTCCGTCAGCTCGCCGAAGGAGGCCGTGACGCGACCGTCCGGGTCGAGCCTCCGGAACAAACGCATCTCGTCGAGTTTCTTGGCGGGCTGGTTGCGCCTCGGGAAGGAGTAGGTCGAGGCCCGGCCGACGTAGCCGCCGGCGCCGAGGGATCGGATGCCGTAGATCTGTTCGTCCTTGATGACGATGGACTTGACGTCTTTACCGCCGCCGATGATCACATGAAGCCGCGATTGGGCCGTATCGGTTACGACAAGGTTCCCGTCCTTGTCGAGGTCGAGACCGCCCGGGTTGATGAACTCCCCCGGCCCCTGGCCCTTGCGGCCGATCGTGGCCATGTACTTGCCGTCGGGTCCGAACTTCTGGATGCGGGTATTCCCGGTGTCGAGGACATAGATGTTCCCCTCTTTATCCACGGCGATGTCGGAGGGGTAATGGAACGCGACGTTCTCATCCTCGGTGTCGACGTCGCCGATCTTACGGACGAGCTCGAGCGAAACCTTGGGGCTCTTCCCCCAGAGGCCGCCCTTTTCGTTGTGGACGACGCGGACGCCGTCGATGGTTTCGATCTTCTGAGCGGATAAACCTGCCGCCGGAAGAAAGGGAAGGAGGCCGATCAAGAGAATGGCATAGATCGCGAAGTGTCTGGAGTATTTATTCATCAGCGTCCTCAGAAGTCGTAGCCTTTGAACTTGAGCCCCTTGGCCCGGAGGGTCGTGCCCATGGCCTTGTCCAGCGCGGCCAGGGCGATCTTGTAGTCGATGACGGCCCGGATCTCGTCGGCCTTGGCTTGGGCCAGGTTCCTCTGGTAGGTGAAGAGCCATTCGCTGCCGACGAGGCCGAGGTCGTAGCGCTGGGTCTCGGCCTGGACGCGCTTCTCCATGAGCTCTCGGTAACGAGCCGAGGTGGCGATCTTCGTCGCGCTAGCCTCGAGGTCCTTGACCGCTTCGGTAACCTCGACCTCGATCGTCTGGCGCTCTTTTTCGAGTTGGAGCCTGGCCTGGTCCTGGGCCAGCCGAGCCCGGGCCAGTCCCGCCCGGGAGACGATATTCGAAAGCGGCACGGACAGCGTGGCGGCCAACTGGATGTTGCTGTAGGCCATCCTAAACACGTCCTTGAAGGACTCGCCGCGGCTGCCGATGATCGTGTCGATAACGATCCCCGTGAGTGGGTTGTCGTCGAGGTAGACATACTTGACGCCCGACTGGCCGGGGGACCACAGGGAAAGATTGAGGTCGAGCCGGGGGAGAAGCTGGTTCTTGTAATAACCGACGTCCGTCGCGGCGTTGGCGATCATCGCGTCGGCCCTGGCCAACTCGGGCCGCTCGGCCACGGCCGTGGCCAGGGCGTCCTCGAAGGTGACCACTCTCTTTTCGGCTTCGGGCTTATCGGCAGGGAGGATCGAGACAAAGTCCTTTTCGGCGACGGCCGTGACGCCGGCGGCTGCCCCGGCTCCCGCTCCTGCGACCGGCATATTGATCAGAGATTTGAGCCGGTTCTCGGTTTTCTCGGCCTGGAGCCGGGCCGAAAGGATGCGGTCTTCGTAGCCGGCGACCTCGGTCTCCGCGCTCAGCACCTCGACGGCGGACTTCGTCCCTATCCGGGCCGCATCCATGTTCCGCTTGAGCGTCTCCCGGCTCTGGAGGAGCGACATCTCCAGGACCCGCAGGCTCTCCTGGGCGTAATAAAGGTTCCAGTAAGCCTCTTCCACACCGTAGACAGTCTGGATCAGGGTTGTCTTGAGGGCCGCCTCGGACACGTCGAGCTGGCGCCGGGCCTTGATCGACTCGTAGCGGTTGGCCTTGAAGCCGAAGTCCCGGAGGAGCGGCTGTCGCAGGTTCAGCCGGAATTCGCTGTAGTAAGCCGGATTGACGATCGGGTAGGCCCGCGACGTGTCGGTCTTACGGGTCGAAAGGCCTAGGTCGAGCTCGGTACCGAGAGGCGTCCGCTGGGTGACGCCGAACTGGTAGTAGTCCATCTTGGTCTTGATGGTCGGTCCCTCGAGGCCCCAGGAACTAGGAATATCCTGGTCGAGGTAGTTCGAGCTCAAGCCGAACTCCGGCAGGTATTTTTCCCGGGCCTCGGCGACCGATTCGGCATCCATCTCGGGATTGAGGGCCTCGATGGCCAGGTCGAGGTTGGCCTCGAGGGCTTTGCGGATGCAGTCGGCGAGAGAGAGCGGGCGGGTCTCGGGTTTGGGCGCTTGGGCCGGACCGCTCCATACGAGCGGCGCGATGATGACCGCGGCCAAGGCCGCGAGGACGCTTTTGTGACGCATGGTCCCCCTCCTCGGATCCAAGGGCTAATCGACGATGCTGACCTTGGTGTCGTGGGCCAGGGTGATGTGGCCCTCGATGATGACGGTGTCGCCAGCGGTGACGCCCCAACCCGGCTCCTTGCCGGGCAGGACCTCGGCGAAGCGCTCGTTCTCGAGGCCGACCTCGATGTAGCGCCACTTGGCGACATCCCCCTCGATGGCGAAGACGAGCCTGCGGCCGCCGCGGACGAGAATGGCCTGCTGCGGGACGAGGAGCCGGTCCTTGAAGATCTCGGTCGGAAACTCGACCTCGGCGTGCATGCCGGGCTTGACCTCTTCGGACGGGTTGTCCATGGTGACGTGGACGGCGCAGGTCTTGTCCTCGGCGTTGATGACCGGGCTCACGGCCTCGATGCGCCCCTTGAAGGCCCGGCCGGGGAAGGCGCTGAAGCGGAGCTCGACCTCGCGGCCGGCGATGACCTTGCCGACCTCGCTCTCGAGGACCTTGGCCTTGACCTTGATGCGGCTGATGTCGACGAGCGTGAAGAGTTCGCGACCGGGGTCGAGACGTTCTTTTGGCGAGAGCTTAAGGTCCGTGACGATCCCGGCGAAGGGAGCGCGGATGCGCGTTTTCTCGAGATCCATCCGGGCGATCTTGACGTCGACCTCGGCCTGGGTCAGGCCCTTGGTCGAGGCCATGATCTCGTCCTTCTTCCGGCCGGCTTCGATCAGGACGAGCTCGAGGTCGCTCTGGGCCTTCTCCAAGTCGGCCTGGGAGACAAGCTCTTTCTTGAAAGCCTCGGCGACGCGATCGTAGGCGGCCTGGGCCTTGTCGAGCTTGTCGACGATGGCGGGAGCGGGCTGCTGGTCGGTCACGGAGAACTGTTTCTCGAGGAAAAGATCCGACAGGTAACGAAGCCGCTGGGCCTCGAGCTTTTCGAGACGAAGGCGGTATTCGCGGTCGTCGAGCTCGACGAGGAGGTCGCCTTCTTTAACGTGGCGGCCCTCGGCGGCGTAAAGATTTTTGACAACCCCACCGACCTCGGCCTTCATGGCGATCCGTTTCTCGGTATAGGCTTCGCCCGGCGACTTGAGGGTCATGACCAGGTCGCCGATGATCGCCTTGGCGACCTTGACGGGAAGCGGGGCGGCTTCGACCTTCTGGTCGGGGGCGGTGGCGGTGCTTCCGCCGGAGGCTACCGCCGAGGCGTTTTTCGCCTGATTTTCAGGTTTGGCGGGGGCCTTGTCGAGGACGAGAAAATATACGCCGGCGGCGGCCAGAACGAGAATCAGAAAACCACCCAGGACGGCTTTGGGAACGCGCATCGCCCACCTCCTATTTATGTTAAAAAGAGGACGTTTTCAGCGCTGGGAACCCGATCGCTGACCTAACCTTACTTTCTTAGCCTACAATAAGCAACTTTCGGGCCAATTTGTCAATAAATCTTCCTTAAAAATAGGACAGTTGTAAAGGCGGAAAATTCCCATTCCCTTCGAAATTAATACGCCGAACCCGGCGGAAGTGTTGCGATGATGCGAAAATTTTAGCATCGTTGCCCATCTGGAGATCCGACAGCGACGGCCGTAGGCCCGGGACTAGCTTTAGGGACATGTACAGCTTCGAGAGAAGCGGTACGTGTCCCCCTTCTTGGCGGCCCGGGCACTCCTTACGGGAGCGCGCTTTTTCTGTTAGGAGATCCGGGGACACGTACCGGAGGTACAAGGAGCACCTCCGGTGCGAGTCCCCAGTCTTGAGGCCTGGGCCCACTCAACTTCTTACGGGAGGGGGGCTTTTCTGTTAATATACGAGGGAAAGGTCACCTCAGTTGCTTGTTTTGGCCATTGAAACGTCATGCGATGAGACGTCCGCCGCCGTATTGCGGGTTGCCGCACAAAAAAGGGGACACCTCCCCGAGCCCGCGGCCGCCCCGGCCGTCCTGAGCAACATCGTCCTCTCTCAGGACGAGGTCCACGCGCCTTACGGCGGGGTCGTTCCCGAGCTCGCCTCGCGCCAGCACATCAAGACGATCGCGGCTATCGTCGGCGAGGCGCTGACGCGGGCCGGCGTCGGTCTCGAGGCGGTCGACCTCTACGCCGTGACCCAGGGGCCGGGCCTCATCGGCTCTCTTCTCATCGGCCTGTCCTTCGCCAAGGGTTTGGCCTACTATCACAAAAAACCGCTCGTCGGCGTCGACCATCTGGAAGCGCATCTCGAAGCATGTTTCCTCGAACACCCCGGCATCGAGTATCCCGTCCTGGGGCTCCTCGTCTCCGGCGGGCACACGGCGCTTTACCTGATGGAGGAGCCGCTCTCCTACAAGCTTCTCGGCAAGACGCGCGACGACGCGGCGGGGGAGGCCTTGGACAAGATCGCCAAGTTCCTCGGTCTCGGCTATCCGGGTGGGCCGGTCATCGAGAAGCTCGGTCGCGGCGGCGACCCCAAGGCGTTCCCTTTCGCCGTGCCGCGGACCAAAGACAGGAGCCTCGACTTCAGCTTCAGCGGGCTCAAGACCGCCGCTTTAAAGCACATCCGGGAGCACGGGCTAGGCAAGGAGGACGCGCGTCTTACCGATTTCCTGGCCAGCTTCGAGGAGGTTGTCTCCCGGGCCCTTGTCGACAACCTTCGCCTGGCCGCCGATGCGGTCCAACCCCGGTCGCTCGTCCTCTGCGGCGGCGTGGCCCGTAATACGAGACTGCGGGCGCGCTTTCAGGATTTCGCCCGGCAAGCCGGCCTCGACGCCTATGTGCCCTCCCCCAAGCTCTGTACGGACAACGCGGCCATGGTCGGCGCCCAGGCCCTCAAGAAATTCGCTCGCCGCCCCGACACGGCCACGGACCTCGACCTCGACGCCTACGCCCGAGCTTAAATCGGGGACACAATACCCATTTCCGAATTAGCCCTGAGTAGGGCTTGACTTTTGTTCTTAGATGAATCATATTATGAATAATAATAATTCAATAAATGAACCATTCGTTATGGCTGGAGTAATATGAAATCGATCAGTGTTCACGGAATTGACGAGGAAATGGAAAAAGCCATCAAGGAGCGCGCAAAAAACGAGGGGAAAAGCGTCAATAAGATCGTGAAAGAACTGGTTGCCAGGTCGCTGGGCATGGCCGGCAGGCCTCCGGACAACCGGGCGGAGTTTGAGGACCTGTGCGGCGTGTGGACAGAGGAGCAGGCTTCGGAATTCATGGAGCTCATAGCCGACCTCGAGGTAGTCGACGCGAAGGAGTGGCAATGAGGACGGTCCTCCTCGATACGAACGCCTACGTCCGCTTCCTGGCCGGCGACGAAAAAGTATTGACCTGCCTCGCCCAGGCCGGCCGCGTCTGTATGTCCGTATTTGTCTTGGGAGAGTTGTTAGCCGGGTTTCGCGCGGGGTCCCGGGATAAACAGAACAGGCAGGTCCTCGACCGCTTCCTGGCCAAGCCCAGCGTCGCGGTTCTTGATGCGACGCGAGAGACCGCCGAGTACTTCGGATTGATCAAGGCGGCGCTCAAGAAATCCGGCCAGCCGATTCCTCTCAACGACCTTTGGATCGCCGCCCACGCGCTCGAGGCGGGGGCCGTTCTCGTGACCTATGATTCCCATTTCCGCGCCGTCCCCGGCCTCCGGACCTGGGACGAACTCGCTTAATTCGGAAATGGGTATTGTGTCCCCGAATCAGCGGACGTCGTACTTGATGAACGAGACGTAAAATCGAATTGACACCCTTGCCGAATTCCGCCGATCATTTCTTGATCCCGCTCTCCGTCTCCACGGTGAAAAACTTGTACTTGTTGTATCTTACGGTTGTCCTTATTTTTTCGATAAAAAAGTAGGCTGATGGAAAGCGCGGGTAATCGACGCGAATCGCGGCGCTGCTCGGAAAAGCGAGGCCCTTATTCTCGACCAGGAAAACATATGTCGTGATGAACCTGGGTTTCAAATTGCCGTGGATGATTTCCTCGAGGACGCTCTCGTAGCCCTCGAGGGGCACGCCCGTCGTTTCGATCTTGAGAATGCGGAAATTCTTCCGCTCGACCCAGAGCTTTCCGTATTCGATTCCCCCGGCGTCTCCGGTTTTCGGCGTGGCCTCGATGACATAGACGTCCCGCCCCTGGACCTTCTCCTCCTTGAGGAGCCGGTAGTCGAAAAGCGGCTGGCGCTCTCGTCCGATCAGCCTGACCGGGGCGAGGAAGGGCAGGAGCGTCGAGAGACGCTTCTCCTCCAGGAGCTTGGTCCGGTCGGGGAGCTCCCGGCCGTTTTCTTGGAGGATGATCCGTCTGTCCTCGATCCGGTCTCCTTTTTTGACGAGGAGATAATCACACACATACTCGTTTTTCTCGGTCCGCTTGAGATTATGCGAAGGGATGAAGGAAATCCCCAGCTGGCTCACCGAGCCCGTCCCCGATACCATAGATATGACAATCCCGCTTTTTTCCATCTCTTCTTTTGTCGTGAAATTGTAAAAGACGTCGCGGATCGTCTCCTCGCAAATGTAGTCGAGGGCAGAATCGGTCAGCTTCTGGCAATACCCGGCGGACTTTTCGAGAATCGTCGACAACTTCGCCCGGGAGGAGGACTCCGGGCCGGCTGTCGGGGGCCTCTCCTTTTCGGCCGCTTCCTCCAGTTGACGGTAGGCTTCGCGGTTGAAATTGACCACCATCGTGATGATGACGGATACGGGGGTGCCATTCTGTAAGACCGGCTCGAATTTCCACCGCTTGAGGGCCTGGACGGCGGCATGATCCAGATAAGGATGGAGGGATTTCAGCACCTTGACTCCCTGGACGGTTCCCCCCTCATCGACGCCGACCCGGAGCTCGACCTGGCCTTCGACGCCCCGCAGCCTGAACTCGTCCGGATAAGCCGGCGTAGCCTTTTGAAGCGGCCTGGGGCCGCCCGCAAATTCGGTAGGCTCCGCTTTGCCGGTCCCGCGGGACACCTGAACCATCATGAAATAGGCCTGGCCTCGTCGACGCGAGGGGATGCCGATGATCACCGGTTCGCCGATCGTGAGAGAAGGCTCCGCTTCCAGGATGATATCGGCGCTGTCGCCGACCTTGCCGGTTACAAAAACGTCCCACAATTCCTTGGTCGGAACCTCGCCCTTTTTCCCGGTCCCCCCGACCTCCTTGGACTTGAACAGGACGGTTCGGAGTCTCAAGGTATCGGGCGACAAACGCGCGGGCGTGAAAATGAATAAAAAGGACGAATTCTCCATGCTGACGGCTTCGCTCAGCCTGGGCTCTGACCCGTTCCACCGTTTCTCGAACGCCAGCACATCATCCAGCGTCTTCAGATCCTGGGCTTCGAGGAGGGCGTCGATGGCGGTGGCGGTGAGCTCGTCGAGCGGCGCGCCGGCCTTGGTCTTGAGCGTCTCCATGGCGGGATGAGATGTCGCTGTAAGGACCACAGCCTCTTCCAATCCCGGGTGGCCCTCCGCCCAGGTCCCCTGAAAAAGATGAACTCGGATGACGAAATCTTCCGCGGGCAGAAGGCCCGGAGTCAAGAGAATGATACCCAATGCCAAAGGAAGAAAACAACCGGCTTTTTTACTCATGCCGTCCCCTTTGACCATCTTTATTATCGCATAGGGCGGCGGCAGCGTCAATCAAAACTCGCGCCGATTCCGAGTCGTCTTGAAACCCGGGACACAAGACCTATTTCCGAATTCAGGAGGGAACGCAGCCGCCACGGATTAGCCTCACTTGACGCTTCCGATACGGCGACATACGATACCCATGGATGAAGTCAGCTCATCGGAAAAACGAGAATGTATTTCGAGGCTAGATTAGAAAATCACTTAATTATTCCCCGCTGTTCTGTTCCGCTCGACGGCTTCGCACCCGGAGCGACATGAATCAGGCAATTTAGTGGATTTAGTTGTGTGTCACCGAATTAAAATTATCTCACATCGTAGCGGATAAACGAGACGTAAGCCAGGGCGAAGAAGACGAGCCCATAGCCGAGCAACAATAAGAATCCGGGCATGGCTGCTTCGACCCTTCCTCCGAGCGCTTCCTCGGTATAGACGAACCGGGGCCGGTCGCTCATGTCGACGGGGGTGTTCCACCAGTCCGTGGCCGGGTCCTTGGCCTGCAGGTCCGCGATCTTGCGCCGCTCGTAAGCTCCGAAAGCCTGGTTCCAAACGGCGCCGATACGGCCGAAATGGGCTTCGTTCCGCAAGCCCGTGGAGGACAGGTCCGTGGCCAGATATGTGAATACGGAGAGCGGCGAAGCCATGGAAATGAATCTCGAGAGCTTCGTCTGGGCCTCCTCTTTCAGCTTCGCAGCCCTGCGGATGGCTTCCATTTTTCCGCCCTGGACCCGGTTGGCTTCGTCCCACGCGCCCTGGGTCGCCTTCGTCGCGGCCTCGAAGGCCTCCCTCGCGGCCGGGTCCCGCTCCATGACCCGCTTTTTATCGGCTTCGGACAGGCGCTCGGCCAGGACCGGGTACTTGGCAACAAGCTCGCGCATCCGTTCCGCCTGAAGCTTTCGTCCGAGGTCGTCCCGTTCCGTGTCGCCGAGCCGCCCCACCTCCCGGTCGACCTGGATCCGGGACGGAGTGGGCGAGAGGAAGGAGGCGAAGTAGGGACTCAAGCTGGGGATGACGAGCACGAGGAGGACCCAGACCAGGAGCGAGGTCATGATCGAAGCCGAGCTCGAGTGGTGGTGGGCGGAGATGAAGACGCCGAGGGCGTAGAAGAACAAGATGTAGAGGGCCGTCCCCAGGGCGATCAAGGCCAAGGCGAGCCAGTCCGCCCCTTTCCAGTCGACTCCCGGATGAACGAGGATGACGAGCAGGCCGATGACAAGCGACAGCAGGAAGGGAACGAGAAGCGTCAGCCCGCTGCCGGCGATCTTGGCCAGGATGACCTTGGGCCGGGCGATTCCGTTGGCCAGCGTCAGCTTAAGGGTGCCGTCCTCTTTTTCGCCGCTGACGGCGTCGTAGGCGAAGATCAAGGCGACGAGGCTCATGACGATGGTGACGATGAAGACGAGGTCGATCAGAGGGAACATGACCGGCAGGGGGTCGTTGTCGAACTGCCCGAGGTTGACGTCCGGCGCCAGGCCCCGGATGAGGGAGTAGAAAGGGATGGGGGATGGCGTCGCCTGGAGGATGTTGCCGATCCGGTTGAAGTGGCCGTAGCTCCTCAGGTAGGTCTCGACTTCGGCCTGGCGGAGCGAGGCGTCGTCGATTTTCTTCAAGTAATCGTTGGTCAGGATGAACGTCGTCACCGGCACGACGACAAGGAGCAGGGCCAGGGTGACGATGAAACGGAAGGAGATGATGTGCCCCAGGATCTCTTTCTTGACGATAGTTGCGATCATGGCTCCTCCGATCCCCTCTCAGCGGACGTCGTATCGCACGAAAGCGAGATAGCTCAGGGCGAAAAACAGGACGCCGAAGGCGGCCAGCCAGGCCGTGTCGAAAAGCGCCCCCCCGGCCAGGACGCGGCCGAGCGGCCGGTAATGGTAGAGGAACGCCGGATACTCCGAGCTCTCCATGTTCGGAGAGGCAAGCATCTTTCCGAGCACGGCGTTCTTATACCGGACGACTTCTCTTTTGAACGCTCCTTCCTCGCCGATCCCGGTGCCGGCGACCTCGGTCACGGCGTAGACGAAGCTGGCCACGGGAGAGATGCGGTTGATGTTCTTCGAGAGGTTGACCAAGCGGTCGAACTTGATCCTGTAATCGGCCTCGAGGGCGTCGTTTTCGGCGCTGATCGTCCTGACGTGCGAGGGCATGTCCCCCTGGCCCTTGATGCGCAGGAGGATCTCCCGCGTCCAGACCTGCTCACGCTTCTCGCTCAAAGCCCGGACCGAGGGGACGTCGACCATCTGCCGGGCGACCAGTGTGCCCAGGTTGGGGAGGATGAAGACGAGGAGGACCCAGATGAAGAGCAGGATGATGACGGAGCTCGACGCCCGCCGGGTCAGCGTCGAGATGAGGATGCCGAGGCTCAGGAAAAAGGCGATGTAGATAAGCGTCAGGACGAGGATGAGGGCCAGCCGGAGAACTTGGTCAGCTGAGAAGCGGATGTCCGGATCGAGCCCCAGGACGGCGATGCCGAGCGCCGTCACCAGGGCAAAGGGGATGGCCAGGCTGAGGAAGTTGCCGGCCCATTTGCCGAGCAGGACGGCGGAGCGGGAGGTCTGGTTGGCCAGTATCTGGCGGAGAGTGCCGGCCTCTTTTTCGCGGCTGACCTGGTCGAACCCGAAGAGCAGGGCGACGAGCGAGAGGACGACCCGGACGACATAGAGGAAATCCGGCGTGGGGAAGAAAGCGAAGATGGCGTTGCCGGATTTCTGGCCGGCCCTGACGGTAACGCCGATCCTGTCCACCTCGAAGGACCGGGCCATGGCCTCGTCCAGGCCCTTGGCGAAGATCGACAGCGGGTTCGGCGGATTGACGGCGATGGGCTCGCCGGCCTTGGGCCGGATGAGGCTGTAGTCCGCCAGCCGCTCTTTGTAGTCCCGGGTCATGACGAAAAAGCTCGTGGCCGCGAGGACGGACGCGAGCAGGATGACGACGTAGAACTTGTAGCTGAGGAGGTTCGAAAGGATCTCTTTTCGGGCGATCGTCCAGGTCATGGCTGCCTCAAACGGCCAGCGGCTCGGACTTCATGTAGTCGATGTAGATCTTGACCAGGTCCTCGTACTGGAGCTCCTGGCGCGTCCTCTCCATGACCAGGCGGCCTTCCTTCATGATCCCGACGCGGTCGCCGATCTCCTTGGCCCGGAAGATGTCGTGGGTCGACATCAGGATGGCCTTGCCCTCGTTCTTCAGCTCGGCCATGATCTCGAGGAACTCAGTCGCGGCCTTGGGATCGAGGCCCGAGGTCGGCTCGTCGAGGAGGATCCCCGGCGCGTCCTTGATGACCGCGATAGCGATGCCGAGCTTCTGCCGCATGCCCTTGGAGAAGTTCTTGACCCGCTGATCGAAGGCCTTCTCCTGGAGCGAGACCCGGCGCATGACCTGGTAGTAGTCGTTCTTGGCCAGGGCGGTCTTGCCGCCGAGTTTGGCGAAGAAGTCGAGGTTCTGGCGGGCCGTGAAATTGCCGTAGAGCATGACGTTCTCGGAGACGAAGGCGACGTACTTCTTGGCCTCGAGCGGGTCCTTGTTGACGTCGATCTCGTTGATGAAACAGGTCCCGGTCGTCGGCGGGATGAAGTTCAGGAAGAGGTTGATCGTCGTCGTCTTGCCGGCGCCGTTGGCGCCCAGCAGGCAGTAGACCTCGCCGGGGTAAATACTCAGGTTCAGGTGATCCACTGCCAGGACGCCGTCCTCGTAGCGCTTGGACAGGTCGTCGGCTTTTAGGATGGGTTTTGGATCGGTCATCTTTTCCTCCTCATAGGGGACGGCTCCCCGGATTTATTATCGGACATCGTACTTGATGAAACGAACGTAGGCCGCCGCGAAGGGGGCGACGAGCCAGAAGAAAAGCGACAGCAGGCTTTTCCAGTTCGCTTTGAACACGTCGGCGAGGGAGGCCGGGGCGATCGTGAACTGGGGCAGGGTCTTGAAATCGACGGGCTCGGCCGAAAAGCCGAGAGATGTGCCGCCGCCGGCATGGATCATGAGAGTCCGCTTGACCTTGCTGAACAGGGCCCCGTCGAGGGTCCGGGCGTGGGCTTGGACAGCCTCGGCGTATCTTGTCCGTTCGAGCTCGCCTGTGCCGCAGACATCGGCGACGAGCCGGGCGAAGGCCGCGCTCGGCGAGACGAGGGACAGGTTGACGGCGAGGTCCTGCTGCCTGCGCTTCTGCTGGCGGTAGGTCTCGTCGATCGCGCCGAGCTGTTGGGCCTTCCGCTCCTTGGCCCCCTGCTCGATCCCGGCCTTGACGCCGTCCCACCGTTTCCTCTCCGGCGAGGCCTCGTCGTCGGCCGCTCCCTTGGGGGCCGAGCCGAAGATGAGGTCATACTGCCGGCCGAGCTCCTTGGCCGTTTCCATGCCGAGGGAGCCGGCCAGAAGGGATTTTTCGAGGGAGACCTGGGTTTCCGTCCGGATCGGATGGACGATGGCGGCCAGCATGTCGCTGAGCTTGG
>Ga0214473_10004810_pt1 | contig 16219 bp, 19 predicted proteins | sample RVTome_7_FD_203509 | JGI IMG/M metagenome (GOLD analysis project Ga0214473, IMG submission 203509) | Soil microbial communities from uranium-contaminated site in the Upper Colorado River Basin, Wyoming, United States - RVT98D197 | ecosystem: Environmental > Terrestrial > Soil > Contaminated >... | reverse complement strand
CGTTCTGCTGGCGAAGCTCGGCAATCCGTGGCTGCTGATCACGCGCGGCGAGCGGGGGATGCTCCTGATCGAGAACGGCGGGCCGGCCGTGACCATCCCCTCGGCCGCCCGCGAAGTGTTCGACGTCACCGGCGCGGGCGACACGGTGGTGGCGACCCTTGCCCTCGGGCTGGCAGCCGGCGCGGCGATGCCGGAGGCCGCCGCGATTGCCAATGCCGCGGCCGGCGTCGTGGTCGGCAAGGTCGGGACGTCCGAGCTGTCGATCGAAGAATTGCTGCGGGCGACCGGTCCGGGGACCGGTTCAGCAGCGGACGACGATGCCGAGGGTCATTAGGGCCCAGAACAGCCGGCAGATTTCGTAGTCGGTCAAAGTCGACAGCTTCAGGATGTCGCGCAGCGCCAGCGGCTGTTCGCAGTGGCTGAGCAGTGTCCACTCCTCCAGCGACAGGCTGAGATCCTTCGCGAGGTCGGTCGTCGCCGGCGCGGTGCGGTACTTCGCGGTCAGCGGACCGACCGCCTCCCAGATCCGCTCCCAGCTCTCGACGCGGCGGATGCCGTCCAGGATGATGTTCCCGGCGCCGAGCCTCAGCGTGATCACCTCGTCCGAAGGCAGGGTGCCCGGCACATAACGGTAGCGCCCGCGGGTCCAGAGGAACAGGCTGCAGATGATGTTCCGCACCTGGGTCCGCACGCCGTCCACCAGGTCCCGCGCCTGGATGAGGTCCTTCTCGACGAGGACGGTTCCCAGACGTTTCTTCGCCGCAATCGACTGGTCCAGCGCCCCGAGCAGGTTCTCGAGCGAGATGATGCCGGCCTTGAAGAAGATCTGGCCGAGACGGTCGTCACGTTCGTTGGAGGTGGCGAAAACCGGGTGCCCGTTCTGGATGTAGACCGATTTCTCGGCCACGTCGCCGGTGAGCGTGAGGACTCCCGTGTCCTTCTGCTTCAGGACGGAGTAGATGAGCCCGGGGAAGGTGGTGGTCGAGAGCACTCCCTCGCGGACCTGGGTGGGCGTCGTTGTCGTTGACATAGTCGTGGCCGTCGGGAACGGTAGGGACCGGAGCCTCATTTGTCAAGCGAGCCAGCTCCGCGAATGCCGGATGGTTATCGTGGTCAAGTCATTGAATATAAATGGTTTAATACATGCTGTGAATGCACCGCAGGGCGATTACAATGTTTTGTTGACAGTTTTTTTGCATCACCGGACTATTGTCGTCGTCGGAGGATGCTCGTACACTTCCGGCGTCGGGCGATGTCGCACTCGGCAGGGTCCTGGGGCCTCCACCAGGGAGGTCCGAAATCTTCAGGGGGGTTCGGCATGATGGAACAGGAGCTGCGAGGCAGCACGCGGCTGGGCGTTTACCTCCGCCGACTCCGGACCGGGTACGGCCTCTCGCTCCGGCGGGTCGAGGACAAGGCGCGGAAAGAGGGAGGGGAGATCGACAACTCCCAGCTGTCGCGCTACGAGCGCGGCAAGTGCTACCCATCCTTCGACAAGCTCTGCCTCCTCGCCAACATCTTCAACGTTCCCATCCAGAATTTCTCGGACGTCATGGACCTCGAGCGGGTCGAGATGTTCGAGCCGACCACGACCACCACCAACGAGGAGCTGCGCACCGAGGCGGCCCGTGAGTGGGACCAGGGGAACTTCGCGCGGGCCTATGCGATCTACGAGACCGTCCTGCAGCGCCTCGAGGCCGGCGTCGAGGGGCCGGCCGATCCGGACACCACGGCCCGGGCGCGTTTCAACCTGGCGCGCACGCTGCTGCGGATGGGGAAGGGGAGTCTCGCCGAGAGCGAGCTGAGACTCATCCTGCGGCGCTATCAGGAGGTCAGCCCGGCGACCATGTCGCTCGTGCTGCTGTGCCTGGCGGCCTCCCATGACGAGAAGGGTGATCGCTACCTGGCGCTGCTCGAGGCGGAAAAAAGCCTCGCCCTGGCGCGCCAGATCGACAACCCCGAATACCAGGGCTACGCCCAGCACTGCATCGCCCGCACCCACTTCGTGCAGGGGGACTACGAGCGGGCCATGGAGAGCTTCCGCGAGGCGCGCACTCTCCTCGAGGGTCGGGCGAGCCCGCACGACCTGGTGCTGATGCGTATCAACATCGGCTTCTGCCACGCCATGGTCGGCAAGGTCGACCGCGGTCTGCGGGAGCTCCGTGACGCGCTTCAGGTCGCCCAGCGAGACGGCTTCCGCCGCTGCTCCACCTACGCCCTGCTGTACCTCGGCCAGGTCCACCTGCTGAAGGGCGATCCCAAGAAGGCCCGGGACTACTTCGAAGAGTCCGAGCTGATGGCCCACGGCGGCGAGGAGCGTTACGTCGACATCCTCTTCCGCTCCGCATTCCACCTGTGGGAGATGGCACGCGCCGCCGGCAACCAGGTCCAGGAGAAGGTGTACTTCGGCCGACTGAAGTTCCTGCGTTCGCAGATCGAACACACGTTCGGAGAAGTGGACAAGTTCGACAGTCTTATCGAACAGGGAAAGGGCAGGTGAGCCCCATGCGTAACATCAGTGGCCGGCGCACCGTTACAGCCGCCCTCGCTCTGCTGGTCGTTCATTCCGTGGCGCTTGCGGAAATCTCCGTCCAGCGGAACCCGGACGGGAGTTTCAAGAAAGTCTTCTATCTCACCCGTGGAGGGGAGGCGCGCGTGACCTGGGGCCAGGTGCGCCCCTACCTCGCGCCGGGCGACCTGCTCAATCCTCTCGGCGACAACCTCGGGGATCTCGCTCCGGTCATCCGCACGCACCCCGTCACCGGTCTCCCGTGGGTCTTCTGGTCGCGCAACGTGGCCGGGCTCAAGCAGGTGGTGTTCGCGGCCTGGAGCGACGCGGGCTGGACGGCCCCGCAGGCAATCGTTCCGGTCGACGGGCTGCCGCTGCGCGATGAACTCGATCCCGCGGTTGCGTTCGACGCCGCCGGCGCGCCGTTCGTCGTCTGGTGGCGCGGCGGGGCCGTCGGGGAGGTGGTGTTCTCGACCCGTGTGGGCGGGATATGGACCCCGCCGCTCCGGCTCAGCGACGCGGTGGTCGACAGCCGTCTGCCGTCGGTCGCCGTCGAGGGGACGCGGGCTACCGTCAGCTGGACCACGCCCGCGGGGATCGTGACCCGGACGTTCGACACCGCGGTCCTCATCAACAGCGCCACCAATCTGATGGACACGCCGATCCCGCCCGGATATTCGACCGACCCGGGCGACGGTGGCGCGAACGAAAGCGACCCGCTCATCATGCGTCGCTGATCAGACTGAGAACAATTGGGTTAGTGTGTCCGGTCGGATGGCGCAGCCGTCTGGGGGCGCGCGAGCCGCAGGCGAAGAGCGTCGGCCTCTTCCTCGGTGCGGCGGAGCTGCCGGCGGAGCTGCCGGTTGGCGACGCGGATCTTGATTCCGTCGAGGAGTCCGAGAAGGCTGGCGAAGGCGAGGCCCGCGATCGCCGCGCCGGCGAGGGCAGCCCCGATCGTCATCGGTCCGAGCGATCGCCCCAGGAAGCGGATCGTGATCTCCGCGTCGTTGGCGGTCCCGAGAGCGAACAGCATCAGGAAGAACAGTAGCACCACCAGATAAAGAAGCGTGGTCATGGCCGCCCCCGCCGGCCTGCGACTTTCCGGCCTGGTGACCGGCCGGCGGCCCTCCGGCCGCGAGGCCGGTCTTTGCCCCAATCTGTGTCCCTGCCCGCGAACCAGCCAACTACTTCGTCCCAGCGTCCCTGGGCCTGCAGGACGGCATCGATCACTTCACGCACGGCGCCCCTCCCGCCGCGAGCGGTGGTGACGAACTCGACGCGCCGCCGCACCTCGGCGTGGGCATCGGCCACCGCGACCGCCAGACCGGCGCGCGCGAGGACCGGCAGGTCGACGAGATCGTCGCCGATGTAGCAGACCTGGGAATCCTCGAGATCCCCGGCTTTCAGGATGCCGAGATAGGCGGCCAGCTTGTCCTTCGTCCTGAGATGGATCTCGGACAGCCCCAGCTCGATGGCACGCCGCCGTACCGCCGGCCCGCCGCGGCCGGAGATCAGGCCGGTACGCAGGCCGGCGCGCCGCGCCAGCACCAGCCCGGCCCCGTCGCGGGCATCGAATGTCTTGATCTCGCCGCCGCCGTCGGCGTAGCGGATCCGACCGTCGGTGAGCACCCCGTCGACGTCCATCAGGATCAGGGTGACCCGGCGCGCGCGGGAGGATCGGGCGATGCGGCTCTTCACCGTGGGAGCATGCCTCAGAACAGCTGCGTACGCCAGAGATCGTGGAGGTGCAGGACCCCCTCCACCACGCGCCGATCGTCCACCACGACGAGCGAGGTGATCTTGCGGGTCTCCAGCACGTGCAGCGCCGCGGCGGCCAGCTCCTCGCGCCCGATGGTGGCCGGGGTGCGGGTCATCGTCTCCTCGGCGTTCAGGGCCAGGAGATTGTCCCCCCTCTCCAGCCGCCGCCGCAGATCGCCGTCGGTCACCACGCCGGCGAGGGTCCCGTCGGCATTCAGCACGCAGGTCATGCCGAGCCGTTTCTCGGTCATGACCCGGATCGCCTCGCGCATCGGCGTGCCGACGCGCACGGCGGGCAGGGCCCCGCCGCGGTGCATCAGGGACTCCACGGTCACCAGCTGGCGGCCGAGCCGGCCGCCGGGGTGGAGACGGGCGAAGTCCTGCAGCGTGAAGCCGCGGCGCTCGAGGACGGCCATGGCCAGGGCGTCCCCCATGGCCAGCGCCGCCGTGGTGCTGGCGGTGGGGACCAGCCCGATTGGCGAGGCTTCCTTCTCGATCCGCACGTCGAGGACGGCGGCCGCGTAGCGCCCGAGCGTCGAGGCGGGGTTGCCGGTCAGGGCGACGAGCGGCACATCGAGCCGCTTGAGGATCTCGACCAGCCGGATCAGTTCCTCGGTCTCGCCGCTGTACGAGATCGCGACGACGACGTCTCCGGTCACGACCATGCCGATGTCGCCGTGCACCGCCTCGGCCGGGTGGAGGAAGAGCGACGGCGTGCCGGTGCTCGCCAGCGTCGCCGCGATCTTGGCGCCGACCAGGCCGGATTTCCCCATGCCGGTGATGACCACCCGTCCCTTGCAGCCGTGCACCATCTCGACCGCGCGGTCGAAGGAGGCGTCGAGACGCGGCACCAGGTCGAGAAGCGCCTTGGCCTCGAGCTCGAGCACCCGGCGGGCGAGGTCGCGCGCCATCAGGCCTCCCGGGCCGCCGCGTCGATCGCCAGGACGGCGCGCAGCACGCGCTCCACCCGATCGAGCGGCAGGGCATTGGGCCCGTCGCTCCGGGCCCGGGCGGGATCGTCGTGGACCTCGCAGAACAACGCATCGATGCCGACCGCGGCCGCGGCGCGCGCCAGCGGCGGGATGAAGGTGGCGTCGCCCCCCGAGCGGTCGCCCGCCCCGCCCGGCAGCTGCACCGCGTGCGTGGCGTCCATGACCACCGGCCAGCCGAAGCCGCGCATGACCACCAGCCCGCGGTAGTCGACGACCAGGTTCTGATAGCCGAAGGTGCTGCCGCGCTCGGTCAGCAGGATCCGTTCGCAGCCGGCCCCCGCCAGCTTGTCCACCACGTGCCGCATGTCCCAGGGGGAGACGAACTGGCCCTTCTTGACGTTCACCGTCCGTCCGGTCCGGGCCGCGGCCACCAGCAGGTCGGTCTGACGGCAGAGAAAGGCGGGAATCTGCAGGATGTCGAGAACCCTGGCGGCGGGCTCGGCCTGTCCCGGTTCGTGGATATCCGACAGCACCGGCACGCCGACTTCATCCTTCACCCGCTTCAGGATGCGCAGCCCCTCGTGAAGGCCCGGGCCGCGGTATGAGGCGGACGAGGTGCGGTTCGCCTTGTCGAAGGAAGCCTTGAAGACGTACGGCATCCCGAGACGCCGGGCAATCGCCGCCAGCGCCCGGGCCATCACCAGGACGTGTTCCTCGCTCTCGATCACGCAGGGGCCGGCGAGAAAGGCCAGCGGCGCACCGCCGCCGATCTCCACGCCGGTGGCGACGACGACGCGGCGGGTGGCGCCCGCCGGGCCGTCAGCGGGACTTCGGCCGGAATCGTTTGCAGGCACCGATGAAACTCCGGAACAGGGGATGGGGGAGCATCGGCTTCGACTTGAACTCCGGGTGGAACTGGCAGGCCACGAAGTACGGGTGGTCGGGGATCTCGATGATCTCCACGAACCGCCGGTCGGGGGTCTCGCCGGAGATCCGCAGACCGGCCCGGACCATGTCGGCGATGTAGGACCGGTTGACCTCGTAACGGTGGCGGTGACGTTCGCTGATCTCGGTCCGCCCGTAGGCCTGGTGCGCCAGCGATCGCGGCTCGATCAGACAGGGCCACTTTCCGAGACGCATGTTGCCCCCCATCCTCTCGACCCCTTCCAGCTCGCGCAGCTTGTAGATCACCGGGTGCGGCGTGGCGGTGTTGAATTCCGCCGAGTCGGCCTCCTTGAGACCGAGCACGTTGCGGGCGAACTCGATGACGGCGCACTGCAGCCCGAGACAGATGCCGAAGAACGGCCGGCGTCCCTCGCGGGCCAGGCGGATCCCCTCCAGCATGCCGGACACGCCGCGGATCCCGAAGCCGCCGGGGACCAGGATGCCGTGACAGGGCGCGATCGCCTCCACCAGCGCGTCCGGGGAGAGCGTGTCGGCCTCGATCCATTTCAGCCGGACCCGCACGTCGTTGGCGATCCCGCCGTGCGTGAGGGCCTCGTTGAGGCTCTTGTAGGAGTCCTCGTAGGTGACGTACTTCCCGACGATGCCGACCAGCACTTCGCCGTCCGGGGGGTTCTTCACCTTCTCGACCATGGCGACCCAGTCGTCCATGTTCTTGTCGCGGTAAGGCAGGTCGAGGAGCTTCAGGAGGACGGCGTCGATCCCTTCCTTGGCGAGGACCAGTGGCACCTCGTAGATGGTCTCGACGTCCTTGGCGGTGATCACGGCGTCTTCGGGGACATTGCAGAAGAGCGCGATCTTCCGCTTGATCTCCTTTGGCAGGAAGCGGTCGGTGCGGCACATCAGGACGTCCGGCTGGATGCCGATGCCCCGCATGTCGCGCACCGAGTGCTGCGTCGGTTTCGTCTTCAGCTCGCCGGCGGCGCCGATGTAGGGGACCAGCGTCAAGTGGACGAACACCGCGTTGGCCCGGCCGGCCTCGAGACGCATCTGCCGCACCGCTTCGAGGAACGGCAGCGACTCGATGTCGCCGACCGTCCCGCCGATCTCGACGATCTGGACGTCCACGCCCTTGGAGATGCGGCGGATGCTCTCCTTGATCTCGTCGGTCACGTGCGGGATCACCTGAACGGTGCCGCCGAGATAGTCCCCGCGCCGCTCCTTGGCCAGCACCTGCTCGTAAATCCGCCCGCTGGTGAAGTTGTGGTCGCGGGAGGTGACGGTCGAGGTGAACCGTTCGTAGTGTCCGAGGTCGAGGTCCGTCTCCACGCCGTCCTCGGTGACGTAGACCTCGCCGTGCTGGTAGGGACTCATGGTGCCGGGGTCGACGTTGAGATACGGGTCGAGCTTCTGCAGGGTGACGCTGAAGCCGCGCGCCTCGAGGAGCCGCCCGATCGAGGCGGCCGCCAGGCCTTTGCCGAGGGACGAGACCACGCCCCCCGTAATAAAGATGTACTTGGTCAAGAGGGCCCCCTCCGGGAGGAAGCGAGAAGCATCTGTTCCACCTTGAGAACGTCGGCGGGCGTGTCGACACCCTGGTAATGTCCGTGCGCCGGAAGGACGCGGATGGCGCGTCCCCGCTCCAGCAGGCGGAGCTGCTCCAGCCCCTCGACGCGCTCCAGTTCCCCCGCGGGCCAGGCGGCGAATTCCAGAAGCGCCGCGGCGCGATAGGCGTACAGTCCCACGTGCCGGCGGCGCACGACCGGCGCCTCCGGGTCGCGCGGGTGCGGGACCGGGGCCCGCGAGAAATACAGGGCGCGGCCGGCGGCGTCGGTGACCACCTTCACCACGTTGGGGTCCTCGAAGTCGCGGGGATCCCGCAGGACCTCGGCGAGCGTGGCGACCCCGATCGCCGGTTCGGAGTCGAGACAGGCGATCAGAGTGTCGATGTCGGCCGGATCGAGCAGCGGCTCATCCCCCTGGATGTTGACGTAAAGGTCGGCGGGAACGCGACGGGCGACCTCGGCGAGCCGATCGGTGCCCGAGAGGTGATCACCGGAGGTCCGCATCGCTTCGCCGCCGAACCCCTCGACGGCCCGCACGATCCGATCGTCGTCGGTCGCGACGATCAACCGGTCGACGCGTTGCGCCCCACGCGCCCGTTCGTGAACCCGCTCGATCATCGGTCGGCCCGCGATCGCGGCGAGCGGCTTGCCGGGGAAACGGGTCGAGTCGAAGCGAGAGGGGATCACACCGACAGCATGCAGGGCCGCCTGGTGTCGCATCGGCGAATGGTAGCGCAGGGGTTGCGAAGCTGTCAAAGTGCGCGCGCATCGCAGTCATCGCGGCGCGCGGCGCCACGCCTTGCGATTGTCGGGCACGGGTCCGGCGTCGCGTTGCGACGCCTCCCCTCGCTTCGCCTCGCGCCCGCCCACCGCGTTGTGAAGCGCGCGGCGGGGCCCCGGGCGCGAGGTCTCAGACGACCCGGCAACCGCAAGGCGTGGTGCCGCGCTCCGTGGTGCTGCCACCGGGTCCCGGGCAGGGAACTGCAACGGCCTCACCGGCGCGATGAGTCGACGCAAATGCGCGAAAAAAACTCGGGGCGCGCTTCGGCGGTGTTAAGATGACAGCACTCAGACGCGGTGACGCGTGCGACGCAGCGACCCACGGCATCGCGGCCCGCGAGTGGAGGGTCCACGGATGGCTGGAGAGGTTGACAAGGCGATCGAAACCCTCGGCTACCACCTTCCCGAGGTCGGCAAGCCGACGGGGGCATACGTGCAGACGGTGCGGGCCGGCAATCTCCTGCATGTGTCCGGCAAGTTTCCGAAGGAGAACGGGCGCATCAAGTACCAGGGAAAGATCGGCCGCGAGGTGACGGTCGAACAGGGCGTGGAGGCGGCCCGGCTCGCGGCGCTCGGCGTCCTGGCGACGGCCCGGCAGGCGGTGGAGGATCTCGACCGGGTCCGGCGGGTCGTGTCGGTGACCGGCTACGTGGCGGTCGCCCCGGGTTTCCAGGATGCGTTCCAGGTCATGGAAGGAGCGTCGGAGGTGCTCGTGAAAGTGTTTGGCGACCGCGGACGCCACGCGCGCGTCGTGGTCGGTGTCTCCGAACTCCCGCTCAACGCCTGTCTCCAGGTCCAGGCGGTCCTCGAAGTCGAGTGACCCCCCGTTGAACCTGCCATTCAAGCACCACATCCTGATCTGCACCGGACCGCGATGCGGCGGCGAACGCGGATCGAACCGGGTCCGCCAGGAATTCCGCAAGGAGTTCGTCCGCCAGGGTCTGCCGCCGTCCGTCAAGGACACCCAGTGCATCTGCTTCGGACTCTGCCGCTACGGGCCCAACGTCATCGTCTACCCCGAAGGGGTGGTCTACGCCCAGGTGGCGCCGCGCGATGTGGCGACGATCGTCCGCGAGCATCTGGTCGGCGGTCGGGTGGTGGAGCGCCTGCTGTTGCGCCGGGAACCGGGCGGTCAGGAGGGCGGCGCTGCGGAGACCGACTCCGCGGCGGCCTGCGCCCCCGGCGCCGGAGACCCGGAAAGCGGCGGCGACCCTGGCGGTCCGGAGGGCGGTTAGAGCCGCGAGTCTGATCGGTCGAAGCGCCGCCTCCTCATCTATAATCCGCGTCATGGCCACGCACGCCGGCCCGTCCGGGACCCTCGTCGATCGCTTCGGCCGGACCGTCCGCAGTCTCCGCCTCTCGGTCACCGATCGCTGCAACCTGCGCTGTCTCTATTGCATGCCCGATGGCCGGATCTCCTGGTTCGGCCGGGACCGGATCCTGTCGTTCGAGGAGATCGTCCGGGTGGTGCGTTCGCTGGCCGGCCTCGGGGTGCGCGAGATCCGTCTGACCGGCGGCGAGCCGTTGTTGCGGCGGGACCTGCCGGTCCTGGTCAGGATGCTGGCGGCGGTGGACGGCATCGAGGACCTCGCCCTGACCACCAACGGGCTCCTGCTCGCGGAGATGGCGGCGCCGCTCCTCGAGGCCGGGGTGCGGCGGTTCAACGTGCATGTCGACTCGCTCGATCGGGAGACCTTCGAGCGGGCCAGCCGGCGCAGCGCCCTGGCGCGCGTCGAGGAGGGGCTCGACACCCTGCTCGGTCTCGGCGCGGTGCCGGTCAAGATCAACGTGGTGCTGATGCGCGGCATCAACGATCACGAGGTGCTCGGGTTCGCCGAGCTGGCCCGAAGCCGCCCGTTCAAGGTGCGGTTCATCGAACTGATGCCGATCGGCGACGGCGAGCGCTTCGAAGCCGATCGTCTGGTGCCGGGCCGCGAGGTCCGGTCGCGGATCGAGGCGGTCTGGCCGCTGGTGCCGGCCGGACGCGAACGCCCCGCCGCGCCCGCCAGGGTGTTCCGGTTCGCCGACGGGGTCGGCGACATCGGTTTCATCAATCCGGTCACCGAGCCGTTCTGTCCGTCGTGCGATCGCATCCGCCTGACCGCCGACGGCATGCTCCGCAACTGCCTGTTCGCCCGGTCCGAGACCGATCTGCGGAGCATCCTGCGCGGCGCCGGCGACGATCGGGACCTCGAGACCGCGGTGCGCGCCACGGTCGCGGCCAAGGGGCCGGGCGGTTGTCTCGACCTGACGCCGTTCTACACCGACCGCACCGATCGCAAGATGTGGCAGATCGGCGGCTGAGCCGTCCCTCCCGACGGGTGTGATATCCTCCGAATTCTTCCGGAGGAACGCGTGCCGGCCGCCACCATCGCCACGGGTCTGTTCACCAGCGCCGCGGCCGGAATTCTCGCGGCGCTGTTCCTCCTACCGTTCGCGGAGCTGCGGCGGTTCTTCTTCGCCTTCAACGCCGGGATCGCGCTCGCCTTTCTCGCCCTCGCCCAGCCGCTCCGACGGGGATCCGTTCCCGCTCCGGCCGGCGGTCCGGACGCCTCGGCGGGGCCCGCCGACATGCTGGCCCTGGCCGGCATCGCGCTGTGTGTCCTGTACATCGCCGCGCTCTATCTCCCGGCCCGGTCGCCGCGCCGCGGCCTGCTGGCGGGGGCGAGCCTGGCCGCGGCCGCCGCCACCGCGGTGGAGGGCTGGGCGACGGCGCGATCCGGGCAGCCGGCCTGGATCCACGCCGCCGGGGCGCTCGCGGCCGCGGCCCTCCTGGGGGCGGTGATCGTCGCGATGATCCTCGGGCACTGGTATCTCGTGCGGTCGCGGCTCTCGGAGGTCCATCTGGTCCGCTTCGCGCGCCTCCTGGGCGGCACGATCGGTGTCCGCATCGCGCTGATCGCCGCGGGCCTGCTGGTCGTCGGCGCCGCCTCGCCGTCGGGACTGGTCGGACACCTGCACGAGGTGGCCGTCGATCGCGGATTCTTCTTCTGGTCGCGGATCGGGCTCGGGCTGGTCGGCCCGGCGGTGTTCGCGTGGATGGTCCACGAGACCGCCCGGATCCGTTCGACCCAGTCGGCAACCGGGATTCTTTACATCGGCGTGATCTTCGTCCTCATGGGCGAGTTCCTGGGCCGCTACCTGGCGGTCGCCGGGTCGGGGCCGATGTGACCGGCCGGGTCCCCGGCCGGGCGATGACCCTGGCCTACGTGTGCGACGGGTGCGACGCGCCGGTCGGCATCCGCCTCGAAGCGGGGAGCGTTTCGGCCGGGTGCCCGTCCTGCGGCCGTGCCGCGGCGCTGGCGCCGGACCCGGCGGCGCTCACGGCCCGGCGGGTCGACCGCTGTCAACGCTGCGGTTACGACCGGCTCTACGTCCAGAAGGACTTCAACCGGAAGATCGGGCTGGCGGTCTTCGTCGTCGCGGCCCTCCTCAGCGTCCCGACCTGGGGTCTGAGCCTGGTGGCGGCGACGATCATCGACTTCGCCCTTTACTCCATCCTCGGCGACGTGACGCTGTGCTACGCCTGCGGCGCGCAGCACCGCGGTTTCGGGAAGAACCCGGCGCACGGAGCCTTTGACCTGCATATCGCCGAACAGACCGACCGGCGGACGCGGACCGCCTGAAAGGATCCGATGAACGACGACAGGACGCGGCCGGAGTCTCCCCAGGGGGGCGGCGCCGCAGGGGACGGCGATGAACGCAGCGACCTCAAGGTGGTGCTGCAGTTCTTCCTCGTGCCGCTGGCGCTGGTCGCGGTCCTGGTCTCGGTGTTCTTCGGTCTGCAGTTCCTGCGGGCCCGGCGACCCGATCCGGGGGCCACGCTCAAGGGGCTGGAAAAATACGAGGGCTTTCTCGGCGAGTGGGTGGGGGATCTCAAACGCTGGCAGGCTGGTTACGACCTGTCGCTCCTGCTGCGTTCGGGGGAAGCAGGCGATTTCGACCGGGTCCTGCCGTCCCTGGTCGAGTCGTTCGCCCAGGCCGGCACGCACGGCGACTTGAAGCTGCGACGCTATCTCGCCCTGGTGCTGGCCAACAGCGGACACCCGGGCGCCGCCGGGGCGCTGCGGAGCGGGCTCGGCGACCCCGACGCCCATGTCCGGCTATTCTGCGCCTGGGGCCTGGCGAACTCGGGCGACACGACGGCAATCGCCGACCTGCGCCGTCTCGCCGCCGATCCCGACGCGGGGGTCAGAAAAGTGGCGCTGTTCGCCCTCGGCCAGTTGAACGACGCGGAGGGAGTCCCCGTGCTCATCGCCGCCCTCGCCGACACCGAGGCGGACGTCCGCTGGAACGCTGCCCTGGCGCTCGCCCGGCTCCGCCGGCCCGAGGCGGCCCCGGTCCTGCGCGATCTCCTGGAACGATCCGCGTTCGCGGCCGCCGCCGACGGCGTGGCGTCCGATCCGGCGATTCGCCAAGCACGACTTCAGCAGGCGCTCAACGCGATCCGGGGTCTGGCGTTGCTGCCGGATGAAGCGGCCGGCGAACTTCTCCGCCGGGTCCGGTCCGACGCGATCGATCCCGCGGTGCGGGAGGCGGCCCGGTTTGCCCTGGAGACGGGCCCTGGACAGGTCCCGCGAGGAGATCGCGCGCTTGACAGCCCCGGCGGCGACTCCTAGGATGATACCCGACCGAAGCGGTCCGGATTCGATCGAAACGAGGCGCGCGATCCCGGCCGGCCGGGACAGGCGGGACATGGAGAAGACAGCCAGGTACAATGACACGGTCATGGATCACTATCGCAATCCGCGGAACGTCGGCGAGATCCCCGGCACTCCGGCGGTCGCCCAGGTGGGCGACCCGGCGTCGGGCGATGTGCTGCGCATCAGTCTCCTGATCGTGGGCGACACGGTCGTGGACGCGCGCTTCAAGAGCTTCGGCTGCACCGTGGCGATCGCCGCCGGCAGCATGGCGACGACGCTGGTCAAGGGTCGTCCGATCGCCGAGGTCGAACGACTCACCAACCAGGACGTGTCGGCCGCGCTCGGCGGCATCCCCGAGTCGAAGTTGGTCTGCTCGGTGCTGGCCGAACAGGCGGTGCGCGAGGCGGTCCACCGCTTCCGGGCCGCCGCCGGTCCCGGGGAAGCGAGGCCGGCGTGTCGCTGACCGGACGGCTGGTGCGGCGACCGCGCGCCGGCGGCCTGCTGGCCGCCACCTACCTCCCCTCGATCCTCAAAGGGATGTGGATCACCCTGCGTCACATGTTCCGCCGCAAGGTGACCATGCGCTACCCGGAGGAGACCTGGAAGCTGCCGCCCAACTATCGCGGCTTTCCGGCGCTGGTCCGCGACCAGCAGGACCGGGTCAAGTGCGTCGCCTGCTTCCTGTGCGAGTTCGTCTGCCCGCCCAAGGCCATCCGCATCGAGGCGCAGGAGATCGAGACCGGTGTCGAGAAGGGCCCGCGCGCCTTCGAGATCAACATGCTGCGCTGCATCATGTGCGGCTACTGCGAGGAGGTCTGCCCCGAGCAGGCGATCTTCCTGACCCAGGAGTACGAATTCGTCGGCCTGAGCCGCGCCGAGATGGTGTTCGACAAGGATCAGCTCCTCAAGATGGGCGGCATCCGCCCGGATCCGATCCGCAAATGGGCGCGCCTGACGGCCGCCGACACGGGCCACGCGTCGCACGCGCATCCGGCAGCCGGCGTCGCCGGGGCGCCGTCCGGGGGGCCGCGATGAGCGAACCGATGACGATCTCCGGACCCTCCGAGGCCGACAACTGGGTGATGACCACACGGATCGCCGACTACGTCGCCTGGGGGCGCAAGAACTCCCTCTGGCCGATGCCGATGGGGCTGGCCTGCTGCGCCATCGAGCTGATGGCGATGGTGGCGCCGCGTTACGACGTGGCGCGCTTCGGCGCCGAGGCGCTGCGCTTCTCGCCGCGTCAGGCCGACCTGATGATCGTGGCCGGCACCGTCACCAAGAAGATGGCCCCGGCGGTGAAGCGGATCTTCGACCAGATGCCGGAACCCAAATGGGTCATCTCGATGGGTGCCTGCGCATCGACCGGCGGCATGTTCCGGTCCTACCCGGTGGTGCAGGGGGTCGACGAGATCATCCCGGTGGACGTCTACGTGCCGGGCTGTCCGCCACGACCAGAAGCCCTCATCGAAGGGGTCATGAAGGTGCAGGAACTGGTGCAGGAGCGGGCCCGCGGTCTCACGCGCCGGGCGGTCCGTCTCCCGGAACCGGCGGCCGCGTCCCGGTGATCGCGATGCCGGAGACCGGAGTCTCCCTGCGCGCCGCGCTGGACTCGGAAATTGCCGGCCGCGGCCCGATCCCCTTCGCGCGTTTCATGGAGATCTGCCTGTACCACCCGCAACAGGGTTACTACACGCGCGGTCTCGGGGGCGGCGGCGGCCGCGACTACCTCACCAGCAGCGGGCTGCATCGCGCCTTCGGGACGCTGGTCGCCCGACAGGCGGAGGAGATGTGGCGTGGCTGCGGCCGGCCCGATCCGTTCTGGTTCGTCGAATTCGGCCCGGGCGAAGGACTGTTCGCCGGCGACTTCCTGGCCGAAGCGGAGCGTCTGGGCGCGTTCGCCCGAAGCCTGCGCTACGTCCTGGTCGAAGTCAGTCCCGTGCTGGCGGCGCGCCAGCGCGCGCGACTGCAGGGGAGGACGACGCTGCCGGTCGAGTGGGCGACGGAGGAGACGATCGAATCGCGCCGGGGCTTCACCGGGGTGCTGTTCGCCAACGAGGTGATCGATGCCTTCCCGGTCCACCGCGTGGTCGGCACGCCGGAGGGGCCGCGCGAGATCCACGTGGCGATCGAGGGCGAGAACCTGCGGGAGGTCCTCCTGCCCCTCTCGATCCCCGCCGTCGGGCGGTTCCTGGAGGAGACCGGTGTCGCCCTCGAGGATGGCCAGGAGGTCGACATCAACCTTGCAGCCCCGTGCTGGCTGGCGTGGGCCGTCTCCTGCCTGCGGCGCGGTTACGTGATCCTGGTCGACTACGGTCACGAGGCCCGCGATCTCTACCATCCGTCGCGGCGGCGCGGGACGCTCCTGGCGTACCACCGGCACCGGACCAACGAGGACTTCCTGGAGCGGCCGGGGGAACAGGACCTGACGGCGCACGTCGACTTCACGGCGCTGAAGCGATCGGCCGAAGGGGCCGGAGCCCGGGTCCTCGGCCTGGTGACGCAGTCGCGCTTCCTGATCGCCCTCGGCGCCCTGGAGTTCCTGGAGGCGGCCCCGATCGAACTTCCGGCGGGCGGCGGGGATCCGGGATCCACCGTCGATCGGCTGCGCGAGCGCGAGGCGCTCAAGGAGATCGTCCTGCCGGGCCGGATGGGGGAGAAGTTCCGCGTCCTGGTGCTCGGCGTCGGCGATGTCGGCCGCGAACTCGCCGGGCTGGCCGAACCGTGGAATCGTCCGGGAGGGGCGGGGGCCGCGGCGGGGACCGGCGGTCGCGCCGGCCGATCGACCGGCGACGGATCGGCGGAGACCTGAAGATGGCGCACGCCAACGTCGAGGCGGCGAAGGTCCTGGAGGCGCTCCGCGGCGTCAAGGACCCCGAACTGCACGTCGACCTGGTCAGCCTCGGCATGATCGAGGACCTCAAGGTCGAGGGCGGGAGCGTGTCGCTGACGGTGAACCTGACCACGCCGGGCTGTCCGCTCAAGGCCCAGGTGGAGAAGGACGTCCGCGAAGCGATCGGACGCGTTCCGGGGGTCGGGTCGGTGCAGGTGAAGATGGGCGCCAAGGTGCGCCGCAGTCTCGAGAACACCGGGGATTTGATCCCCGAAGTCGCCAACGTCGTCGCCGTC
>Ga0214473_10004809_pt1 | contig 16219 bp, 11 predicted proteins | sample RVTome_7_FD_203509 | JGI IMG/M metagenome (GOLD analysis project Ga0214473, IMG submission 203509) | Soil microbial communities from uranium-contaminated site in the Upper Colorado River Basin, Wyoming, United States - RVT98D197 | ecosystem: Environmental > Terrestrial > Soil > Contaminated >... | reverse complement strand
ATCCGCGATAAAGACCTCTTTAAACCCCTTGTCTAAGTGGCCCTGGAGGAGGGCATTGAAGTGATCGACTTTGGTGAAAGGGAAGACCACGCTCACCTGATCGAACCCTGTCGTCTCCATGCGTTTCTTAATAGTTTCATCGAAGATAAGGAAGGCCATTCTATTCTTCTGCCTGGCAATGGCATTTCCTGTAAAAGTGGTGTTTGGCATGATCTCTTCGTTCATAAACCGCTCTCCAAGAAGGTTGACCATCAGGTGGGGCTGGCGGAATGTCTCGCCAAGGGCAGGATCAAACTCTCCCGGCATCATGTAGATGAGCTCCATGCTTGTTTCAGTTGAAGCTGCTCCCACTTCCCAGGCCATTCTAATGCCGTCCCCATCAACCCCTGGGATTCTGAAAGAGGCGAGATCTTTTCCCCACTCATACCCAGTATGTTTCTTAATCATTTCTGTGTTGTTGCCGAATCCGCCGGTAGCAATAATCACTGCTTTGGCATTTGCCTGGACGGGCTCCCCGGATTTGTCTTCTGCTATGACGCCCACAATTCGGTCCCTATCCTTAAGGATCTTTTTGACTGGTGTTTGAAGAAGTATCTTGATCCCCATTTCTTTCGCCCTGTCGGTCAGGATCTTCATCATGGCTCCGGCAGCCATGGGACCTGGCTGGCCGGCTGCCGGTTTTACGAGATGCCAGGTAAAGTTACCCCCAGGGAAATAAGTGGCAGGCGCAACAAATTCAACTCCGAGTTTTTCCAGCCAGTCGATCGTAGTAGCTGCCTTATCGAGATAAGCCCTGACGAGCTGGGCATCGACACGCCAATGGGTATAGTCCATAAAGATCTTAAAGGCTTCATCTTTGGTCGGTCCCATCTGCTTCATTCGTTGAAGCCTGCTCCCTATGCCAAGAGGCCCCATCCCCATGTTGCCTGTGCCGCCGGTAGTAGACCCTTTTTCGAAAATAATCACCTTAGCGCCGCTCTCTGCCGCGGCAATCGCTGCTGCCAGCCCGGCTGCTCCACCCGCAACAATGATTACATCAGCCTCTAATTGGTTCATGGGTTTTCCTCCTTTAAGTTCTTGTTAACAGTCTTGTAATAGAATAGACACTACTGATGAACTTGTGGTTGCAATCAATCTATAGGAGTAAAACTCCCCCTCTCCCCCTCTTAACACAAGCGGGGGTATTTCCCTCCCCTTGAAGTAAGGGGAGGTTAGGTGGGGTTATGTTTGGACTATTTTGAGACTCAATCTGAACACTTATGGAAATCTCTCCGTGGCATTTCTTCCTTAATTGTCCCTCTTGATCCACCGCCTTAACCATCAAGGAAGATGGGGCGTGCGGAACACGATGCGGTCATTTGTCCTTGGGTATTTTGAAGCGGGGATGCTTGTTGTGAACCTTGAAATAAGGCCGGTCCCGTCTCACCTCTTCTTTGGGCACCAGCATCCTCAATCGGCCTGAGGCAATGGCCTCTTCCGCAGCTTTCGCGAGCGGATCACCGCCAAGAATCACACCGATCTTTTCTCCGAAATCCTTCTGGAATTCCTCCCAGTCACAGGAGATGGCGCCGGTGGGGCAAATCATTTCGCAAAAGGTACAGCCAAGCCACATGTCGCATTCTGTTTTGTTGGACCCGAAGACTCTTGGCGAGGCGGACAGGTCGATATAATCCATAAGGCAATGATCCATGCAGAGGCGGCACTTAGGATAGATACATTTCTCCGGATCGTACTTAATGCGACCGTGCGGGTTATGGCCTGAACGGTAGAACTCCGTCAGGACATGCAATTGTTCCGTAAACACACGAGCAGGCACCGCAGGGATGAGGTCAGTTTCTCCCGCCGATACCCTACGGCTGACCTCCGCCATTTCCCTGCCAAAATCCTCCGCCTCTTTTAAGTCAATCTCGTCAGGATGTCCGTGGGTATAATAAGGGCAAGCGGCAAGCTGAAAAAGGCCGTCTCCGTACCAGTCTCGCATCCCTATGACGGTGAAGCCCTTTCCTTTCAGTCTCTTGACCACGGTGGGGAAAAAGTGCTCCGGCATGACACCGTGGGTGCTAAATGTGAAAATGTGCCTCCCCTGCTGCTTCGGTACGTTCTCTATGAAGCGCCTGACATTGGGGGTCTCACCGCCATCCCATACCGGACTGCCAAGACCGATCAGGTCGTACTTGTTCACATCCTCAGGCTTGACCTGCTTGACTGGAGCGATATCGCATTGTTCCACGACCTGGCTCATTCCTTTGTGAATTGCACGGGCGACCTTTTTGGTGTTTCCTGTCTGGGAATAATAGACGATCAAACTCCTCATAGGAGATATCCTCCTTCTTTATTTAGGGTCTGTCCATAAAGTCCGTTATTGCGTCATGCAGGACCTGATCCGGCATCCAGAATGCCTTTAAAACACTGGATTCCGGCTTTCGCCGGAATGACGTTCTTAGAAACCGTTAGTTTATAAACAAACTCTATTTCGTAAAGATCTCTGAAAAAATTCTTTTTGCTCTCTCATGCTCCCGTTGGCGAACCTTTCGGAATTACCGGAACGAGAAGGTGCGAATCGTACCTGCCGCCCGTATGGATGATATGCTCGCCTTTGTTACGCAGTGTGGGCTCCGGTAATCCGGGGATGTGGCGTCCTGCCAGATTGTGACCTGTCACCACGACGCGGAGTTGTTCCCCGGCGTGCCACAGCATGCCGGTTGGCCAGATCGGAATCTCAACGGGCACGATCTGTCCGGGGCTTAAAAGCTCTTCTTTAATGTGTGCCAGATATGGCTCCGCAAGAGTCGATCGCACGGGATCAAGCTCGCGCTGTGAGACCCTCAGCCTGCCATTGGCTCCGAAGCTTGGGGCCCCCAGCACGAAGGCTGGAACAAAGTTGCCATCCGTATCGAGCTTCTGGACGAATGCGAAGAGGTCCATGTCGTCGGCGCCATCCCCCTCAACCCACAAGCGCAGTTTCATGTATCCGGTCAACTCTGTATTTTGGTTAAACCGGATAGTGAAGTCGGCCTGTCCCTTGTTGTCGGTCTTGTATCGGATGGCGGACTCGTATGTCACTGGGTCAGGCAAAAGCCTTCCCGTGCTTGCGTCGAGATAAAGCGGCTGGTAACGTGTGCGGACAAGCGGGAAATCATTTTCGGGACGATTAACCTGGTCAATGCCGCCAGGGTCCAAGACCGTCAGGCGGACACGAGGGGTATCCTCCCAGCCATTCTCGATGCCCTTTAAATAGCGGTCGAAGAAGCGGCGCAGGTCATCCACATTCTCGGCGGCATAATAGTCAAACCACTCGTGGGTGTTGTGAACGCGGAGCCATTTATGTCTGGAAGACAGCCGCCGGAAGCCGTCAATCGTTCCATGCGTGTGTAGCTCGTTGGTCCAACTGGCAACGACATAGGCGGGGACTTCGATCTTTTCCAGATTCGCCGCCTTCTCCTCCCAGTAGGAATTCATCAGCGGGTACTTCCGGATCATCGTGGAGAGGTCCTCGATGCGACCGTTCCCGTAGAGGTGCGAGATAACCAGGTCGTTGAACCCGGTGTCCGGAATGCCGCCACGGGTGCCGTGTTCGCGGTAGAAGTCGGATAACCCCTCCCAGGGCGCGACGGCGGCGAGGTGGGGCGGCTGCTGTGCGGCAATAAACCATTGGGAGATGGCCAACCAGGAGTTACCTGACAGCGCGACCTTGCCGTTGCTCCACTCCTGGGCAGCCACCCACTCGATGAGGTCGCAGCCGTCCTGGGCCTCCTGTGCGCCCCAGAAGTGAATGTCTCCCTGCGACATAAAGACGCCACGCGGGTCCGGGTTGACGATCCCATACCCGTGATTGCACCAGTAGGCGGGGTCCGGAGCTTCGAACTTCTCCAAGTTGGAAAGTGCGCTTCTTGGCACGCCCATCCGGCCGGGAAATCGGTTGAGCGAAAACCAGCCGTATCCTTTCCCGTAGGGGCTCCATGCAACGATCGCTGGCAGGTTGGTCCCCCCGACGGGACGGAAGATGTCTGTGTAAATGATCGTGCCATCCCGGAGCGTCACAGCAACATCGCGCTCAAAGATAATGTCGCAGGGTAGGGGTAACGCTTCCTCCCTGTGGAACGCTCCCTTTTCGAGGATGGTCGTGCCGGGGTTGAAACCTGGGTAGCGAGCCTCCGGATCGTCGATAGGCACCGCTTTTCGGAAGAATACCTCGATCCGGTTATCCGTTGCAGTTCTTTCATTTTCCATACTTTTTCCTCCTTCTCCTACATGGTCCTTGGCAGGAACAGCGCAATTTCCGGGAATATGGCCAGGAGAAATACACATAGGAGCATGGCTATGAAGAATGGGACTATCCCTCGGAATATGGTTTCAAGCGGAATTCCGGTCATGCCACCAAGGATAAAGACATTCATGCCTACTGGCGGAGTAACAAGCCCCATTTCTATGACCAGCACAATGATCACCCCAAACCAAATCGGGTCAAACCCCAACGCTACAATCACAGGGTAGATAATAGGAATCGTGAAGGTAACGGCCGAATAGACCTCCAGGAACATCCCAAGGAGAATGTAGAGAAAAATGATCCCCACAAAAATGACGTACTTTGACACCTGGAGCTGCTCAATGATTTGGACCAGTGCAAAAGGAAGTTTGCTGAGACCCAGAAACTTCATAAAAATGAAAGCCCCGACGACAACGAGGAAGATCATGGCCGAGGTCGATATTGACTCTTTAAGAATGTCCTGAAAAATTCTGCGCGTCAGCTGACGAGTGATGACCACGATGACGAGAGCCCCAAAGGCGCCAATGGCTCCCGCCTCCGTGGGGGTGAAAATCCCTCCATAGATACCACCCAATACCACGAGAAACAGGAGCACAACGTGCCAGATCCTCTTCAGCGACGCTACCTTCTCTTTAAGGACTGACTTAGGTCCCGCCGGGCCTGCCTCCGGACGAAATACGGTGATGACAATTATGGCAAGAATCATCAAGAGGGTGAGCAATATCCCCGGCAGAAAACCTGCCATAAATAGCTTTCCGATGGATTGTTCGGTAAGCAGGCCATACAGAATGAATCCCATACTGGGCGGGATGAGGATGCCCATGGTGCCGGCTGAGGCGATACAACCGCTGGCCATGGCATCGTCATACTTGTACTTTCTCATTTGCGGCAAGGCCACTTTACCCATGAGAACGGTTCCGGTAGCGCTCGATCCAGTGACCGAAGCGAAAATGGCGCAGGCCACAACAGTAGCTGACGCCAGGCCCCCGCGCAGCGACCCAAGCCATTTATAAACGGCGTAATAAAGGTCTTCGCCAATGGACGTATTTCCCACAATCACACCCATGAGCACGAACAGCGGCAGCGCCGCCATTGGATAGTACGCTACCGTCTCGTATGGCACCGTACCTATGACACCGAATCCCTGTTTAAAACCCTGAAGGTAGAGTATCCCGAGGAAGCCAACCAAGGCCATGGCCAGTCCGATCCACATTCGGAAAAACAGCAAAAGAACGACTACAATAGCCACGCCAAGGAGGCCGACAAGTTCTGCACTCATCTTGTGCCACCCTCCTTTATTTCCTTAACGAGAAGGCTGACCATGGCCACGAACAATACCGCCCAGCCAAACGCTGCCAGCGTATAAAAGGGGAACTTGGGCACTCCGATGTAGGCGCAAGTGATGCCGAGTTGCTGTACAGTCAGGGTTGTTACGAAAGTCCGCCAGCATATCACAGCCACGAGGACCAGGCCGGCAGAATGAATAATGATGTCAATAACCCGCTGCGTCCCCGGTCGATAACGGGACACAAACAGGTCTACTCTGATCTGCCTTCCCTGCAGCGCACACCATCCGAATCCCAGAAAAACGATTGCCACCATCATTTGTTCGGTGATTTCAGTCGTACCGATGATGGGTTTACTGAGGGCAGCACGCAGTAGCACATCTGCCACGGTGAGCAACATCATCAAAAACAATACCCCCATTGCCACCAGGCCTGTGATGCGGGCAATAGAATCGATTATTTTCATAAGGGATCTCCTCCGACACTGGTCCCCGGTTACACTGCACCCTATGGAATCATACCAGCTGTCACTTAAGCGCTTTGAAGTCGGCAAGTAGGGAACGGTTTTAAACCGTTCCCTACCTCGTTAAAGTGAGTATCAGGCGACAAAGATATCAGAGGTCAGAGATCAGAGCCTCAGACTTTTGGCCTCTGACCTCTGATTTCTGCCCTCTATTTTCAGTTCTATGTCACTTCCCTTTGTACTCGCCGATCATTTTCTTAGCTGTATCGTATATTTCTTTCGCTCCTTTGCCGGCATTTTTCGTTAACCACGCATTATGTATCGGCTGGGATAGATCAGCCCACTGCTTGTATTCCGCAGGGGTAAGCGTCACCGTCGTATGCCCGTTCTTGGCTGCATAGTCCAATGCCATCTTCTCTTCCATGATGACACCGCTATTACATTGCTCGATGTAAAATGGCTCATTATCCTTAAGCACTTTCTGAATATCAGGCGGGATCTTTTTCCAGTTATCCGGGTTTATCAAAAGCAAATGAGGGTTCATAGCAAAGCCTCCCGGTTCCGCAAGGGCGTGAAATTTCAAAAGCTCCATAACCCTAAAGGCCATCAGAGCGCCGAAGGCATTAATAAACCCTGTAGTGACTCCCTTCTCCGCAGAGGTATACCAATCCGATACCACCAGGTTTACCGGAGCGCCGCCTGCTGCCATCACCATTTGGGCGACTTCCTCGGTGGCAGGAGTTATCTTCAGGCCCTTCAGGTCCGCAGGAACGCGCACTTGCTGCTTAAGCGTACTGATGTGGCTGGGTGTGATCGCCGAGATTCCATACACCATTAATCCCCGGTACTCCGCCTTGAGCTGTGGGAACTTTTCCAGGAGCTGTGGGTATATAGCCGATTGTGACCAGACCGAAGGCCAGCCCATCATGGGAAACCACGCAAATGAGTTTAATGGCATCATGCCGAGTTCAATAACGGGAACCCAGTAGCATAGATCTGCCTGGCCATCCAGCGCACCTCTGAAAATTTCCCTGGGTTTGAATAGAGAATTGGACCAGTAAGGAATAATTTTTAGCTTCCCGGCAGCGTCTTTTTCACACTTCTCTATCCAGGCTTTTTGGCCCCGACCCAGGCCTGAAACATCCGGAACAGTGGTCGTAAATTTAAGTTCTGTCACTTGGGCTCCAACATCCGCCATGAAGCTGGCTACAATTACAACAACGGTTGCTATGATAAGAATCTGCTTAACCATGGTTACCCTCCTTTGAGATTTCTGAAAAAGCCCAGAAATCTCTGATTACAACCCTGCCTGCGCCTGCCTGCCGGTAGGCAGGGTAAACAGGGATGATGAAACGATTACACCGATTAGAAGTATGGAAAAATATATGTAAGCATTTCTGAAATCAAGGTCACCTATTCATAGGCCATCACCTCCCATACAAAAACCTCCAAAATCTTTCTGTTACAGTAAGGGCGACAACGTTCCATGTAAACTTTATTGAGATCTATTTATCGAATCAAGCCGCCTCTAACACTTTGCCTTTTTCAGCGGCTTAATGAATTTCCCGAAGGCGTTGTACATCTTAATCTTCGCCTGTGCTTCCGGTGTCTCTATTTGCGGCAATTCTTCAGTCTTGTGGCGGGCTAACCATTCCATGTGATGACGCTCCTTGGCCGTCGAGAAGCGTGGATTCCTGATGTCGTCTTCGTTCCAGGCGATCTCGTACTTTCCATTCTCGAAAGAAACGGTGCCGTGCACCTGACAGGTGGGACAGGCGATCTCCGGCAAGCCGTGTTCAATGTAAAAGATATTACAGTGGCAGACAGGGCAGAAGAGCGGAGCATCCTCGCCCATGTAGGTGACCTCTTCGGGCGGCATACTCAAGGCCTTTGCCATGTTGCGACCGAGCTGCTTGCACCGCTCGATCGCCCACTCGTTGTCCGGGGTAAGGGCAGCGCCTATATCAGCACAGTGATTGATTTGGATCTGGTCCACCAAGGTAGAAAAGTGCTGGATGAATAAGGCGATAGTAGGCAAGCCCAGACTGGTCCACCCATCATAACCTGAGCCTCCCACTGAAATTGCGGCCCCCATCCTTCTCCTTTCGAAAAGGTTCGGGTCCCTCCCGAAAAGGTGGTTCATTTTCTCACTGATACAAAGGAGATAGCTGTTAATCCTCACATGGTAGACAGGTGCACTGACGATGATACCCGCGTCGCCCAACATGGTCTGTTCAAGAATCCAGTCCACATCGTCTTTGGCGCATTTGCCAGTCTTCCTGCAGACGTGGCAGCCGGTACAGGGCAGTACTTTTAGGTCCATTGCTCTGATGATCTCCGATCGGACGCCAAGTTCTTCAGCCCCCATCAGAGCAGCCTTTAGGAAGGCTTCGCTGTTCCCGTTCTTCCTACCGCAGGATAATCCCACAAGCTTCATTCTGAAAATCCTCCTTCCGCCATTTTATTAAAGGATTCCTGAAGCCCTTGAGCATTAAACTTCTTACACTGCTAAACGCAATAATCCTCGTGCATTATCCTCAAATATCATCTTCTTCTCAGCGTCACTGATAGCCATTTGCTCTATTGATTTTATGGTCTCCGCGGTAAATTTCTGCCCAAAATGACTGTCATAGGGCATATCCGTCCCAAACAACAGATGCCCGGTGCCAAAAAAATCATGACTGCACATGAGGCCTGCAGTATTTCCGTATATGGCCGTGTCGGCATAAAACGTCCTGAAATAATCCAGTGGCGGGCGACTTATGTTTTCTATGATTCTGTTCTTCAGTCGTGTCGCTGAGAAGTCTATGAATGACGCCACCCTCCTGTAAAGAAAAGGGACCATGGCTCCGCCATGATGAGTTATGAATTTTAGATTCCTGTATTTTTCAAGAACACCGCTCAATACTAAGCGAACCATGGCGGAAGAGGTCTCATACACCCACCCGAACATGGAGTGGATGGCATATTTGGAAATGTTTTCGCTCCTGTAGTCCGGATAGTCCGCTTCCCGCTGGGGGTGAATCCAGATGGGGAGGTCATAGTGGCAAATCTTTTCGTAGAGCGGGAAAAATTCCGCTGAGTCCAGGGGCTTGTCATTGATCGGTGTATATATCTGCACCCCCTTAAAATGCAATTCCTTAATGGCTCTATCCACTTCATCCAGGGCGGCGTTCATATCGTTCATGGGCAAACAAGCAACCGCGGCGACAAATCGATCGGGATATTTTGCCACCAGCTCCGCCATTTCATCGTTGGCAAGCCTGGATAGTTCTGCCGATTGCTTCGGATCGGCGAAATTCTCTACTGGCGGGGCAGACAGCGTTAAGACCTGCATCAGGTCTTCATGCTCGTCCATGATCCGGAACCGGTAGTCGAGGTCATAGAGGGTCGGTATGATATTATGCATTTTGATGAAAGCCTCTGATTTGTTTACCTTCTGAAAAGCCTCTTTGTACTTCACCGGCAGGATATGGGGATAGATATCTATTTTCATTCACGTCCCTCCTCTTTAAACGGAAAATCAAAGTCTCAAGGTCACAGTATGGTTCGACAGGCTCACCATGATCGGGGAGAAATCGTTCATCCTGAGCTTGTCGAAGGATGCCGTATCGTTATTCGGAAACGTTGGCAGTCTTAAGAACTGGACGTAACCTCTAACCTTAGACGAAACGGGCTTCCTAACCGCAACCCTATCAACTATTTATACTCAAGGTTTTATGATGTTACCATAGGCTGCATATTTCGGCATCAGCTCCTTGACTTTTTCCTGATCTTCTGTAAAAAATTTCTTCTGCAAGTTTTTTATCAATTCCAGATGAGTGGACACTCCGTATTCCGAAAACCGGGGATGTTTCACATCTTCCTCATTCCACTTCACCTTCATTTTGCCCCCATCGGAGGATATGACGCCGCGGACCCAGCATACCGGGCAGTAGACTTCCGGCAACTTCTCAAACACCTGCAGGATGCTGCAGTGGCAGACCGGGCAAGAGACATCTTTGTCTTCACCCATAAATTTCACTTCATCAATTGGCATCATCATGGCCCTGGCAACTCTTCTCCCCAGTTCTCGGGCTCGATCAAGGTATTTTGGAGTCGCCAGAACAGCACCAGGTCGCCCGACATAATTCACCTGTATTTGATCGACCAGTTTTCGGGTATGTTGAACAAAGATATTTGCGGAGGTAAGACCTAAAGGGGTCCATTCGGGTTCTCCACCGCCAACGGAGATAATGGCTCCCACTCTTGTTTTTTTCAGGATTCCCGGATTCCTGAACATAACGGGTAGCATTCTTTCGTTGATGATTTCAAAAACCCCGTTTGCCCGCAAATGATAAACCGGAGTACTAACGATTAAACCATGATCTCCCAGCAGAACTTTTTCCAAGATCCACTCGACGTCATCGTCTTTGATCGCACATCTTGATTCTTTTCCCCGGGCCATCGCCATGGAACATGCTTCACAACCCGTGCAGTGTTTTACTCTCAGCTCCATGGCCCGGATGATTTCCGATTCCACTCCTATCTCCTCCGCTCCCATGAGAGCTTCCTTTAAGAGAATCTCACTGTTGCCATTAAGCCTTCCACACGATAATCCGATAATTTTATTTTGCGTCATATAAGTCCTCCATAATCGTCATTTTTTGTTTAGTCATCCCCCTCTTTCCTAAAGAGGGGTTAGGGGAGATTAGGGCGTGCCTCGGCGACCTTCCAAAAAATAATCCCTCCCGGCCGTCCGGCGCCAGAGTCCCAATGCTTAGCTTGGCGTAAGTAGTGCGGCTCTGGACGGCGGCGCCTCCCTTTAGAAAAGGGAGGAGATATAGTTATTCAATAGCTCCTTTCTGCTCTTGATATATCTGGGGCAAAAAGGAAGCTAAGTTAGCATACTCGTAGACATTATGCATTGATAAACCGCGCGGCGCCAAATCTGGGATTCTCACGCCGTCTGGCAGCAACAAACGGGGCGTCCTGTCTACGATATGCCATCCCATCCAGAAACGGGTCCGGAATTCAATTCCTCCAGGGATTTCTCGAATGAAATGAATCATGAAGGCCGGCGACTTATGATTGGGGACGCCCGGCGGCGGATTGATCATTTCAGAAACACCGTTCGCCGCAACGATCGTCCCAACATTGGGAGACTTGAAACGGCTCATGTCAAAACCCACGTCCTCGGGGGTCATAAAGTGAATGGCAATCTTTTCAGCGCTCGGTCCCCCGACATTTTCTGTGACAAAATGGGTTATTCCCTGAAATTTCTGCGTCATCGGGCGGTTTGGATCCAATACCTTCGCCCGATCTTTATCACTTAAAGATATGCCGAAGTGGCCATCAGGCCACCAGATCTTGTACCGGAGATCCTCGAGACTGTGCCAGGCAAACCACCAATTGATCATGTCGACGGTTACTCCTGGCATTGGGATGTGATTGGCAACATAACCGGCGCCATTCGACAGAATGCACCATCCCGCTTCAACTTCGAAATATCCAGGGTTCAGCAGATCATTGATCCTCTCCATTGGCAAAGCCTTCGAAGGATCGATGGGCTTCTCCATTGCGGCAATCCATTCAGGAGCCGGAGGAGCAGGCCGCCTGTAAAAATATTTGGAATAGGATTTTGCCTTTTCTTCGGGAGTCAGATCTCCTCTTTTCACTTCGCTCATAACCAAGATCTCCTTTTCTTTTTCTATACTACAGGTAATTGTGGCCTCCTTAAATAAGAGAAGCGAGAAATGTGCCATTCATATTACGCCGTAATATCGGATAGATAGAAATAAGGTCATTGTGGATTTGTCAAATACGATCAGTTCCTTGTCATATAAGGCAATTTTGATTTTAATTGTCAAATATGATAATAGAGATTCATCCATGAAAATCGATAACTCCTCTCTTTTCCCCCCTTAATTAAGGGGGGATGAAAGGGGGTTAGGGGTACGGTTACGAAGCCCGTTTCGTTTAGCGCCCGCAGCGCCAGCGCTTTCGCGGCGTGTCCGACGGCTACGTCAGCTTCTTTAAATGAACGACGTTGCCGATTGACGATACGTTCGTCCTTCGACAAGCTCAGGATGAACGGCTTATTCCCCGATCATGGTGAGCCTGTCGAACCATGCCGTGACCGTTAGACGATACCTTTCTAATCAAAGGGGTGTAAACCATGCTTGTCAATGAAAACGAATTCTTCCGTCAGGCAACCCTGCGAATCTGCGGAAACCTCGATTTTGAATTCGCCATGCAGGAATGTCTCCTCTATCTGAGGTCATTCATGCCGGCTGACAGACTCAATCTCAATCTTTACGATAGGGGATTGGGTGCATTAAGGACGATTGCCGTTGCCACTCCCACAGAAGCGCGCAGAGTCAACTTTGTTCAACCAATGGATGATGAAGGCCGTAAGTTCCTCGATGACCCAAACCTACCACACGTCTTAAAGTGGAATCGTGTAGTGATGGACCCGGTCGCAAGACCTATTGTACTGAGGACCGGACAACTGAATGATTCCATTATGGTGATGCACCTTGCCATCAAGGAAACTAAACTCGGGAATTTGGTCCTTTTTGCAAAGGGGCAGGACAGGTATCTGGATGAGCATTTGCGATTATTCTCAATCCTGTATGAGCCTTTTGCGATCGCTCTGTCGAATGCTCTTAGGTACGATGAGGTGAATCAACTCAAGGAGCTCATGGCAGATGACATTCGTTACCTGCGCGGCAAACTACAACGTTTTTCAGAGGAGGATATCGTTGGCGAAGAATTCGGTTTGAAGGAAGTCATGGAAATGGTCAAAGAGGTCGCTCCCCTGGATAGCCCGGTATTACTCCAAGGGGAGACAGGTGTTGGCAAAGAGATAATTGCCAATGCCATCCATAATTTGTCCCGTCGAAAGAGCGCCCCCTTTATCCAGGTAAACTGCGGAGCCATTCCCGATACCCTCATTGACAGCGAGCTATTCGGCCATGAAAGAGGAGCGTTCACCGGAGCGATCTCTCAAAAACGGGGGTGCTTTGAACGCGCCACGGGAGGAACTATTTTTTTGGACGAGGTAGGTGAACTTCCACTCCAGGCCCAGGTCAGAATGCTGCGGGTCCTGCAGGACAAGCACATCCAGAGGGTAGGCGGGACCAGTCATATTAGAGTTGACATTCGCATCATCGCTGCAACCCACCAGAACCTCTATGAGATGGTTAAAGAAAAACTATTCCGGGCAGACCTTTGGTTCAGACTGAATGTCTTTCCTATCTTCATTCCGCCCTTGAGAGACCGGAAGGAAGATATCCCTGCCTTAGTCAATCATTTTGTTGAAAAAAAATCGAAGGAACTGCAGATGCCAGCGCTGCCAAGACTGCTCCCGGGCGCTCTGGCGCCCCTGTTGGCCTACTCCTGGCCGGGGAATGTACGGGAACTGGAAAATGTCATAGAGCGGGCTTTGATCTTAAGTAAAGGCCGGCCTCTGACTTTTGATAATATCGTTTGGCCGGATGACCATGTGGAACATGAGGCGTCGGCAGCACGAAGAGATGACTTCGTGGGGCTTGATCACGCCATGTCAAAGCATATTAAGCATGCTTTGGAGATAACAAAAGGAAAAATCCACGGGCCGGCAGGGGCCGCGCAATTGTTGGGCCTGAATCCCAGCACCCTCCGTCACCGCATGAGGAAGCTCGGAATCCTCCACGGAAAAGGAAAACAGTAAAAAATTAGGTTAAGGTTAAGGTCAAGATATGAAGCGAAGTCAAGGCTTAACACCATCGCTAACAAGAGCTACTGCTCCGCGAACCAGTGGAATGATCGACTAAAACCGATGATCCTCCGGCCATCGGCATGGCCGGTTTTTCGTGACCGGAATGTGCCCCGCAAGCCCCGCTTTGCGGGCGGGGTCAAGGGGCACAATATAAAAGAAATTACCTTACCGGGAAGCCCTGCCCAGTGGGCGGGGAGCTTCACTAAGAGGTAATGATGGCAAAGGCTACAACTCAACCCATTCGCATCGAACGCCGGACATTCAGGGCGCGGCCGGGAGCGGAACTCGATACTATCCTCGTCAAGGGGGCGAGGGAGCATAATCTCAAGAACATCGACGTGGAATTGCCCAAAAAGAAACTCATCGTGTTTACGGGGGTCTCCGGGTCGGGCAAGTCAAGCCTGGCCTTCGACACCATCTTCGCCGAAGGGCAGCGCCGCTACGTGGAGTCCCTCTCGGCCTACGCCCGGCAGTTTATCGGGCAATTGGAGAAACCGCGATACGACATGATCCGGGGTCTGTCGCCCACCATCGCCATCGACCAGAAGGGCGCCTCCCGGAACCCCCGCTCCACGGTTGGGACAATCACAGAAATCTATGATTACCTGCGGGTGCTCTACGCCCGCATCGGAGAACAATACTGCGTTCATTGCGGCAAGAGAGTGGGCCGGGGAGACGCTCAGAGCATGGTGCGGCAGATTCAGACCTTGCCTCCGGGGACCCGCATCCTGATCCTCGCGCCCATCGTGGACAACCGGAAGGGCGAGCACCGGGACCACCTGGACAGCCTGTGCAAGCAGGGCTACAGCCGGTTGCGCATCGACGGCGTGGTGCAGGAAATCGAGAACGTCCAGGGCCTCGCCAAACACAAGAAGCACACCATCGAGGCGGTGGTGGACAGGCTGGTGACCGCGACCGATCCCACCTTCACCACCCGGCTCACGGACTCCGTGGAGACCGCCTTGAAGCTGGGCCAGGGGCGGCTCATCGCCCACATTGTGGACCGGGAGGACCTCAAGATGAGCGAGGCCCGTTCCTGCTGCGGCCGGGCCTACCCGGAACTGGAACCGATCCTCTTTTCCTTCAACGCGCCCCAGGGGATGTGCCCGGATTGCAACGGCATCGGCACCCAGCTCACCATGGACGTGGACAAGCTCGTTTCGGACAAGACCCTCTCCATCCGCGAGGGGGCGGTGCTCCCCTATCGCAATTACTTCCTCCGGCCCGGCAGCGAGAGCAACTCCTGGGGCGGCCGTCAGCTCGCCGCCATTGAGGGGCAATTGGGCGTGGATTTCGACCGGCCCTGGAATAAACTCACCAAGCAGGACCGGGACATCGTGCTGTACGGCTCCCAGGGCCGTGAAGTACTGGTGAGGTGGAATTCCGAGAGGATCCAGGGGCAGTTCCAGGTGGCCTGGGAAGGGCTGATCAACACCATGATGCGCCGCTATCTCCAGACCCAGTCCGAAAGCCAGAAGCAATACTACGCGAGGTTCATGTCCTCCCGGCCGTGCCTGACCTGCAAAGGCCGCCGCCTCAAGCCGGAGGTCATCCAGGTGCGCGTCGGCGGCCGCTCCATCATCGACGTCACCGCGATGACCATCGGCGAGGCCCATGAATTCATGACCGGCCTCGATCTTTTGGGCAACCAGAAGCTCGTCGGCGAGGAGCTCATCAAGGAAATCAAGAGCCGCCTGTCGTTCCTGATCAACGTGGGGCTGGACTATCTTAGCCTGGACCGCTCCGGCCCCAGTCTGTCCGGCGGCGAGGCCCAGCGCATCCGGCTCGCGTCCCAGGTCGGATCGGAGCTGACCGGGGTCCTCTACATCCTGGACGAGCCTTCCATCGGGCTGCACCAGCGGGACAACATCAAGCTCCTGGAGACCCTCTGCCATCTGCGGGATATCGGCAACACCCTGATCGTCATCGAGCATGACCGGGAGACCATGGAGTCGGCGGACTGGATCGTGGATATCGGCCCGGGCGCGGGGCTGCTGGGAGGCCGCATCGTGGCCCAGGGGACCCCCGAGGAGATCAGCGTCAATCCCATGTCCATCACCGGCCGCTTCCTTTCGGGCGAGGAGACCATCCCGCTTCCCTCGAAACGGCGCACTCCGGCCGAAACGGGGAACCGGTGGATCACCGTCCACAAGGCGACCGAAAACAACCTCTCCCGGGTGACGGTGAAAATCCCACTCGGCCTGATGGTGGCCGTGACCGGCGTGTCCGGGGCCGGCAAATCGACCCTGGTGAACCGCATCCTCTACCCCGCCCTGGCGAACAGGCTGCACGACGCGGCCCTGGAGGTGGGCCGGCACGAGGGGATCGACGGCCTCGCCCATCTCGATAAAATCATCAATATCGATCAGAAAGCCATCGGCCGCACCCCCCGAAGCAATCCTGCGACTTACACCAAGGTGTTCGACCACATCCGGGATTTCTTCGCCCTGCTCCCCGAATCC
>Ga0214473_10004807_pt1 | contig 16220 bp, 27 predicted proteins | sample RVTome_7_FD_203509 | JGI IMG/M metagenome (GOLD analysis project Ga0214473, IMG submission 203509) | Soil microbial communities from uranium-contaminated site in the Upper Colorado River Basin, Wyoming, United States - RVT98D197 | ecosystem: Environmental > Terrestrial > Soil > Contaminated >... | reverse complement strand
GGATTCATCGGTGCGAGCAAGAGAAGGGCACCTTGCGACAGCCTTGGGACGAAGTAGACTCAGGCCATGCCGGTTGAATCCAGATCTTTCGATGTGGGCACGCGCGGACGGACTGAGGTCATCAACATCACCGAACAAGTAACCCGGTATGTCCAGGAGAGTCGTGTTCAAGATGGAACGGTCACGGTTTTCGTGGTCGGATCGACGGCGGGGATCACCACAACCGAGTATGAACCAGGTCTGGTGACAAGAGATCTGAAGGCCGCGTTTGAGAAGATTGCGCCGGAGCGCGGCGAGTACCTCCACGAGCAAACTTGGCACGACGACAACGGTCATTCCCACGTGCGGGCGTCGCTGCTGGGACCGAGCCTCACCTTACCGATCGTTGAAGGAAAAATGCCGTTGGGCACGTGGCAGCAAATCATATTGATCGATTTCGACACTCGCCCGCGGACCCGCCGCGTGATCGTGCAGCTTGTCGGGGGGTAAGGGAATTCAAAACCGGGCAAGAGCCTGCTGGAAAGCGCCGGCCAGTTCGGGCGCGCGATTCGGCGCATAGTGCTTGGCATGCCAGCGATAACCCAGATCATCCGCGGCCACCCGTGGAATCAGATGGAGGTGAACATGAGGCACCACCTGACCCGCCACCTGGCCGCTGTTGACCAGCACGTTGAACCCGGCCGCTCCGGTCACGTTGAGCAGCGCTCGGCCAAGCTTGGGAACGCAGGAGAACAGGCGACCGCACTTATCGGCGGACAGTTCCGTCAATTGAGCGAGGTGTTCGCGCGGGACGATGAGTAAATGACCATCGGCCAAGGGGTTGATATCCAGAAACGCAACGACGACGTCATCCTCGTACACGACCGCCGCGGGTAGTTCTACGGCCACGATCCGACAGAAGATGCATTGGGCGTCACGCAGCATGGAAAATTCCGCCTTAGCCGGGCGTCAAGGAAGATCCGACTCATTCCACGACGGACCGCCGAATCGGGAACCGAAAATGCTCGCCGCCGCCGTCCGGTTGTGTTACGTGCCGTCGCCCGCCCCTTCCACGACGGCGGTCTCCGCCTTTGGCGACGCCGGTTTTCCTTTGGCGGCGAAGGACTTCGCGAGTCGGGCGGCCAAATCGTACCGCGCCTTGGCCCTTCGCTGTCGGGCGGATATCGCCGGCTTGGTCAGGGAGCCGGGTGATTTTTCGTCACCCACGAACTGCAACATCGCCAACGCGGAATGGTCTCCCACCCTCCGTTCCGGTAGTTGGACGATTCGCGTGTACCCGCCGGGCCGACCCTCAAACCGCGGGGCGATCTTCTCAATCAAACGATGCGTCACGGATTCGCCTGTGAACACCAGGCGCCCCTTGGGCTCACCGGTCCGATGGCGACGTCCGCTTGCCGAACGCAGCGACTTCTCCCGATGAGCGTCCGGCATGTTCTCATAGGATTCAAAATGGTCCTTCGGAATCAGCGAACGATCGACGAGGAGTTTGTGGAGTTGCCGCCTCGCGCGAAGGCTCCCCGCCCCGTCGTCGGCGGCGAAGCGCCGCACCTTGACCGCCAACGTCACCAACTTTTCGACGAAAGGCCGAAGCGTTTTCGCCTTGGCCAGCGTCGTGGTCACGCACCCGTGCTCCATCAAACTCTGCGCGAGGTTGCGCAACATGGCGCGGCGATGCGCCGATGTCCGTGTCAGCCTTCGAAACTGTCTGCGATGTCTCATGATGACGCCCGTCTTCGTATCTGCTCAATCGAAATAGCGCGCTTGGCTTAGCCCCCAAGTCTCCGTCAGCCCAACGCGCACATCCTAGTCGCCCATCGTGAAGGCTTCCATCCGGTCCGCGCCGACGGTCGAATCTCCATATCCGCCGTCCGGCCCGATGTCTCCTTTGGTTATCGGGCTCGCACCCGGTGCCGCTTCGCCCTGTTTCATTCCCAAACGGAGCCCCAATTCCTCCAGCTTACGCTGCACCTCATGAAGCGACGTTTTTCCAAAGCTACGAAACCGAAGCAAATCGGCCTCCGTGCGCTCGACCAGTTGCCCGAGCGTAGCGATTTTGCCCGCCTCCAGACAATTGCTGGCGCGGACGGATAGATTCAGCGACGAAACCGGCCTTTGCAGAATCGTCTCCGTCGCAGAATTGCACAAAGGATTCACCATCGCCGACGGACGGGCCGCGGGCGTCACGACGTCATTCCCCATCTGATGGAACATCACAATAGGGCTGAGGTGCTTGCGGAGGATCAACCCGGCCTCCACCAGCGCATCGTCCGGTAGGATCGTTCCGTTGGTCCAGATTTCCATGATCAATCGGTCGTAATTGGTCTTTTGACCGACGCGCATATCCTCCGTGTGATAACGCACACGCAGGACTGGCGAGAAAATGGAGTCGATGGGGATCACGCCCAATTCCTGCTCCGGCCCGCGATTTTCACTGCCCGTGGCGTAGCCGCGGCCTTTGGCGACCGTCATTTCGGCGTCGAACTTGACCTTGGCCGTCAGTGTGCAGAGCAAATGATCGGGGTTGAGCATGTTCACGCTGGAGTCCGAACTGATGTCGCCGGCCTTGACCTCTCCGGGCGAATCGCGGGTCACGCGGATCGTCTTCGGCTCATCCCCGTCCATGCGAAGCACAATGCCCTTGATGTTGAGCAGAATGTCCGCGACATCTTCGAGCACGCCCTCCATCGTGGCGAACTCGTGCGTCACGCCCGCGATCTTCACCGTGGTCACCGCCGAACCTTCCAGGCTGGACAACAGCACGCGGCGAAGCGAGTTGCCGACGGTCGTGCCGTAGCCCTGTTCAAAAGGCTCGATGATAAAGCGCCCATACGAGTCGGTGCTGACGGCCTCGTCTCGAACGACGCGGCTGGGCAACTCCAATCCTCGCCATCTGATGCGCATTGAATTTTCCTCCACGGGGATGTCAGGAACGGAATTCGACGGAAGACAACCCGGCAAGTCCGTCGAACAATCAGCGGCTGCACATTTCGATAATCAACTGTTCCTCGACCGGGATCTGGACGTCTTCGCGCGTCGGCATGGCGGCCACGACCCCTTCCAATCGCTGCGCGTCAAGCTGCAGCCACGCCTGCACCACCGGTCCGCCGTCGCCGACCCACTGGCGGACGAACTTCTGGCTTCGTTCGGACGCCTTCACCGTCACGCGGTCACCCTGGTTGACCAAGTAACCCGGTCGGTTGACCCGGCGTCCGTTCACGTGAATGTGACCGTGCGAAATCGCCACGCGGCTCGCGCGATGCGAGGGCGCCATGCCCAGTTTGAAGACCACGTTATCAAGCCGACGCTCCAACAAGTTCAATAGATTGTCTCCGGTGTTGCCCTTGATGCGCTCGGCCTCACGGAAATAGATCATGAATTGCCGCTCGAGCACGCCGTAGTAACGCTTTACCTTCTGCTTCTCGCGGAGACGGACCGCGAAGTCGCCGCCTTTGCGACGCCGCCACGTGTGCATTCCCGGCGGCTGGCTGCGCCATTGACGCTCCATGGCGCACTTCGCCGTCTCGCAACGCGCGCCCTTGAGCATCAATTTGATGCTTTCCCGCCGACACAACCGACAAACCGGTCCTAGATACCTACCCATTGGATTAACCCATCTCCTTCACGGGACCATCCATTCAACTGGTTCTCTCAAGATATCCCGCGGTCACGCCATTTCCTTCGCAAGGAAAGTTATCCGATCAAATCCCGAGGCCAAGTCCACAAACTTCACCCCAGGAAGCTGTTTCAGCGACGACGACGCTTGAGCCCAAAAATACAATTCAATCGCCCATCTCTTTTTGATGCAGCGTTCGAGCGTCGGGATATAATCTGCGTCGCCCGCCACCAAGGCGATTGTCCCGGGCTCGGGATCATCCTCGAGCGTATCTCGGATGGCGTTGGTCATTTCCGCGTCCACCCGTTTTTCTTTGCCCGTGTAGATGCTCCGATCAAAAATTCGGGCGTCGATTCCCAATGATTTCAATCTATCCCACAGGGCATCGTTCGGAGGCGGCCGCGAGCCTACCAGCACGGTTTCTTCCAACTTGCGTCCTTGCCGTATGAACTCAAGCAGCTCTCCGTAATTGATTCGAAAACGCAGCACGAGCGAGTCGTCGTAGTGAAACGTCTCCCTTGCCACGCGCTGACCTTCAATGAACACATTCGAATTATCAATGAACAGATGAAGGCCATTCATGACAAGCCGTCCCGATACCGAAATTACACCCGCCGTCGCTTCCGCGGACGACAACCGTTGTGCGGAATCGGGGTCACGTCTTCGATCGAATGGATCCGAAAGCCGGAGCTCTGCAACGCCGTGATGGCCGCGTCCCGACCGGACCCAGGCCCCTTCACTTTGACTTCAACCTCTTGCAGACCGAATTTCCGCGCCGCCGCTCCCGCCTGTTCAATCGCACGTTGGGCCGCGAAGGGGGTGCTCTTGCGCGTCCCCTTGAAACCCACCGTTCCCGCCGACGCCCGGCAGAGCACGTCGCCGTTCATGTCCGTGATCGTCACCTGCGTGTTGTTGAACGTCGCCTTGATGTGCGCGATGCCCCGCGCCACGCTGCGACGGACCCGACGTTTTCCACTTCGCTTGGCCACCACCATCTCCCCGGTCTTGGTTACCGCAGTTCCTTGACGCCCTTCTTGCCCGCCACCGTCTTCTTGGGGCCCTTTCGCGTTCGCGCGTTGGTGCGTGTGCGCTGTCCGCGCACGGGCAAGTGCACCCGGTGCCGAATCCCGCGGTAACACTTGATATCTTTGAGCCGCTGAATGTTCGACTGCACAATTCGGCGAAGTTGACCCTCGACCTGATAGTTGCGATCAATGACCGCGTTGATGCGCGCGACTTCCTCTTCGGTCAGGTCCTTCGCCTTCACGCCGATTTCAATGTGCGCCTCCTGGAGCACATCCAGAGCGAGCTTGGGCCCGATACCGTAGATGTAGCGCAGCGCGAACTCGATGCGCTTGTTCGCCGGAACATCCACTCCCGATATACGCGGCATGGTCGCCCCCTTCTATCCCTGGCGCTGCTTGTGACGCGGGTTCGTACAAATGACCCGGACCACGCCCTTGCGCTTAATAATCTTGCAGTTTTCGCAAATCCTTCTCACGCTTGCTCTGACCTTCATCGCTATTGCCCTTTCACCCGACGGCCCTCGCCTGCCATGCTAGCGACCGTCGGTCAACACGTCCGACCCGGTCGCCGTCACGGCTATCGTGTGTTCGTAATGGGCGGCGAAGCTATGATCGCGCGTCACCACCACCCAGCCCGCGTCATCTCCGTACATGACGCGGTGTGTACCTACGTTGACCATCGGCTCAACCGCCAGGACCATTCGAGGCACCAACTCGAAATCCGCCACCCCCTGACGGCGGCTCCAATAGTTGGGCACTTTCGGCTCTTCGTGCATGTCCCGACCGATGCCGTGTCCCACAAAATCCCTCACTACGTGCAGGCCCTCGGTCTCCACGTATGCCTGCATCGCCTCGGCCACTGCGCTCCAACGACGACCCGGACGAACCTCTCGAATCGCCAGATTCAGCGCTCCCTCCGTGACTTCGAGCAGATGCTTCGCTTCGTCGCTCACCCGTCCGATCGGCATCGTTCGTGCCGAATCGCCGCAGTAACCGGCCAGTCGAACGCCGCAATCCACCGAAAGAACATCGCCGTCCGCCAACCGCCGATTTCCCGGAATGCCATGCACCAACTCTTCATTGACGCTCGTGCATAGCACTCCAGGAAACGGAAACTTCGCTTGGGGGTTGGTCACGCCCTTGAACAACGGCGTCGCGCCCGCCTCCCGAATCATCCGCTCGGCCTCGGCGTTCAATTCCCCGGTGCTCACCCCGGGTACCGCTAGCGCCTCCACTCTACCTAACACCCGATACACGAGCCTGCCGGCGGCGCGCATCAACTCGATCTCGCGATCGCTCTTAAGAATCACGCCCTGGGGTCGCGCCAACTTCTCCACCCCGTCCTTGCGACCCCCCAGTTTCATATGGCCACAATCGTCAAAACCTGCCGCGGCGACGGTCGCCCAACCTGCGTCCGCGAAGACGGCACGGCTCAGCGACTCCCCTTGATCGGTCCTTCGTCGCCGAGGAAACCCTTGTAATTCCGCATAATCAGGCTGGCCTCAATGCGTTGGACAAAGTCCAACGTAACGCTCACGACGATCAACAAACCGGTACCGCCCAGAAACGCCGATACCATGAAGGGAATCTGCAGCCACTGGGCCACCAGCGTGGGGATGATCGCAATGATCGCCAGGAATCCCGCTCCCACATACGTGATCCGCCCCATCACCCGTTCCAAGTAATCCGCCGTGCGCTTCCCGGGACGAAGGCCCGGAATGAAGCTGCCGTAGTCCCGCAGATTGTTCGCCATTTCCTTCGGGCGGAATTGGACCGTCGTCCAAAAATACGCAAAGAAGTAGATGGCCGCGATTTCGCAGACCACGTACAGATACTGTCCACTGATAAAAGACTCGGCCCAAAACCGCCAGAAAACATTCGGGAAAAAACTCGCCAAGGCTCCAAAGATGATGCTGGGAAAGATCATCATCGAGCTGGCGAAGATGATCGGCATGACCCCGCCGTGATTCACCCGCAGTGGGAGATAATGCCGCTGACCACCGTACACGCGACGCCCGCGCGTCTGCTTTGCCTGTTGGATGGGAATCCGACGTTGCGCCTGGGTAATGAGGATCGCCCCGGCCACGACGGCCACGAACAACACCGCTAGCAGCACCACCTGGGGCACGTCCATTTCGCCGGGCTGGGCGGTGCCCTTCCAGCTCGTGTTCTGCGCCACGTAAATCGTCGCTTCCGGGATCCTCGCGATAATCCCCGCCATAATCAACAAGGAGATGCCGTTGCCGATCCCGTATTCGTCGATCTGCTCTCCAATCCACATCAAGAAGACCGTTCCCGCCGTCAGAATTCCCAGCGACATCAGACCATAGGAAAAGGACATACCTAGAAAAGGCCCCTCATATTGGGCATACAGGAATCCCGATCCCGCCAGGTACTTCATCCAGACGCCGCCATTGATGAAACAAAGCAGAACCGTCGAATAGCGCGTGTATTCATTGATCTTGCGGCGACCGGTCTCGCCCTCCTGTTGCAGCTTTTCCAGCGACGGAACGACCGTCACCAGAAGCTGAAAAATAATCGACGCGGAAATATAGGGCATGATGCCCAGTCCGAAGATCGTGCTCTGACTTAGGTTCCCCCCCGTGAAAAGCTGGAAGTACTGCAAGAGGTCTCCCAGACCGCCGCCCGTGCTCTCCATCCCCCGGGCCATGGCCAGTTGATTCACGCCCGGAACGGCCACGTGAAACCCCAGCCGGTAGATCACCAGCATCCCCAGCGTGAACAGAATCTTGTTCCGCAATTCGGGGATCTTAAAAACGTTGAGCAGCGTACCGAACATAGTTCTTTCGTGATGAGCTTGGGTTCACGGCGAACCTAGATCCGCCCCGGTCGATCCGCTTTTGACTGCACATTTCCCTTACTTGAACGCGACCACTCGCGATTCGCCGCCCGCGGCACGGACCTTCTCTTCCGCCGAGCGGCTGAACTTCGCCGCGTCGATCATAAGCTTTTTGGATAACTCGCCGTTGCCGAGTATCTTGACGGGCATCGCCACGGAACGGATCAGCCCGGCCTCCAACATCGCCTGCGGCGTTACGTGCGCTCCGCTTTCAAACACGGCGCCGATCGCCCCCACATTCACCACGCTGAAACGCCGCTCAAACTTGGCATTGCTGAAGCCGCGCTTGGGCATTCGGCGATGGGTGGCCATTTGGCCACCCTCCTGTAGTCCGCGCTGCCGCCAGCCTGCCCGAGCACCGGCGCCTTTATGGCCCCGACCGCACGTCTTGCCGTGCCCCGAACCCGGACCACGACCGATACGCTTTCGCCCCCGGTGTGATCCCGCCAACTTGGTGATTTCCGCGACTCGCATGAATTCCGCCTATTGGCTCGCCAATGTGACTCCGCGAAGCTGTTCGACTTGCTCGCGGGTAATCAACCCCATCAATCCGTCTATCGTCGCATACACCAGGTTGCGCGGGCACGTGGAGCCGAAACTCTTCGTCAGGACGTCGTGAAAACCCGCCAACTCCAGCACGGCCCGCACGCTGGCTCCGGCGATTACGCCGGTACCCGGGGCGGCCGGAACCATTACCACCTGGCTGGCGCCATACCTTCCGGTGACCCGATGCGGCAACGTTCCGTTGATACATTTGACCGGCTTCAGGTTCCGCGTCGCCGCTTTGCGACCTTTTTCCACCGCGGAGGGCACCTCAGTGCTCTTGCCGTACCCGATGCCCACCCGGCCGCGTCGGTCCCCCACTACGACCAGCGCCCCGAAGCTGAACCGCCGCCCCCCTTTCACCACTGCGGCGCAGCGGCTGACCCGGACCACAACCTCGTCCAGCCCGGAACTCTCTTCGTCCCGCGGTCTTAAAGGCCGTGATCCCGCTTCCTTCGACATAGTCGTCATAGGGTCAAGTTCCTCAAATCCTCTATCGCCGAACGGCGGGCCCGTTAGAACTTCAATCCACCCTCGCGGGCCGCGTCGGCCAGTACCTGCATGCGACCGCCATATCGAAATCCGTTGCGGTCCAGGCAAACCATCTCAATGCGCTTCGCCTTCGCCCGTTCCGCCAGCAACACCCCGACGGTCTTGGCCGCCTGCTTGTTGCCGCCATGCTTGACCTTTCCGGAAAGCTCCTTGCTTCGCGTGCTCGCCTCGCACAACGTAACGCCCTTCTCATCATCGATGATCTGCGCGTAAATGTGCTTGACGCTTCGAAAAATGGTCAATCGCGGTCGCTGCGACGTGCCCTGCACGCGCTTTCGAATCCCCGCCTTTCGCCGCAAGCGCCGAACTGTTTTGACTCTATCCGCCCGCATAACTCGATCCGCCGGCCTGCCGCCGACTCCATTCCATCAAAACCACTAATCTCCACCCAAGGGGTAATACATCCGTCAACTGCCGCCCGTCAGGGTTTTCCCCTGTTTGCGGCGGACAGTCTCACCCTCGTAGCGGATGCCCTTGCCTTTGTACGGTTCCGTCTTTCGTAGAGCCCGAATCTCTGCCGCAAACTGCCCAACCTTCTGCTTATCACACCCGCTGACGGTCAGCGACGCGGGATCCGTTTCACCGCGGGCGGCGTCCTTTTCCACCACAATCTCGATGCCCTCAGGCACTTTGAGCTCAAACTGCGCGCCCAACCCCCGACGCCGCCCACTGTACCCGATGTTCAGGTGCAGCGTTCTCCCCTGCAACTTACAGTTGTAACCGGTGCCATAAATCAGCAGCCGGCGGCGAAATCCTAGGGTAACACCCGCCACCATGTTGTTGACCAACGCCCGGGTGAGCCCGTGACACGCCCGTCCCGGACCCGTATCTTCCGTTCGCGTTACCACGACGCTCTTCTTCACCTCGTCGTATGCAACCTTGGTCAACACGGGATGCGTCCAAGACAGCGTTCCCTTGGGTCCCTTCACCGTGACCTGACGTGCATGGACGCTCACGGTCACTCCCGACGGCACGGAGACAGGTTTCTTGCCAATGCGCGACATCGCATCCACACCCAGAAACTCACGGCCTTATCGCGCCGTGACGCCGTTTTCCACTAATACACCGTACAAAGTATCTCACCGCCGACTTTCTGTTCCCGGCAGCCGCGGTCGCTGAGTACACCGCGATTCGTCGAGACGATGGCGATGCCCAGACCGTCCAAGACCTTCGGCAACGCCGTCGCCCCCCGATAGACCCGGCAGCCGGAATGCGATACTCGTTGAATGTCGTGGATAATCTCCTCGCCGCGGGGGCCGTACTTCAGGTCGATCCGCAGAAGGCCCTGGCGACCATCGGCGATGACATCAAAACCGTTGACGTATCCCTCCTGCTGAAGAACGCGGGCGATGCCCACCTTCACCTTCGAGGAGGGAATCTTCACCTGTTTCTTGCGCACGCGGGCTGCGTTTCGTACCCGCGTCAACATGTCCGCCACCGGATCAGACCACATCGAGGATCACGCTCCGTCTTCGTCGAGAATCGCTCCGACTGATCACCAGCTTGCCTTCTTCACGCCGGGAATCAGCCCTTCATGCGCGAGTCTGCGGAAACAAATCCGACAGACCTTGAACTTCCGATATACCGCGTGCGAACGACCGCACAATTCACACCGCCGCACCACGCGGCTGGCGTATTTGGGCTTTTGTTTCGCCTTGTTGATCCAAGCTTTGGTCATATCAGACCGCCTGCTCCTCGGTTCGCCGGAACGGCATGCCCAGCTTGGTCAACAGGGCTCTGGCCGGCGCATCACCCTTCGCCGTCGTCGCGAACGTAATGTTCATCCCCTGATTGTAGGTAATCTTCGCCAGATCGATTTCCGCGAAGATCGACTGATCCGACACGCCCATCGAATAATTCCCGCGACCGTCGAAACTCTTGGGATTGAGTCCCCGGAAGTCGCGCATGCGCGGAATCGCCGCGTTGACCAGCCGATCCATGAACTCGTACATGCGCCGCCCGCGCAACGTCACCCGGCAACCGATCTCGTACCCGGCCCGGGTCTTGAAATTCGACACCGACTTTTTCGCCGAGCGAATCTGCGGCTTTTGGCCCGTGATTTTCGCCAGGTCCTCCGCCGCGGCGGGCAGGCGATTCTTGTCCTGCGTCGGCGAACCCGTTCCCATCGAGACCACGATCTTGACCAGGCGCGGAACAGCCATCGGATTCTTGATGGCCAACTCCTGCACCAACTCCGGGGCGATTTCGTTGCGATATTTGTCCAGCAATCGGGCCATAACGAAAACCATCCGCCAATCGGATTTCCCGTCAACTCGACTCCCGCCGCGCCCGCGTCAACGTGTGCAACGTCGTACCGAAACGGCTCACCCGTCGCTTGGCCGCCACCTTGCCCACCTCATCCGACTCCACTTCAAAGTGGACCCGGGCGCCTTTTCCTTTGGTGGCGTCATACGGCAACACGTTGGACCAATGAATCGGCGCTTCCTTCTGCACGCGACCGCCCTGCGGATTCCGCCGGCTCGGACGAACGTGCCGATAGACCATGTTGACGCCTTCCACCACGACCTTCTTCTTGCGCCGAATGATTCGCAGAACCTTGCCCCGCGCTCCACGATGATCCCCGTGGATGACTTCCACCATGTCGTTCTTGCGTATGTGAAACGCCATCGGTTCGCCCGTTTCGCGTTCTTGTCGCGCCACGATCCTGTTTCGCCGCCCAGCCGCTTATCCGGCCGCGACCCTACACCACTTCCTCCGCCAGCGAGACGATCTTCATAAAGTTCTTCTCACGCAGCTCCCGGGCCACTGCCCCGAAGATCCGCGTCCCGCGCGGCTCATTCTTCTCGTCCAACAACACGACGGCGTTGCTGTCAAACCGCACGTAGCTTCCGTCCGACCGTCGCAGCGGAGACTTCGTTCGCACCACCACCGCCTTCGCCTTGCGCCGTTTCGACCGATCCTTGCGCGTCGCCCCGCCTGAAAACTCGCTGTTGGGCAGTGACTTCTTGACCGTCACCATGACGATGTCGCCGATCCGCGCCGTCTTCAGACGGTATTTTCCCGTCTTCGCCGTACTGCCCTTGTAGACATTGAATACCATCGCCACCTTGGCGCCGGTGTTGTCGGCCACATCAACCATCGTGTGCAACTGAATCATCGGGACAACCTCGTTGGCTCAAACCGCAACTCGTTGATTCGATACGGCACAGCCGACAACGCCCACTGAACATCTACCGCGTCGCCGGGCGAAGAACTTTCGTCAACCGCCAGCACTTGGTTTTGGACAGGCGGCGGCACGCCGTCACCTCCACCACGTCGCCGGCCTTGGCCTCGTTGCCTTCATCGTGGGCGTGCAACATGGTGGACCGCCGGTAGTACTTCCCATACTTGGGATGTTTGACGGAGTATTCGTACAGCACGCTGATGGTCTTCTGACGCCTGTCCGACACCACCGTGCCGACGCGACGTTCGCGCTTGCCGCGCGTTTTTCCCAACTCCGTCGTCATCGTACTCTCCGCGGTCATCAACTGTCACGCCTCCCGAACCACCCCATCAACCCGATACGCGATGGCTCGCCAACGCCTCCAGGTGATATTGCTTTTCCTCGATGCCGGTCTCACCCCGCTCATTCAACACGGTGAGCACGCGGGCAATATCCTTCCGCGCCTGCGTCAAGCGATTGGGGTTCTCCAGCTTCTCGGTGACCGCCTGCCCGCGGAGATCGAATAGGTGCCGGCGAAGCCGATCCAGCTCCGCGTGCAACTCCACCGTCTTCATCGCTCGCAGTTCGCTCACTTTCATGGTCCAGCGCCTCTTCTGTTACACGCCGTGACGCCGCTTCACAAAGCGACAACGATAAGGCATTTTATGCGCCACGCGACTCAAAGCCTGACGCGCGACCGACTCCTCGACGCCCCCGATCTCGAACAGCATCGTGCCCGGCTTGACGCAGGCCACCCAAAACTCCGGATCGCCCTTGCCCTTGCCCATCCGCGTTTCCAGCGGCTTCGCCGACACGGGTTTATGCGGAAAAATCCGCACGAAAATACGGCCTTCGCGATGCAAAAAGTGCGTCGCCGCCACGCGTCCTGCCTCAATCTGACGAGCCGTCACCCACCCGAGGCCCAGACATTGCAGGCCGAATTCGCCGAACGAGACCGTGTTGCCGCGAAGGGCGTTGCCGCGCAACTTCCCGCGCTGGCTCTTTCGCCACTTCACTCGTTTAGGCATCATGGCCATAAGGCAACGCTCCCGTCAGCCCTTCCGTCCACCGTCGTTTCCGCCGTGACCCACCGGTGAATGCTGCGCCAAAACCATCACCTAGCCGCGTTTCCCGCGGCGTTCCCGACCTCGGCCTCCGGTCGGCGGCGCTTCCTCAATCACCGGCTCCTCGCCATACCGGCCATGATACAGCCATACCTTGATGCCCAATGTGCCGTAGGTCGTTCGGCACACCGCAATCCCGTAGTCCACATGGGCCTGCAACGTGTGCAGCGGAATGGATCCGCGAATGGTCGTTTCGCAGCGCGCCATTTCCGCCCCGCCGAGTCGACCCTTGCACGTAATCTTGATTCCCTTGGCGCCCGCGGTCATAGACGCATCCGCCCGCATCTTCATCACTCGCCGAAAGCTCGCCCGCTTCTTGAGCTGCTCCGAAATCGACTCCGCGATCAGCTTCGCATTCAAGTCCGGGTGCTTGATCTCGATGATGTTGATGTTGATCTTGCGGTCGATCAGGTTTTCGAGCTCTTCCCGCAACTTTTCGACTTCGGCCCCCTTTGCCCCGATCACCAGCCCGGGGCGGGCCGTGTGCAGGTAGACCTTGACCTCATCGCGCGTCCGTTCGATCTCCACCTTGGCGACAGCGGCGTAGGGGGGCTGCCGGTTGAGCTTCTCGTCTATGAAGTGGCGGATCCGCTGGTCTTCGATCAGGAATTCGGCAAAGGCCGCCTTCGGCGCAAACCAGCGCGAACGCCAGTCCTCGGTGATACCGATCCGAAAACCGATTGGGTTGACCTTCTGTCCCACAAATCGCTCCTAGCGCCGCCTATCCAATCCCGCCGACGCCGTTATCGCTCCGACACCGCTACCACAATATGGCTCGTTGGTTTTGCGATTGGATGCGCCCGACCGCGATCTTTCGGCTGCCATCGTCGATAATAAGGACCGCCGTCTACGCGCGCCTCGCTGACGTACAACCGACGAACATCCGCCTCCTGCTCATCCGCGTTGGCCATGGCCGAACGCAGCACGGACTCGATCATCCGCGCTGAACGGCGTCGATTGAAGGTGAGCTGCTCCAGCGCCGCCTGACAGCGTTGACCACGAATCAGATCAATCACCAGCCGCGCTTTTCGCGGCGAGATGCGTGCATACCGATGTTTCGCCGTCCACATCACACGTTTACCCGTATCAAGACCGCCGGGGAATGATCACCGTGAATCAACCCCGCTACGCGGACTCCGTCTTCTTTCTGCTCGTTGCGTGACCGCGGAACGTTCGCGTCGGGCTGAACTCTCCGAGTTTGTGACCGACCATGTCCTCGCTCACGTACACGCCCAAGAACGCCTTGCCGTTGTGAACCTCAAAACGATGTCCGACGAATTCCGGGACAATCGTGCAATCCCGCGACCAAGTGCGAATGGACGCCGGATTGTTGGTCGCTTTGGCGTTCATCACCTTACGAAACAGCTTTTCGTCGACATACGGTCCTTTGATGGTCGATCGTGTCATTTCACGCCGCTGGCCAAAAGTTACGCATCAAAAAAACCCGGACGGCCGCGATCCAAGATCGCGCCCGTCCCGCCCATCCGTCATTTTTTGGGAATCGGAAGCTGCCCGTACCGACGGCTCTTGCGCCGGCGCAGAATCCGACGATTCGATATCTTTCTGGGATTACGCGTTCGACCACCCTTGGCCAACACGCCCGTTGGGCTGCACGGATGCCGACCGCCGCCGCTTCGACCCTCTCCACCGCCCAGCGGGTGCGACACGGGATTCTGCGCCGTGCCGCGCACATACGGTCGAATGCCGCGATGGCGTGTGCGTCCCGCCTTGCCCCAGCGAATGTTCTGCCAATCCAGGTTGCCCAATTGGCCGATCGTCGCTCGGCACGCCGATCGGACCTGACGCGTTTCACCGGAAGGCAGCGCGATGATCGCCCAGTCCGCGTCCCGTGACACCAGCTTGCCGGCCCCGCCGGCGCTGCGCACCAGCTTGCCGCCTTGTCCCGCCGTCATTTCAATGTTGTGAATATCCATCCCCGGAGGCATGTTCTTGAGCGGGAGGCAATTCCCCACCTTCGGCTCTACGCCCGGACCGCTTTCCAGCGTATCCCCCACGCTCAAACCCACCGCGGCCAATATGTATCGTTTTTCACCGTCAGCGTATTCGAGAAGGGCGATATGGCAGGAACGATTCGGATCGTACTCGATGGTTTTCACCATGGCGGAAACGCCGTCCTTGTTCCGCTTGAAGTCTATCTTGCGGTACAAGCGCCTGGCGCCGCCTCCGCGGTGTCGCGAGGTGATCCGCCCGTGATGGTTACGACCGCCTTTCCTGCACAGGCGCTCACACAACGATTTCTCCGGGCGACTTTCTGTGCTCGTCAATTCTGAAAAATCGCTCACCGAGGAATTGCGCCTCCCGGCTGACGTTCGCTTGTAAATAATAATTCCCATCGGTCGCTTCCGATCACAGGAACCGACGCGGGCGACAAATCTGCCTCGCCCCGACGATTCGAGTTCGAATCACCCTAAAACAGGTCGATGTGGTGATTCTCGTGCAGCACCACCACCGCCTTCTTCCATTCCGCCGTCTTGCCGAACTTGAAACGAACACGGCGAACCTTGCCTTTCCGGTTCGCCGTTCGCACCGCTCGCACTTTCACATTGTAAATCTTCTCGATCGCCTGTTTGATCATCGGCTTGGACGCGTCCCGATGCACCTCGAACGCGTACGCCCCGCCACGCGCCCGCTTGCTACGCGTGGCCTCATGCGACTCCTGCGTTTGGTGCGTGCCTTTTTCCGTCACCAGCGGACGCCGTACGATGTTGTAAATGTCCATGACGATCGATTCCGAAGATTACTTCGCCTTTTCAGACGTTCCCGCCAGTCCCGCCAGGAGTCGCTCAAAAGCCGGGCGCGTGAACAGCAGGCTTCTTCGCCTGAGCACGTCATACGCGTTGAGGTCATCAACAGCGCGAATGCTCATTCTCTCGATGTTGCGGGCGGACAGGTAGACGTTGCGATCATACGCTTCCGTCGCCAGCGTACACCCCTTCGTCGTCCCCAGCGCCGTCAGCATCTGCACCACGGTTTTAGTCTTGACCCGCGGACAGGAAAGATCATCAAGGATCATGACCTCGCCAGACTGAATCTTGGCCAGAATCGCGCTGTTTCTGGCCAAACGGCGCATCTTCTTGGGAATCTCGACCGTTCGACCGGGAACCCGCTTGGCGAAGGCTCGCCCGCCGCCGCGACGAAGACAGGTTCGCACCGTTCCCATACGGGCGTTCCCCGTACCTTTCTGCCGGTACAGCTTTCGAGTCGAGCCTTCCACATCCGAACGACCCTTGGTACGCGCGGTGTCGATGCGCCCGTGGTCAAGAATTGCCACCACTGTTTGTTTGATCAGTTGCGGCCGAATGCAGCCGCCCAGCGCTTG
>Ga0214473_10004806_pt1 | contig 16221 bp, 11 predicted proteins | sample RVTome_7_FD_203509 | JGI IMG/M metagenome (GOLD analysis project Ga0214473, IMG submission 203509) | Soil microbial communities from uranium-contaminated site in the Upper Colorado River Basin, Wyoming, United States - RVT98D197 | ecosystem: Environmental > Terrestrial > Soil > Contaminated >... | reverse complement strand
ACCACAAGCGGATCGTCAGCGCCCGCGAGATCGCCGCGGAACACAACTTGCCCCTCCCGCTGCTGATGAACGTGCTCAAGAAGCTCAACCAGGCCGGCCACGTCAACTCGGTGCGCGGGGCGCGCGGCGGCTACAACCTGGCCGTGCGAGCGCGGGACCTCAGCGTGGCGGCGGTGGTGGAAGCCGTCGAGGGGCCGGTGCGCTTCGTGAACTGCGTGCCGGGGCCGGCGCGGTCCCGGCGACGCTGTCACCGGGCGACCATGTGTGCGCTGCGGCTGCCGATCCACAAGATTCACGAGCGGCTGCTGGCGTTTCTTTCGGCGGTGAGCGTGGCGGACCTGGCCTTCGACCGGGACTACGCTCGCGCGGCCACGTCGGCTCACCGGGCGGTCGCGCCGTGAGAAGCATCTACCTCGATAACAACGCGACGACGCCGGTCGATCCTCGCGTGCTCGACGCGATGCTGCCGTACTTCTGCGAGAAGTTCGGCAACGCGGCCTCGCGCAGCCACAGCTTCGGCTGGCAGGCCGAAGAGGCGGTGGAGCACGCCCGGCAGCAGGTCGCGCGCGTGATCGGAGCGGATTCCAAGGAGATCATCTTCACCAGCGGCGCGACGGAGGGGAACAACATCGCGATCAAGGGCGTGGCGGCGATGTATGGCGAGCGCGGCCGGCACATCATCACGCAAGCCACCGAGCACAAGGCCGTCATCGACCCGTGTCACTGGTTGGAACAACGCGGCTATCGGATCACGGTACTGCCCGTCGATCGCTACGGCATGATCGACGTCGGGCAGCTCCGCGAGGCCAACACGAACGAGACGATCCTGGTCTCGATCATGCACGGCAATAACGAGGTCGGCACGCTTCAGCCGATCGCGGAAATCGGCAAGCTGTGCAAAGGGCGCGGCGTGCTGTTCCACACCGATGCCTGCCAGACGTTTGGCAAGCTGCCGATCCACGTCCAGGAAATGGGCCTCGACCTGCTCACGTGCAGTGGGCACAAGATTCACGGGCCCAAGGGAATCGGCGCGCTCTACGTTCGGCGGAAGAACCCGCGTGTGCGCTGCGAGGCGGTGCTGCACGGCGGCGGGCACGAGCGCGGCATGCGCTCGGGGACGCTGAACGTGCCGGCCATTGTCGGATTGGGCCAGGCCGCGGAACTATGCCGGCAACACATGGACGCGGAGCCGACTCGGCTGGCGGGGCTGCGCGACCGGCTCAAGGACGGCGTTCTGCCGCAGCTCGAGGCGGTGCGGCTCAACGGCCACCCGACCGAGCGCACGCCGAGCAATCTGAATCTTTCGTTCGCCTATGTCGAGGGCGAAAGCGTGATGATGGGGATGCCGGAAATCGCGGTTTCGAGCGGCTCGGCCTGCACGAGCGCGTCGCTCGAACCGAGCTATGTGCTCAGGGCGCTCGGCGTCGGCGACGACCTGGCCCATAGCAGCATTCGCTTTTCGGTCGGCCGTTTCAACACGCCGGAGGAAATCGATTACGCCATCGACCGCGTCGTGGAGACGGTCCGGCGACTGCGGGAGATGAGCCCGCTATATGAGATGGCGCAGGAGGGCGTGGAGCCCAGCAAGGTGCAGTGGGCCGCCCGCTAGAGCGGAGCGGCCCGTTGCGGCCCTGACCCACGCCGGAGTAATGGAATGGCATACGGCCAGAAGATCCTCGACCACTTTCAGAAGCCGCGGAACGTCGGGTCGCTGGATAAGAACGACCCGCACGTCGGGACGGGGGTGGTCGGCGCGCCGGAGTGCGGCGACGTCCTGAAGCTCCAGATTCAGGTCGATGAGAACAACCAAATCGTGGACGCCAGGTTCAAGACCTTCGGCTGCGGCTCGGCCATTGCGTCCAGCTCACTGGCCACGGAATGGCTGAAGGGCCGCGCGCTCGACCAGGCGCTGGATATCAAAAACACCGACATCGTGCGGGAACTCGCGCTGCCGCCGGTTAAAATCCATTGCAGCGTGCTGGCGGAAGACGCCATCCGGGCGGCGGTCGAGGACCTGAAGCAGAAGCAGGCCCGGGCCGGCGCGTCCGCCGAGGCTGTGGAATCGAAGTTGTAGAAGCCCCCGGGGCAGCGCGCCCCGATCTAATTGCAGGAAAGGTTTTCCATGAGCGCCACACCGAAGACAGTGGAGCCGCAGACTACCACCGGAGAGACGCGCGACGCGGTTGAGCCGAAGTTGACGGCTCGACAACGGGCCCAGGCCGCTCCGTCCAGCGAGGGCATCCATTTGACGGAGAAGGCCGCCCAGCAGATGAAGGCGATTCTCACCAAAGAGAACTATCCCGAGACGATGTACCTGTACGTGGGCGTCAAAGGCGGCGGGTGCAGCGGCTTGCAGTACGTGCTCGACCTGCGCGACGAGGTGCACGCCCCGGTCAACGAGAACGACGAGGTCTTCGAGTCCCAGGGCCTCGTCATCGTCTGCGACCTGAAGAGCTACATCGCCGGCAACCTGACCGGCACGACGATCGACTACCAGGACGGGCTGATGGGCGCGGGCTTTACGTTCAATAACCCGAACGCCAAGCATACCTGCGGCTGCGGGTCCAGCTATACGGCCTAGCGGCCCTGGGCCGGCTGGCGGGTTAGGAGTCCGTTGAGAAAGGGTACAGGCACCTCGCGGGAGCGCGTTCTCGCGGGTGCCAGGGCAGTCCGGCTCGGAGCCAGTCCCCTTTTTCAACGGACTGTTAGGGCCCGCGTGGGTGCGGCGACGCCGAGGGCGTCGGGCGGCCACGCGGGTCGCGTGCTTTCAGAGGATCGAGAGGCGATGTCCGCTTCCGCCCGCCGCGAGCGACGCGCGACGCCGGTCAAGTGCCGCACCTGTGCGCGGCCGATGCACAGTCCGCTCTTCTGCGCCGACTGCCATACGCTGCACCCCGCCGACGGTTTTGACCACTTCGACCTGCTCGGCTTTGAGCCCGCTTACGACATCGACGACGCGGAGCTGCGCCGGCGGTATCTGCGCGTGTCGCGGGACATCCATCCTGACCGGCACGGACGTGCGGCCACCGAGTCAGCGGCCCTCAGCCTGCGCGGCAGCGCCCGGCTGAACGAGGCGTATCGCGTGCTCAGCGACCCGCTGCTGCGGGCCGAATACCTGCTGGAGGTCGTGGGCGGCAAGTCGTCGGCTCAGGACAAGTCCGTCGCGCCGGAGGTGCTCACGCGTACGCTGGCGGCGCGCGAGGAGATCGAAGAGGCCCGCGCCGCGGGCAACCAAGCCACGCTGGCCACGTGCGGGCAGCAGGTGCGGCAGCTCTTCGACCAGACCGCGCAAAGGATCGGCACGCTCGCGCGGCAGTTACCAGGGGCCGCGGACGTCCGTCACGAACTTCGGCAGGCGCTGAACGCCGTCAAGTACTACCAGAAACTGCTTGAGCGTCTGTAGTCCGCCATGGACGAGCGCGAACTCATCGTCGGGATCGATCTGGGGACCACGTTCTCGCTGGTTGCGTACGCTGACGAGAGCGGGCCGCACGTGATCCGCGACGAAAACGGCGACGGTCGACTGCCGTCGGTGATCGGCGTCGTGCCGGGGCGGGACGCCGAGAAGCCGCGGATTACCGTGGGTTGGGAGGCCCGTGACCACGCGGTTGAGAATCCGCGGGCGACGGTGTACTCCATCAAGCGGCTGATCGGCAAAAGCGTGGCGGACGTGCGGCGCGAGCTGCCGTTTCTGACCTATGCCGTGCGCTCCGGACCGCGCGACACGTTGCAGGTCGAGATCGATGGGCGGTTGTATACGCCCGAGGAGATTTCCGCCGTCCTCCTGCGCACGCTGAAGGAGCGTGCCGAGCGGCATCTGGACCGCCCCGTCCGCAAAGCGGTGATCACCGTCCCCGCTTACTTCGACGACGCGCAGCGGCAGGCGACACGCAATGCCGGCCAGGCGGCGGGCCTCGAGGTCGTGCGCATCGTCAACGAGCCAACCGCGGCGGCTCTCGCGTACGGTTTGGGCGTGCGGGAGCAGCGCGGCCCCGCGCCGCCGACGGCCCAGCCGCGCGCGCGCGGCGTCGCGCTGCCCACGCCGCAATGCTACGAGCCGCTGGGTCGCGCGACCACCCGCGCGTCGGACGGCCAGCTCGTCGCGGTTTACGACCTCGGCGGCGGGACCTTCGACATCTCCATCCTGCGCATCGAACACAGCGTATTTCAGGTGTTGAGTACGGCCGGCGATACGCATCTGGGCGGCGACGACTTCGACCGCACGCTCATGGCGCTCATCACGCGCGAGGTGCGCGATCAGTTCGGCGTGTCGATCGACGCACCCGCGACCAGGCAGGCCCTACGGCTGCTCACCGAGCGGATCAAAATCCGGCTCAGTGAGCAGCCGCAGGCGGACGTCGAGCTGGACCTGGATTCCGGGCGGTTCTATCGCCGCACGATCCAGCGGGCGGAATTCGAGGCGGCCATCGCCGAGCTTATCGAGCGGACGCTGACCTTGTTCGCGCAGGCGTTGCGCGATGCGGAGCTCACGCCCGCGGAGCTGACGCGGGTCATCCTGGTAGGCGGCTCGACCCGCATCCCGTTGGTGCGCCGGCGGATGGCCGAGTTCTGCGGGCGCGAGCCGTACACCGCGCTGAATCCCGAGGAGGTGGTGGCCGAAGGGGCGGCGATTCAGGCGGCGATCCTGGCCGGCGCGCACCCGGACATGCTGCTGCTGGACGTGATCCCACTGTCGCTGGGCATCGAAACGATGGGCGGTGCCGTGGGCAAGCTCATCCTCCGCAACACCACGATTCCCTGCCGCGCGACGGAGATGTTCACGACGTTCGTCGACGGCCAGACCGCGATCAAGCTCAACGTGCTCCAGGGCGAGCGCGAGCTGGCGGAGGATTGCCGCAGCCTGGGCGAATTCGAGCTCCGCGGGCTGCCGCCCATGCCGGCCGGCATCCCGAAGGTGGAGGTCGAGTTTCTGGTCGACGCCAACGGGATTCTCAACGTGTCGGCCCGCGAGCTGCGCAGCGGCCGGCAGGCCGGCATCCAGATCGTGCCGAATCGCGGGCTGACACGGGCCGAGGTCGAGCGCATCGCGGAGGAGAGCATCGCGTTTGCCCGCGAAGACATCACGGCGCACCGCCGCATCGATCTGGTGAACCAGGTGGCGTTCGACGCCACCAAGACCGAACAGATGCTCGCGCGGGTCGGGTACCGGCTCGACCCGGCCGAGCGCCAACGTATCGAGGATGACCTCGCGGCATTGCGGCGGCTGGCGCGCGACGCGCCAGACCTGGACGAGTTGCACCGCGCGCTGGATGCTTTCGGCAAGAGCACGCTGCACCTGGCGGAGATTGGCATTCGCGAGGCGCTCGCGGGCCCGGGCGATGTTGGCCGTCGCTGACGGGCGCGGCTGACCCGCCAGGACTCTGGCCTGACGGAAGGTGCGGTGCCGCTGCGGATGCGAACGCTCAGAATCACGTTCATTGATCCGGCCGGGCGTCAACACGTCGTCGAAGTCGATCCGACCCATGTGCCCAACGGCCAGCCCGGGCGCCCGGGCAGCCTGCTCGCCCTCGCGCTCGCGCACGGGATCGAAATCGACCACGCGTGCGGCGGCGTGTGCGCCTGCGCAACGTGTCACGTCATCGTTCGACACGGGTATGACGCGTGCAGTGCGCCCACCGATGAGGAAGAGGACCAGCTTGACGAGGCCTATGGGCTGACGGCTCAGTCTCGGCTGGCGTGCCAATGCGTACCGACGGGTGCGCAGGACTTAGTGGTCGAGATTCCGAGTTGGAACCGCAACCTGGCCCGCGAGGGGCACTGAATCGGGACCTGTTTGTGGCGGTGACTGGAGCGTTAGCGCGCGAGCGGAAACAGATGGCGGCTCCGCCCGCGGGCCCTATGGCGTCAGCAGTTTCACGAATGGGTCGATATCAAAGTTGTCAACGACGCCGTCGCCGTTGATGTCCGCCAGCATGCGGTTGCAGTTGGGGAAGCGCAGCGCGTAGCCGGCGGGATCGGTCAGCGCGAGCACGAACGGGTCGATGTCGAAGTTGTTGACGACGCCGTCGCAGTTCAGGTCGCCGGGTGTGGCGGTCGCCGTCAGTTCCTCCGCAAGGTTGAAGCTTGTGATCCCGTCTTCCAGAGTCCAGAAGCCCACGCACCAGATGTTGCAATCCCCGACGATCTCCATCCCGCCGCTCCGGATGACGTAGGTCGCACCCGGGACCGCGGCCGGAACCTCGGTCCACGCGCTTCCATCCCAGTGCCAGAACCCGTTCCATCCGGATGCCCAGAGGTCGTTCGGACCCACGGCGGCAAGCGAGCCTCCGGAGTTGGGAGGCGGTTGGGCCAGGCTCCACTGGGAGCCATCCCAGTGCATCAAGACGACGCCTCCCTGGAGCACTCCGCCGATGGCCCACACGTCATTGGGTCCCGTGGCCACCACATCATCCAAGCCGCTGTCTCCGGCCATGTGCTCGATTGGGCTGTCGACATGGGACCACGCAGAACCGTTCCAATGGTAGGTGACTGCGTGAAAGGCGCCGGGTTCGTTCCGATAATCCCCCACGGCCCACACATCGTTATGGGAGATCGCCACGAGATCGTTGAGGCTATGATGCCGGTTCGCGAGCGGGGGCACATCCACATCGGTCCAGCGAGATCCATCCCAATGAAGCGCCATCGGAACCGTGGTGGCGCCGACTCCGAATCCTTGGGCTTGGCCCACAGCCCAGATATCATCCCCAGTCAGCGCATCCACGTCATAGGCAAGCCCGCCGCGGGGTCCGAAGGGATAGACCGTCTGTGGCCGCAGCGTCACCGTCTGGACATAGTCCCAGGAGCCGCCCCGCCAGCGAAGCACGAGGGGGCGGTTGTCGGTGGGATACCCCGTGAAGACTTTCCCGACGACCCAGACATCCCCGTTGGAGGCTGCCTCGACACCCTCAGTCTCGGGTAATGCTCCCAGGTGCGAGGTGTCCGGCAGGCTCGTCTGACTCCAGGTCGTCCCGTTCCACCGCATGGCCAAGGGGCCAAAGACACCCGAAGCGTCTCGCCAGAGCCCGACAGACCAGGTATCGTTGGCGGAAAGCGCGGTCACGGACCTGAGCCGGTTGACGCGGTCACCGACATTCGGTGTGGGCACAAGGTCCCAGTCCCCGCACGGAGGCGCGGCTTCGGTCATGGCAGGCAGGAACATCAGCGCAACCAGAAGCGCTGGTCTCACCCGAGGTCCAGTCAGCTTCTGATTCGTCGTGGTCTGTTGAATCGACATACACGACTCCTTATGTGACGGGGCCACTCTGAACCGACATTTCCCAGATGACTTCGCCCGGCTCCGCTGCCGGGCCGTGCAGAGCCATTGTACAACGCCAAGCCTCTTTCGCGTCCGCCGTTTTCACGCTTTTCCTGGCTGTCGGGGGCAGAAGCGGGCTGGTTCGAGACGTTCCGACGCCCTCGGCGAGTCCCGAAAGCCGGGGGGCGCCTCGCTTACGGTCGGATCAGTAGCGCCACGAACGGGTCGATGTCGAAGTTGTCGACCACACCGTCGCCGTTGATGTCCGCCAGCATGCGGTCGCAGCTCGGGAACTTCTGGGCGTAACCGGCGGGGTCGGTCAGGGCCAGCACGAACGGGTCGATGTCGAAGTTGTTGACGACGCCGTCGCAGTTCAGATCACCCCGGGCGAATGGCCGCAGGACAAACGACTTGTACATGCCGCCGCCGCCGTAGCCATAGCCGACGATCCAGCCGTTGTCATTTACGGCCGTCGCGGTCATCAGCACGAAGCCGGGCGACGGGATTGTGAGCGTGTTGAGATCGCGAATTCCGTGCGCCGGGTCGTACACGAAGGCACGGCTGGAGGCCGTCGGGGTATAGATCGAACCCACGATGACGCCGCTGCGGTTGATGCTTGCTGTCCGCACATGCGGCTGGTAGCCCGGCGGCGGAAGCGGCAGCAGGCTCACGCCCTGTGCCGCCGACCAGGTGTATCCCTGGGACATCGTGCCGTTCTCGTTCTTCCGCCAGCCGACCACCACGTCATTGTCGCTGACGTCGACAGCCGTCGTCTGCACGTTCGGGCCGGCGAACAGGCTGCTGACAATGATCTGCTGGCCGGTGTTCAGATTGTAGATGTACCCATTCGGCATGCTGTTGCCGCCGATCCAGCCGACCACCATGCCGTTGTTGTTGATGCGGGCGGCCCCCGTGGCCCCGGCGACGGGGAGCGAGCGGGCCCCGTTGCCAGCGTCCCACACGTAGGGCACCTGGAGCAGGCCCTGACTGTTCGAGCAGTTGCACGTCTGCACATACCCGACCGCGACACCCTGGTCGTTGATGCCCAGCAGCACCAGCGGATAGTACGTGTTGGGCAGCAACGGCATGTTGGTGAATTGTCCGGTGTTGATGTTGTAAATCTGCGCGACGCCGGCCATCAGCCCGGTGTTACTGATGCCTCGGGGCCACGAAAGCTCCACCGCCGTCTTCTCTCCGGCGAGGGTCCAGTAGAATCCGGTGTAAGTGATATTCGACTGCCGCTGGATGGTGGCCGTCCCGCAGGCTACGCCCCGGTCGTTGATGTCATAGATGTAACACTCGCGCAGGTCGTAGTTGGGGGTAAACGCGTCCACCAGCGTGAAGAGGTACTCCACGCCGGCCGGCGCGGACGCGCAGAACCCAAGAACGCCCCCTAGAACTACGGCGGTTCGCAATGCCATTGCACGTTTCATCGTCATTCTCCCTGTCTGCAAGGCGCGGTCGTGTGTGTGTTCGTACGAGCCGCCTGCTTCTCCTCTTTGCCTCGTTGCCTCGTTGCCTTGTTGCCTATTTCGTAATCAACTTCACGAACGGATCGATGTCGAAATTATCCACGACGCCGTCGCCGTTGATGTCGGCCAACATGCGGTCGCAGTCCGGGAAGCGCTGGGCATAGCCGACCGGGTCGGTCAGCGCGAGGACGAACGGGTCGATGTCGAAGTTGTTGACGAGGCCATCACAATTCAGATCGCCCGGCTGCCTCGTCGTTACCGTCAGCACCGCGATCCCGCGGCTTACGCAACTCATCCACAGCTCATACCCGCTGGACAGGACGCGCACTTCCACGTCCTCGATCTGCGCGTGCGGCAAGCCGCCCCATTGCGGCTCACCGCCCGGCGGGGCCGGAAACACGCCGACATGCGTCCCATCCCACCAGCACAGCCCCCGCTGGGTGTACGGGTAATTGAGGTCGTCATACTGCATCCAAAGGCGCCCGTCGGGAGTCACGGCCCACGGCGTGACGGTATCGCCCGGGAAGGGCCAGCCCTGGCTGGAGAGGAGCATCTGGTACTGGCCGGTGTTCGCGTCGATGCGAATGAGCGCGCCGCCCGGCTCTTTCCCAGCGTAGAGGGCCGTGGCGCCCACCCACGCGACAGCGTTGGCATCGACGGCGAGACCCAGGAACTGGTCGGTGTTGTCGGTCAGTTCGGGGAAGTCGGCGATGGTGCGCGAGAACCGATAGGTGCCGTCGGTGCGGACGAACTGGTAGCCCGTGTGGGCCCACACCGTGCCAGGCCGCGTCGGGTCGGTTCTGACGTCGTGACCCCAGGCGGTAATGGGAACGGAGGTCCAGCCGTTCCCGTCGTAGTAGCTGAGGCTGTAGTACTCTCCGATGGCCCACAGCCGGCCGCGCGAGTCCTCGCACATGCGCACCGCGCCGCCGACCGGGAGCAGCGTGTTGAACCCCGAGCCGGTCCACTCGTGGATGCCGTAGAGCCACTCGAGCGGAGAGACCGCGATCCGGCCGTTCGAGGGCCGATAGGCGAGGGCCTCGCAGTAGTCGTTGGGAAACGGCCAATCGTACCCGAGTCCGTACGTGGAGTTGTTCCAGCCGACCCACCGCTGTCCGTCGAAGCGCGTCATCCCGCCGACCCCGGGCGCGGCATTGGCTCCGGTGTAGACGTGGTGGTTGGCCGTGTCGAGGGTGAGGTCGCGGTTGAAGGCATCGAAGTTGCCCGTATTGGTGATGCGGTAGCGCTGCCACTGGCCGGTCTGGGCGTTCCGCCTCGAGGCCCCGCCGACCCCGCAAACCCAGACGTTGCCCGCGGCGTCGATGTCCGCGGAAGAGCTAAACGCCCCGTAGCGCCACTGTCCGAGACTGGCCCACGACGATCCGTTGAACTGGTAGACGTCGCCCAGACCGTCGACGAGGACGGCGCGGCGATCCCCGTAGGCCTTGAAAGCCCAGATGTCGAACGTCACGCCGACGTAGGGCTCCGGGGGCGTGACCCACGTGCCGTCGGGCCGGCGATAGTCCAGGGCATCGAAGTTCCCGGGCGCCCTCAGCCGCAGCGCCCAGAAGTTCCCGGCCTCGTCAACGCAGTCTTTCCCCGGCATGCCGGCGACATCTCCAGGTTTGCCGTTGGGGTAGGTGACATCAATCGTGGTCCATTGCTGCGTGGCGCTGTCGAATATGAAGGTGTAGCTCTGGAATGGCGGCCTCTCGGACGACCAGACCAGGTAGCCGCCGCCGGCCTTGGGCTGCACACTCATGAACGGTGCGCCGAGCTGCCAGCGCGTCCAGGAGCCGGTCGCCGGGTTGTAGCGCACGATCCCGCCGTTCACGAACCACATCGTGCCGTCCGGCGCCAAGTCGATATCCCAGACGCGGTCGTCCACGAGCTCGGAATTTCCCGGCCCGTAGTGGACGAGAGACTCTGCGCCCACCGCGGGGTCGAACCGCAACGCTCCGCGCCAGGTTCCTATCCAGAGCTTGCCGGCGGCGTCCGGGACGATGTCGGTCACGCGCGCGGACCCCAAATCGTTGGGGTGCCCGATCACCGGGTAGTCGACGTTGGAGTAGTTGATCCACCGATTTTCCGCCTGGACGAACTTTGCGAAGCCGCCCTCCTCGAAGACCGGGTCGTAGCCGCCGATGTACGGATCGCCGTCCGGCCCGACCCACACCGCCTCGTGGTAGTCGCCCTGGATGCCGGTGTTCCCCGGACGGTAGTAGCGCCACGAGTACTTCTGCGCAGACGCCGTTGCACACGCGAAGCCTGCCATCAACAGAATGGTCATCGTCGGGTTCTTCATCTGTCTATCCTCCTGGGCGCCTTCGGCGGCTCGCGAGAGTCGTGCATCGCCGGTGCGCCGTCCTCTCTTTCACCAGACACACGTCAAGCCGCGCCCGAGAGCAGCGCGACAAACGGATCGATATCGAAGTTATCTACGACGCCGTCGCCGTTGATGTCCGCCAGCAGGCGGTCGCAGTCCGGGAAGCGCTGCGCGTAGCCGGCCGGGTCGGTCAGCGCCAGCACGAACGGGTCGATGTCGAAGTTGTTGACGACGCCGTCGCAGTTGAGGTCGCCGCGCATGCCCGTGCCCGCCAGCAGCACCGCGGTACCCTCGCTGATCGCACTGACCCACAGGTTGCCGACCGCGTCGAAGGTGACCCAGCCGAGCTGATAGTGCGGCAACGGCGACTGGCCGTATGGGTAGATACTCCAGTTCGCCGGGACGGCGGGGTCGCCTTTCACCACCACGAGGGCGCCGTAGTACGGCGGCGCGGAGAGATCGGACACGCTCAGCCCCAGGCGGCCGTCCGACCGCACGGCGACGCTCGACACGTTGTTTCGCGGGAGCGGCGAATTGCCGGTATGGAACCGCGTGAATGTCGTGCCGTCCCAGCGGACGAGGCCGCCGCTGGTGGCAAACCACTTCACGTCGTCGTGCCCGATGGCCAGGCCGTTGATGCCGCCCAGGTCGAAAAAGTAGTTGGGGTACGGGAGGGTGACCTGCGACCAGCCGGCGCCATCCCACTTGTGAATGTCGAACCAGGCCGCGATCCAGATATTGCCTTGACGGTCGGCCTGCATGCCCGGCAGGCCAAGCACCGCGTACGGTCGAACCGCCTCGCGCACCCACGCCGAGCCGTCGAAGTGGTAGACGGCGCCGTACTTCTCGGCGGAAAACAGCCGGCCGGCAGCGTCCTCGGCGAAGAAGCGCCACAGCCCCACGCCCATGCCGGGGTTGTTCTGCCAGTTCCAAAAGCCGGTGAACTGGCCGGTCTGCGGGTTCCAGCGCGCGAGGCCGTTGCCGCCCATCCAGCCCGTGCCGTTGCGATCGAGGTGGAAGCCGCCCATCGGCTCGTTGCCGGCGAAGGGGTAGGGTTCGGAGCCGGCGTTGTGGGCGCCCCAGTTGCGCCAGCGCGCCCCGTCGAAGCGGGAGAGGCCGGCCTCCCCGCTGGCCATCCACAGGTGCCCGGTCCGGTCCGTCTCGATTTTGTCGACAAAGTAGTCCGGCATACCGGTGTTGTAGGTGTTGTAGTCGCGGACCCACGTGCCGTCGCTGCGGAAGTGGCCGACCGCGCCCGGCGTGCCGATCCACACGTCGGTGCCGCCCGGGTCGGGCTCGATGTTGAAGACGTGGTTAAGCCCGCTCAGGTACAGCGACCAGGTTCGGCCGGCGTCGGTGGTCTTAATGACCTGTCCACCCCAGTTGCCTACGAAGACGGCGCCGTCGTCGTCCACCGCGCAGGTCGTGACGGTCGTGTTCACGAAGGGCGTGTTGTGCGGGCCATAGTTGGTGAACACCTGCCGGTCGAACTTCCAGAACTGGTTGCCCCCGCCCACGCCGGCGATGAGCCAGAGGTTGCCCTGCCGGTCCTCGCGGATCTCGCCGAACCGGCCGACGTCGGCGCCGTGCAGCTTCCATTGCTGCCCGTCGTATTCGGCGACGCCGTTCAGCGTCTCGTTCGCGACCCAGACGTGGCCCAGGTGATCGACGGCCACGTCGCTGAGCTGGCGCCAGGGGTCCGCCCAGGGCAGCTCGGTCGGAACAGCAAACTTTCGCCAGTTGACGCCGTCGAACTCGAACAGGGCGGCGTTCTGATTCTGTACGTTGGTGTTGTTGATCCAGACGCGTCCGTCGGCATCGAGGTCGATGTTCTGCACGACGTTGTGCAGCAGCGGGCTGTTGGAGGCGTCGTAGACCTTCCACTCGTTGCCGGCCCGGCGCACGAGGCCGCCATTCGTCGCGATCCACACGACGCCGCCGGGGCCGAACGCGATGTCGTTCACGTACTCCGACGGAATGGGCGTCTCCCAGTTGGCATAGGTCGTCCAGATCTGCGTCTGGCGATCCAGGATGCCCACGCCGCCCTCCTTCCAGAACGGCCAGCGGGCGCCGACCCACAGCTTCTGATCCGGCGCGAAGCGCACGACACGGACTTCCTCGCCCGGAATGCCGGTGTTGCTGGGCTTGACGACGCGCCATTTCGGCTCGCCGCCGGCGGCGACCGCCACGGCCAACAAAGTGGCCACGCCCACCTGTGCGCTGCGCAGGTGCCACATGGTGCTACTGCTCCTGGAAACGGGGGGCTCGCCCGACCCGGCGCTCAGTATACGCAGGACCGTGTGGGGGCGGCAAGCGGTTCTTCAGGGTTCTTCTCTCGAAGGCGCCAGGCGCACTCGGCAGATAAAACGAAGGGCCGCCCGCTCGGGCGGCCCTTGGTTGGAGCTGGGTCGTCTCAGTAATCCCGCCCATAGACATACGTTCGCGGCACGCCGGGCTTCGGCATCACCACGTACGGCCGCATCATCTCGTTGTCCTCGTGGTCGATGATGTGGCAGTGCCAGACGTAGCCGTGGCCGCCGGCGTTGGGGTCGAAGGGGTAATACAGGTCCGGCGCGTGGACGGCCTTGTGCTGGGGTGCGTAGCGCACCACGATTCGGGTGACCTGGCCGGGATACATGATCACCGTGTCCTTCCAGCCGGCCTCATTGGGATTCGGCGGCGCGAGGGGGTCTTGCAGGAACGGCGTGATATCCGGGTTGCCGCCCAGGGCGCGTGGGTTGCCGGTGTTGTAGTCGAGCGGGGGTCCGTAGCCGCCGATGTAGACGCCGCCCGGGAAGGCCGCGTTGTAGACAGCGTTGTAGTTGCTAACGTTGAAGTTCTGGCGGTTCATGAGCTGAAACTGCGTCAGGTGGGTGTGGATGGGATGGGCGTCGGCGGTCAGGTTGACGACCTCCCACACCTCGGTGTCGCCTTCCTTGGGCAGCTCGGAGTAATAGTGCGTGACGCCATTGACTGTAATAGCCGTGAAGTCGGGCCGCGAAGTGCCGTCCCACTTGGTGTTGTTGACCAGCACCTCCAGTGGCCCGCCGGGGCCCATGACTTCGTTCAGCGTAAGCTGGCGGGTCTTCGCGACCGTCACGCCCGGCGCCAGCGTGCCGGTGAGGGGATTGACCAGCCGCACGATGCGCTGGTTTCCCGTGCGCAGCGGGATGCCGCTGGCCGGGTTGTAACTGAGGTCCGGCCCGGAAAACGGCTGGTTCACTCGGATCTGCACGATCCGCCCGAGCGTTGCCCCATGCGGCGGGGGGCCCTTGGGGAAGGGCGTGCGGCCAATGTTGCGCAGGATCAGGTGGGTGCCCAGTGGGAGGCCGCCGAAGTCGATGATCAGGTCGGCGCGCTCGCCGGGCATGAGCACGAGTTTGGTCAGCGCCGGGTCGGGAGCATCGGGGTCGATCTTCACGGGTGCGTCCAGGTAGCCGCCATCGGTGCCGATCTGCCAGATCGATGGCCCCATGACGTTGGTGAACTGGTCGACCAGGAACATCTCGTAGGTTCGCGCGTTCGAACCGTTGATAAAGAGGAAGCGGTAACGCCTCGGCTGCACGTCGAGGTACGGCCAGACCTTGCCGTTGACCACGATGGTGTCGCCTTCGAACTCCGGCAACCAGAATGGGTGCTCGGGGTTGAGGCCGACGTTGGGGAAGTAGAGCTGCCCGTTCACGTCGAACATGCGGTCCTGAATGACCAGGGGGATGAGGTAATGGACGGGCCCGCTCGCGCCTTGCCGCAGACCCACCGGGTGCAGGCCGGTCGGGAGCTGCAAGTTCGGGTCGATGATGTCGTAGGCGCCGGCCAGCCCCGCGTACACGTTCAGCCGGGTGACGCCCAGCGCGTGGTCGTGGAACCAGATGGGTGCCGCCTCCTGGGCGTTCGGGTAGCGGTAGACGGCCGCGTTTGCGGCGACCTTTCCCTTCTTCTTCGTGTAATATGCGTGCCCGCGGATGCCGTTACTCGTGAACCACGCGTCCGGCCCGCCGTCGAGCACCGGCGGCACATCACCGCCGTGCAAATGGACCACGGCAGGAATCGGGCCGTCATAGTGCTGGTCGCAGGGCGGGTCGGGCGGCATGCCCGGCATGACGTGGTGCGCGCAGTAGTTCGTCTCGCCGCCGAGCGGGTCGGCCCAGTGCAGCGTCTGGTCGCTCGCGTAGTACCACGCGAGCACGTTGGTCGCGCTGGCATAGCCCAGGTCGTTCACGAAGCGGAACTGGGTCGGCACGCCGCGCGTCGCGACGACCACGGGACCGATGTAGGTATCCTGCGGGCTCGTGGGGGCATTCGGGCCTACGATGTAGCCCCACACCCAGGTTTCCGGCTTGACGCCCGGGGTGAACGTACCCGTCGGCAGCACGTGCGATCTGAACTCGCGCATGTGCTGCTCGATCTCGCTCGAGCCGGCGATCACCGTCTTCATCGACCCGCCGGCGAGATCGAGCACTGGCAGCGGGTCCACAAACTGCGGGAGGGCGCTGCCGGGCAGCGGGATCTGGGCCGGTTCGGCCTGGATCGGGCCGCCGGCAAAACCGAGCGGCAGCGGCGGATCGACGGACGGCGCGACGGCGTGCTCCGGCGGCGAAATCGGCTTCTGCCCGGAGGCCGCGACCACGAGGACACTGATGGTAAACCAGCGGACAAACGCGAAAGTCTTCATTCGACACCTCCTTCAGTAGTAGCCACTAACGGGCTCATCGCGCTCGAGGCCTGCCGGGTCCGCATCGCGATTCGACCGACTCCCGTGGCCCCACCAATGCGACTTCGCCACTACAAGGATGCCACCCGCAGCAACCTGCCCGTGGCATCCACACTCGGTTTAGGACACCGGTCCTCGTTAGTAATGTACGACGAGGTTACCTTCCATGATCGGAATCGTAGGCGGTGTATTGCCCTTGCACTGTGGATCGGATTGGTAGAACGCGCCGCCGAGTTTGTCACCTTTGCGGCCCGGGGTTCCGCCGTCGTACACAGAGTTCTGCACCCAGTAGTTCTTCCACTCCGGCACGTTGGTATCCATGAGGTTGCCCGAGAACGTGGCCGTGTGTTTTTCACCATCGACGGTCACGCAATCGAGCTTGGCCATGTACCAGCGCCTGGCGCCGCCGGGTCCGCCGTTGTCCTCGTAGTACAGTTCCCCGTGGGCCGGCCGCTCG
>Ga0214473_10004805_pt1 | contig 16221 bp, 14 predicted proteins | sample RVTome_7_FD_203509 | JGI IMG/M metagenome (GOLD analysis project Ga0214473, IMG submission 203509) | Soil microbial communities from uranium-contaminated site in the Upper Colorado River Basin, Wyoming, United States - RVT98D197 | ecosystem: Environmental > Terrestrial > Soil > Contaminated >... | reverse complement strand
CTTCGGTGCGGCCGGGTCAGGTGATCCTGTACAACGGCTTCGAGCCGTACCAGCACGAGGGGTGGTACAGCCAGGCGGATCTCGAGTCGGGTCACGTGAAGCACCTGGGCTTCGCCGCGGGCTACGGACACCTCAAGTACCGACTCTTCTCCTGGCAGCCGATTCCCGCGGACCGCGCAGTGCGCGTGGACGTGGAGAAGGTCGGCTAGCGGCGGGGAGGCGGTGACGGTGTTGCCTATTGCCTTTTCTCTCTAGAGGGGGACGATTACCTGCCTTTTACAGGAAAAGGCAATAGGCAACACCGTCACCGGTAGGCCGCTAGGCGAAAAGGCAATAGGCAACACCGTCCCCGCTAGGGCACCTCGACCAGATCCACGAAGAGGTCGTCGATCTCTTCATCCTTGGGCGGGCCCTGATCGGCGAGAATGGCGATGGTCTCGCCCGGATGGCCCTTCAGGACCGGAGGGTGGGTGTCCACGGCAACCACCTCGCCGACGTCGCCGGTGAGATCGGGGCTCTCCGCGCCCGCTGCGCCAGCGAAGGGAGAGCCACTCTCGCCGCTCTCGGGCTCGGAGCCGGTCTCTCCGAGCGAGAGGCCGAGGTCCGATGCCGCGCGAGCCACATCGCGCACGGTGGCGGTCATCCGGTCGGCCAGATACGCCTCGAAGAGGGAGTTGTCCGCCAGGATGTTCAGCCGGCGCGGGTTCCCGGCGGCGAGGGTGACGATGGCGTCGATCGCACCCGAGTCGAGGATCGCCGGCTCTCCGTCGACGGCGCGGATGCGGTGGCGCAGGTAGCGGGCGGAGCTCGCCCGATCCATGGACGGAATCTCGACGCGGATCTCGACGCGCTCCGCCAGCGCCGAGCTCGCTCCGATCCCCTTGGCGAGATGAGGCAGTCCCGCCAGGATCACCGTGAGCAGACGGCGATCCTCGTACTCGAGGTTCAGGAGACCGCGCAGCTCGCCCAGCAACCCCTGCTCCGCCAGCACCTGGGCTTCGTCGATGATCAGGACCGCCCTGCGGCCTTCTTCCCGGAGCATCACCAGCTGCTGGTAGAGCTGCCCGAGCAGCTTGGAGGGCTCCTCCGCGGGCTCTTCCACGCCAAGCTGCCGTGCGAAGCGATCGAGGATCCATTGGGCGTCCGAAACCCCTGGCATCGGGATCAGCAGGACCGATTCGTACGCTTCCTCCCCCATCGACTCGAGCAGGTGACGCAGCAACATGGTCTTGCCGGAGCCGCCGGAGCCGGTGAGGAGGCAGAGCCCCTTGCCTTGCGCCGCTCCTCGCAGGAGCCGGCGCTCGGCGTTCGTGAAGGCGTCGTCCTCGAAGAAGAGGGAGACCAGCGAATCGTTGGCGAAGGGGTCCGCCGAAAGGCCGAAGTGCGAAAGGTGTTCCACGTACGCCCCCTAAACGAAGGAGATCTTCTTGCGCCGGGAGGGCTTCTTCGCCGCTGGCGCCCGCTCGGGCTCCCGCTCGGCTACCGGCTCGGTCTGGATCGGCGCGGTCTCCGGCTCGGGAGCAGACGGCTGCTCCGCCGCGGGCTCCAGAGCTTCGGAATCCGAATCCCCGAGCGGAGCTTCGGAGTCGCCGGACCGGTCTTCCTCATCGTCGTCCCTCTCTGAGAGGAGATCCTCGAAGGACTCGTAGCGCTCAGCTCCGAGATCGGGAGCCGCCTCCGCGATGAGCTCGTCGAAGGACTCGAAGGTCTCTTGCGCAGGCTCTGCCGCGAGCGCATCGACACCGCCGCCGCTCCCCCTGCGCTCGAGCTCCGCGAGTCGCTCGCCCACCGCCCCGAAGTCCGGATCCACCGCCGCCACCGCCCGGAAGGCCTCGCGCGCCCGCCCCAGGTCTCCCTGCTGCTCGTAGGCACGGCCCAGATCGAAGCGCAGGGCGGCCTGCTGCTCGGTGGGGATGTCGGGCAGAGCCAGGGCCTGCTCGAGATGAGCGATCGCATCCGAGCCGCGATCCAGGTCGATGGCGCAGAGTCCCATGGCGTGGAGGGAGGCCAGCTTGCGCGAAGGCCCGCCGAGAGCGATCCGGAATTCGCCGATCGCATCCTCCAGGAGACCCATCTCCTTGTAGGCGATCCCGAGGTCGTAGTGAGCCTCGATGTCGCCGTCGCCGAGCTCCTGCTGCACGCCCAGCTTGAAGGCCGCGAAGACCTGCTCGAAGCCCTCCTCCTCGGTCGTCCCCCCCCTGGTCGCCGAGAATCGACCGCTCTCCTCTCCGGCGAAGGCCCCCATGAGCTCGGCGGCGAGATCGAAGTCACCACCGCAGGCGGCCTCTCCGGCGTCCGCATCGAGGGGCCCCGTGGTCTCGCTCATCAGCCGCACAGTCGCGTCGGCCTGGGGGGTCCTCGATCCCCGCCTCGCGGGCATCTCCTCGGCGGCGGGCTCCCCCGGCGGATCGATGTCGAAGTCGAGCTCTCGCGCCTCCTCGAAGCTCGAGAGGCTCGCGGCGCCGGGAAGCTCGATACCAAGATCGCTCTCGTCGCCTTCCTCCGGCTCCACCAGGGGGGGAGCGGGCTCGCCTTTCCGGCCTTCGAGCGCGGGGGCGAGATCCTCGGGCTCCGGCGTCTCGATCGCCCTCCGCTCGGATCCCCGCGCGGGCCTCGGATCGATGGCCGGCTCGGGGTGGTCTTCGAAGACGGCCTCTTCGCCTCCGCTTCGCGCCGCTTCGATCTCGCCGATCCGCAGCATCGCCTGCGGGTGATTGGGAGCGGCGTCGAGAATGCGCGTGTACACCTCCTCCGCTTCGTCGTAGAGCCCCTGCTGGAAGTAGAAGTCCGCCTCCTCGAGATCCTCGATCATCCGCTGCGGCGTCGTCGAGGATCCCCCGGACTGCAGTGGCGGAAGCGTCCCCCTCGCCACCGTGTCGTCGAGCGACCTCTCGGGGACGGCGTCGGCGAAGCCCTCGAGACCCGGAACTTCGATGTCGTCCTCGTCGCCCTCTTCCTCGCCGCTCTCGAAGCCGGGAGCGCCGTCGCCGAAGTCGGGCTCGATCTCCTCGGAGCCTCGGGTCGGCTCTCCGACCGGCGCCTCTGCCGCGCCCGGCTCCCATTCGGCGTCCGGGATCCTCTCGGTCGCGACTTCGCCCTCGATCTCGAACTCGATCGAATCATCGGAGTCGAGGATCTCGCCCTCGGGAGCCGCCTCGACCCCCGACTCGATCTCGATCTCGATATCCCCGGGCTGCGCCTCCACCTCCGCCTTGCGCCGCGCCCGCCTCGCCTCGACGGCAGGAGAGAGGCTCTCGGCCGCGGCGGGATCGAGCGCTTCGAGCTTCGCGCGCAGGCTCTCGAAGCCCGCTCCGTCTCCCTCGGCTTGCGCGGCCTTGGCGGCGCGCACGAAGGCGGTGATGGCATTGCCCGCGTCGTCGCTGGCGAGGAGCGCCTCGCCAAGCTTCTCGAGAGCCGCTCGGTGACTGGGCTCCCGGCTCAGGATGGCCCGCAAGCCCTCGATGGCGCGCTCGTGCTTTCCATAGCGGAGATAGACGCTGGCCTCGGCGAGGAGCTGCTCCGCGTCTCCCTCCGCCTCGGGAGGCTCCTTCTCGGAAGGGGGCTCGATCTCGAGCGGGGGGAGCGGCGGAAGCGAAGACGCCGACATCTCTTTCGGGTCGGGCCGCCTGGAGGGATCGCGGGGGGCCAGGCCACCGATCGGCTCCCCGAGCCGCAGGCGCTGATCGAGGGAAGAGCCCGGATCCGGGAGCTCCTCCGGCGCCATGCCGAGCGTCCCATCGCCGCCCACCGCGGCGTCCACGGCGAGTCGGTTCTCGACTCCTTGGATGCGAGCACCGTTCGCCTGGCCGCCGAGCGCGTCCGTCGACACGAAGCGCTGCATGATCTCACGGGCGTGATCTTCGTCGCCGCGCTCCTTGTACACCTCGGCGAGTCGGCGGTAGATGCCGGGAAGATCCCCCTCCCGACCCGACTGTCGGCAGATCTCCGCCAGGAGCTCGTAGCCGTCGGGCTCTCCTGCAGACGCCTCGATCATGGCTTCGGCAACTGTCCCGGCCTGACTCCACTTCCTCTGCGCGACCAGGGCTGTGCCCAGGGCGACCAGCGTCTCCATGTGGTCCGGCACGAGGTCCAGGATCCGGCGGAGAACCTTGACCCGCCCTTCTCCGTCCCCCTGGCGCTCGAGCTCCGCGGCGACTTCCTCGTACTCGGCCAGCGCCTCCTTCGCGCGTTCCTCCTGGCGCAACAGCTCGGCCACCTTGAGCCGGTTGGTGGTGTTCGAGGGATCCAGGGTCGCCATCTTCCGCAGCAGGTCGAGCGCCTGGTTCTTGTCGCCCTCGCGGTAGTGGGCGTCGGCGGCGGTCTGAAGCGCCTTCATGGCGTCCGACCTGAGTCCCAGGCGCTGATAGAGCTCGGAGAGAGGAAGGTAGATGTCGTACCGCTTGGGATCGATCTTGCTGACCTGCTTGTAGAGAGCGATCGCCTTGGAATCGAAGCCGTCGCTCATGAAGCGCTCGGCGACCTTCAGGTAGGCCGCAACGGCCTCGTCGGTCTTGCCCTGCTTGAGTTGGAGATCACCCAGCTTGAGGCGGACGTTGGCGTCCTTGGGATCCGCCTCGAGAAGGGTCTCGTAGTCCTTCGCTGCCTTGTCCAGAGCGCCCTTCTGCAGATGCTTCTGGGCAGACTCGAGGATCTTCCGCTTGTTGATCGCCAAGGGCCCCTCGGGTTGGAGTTGCGGGCGCGCCGAGGAGTGCTCGCACTGCCCGATATCTCCGTATCGGCCGACCCGGGGGGCTCTTGAGGTTCTAGGGCCGGATGCGGGCTCTCGCGGCGAGCGAGCCGCGATGGATCGCCAGCCGCCGCTCGGCGCTCCGGAGCTCGCCGGGGGTCAGCAGCGACTCTTCCAGGGCGGCTCCCAGAACCGTGCGGAAGGCTGCCTTCAGCGCCTCCTGAAGCTCGTCGGTCTGCACTCGCACCCCCAGCTCCGCGAGGCTCGTCGCCACCCCGGGGGCGAAGCCCACCGCTCCAGTCACCTCGGAAGGGTCGGGGGTCAGCCGGATCGAACCGTGCTGGAGCACCCCCCCGCGCATTCTCCGCTGGGCGCTCCCCACCAGCTTCCGCCCCATCGCGCAGATCTCCTCCTGCGCAGGCGCCGCGAAGCAGTCGAAGTCGCTCGCACCGGTCGCTCGCCTCGGCGCGGGTGTGCGACCCGCCGCCACTCCGAGCGACTGGAGGCCCGCGATCAGCGCATCGGCGACCAGCTGGTAGCTGCCGCGCAGACCCTCCGGGAGCGCCGCCTCCGGGGCCGCCACGCAATAGGTGAGGTCGCATCCGTGGAGGACCGCTCGCCCTCCGCTGACGCGACGAACGATCCCCACCCCGGCGGCCTCGCATGCCGCGAGGCGCCGCGAATCGAGCTTCTGCGCGTATCCGAGCGAAAGCCAGGGTCCGTCCCAGCGGTAGAACCGCAGCGTGGCGATTCCCGCGACCGCCGAGGCCAGCAGCGCCTCGTCGACGCCCATGTTGAAGGCGCCGTGGGCGGCTCCGTGCTCGAGCAGTCGCCAGCGGGTCGGCACCGGCCCCTCGGCCGGGGTCAGCCATCCAGGTGGGCGAGCAGCGCTTCGAGGCCCAGCCGATAGCTGGTGCGACCGAAGCCGCTCACCACGCCGATGGCGACCGGCGAGATGTAGGAGTGCCGCCGGAATTGCTCGCGGGAGAAGATGTTGGAGAGGTGGACCTCGACCACCGGCAGCGCCACCGCGACGAGCGCGTCGCGGAGGGCGACGCTGGTATGGGTGAGACCTCCGGGGTTGATGAGAAGGCCGTGGGCCCAGCCGCGGGCCTCCTGGATGCGGTCGATCAGCTCACCCTCGTGATTCGACTGGATGGAGCGCAGCTCCACCCCCCGCTCCGCGGCGAGCGCCGCCAGCTCGCGATCGATCTCCTGCAGCGTCTCGGTCCCGTAGATCTCCGGCTCGCGAGTGCCGAGCAGGTTCAGGTTCGGCCCGTTCAGCACCAGAATGCGCCGTCGGTCACTCACGGTCCCCTCCTCGTCCGAGGTGACGGAAGGGTAGCGCTCAGAGCTCCTCGCGCAGCGCCATCAGCCGCCGGCGCATCAGGAAGCGCGCCTTTCCGGGGTTTCCGTTCGGCTCCATCGCCAGGACGAGATAGGTCTCGCCGTCCACCACGCGCATCAGCACCCAGAAGTTCGCCAGGCGAACCGAGACCTCCTCGAGGGCACCCCCGGCCACGGAATCCGATGCCTTGCGGATCTCCTCCAGGATCCGCCCGAACTCGACCCCCAGGACATCCACCTCGCCACCCGAGGACTCGGGGGCCTTCCCGCTGGCCTTCACCTCTTCGATGGGAATTCCGTCGGCGCCCATCAACGCGGCAGCCAGCCCGCCTCCGCAGCCGTCGACGATCTCTTGCAGAATCGTTGCGAAGTTCATCGGCATCCTCTCCGGAGATTCCCGAGCCAGCGCTCCAGGGTTGCGACCACGCGAGCCCGGTGATTGATGCTGTCGTGAAGGGTCGAGCTCCGATCCGCCGCGGATGCCGCGGAGCCTTCCAGGGCGTCGCGCATCGCCCGGGCTTCCCCGCGGTGGTTCTGTCGCTCCAGCAGGCTTGCCACGGTCTCGGTCGCGAAGGGCGAGTCCGGGGAAAACGGCATCACCCCTTCCGGCTGGTCGTGATCGACGCCGCGCACCGCTGCGGCGACCAGGCGATTGGCGCTCAGCATCTCGTCGGGCTGCGCCTCGGCATCCTGGAAGGCGCTCTCGATCTCGTCCTCCGCCAGGTCGACGAGGGGTCCCGAGGCCTCCTCCAGCTCGCCGATCGCGCCCTCCGCTCGCGGAGCCGCGCGGTGGAGAGCGTTCGCAGCGAGGGGATGATCCGGGTTCATCTCCAGCACCCGAATCAGCTCGGCTCGCGCCTCGTCGACGCGACCCAGGTCGAGGAGCGCAAGGGAGAGCGCCACGCGGCCCGCGACGAACGAAGGACGCTCCCGGAGTCCCTCGCGGGCGACCCTCTCGGCATCCTTCGCGCGCCCTGCTCGGCGATGGGCTTCGGCGAGAGCCGCGAACGCCCTTGCGCTCGGATCCCCGCCCATCTGCGCCTCGAGTCGCGCGATCTCGCCCAGAGCTGCCTGCCCCTCCAAACCATCCCTCCGTTCGCTGATTTCCGCCCCTCCCGCTCGGGGCCCCGCTCACCGCCGCGCCTTGGAGCGCAGCGGTGGAATGATCTCCCCAGGGAGCAGAGGCACGGTCTCCGCCCGTCCAATGTCCCGCAGCGCTACGAAGCCGATCCGCTCCTCGCGCCTCTTCTTATCGACACGCAGCGCCTGGAGATAAGCCCTGCGCGGGTAAGGCGGCAGTTCGGTGGGGAGGCCGGCGCGCCGGAGAAGAGCCACCAGCCGCTCCGCTGTTCCCCGTGGGGCGAGGCCCAACGCCTCGGAGCGTTCCGCGGCGAATGCCATCCCCATCGCCACCGCCTCGCCGTGCAGAATGCCCCTGTATCGATTCAGCACCTCGATCGCGTGACCCACGGTATGCCCGAAGTTGAGGAGCATCCTGAGGCCATTCTCGCGCTCGTCCCGGTGCACCACGTCGGCCTTGATCGAGCAGCTCCGCTCCAGAGCCGGAATCACCCGCTCGGGCTCGAGATTCGCGAGCCCCTCGAGCCCCTCCTCCAGCCACGCGAAGAACGCCTCGTCCCGGATGGCTCCGTGCTTGATCAGCTCCGCCATCCCCGCCGCGAGCTGCCGGGGTGGCAGGCTTCGCAGCGTGGTGACGTCCATCCACACCAGTCTGGGCTGGTGAAACGCCCCGACCAGGTTCTTTCCCCGCGCCACGTTGACCCCGGTCTTTCCGCCCACGCTGGAATCCACCATCGCGAGCAGCGTGGTGGGAATCTGGACGACGGGAAGGCCGCGCAGCAGCGTCGCCGCCACGAAGCCGGCGAGGTCTCCCACCACGCCCCCGCCCAGGGCGATGACCGCGGTCTCGCGGTCCGCACCGGCACCCAGAAGGGCGTCGTAGAGGCGGCTCACCTGGCGAAGGCTCTTGCTTCGCTCGCCGTCCGGGACGAAGAAGCGCCGCGCCTTGATGCCGGCGTCCTCCAGGGATCGCATCACCGTCGGTCCGTAGCGCCGGCCGACCGGTGGCACCGTGACCAGCATCGCCCGCGAGGTTCCGATCCGGCGCCGAACCTCGTGACCGACCTGGCCGAGGACATCGACCCCGATCTCGATCGAATAGCTCCGCTCGCCGAGGTCTACCTGGACGGTCCGCTCTACCACCGAGGCGATCATAACGAAAAGGGGGGGAGCCTGGGCTCCCCCCCTCCTCGATCGGATGGCGACTCTCTCCGGGGCTCTGGCGGGTTTCGCCCTGCGCCCCGAAGGCCACGCTCAGGCACCCACCTCCGTGGTGACCACGATCCGCGGTGTCACGAAGACCAGGAGCTCCTGACGGGTGTCCCGGACCTCGTTCTTCTTGAACGCGTAGCCCAGGATCGGGACCTTGTGGAGATACGGCACGCGCGACTGCCGGTTCGACTTCTTGATGGTGTAGATGCCGCCGATCACCAGGGTCTGGCCGTCCTTCACCAGGGTCTCCGTCTCCGCCTCGTTCTTGGCGATCGCCGGAGAGCCGGTCGTGGTCTCGACGCTGTCGTCCGGCGCGTTCCGCTTCACCTGGATCTTCATGATGATGCTGCGGTCCGCGGTGATGTGGGGCGTCACCTCGAGGAGCAGCACCGCGTCGATGAACTCGAGCTTGGCGTCCCCGTTCTCGAAGGTCTGGAAGGGGATCGACACGCCCTGCTCGATCGACGCCTCGCGATTGTCGAGGGTGACCACCCGCGGACTCGAGATCACCTTGCCCTCACCGCTGCTCTCCGCGGCCTGGAGCTGGAGGTCGAGGTTGAGCTTCTCGTCCAACAGGAAGGCGCCCACGTCGATCAGGCCGGTCGCCAAGCTGGTGATCGGGTTGATCGAGCTCAGCTGGTTGGCGGGATGGAACCGGAAGTCCTCTCCGCCCCGATCCCGAGCCACGGGGCTGGCGTCGTCGAAGGCGTCCTCGTAGGGCTGGATGCCGAAGCCCCACACGCTGCCGAGCTCGCGCGAGAAGTCGAGATTCGCCTCGACGATCTTCGCCTCGATCAGCACCTGGGGCGTCTGCGTGTCGATCGCCTTGACCAGCGCCGTCGCCTCGCTGATGACGGAGGGGATGTCCTTCAGGATGATCGTATTGGTCCGGACGTCGATGTCCACCGTCCCCCGCGAGGTGAGCAGCCGCTTGACCATCTTCGCCGTCTCCTTGACGTCGGCGTAGTTGACGGGCTGCAGCTTCACCACCAGATCCTCGAGCTTCTCCTTGGCGCGCCGCTCCTGGAGGCGCGCCTCCTCTTCCGTCGCGAGCTGCTCGGCGGGAGCAATGCGGAGCACGCTGCCGACCCTCACGAAGCCGAGACCCTTGGTCAGCAGGATGACGTCGAGGGCCTGGTCCCAGGGCACGTCCACCAGACGGATCGTGACCTTCCCGGTCACCTCGTCGCCGGCGATGATGTTGAGCTCCGAGACCTCCGCAATCAGTCGGAGCACGTCGTCGACGTCCACGTCCTTGAAGTCGAGCGAGATCCGGCGGCCGGTGTACTGCTTGCCGTGGATGAGACCCCCCTCCTCGAGGATGTCCGCCGATCCCGCTTCCGGATTGATCGCCGCGGGAACCTCGGAGGCCACCTCGGTCTCGGCCTGGGCCACCGCCTTGGCCGACGCGCGGCTCGCGGCGTCTTCGCCCTCCGCGACCTCGGCCGCGCTCGGCGAGTCGACCCCCTCGAGCATCGGCATCCCGGCGGCGAGCTGGCCGCCGCGCGGGAAGTCGAGGAAGATCATCGTCCCCTGCTGCTCGACCCTGGGATCGAGCCCCGCCGCGCGCCGGATCACCACCCGGACCTCCGGCTTCCCGGCCTCCGGCTGCGCGAAGGCCGTCACCAGGGAGACCGGCCCCGGCTGCTGCGGCGCGATCCGCACCGCCGCCTCGGGATCGATGCTCGCTCCCTCGATCTGCACCATGACGGTGTCGGGATCGGGCTCGCTCACGTGATAGGCCGCGACGGCGTCGCTCAGGATCACCACCCGGTCTGCGCTCTCCTGCGCATCGAACTGGACGCCGTAGACCTGGAGAGCTCCCGTCTTCTCGGCGCTCGGCTGGGTCGCCTCGACCTCTCCGGCCGTCTCCGCCACGGCGATCCTCTCATCCGAGCCGATCACCACCCTGAGGCCTGTCGACAGGGGAACGAGCTGGGCTGCCTCGAAGCCGCGCGGCTCCGCGCCGCCGTCCACCACCACGCGGACCTTGTCCGCGTGCTGCCCGACGCGAACCCGCGAAACCTCGCTGCTCTGCACGGCCAGCTCGGCGCTCTTCGCCTTGCTCACCAGCGCCGGAAGATCGACCACCAATCGCGGGGGGTCCTGGAGCAGGAACTGGCTGGCGTTGCCGATCCGTCCGTCCGCCAGCAGCTCGATCACCACGCCCTTCCCATCGGAGCTCGCGCTCACGTCGAGCAGAGCGGTCGCCGGCGCGGCAGCTTCGCTCGGCGACTGCGGGCCCTCGCTCGCCGGCATCTCGATCTCGCTCGCCTCGACCGCCAGCTCGCTCGCGCCGCTCGACGCACCCAGCAGATGGCCGTCGCTCGCTACCTCGAACTCGGTCTCCGGAGCGATCCGGATCTCGAGCCGCTCCTCCAGCGCAACCACCTGATAGCTCGCCGCTCTCGCCAGGGAGAGCTCCACCCGGGTGAGCTCCTGGCCGCTCGCATCCTGCGACAGCGCCACCGAAACCTCTTCGACGGTGCCGTCGTAGACCGCGATCGACTCCGAGATCTCTCCCGGCCTCACCCGAGCGAGATCCACTACGATGCGCGCCGGATCCTGCTGCTGGAACGCGTGATACTCCGGCTCCGCGAGACCAAGCAGGCTGACGACCGTGGCATCCCCCCTGCTCTCGACCTGGAGCTCCGAGATCAGGGCGCTCTCCGCCGCCGCGGACGGCTGCGGAGACCGAGCCGTCGCGCACGCGCAGAGCACGGCCAGCAGGCTCGCGCCCGCTGCGAGTACCACTTTCTCGCGGATACTAACGTTGCTGGCTGCGAACATCGAGCTCACCCCCCCTCCGTCTGCCGAACGCGCATCTCGATTTCCTTGGTCGTCGTTTCACCGTGGAAATCCACGTACGCCTCGCGCACGACCACTACGTTGTCGTCGATCGCGATCACGCGACCGTCGTTCTTGCCGATCGGGTCACCCTCTTGGATGATGTATCCCTGTCCCGAGGGGTCGAGGATCAGCGCGCGCCGCCGCTCGGTGAGCCAGACGATTCCGTTCACCGAGAGCTGACTCAGGTCGAACTGCTCCAGCGGCCCCTTGGCAGCCGAGTCCATCTCCTTCAGGCGGTCGAGAATGAAGGATCGGAAGGGATCTCGCTTCCCGACGGGGTCGTACAGAACGCCCTGGCCCTGGGTCCCGAAGCTCGAGGCATGGGCGTCGCCAGGCGCTTCCTCGCGCTGCACCGCCGCGATTGCCTGCGTGCCCACCTGCTCCGTCTTGTGCTTCTCGATCATCGCGGCGCGCTGCTTCTGGTACTCCGCGACCGAGGGACCCACCGCCTTCTTCTGGCACCCCACGAACCCGAGCACCAGAAGCGCGAGCAGCGCGGTCGCCCATTTGAGACTGCTCATCAGTGCCCCCTCCGAGCCGGGCGTTTGGTCTTCGCCGGCTGCTGCGCGCTCTCCGGCGCCTCCTGCTTCGACGCATCGTCGAGGAAGCGGAACGTCGTGGCATCTCCCTTCACCTGCAGGATCGTGGTCAGGGAGCTCTCAGAGGAGATGACGACGTCGAGCGACCCGACGTTCACGATCCGGGGGAGCCTGGAGAGCTCGTCGAAGAACATCGCGATTTCGTGGAAGTCTCCGACGAACTCGATGTCGATCGGAACTTCCGCGTAGAAGTCGCGCCGCGTCTCCTCCTGCGGGCGGAACGCCTTGAACTCGAGGCCGGCGTTCTTCCCCAGGCTGGTGATGTCGGTCAGCAGGACCGGAAGCTCCTTGCTGTCGGGAAGCTGCCGAAGCGCGATCTCGAGCTTCTTCTCCAGCGCGGCGATCTCCTGCTTGACGGCTTCCTCGTTGCCGGCAACGGTGCGGACCTCGGCCAGCTTGCGCTGGAGCTGCAGCTGTTGATCCCGAATCCCTTCCAGGTTCCTGCTCGCCGGGAGATACAGGAAGTAGACGTACACGGCGCCAACCAGCACGGCGATCACCGGGAGGATCGCCGTCCGGTGGGACTTCGGGAGCTTCCCGAGCTTCTCGAACACACCGGTCACTTGGTCGAGGCCCAGATCCATGGCGTTCTCCTACCCAGCCGCCCCGGCCGGCGCTGCCGCGCCGCCTGCGGTCGTCTTCTTTGCGTCCGTCGGCGTCACCAGCGTCGCGGTCAATGTGAACTCGTTGAGCTTGTAGCCGCTCAACTCCTTGGCCGCGGTCTCGCGCAGCTCGACGTTGTCGAAGTAGGGCGACTCGTTCAGAGCGGTCATGAAAAGCGCGACCAGCTCGTTGTCGAGGCTCATGCCGTCGATCCGGATCTTCCCCTCCCGGGCCTCCAGCTTGGTGAGCCAGAGCCGAGCAGGAGCGTGGATCGCGAGCTCGTCGAAGACCCGCACCGGCCCCGACCGCGACGCATCGAGCCGCTCGATGACCTCGAGCTTCTTCTCGATCTCCGCCTTGGTCGTTCGGTACTCCTCCAGCTGGGCGAGCTGCGGCTTGAAGCGATCGATCTCCTGCTGGGTGGCCGCGACCGAGGCCCTGGCCTCCCTCACATCGCTCAGCAGCTTGATGTGGTAGAGGCCTACGATCAAGAGGCTCCCCACGAAGACCGCGCCGAGGACGACACCGAATTGCCGCAGATCGGCCTTTCGGCGCTCCTCGCGTACCGGAAGGAGGTTGATTCGAATCATCAGTCGTCCGTCCTGCGCAAAGCGAGGCCCACGCTCACTCCGAGCGAGGGGCCCACTTCCTTCAAGAAATCCTGATTGAACCGACTCGAGGGAATCAGCCGGGCCAGCGGGTTCAGGTACTCCACCGGAAGGTTGGTCTTGGCATGGAAGGCCGCATCCAGCCCGGAGACCCGGGAGCCGCCCCCGGTGAGGACGATCCGGCTGATCCTGCTCTCCGCCGCGGTCGCGGCGAAGAAGTCGAGAGACCTGCCGATCTCGCCGGTTACCGTCTCGGTGACGGATCGGATCGCCTGCTCCACCTCCTGCGGCACCACCTCCTGGCTCTCCTCCGCAGACGAACCGCCGATCTTGATCCGCTCCGCCTCTTCCCAGCTCACCGACAGCGCCTTCTGGATCTCCTCGGTGTAGACATTGCCGCCGGTCGAGATGTCCCGCGTGAAGGCCGGAACCCCGCCCGCGACGACGTTGATGTTCACGACCTGTGCCCCGATGTCCACCAGCGCCACCACATCCTCCGGAACGGCCTCGCAGTTGGCCTCGAAGGCGTTCTCGACCGCGAAGGCCTCCACGTCGAGCACGGCGGGGTGCAGTCCGGCCTCCCTGACCACGTTCACGTAGTCGTCGATCAGATCCTTCTTCGCGGCGACCAGGAGCACGTCCATCTGCTTCTCGGCCTCGCCCGCGCTAAGGATCTGGAAGTCGAGGTTCACCTCGTTGATGTCGAATGGGATGTACTGCTCGGCCTCCCAGCGGATCGACTCTTCGAGCTCGTCGCGGGTCATCGCCGGCAGGCTGATCTTCTTCACGATCAGCGAGTGGCCGGATACCGCCACCGCGACGTTCTTGGTCTTCGCGCTGGCTCCGTCGACCGCCTCCCGGATCGCTTCCACGATCGCGCTCGAGTTGAGGAAGGCGCCCTGGACGATCGCCTCCGGAGGAAGGTGGGCGATGCCCACGTGGTGGAGCTCGATTCCCCTGGCGTGGTTGCTGAGCCTCACCGCCTTCACCGAAGCGGATCCGATGTCGAGGCCGATGAGCGAGTTCGATTTTCCGAAAGGTAGCTGCACTGATCTCCTCCCCGACGATGGGCTCAGGCGCGGTCCTCTTCCTCGAACCCGGCTTGCGTGGCCACCACGCCCACCGGCATCGCGGCTCCGAAGACCTTCTCCTTGTCCGTGATGTTGAGGCCGAGCGCGAGCAGGATCTTCCGCTTCGAGTCGAGTCGACACGGGCGGCCCGCCTCGATCCGGTCGATCGTCAGTGTCGAAAGCCCGGCCTTCCTGGCGAGTTCGGCCTTGCTGAGCATCAGCGTCTCGCGAAAGCGCTGGAGATTGTTGCTCGACACGGCATCCCCTCCGGTCGCAGAGTGCGCGTACGGCGGGTGGCAACCCGCCCGATGCTTCCGCGTATCGGCCTGCGCTTCCGCGGACTTGAGTGGCCTCGGGTAGCGCGCATTGTGCGGCGGATCACATTCCACTCCGGTGCAGTCCGACTGCATCCGGAGGGCCTCACGCGGCTCCTGCGTTCTCCGATAAGGACTCCGTGAGCGAGCGAATCCTGGTGGTGGACGACGACGAGACCCTTCGGCAGAGCCTGGAGCTGGTGCTGGCCGCCGAGGGCTACGAGGTCGCCGCCGCCGCGCACGCCGAGGCCGCCCTTCGCCAGATCGAGGCCAGCCCGGTCGATGTGGTCCTGTGTGACTTGCGAATGCCCGGTATGGATGGGATGGAGCTCCTGCCCGAGATCGCGCGGCGGATCCCGGGGACGACCGTGATCATGATCTCCGCCTACGGCACGGCGGACCTCGCCATCGAGGCGATGAAGCGCGGCGCCTACGATTACCTGGCCAAGCCCTTTCAGCCTTCCGAGCTGCTGCTCACCATTCGCAAGGCCAGGGAGCGGGAGCAGCTGCGCCGCGCCAACGCGCTTCTCCAGCGCGACGTCGATCGCGCCGTGGGAGAGCGCCCGATCGTGGCGGCGTCGCCCGCCATGATCGAGGTCCTCGAGCTCCTGGAGCGCGCCGCCGAATTCAAGGCGACGGTGCTCCTCACCGGGGAGAGCGGGACGGGGAAGGAGGTCCTCGCCCGCGCCATCCACGCCCAGTCCGGGCGCCGGAACCAGGCCTTCGTCGCGATCAACTGCGGAGCCATCCCCGAGACCCTGCTGGAGAGCGAGCTCTTCGGCCACTCCAAGGGCGCCTTCACCGGGGCCGATCGCGCCCGCCGCGGGCTCTTCGCGGAAGCGGACGGCGGCACCCTCTTCCTCGACGAGATCGGAGAGCTCCCGAATCCCCTTCAGGTGAAGCTGCTGCGCGTCCTCCAGGACGAGGAGGTCCGCCCCATCGGCGAGTCGAAGTCCCGCAAGGTGGACGTCCGGGTCCTGGCGGCCACGGCGCGCGAGATCGACGACGAGGTGGCGGCCGGGCGCTTCCGCGAGGACCTCTTCTACCGCCTCAACGTGCTGCGGGTGCGGGTCCCTCCCCTGCGCGACCGCCGCGAGGACATCCCGCTGCTCGTCGATCACTTCCTCGCGCATTTTCGCGAGGCGCTGGGAAAACCGGTCCGCGCGATTGCCGACGACGCGCTCGCCCGGCTCACCTCCTACGGCTGGCCCGGAAACGTCCGGGAGCTCGAGAACGTGATGGAGCGGGCCCTGATCCTGGCGAATTCCGACCGCATCACGCTTCGCGAGCTCCCCGCCAACGTGGTGAGCTCGCAGGAGAAGGAGGAGCCGGTGCGCCCAGGCGATCTCTCGCTCAGGCGGGGGCGCCGGCAGTTCGAGGCGCAGATGATCCGCAAGGCGCTCGCCGCCACCGGCGGAAATCGAACCCACGCGGCGCGTCTCCTCGAGATCAGCCACCGCGCGCTGCTCTACAAGATCAAGGATTACGGGATTCGCGACGGGCTTCCCTAGGCGCCCTTCCGCGCTCTCGCCGCGGCCCCGCTGCGCTAATCGATGGTGACCCCGAGCACCTTGATGGTCTCGGCGATCAGCTTCCCGCCCTCGCGCCTGGCCTGATAGCTCACCGTGGCGTCGCCGGTCATCTCCACCGTGTGCCCGTCGCGGGGCGCCACGGGAAGCGTCGCCAGCGTGATCGGATTCCCCTTCTCGTCGAGGATGCGCGTGTCGGCCGTCACGTGAAGCTTGATCTGGCCGTCGAGCAGGACCGTCTCCCGGGCCAGGTCCTTCTCGAGCACCAGGCCCGCGCCGCCCACCGACCCCGAGGGATCGCCGAGTGCGACTCGAGCGAGAG
>Ga0214473_10004804_pt1 | contig 16221 bp, 10 predicted proteins | sample RVTome_7_FD_203509 | JGI IMG/M metagenome (GOLD analysis project Ga0214473, IMG submission 203509) | Soil microbial communities from uranium-contaminated site in the Upper Colorado River Basin, Wyoming, United States - RVT98D197 | ecosystem: Environmental > Terrestrial > Soil > Contaminated >... | reverse complement strand
AGGAACTCTTTTTTAGCGAAAGGACGCTTCGATGAACGGGAAAAAGATCGTCTCGCAGATCCTGCTCGTGCTGGTCGCGCTCGGGGTCGGCGGCGCCGGGACCTACCTCTGGATGACGAAGGGGGGGGGACCTGCCCCGCCGGGGGCGACGAAGACGGCCCCCGCCGAGGAGAAGAAGCAATACACCTGTTCGATGCATCCGTTCATCGTCACCGACGAGCCCGGCTCCTGCCCGATTTGCGGGATGACTCTCGTGCCGGTGAAATCCGCGTCGGCCTCGACCGGGACCGGCGGAGGAGGAGAAAAGAAGGAGAAGAAGATCAAGTTCTGGGTGGCCCCCATGGATCCGAACTACCGGAGCGACAAGCCGGGGAAATCTCCGATGGGGATGGACCTGGTTCCCGTATACGAGGAGGAGGGGGGCGACGAGGGGACGATCCGGGTGGACCCGAACACGATCCAGTCGATCGGCGTCCGCACGGAGATGGTCCGGGTCGGTGAGCTGAAAAAGACGATCCGGACGGTGGGGCGCGTCACCTACGACGAGCGGCGGATCGCCACGGTGAACTCCAAGGTGAACGGCTGGATCGAGAAGCTGTATGTCAACACGACCGGCGAGGAGGTCCGGAAGGGAGCGCATCTCATCGACATCTACTCCCCCGACCTGGTCTCCGCCCAGCAGGAATACCTGATCGCCCACAAGCATTACGAAGAGGTGAAGAACAGCCCCTTCCCGGACGTCGTCCGGGGGGCCTCCGAAATGCTCGACTCCGCGAAGAAGCGGCTTGCTTTCTGGGACATCTCGGAGGAGCAGATCGCGGAGGTCGAGCGGACCGGGAATGTGCGGAAGACGCTGATCCTGTATTCCCCCTTCCCAGGAGTGGTCGTCTCCAAGGCGGCGTTCGACGGGACCAAGGTCATGGCCGGGATGGAGCTGTTCCGGATCGCCGATCTCTCCCGGGTCTGGGTGCAGGGGGATGTGTACGAGTATGAATTGCCGTGGATCAAGGCGGGAGTTCCTGCGACGGTGACGCTGGACTATCTCCCGGGCAAAACGTACCGGGGGACCGTGACCTACGTCTATCCCTACCTGGAAGGAAAGACCCGCACCGCCACCGTCCGGGTGGAACTTTCCAACCCCCGGATGGAGCTCAAACCCGACATGTACGCCCACATCGAGCTTGCCCCGCGGGTGGGAGGGAAATCGATCCTGATCCCTTCCGAGGCGGTCATCCGGTCCGGGATCCGGAACGTGGTGTTCGTCGCCCGGGGCGAGGGCCGGTTCGAGCCCAGGGAGATCACCCTCGGCCTGGAGGGGGAGGGGGGGACGGTCCAGGTGCTGAAAGGGCTCGCCGCGGGGGATAACGTGGTCGTCTCCTCCCAGTTCCTGCTCGACTCGGAGAGCAGCTTGAAGGAGGCGCTTAAAAAATTCCAGAGCGCCGCCGAGGCGCCGGCCGCCCCCGGGCAGCCCGCTCCCGCCGCTCCGGAGCACAAAATGGACGACGGATCGTCGATGAAGGGGATGGAGAATTCCAAGGAATCCCCGAAGGGACGATAGCTGATGCTCGGTAAAATCATCGAGGGTTCCGTTAAGAACAGGTTCCTCGTCGTCCTGGCGATGTTCTTCCTCGCGGCCTGGGGGATCTGGGCGATGCTACGCATCCCCCTGGACGCGATCCCCGATCTTTCCGACGTCCAAGTCATCGTCTTCACGGAGTATCCCGGGCAGGGGCCCCGGATCGTGGAAGACCAGGTCACCTACCCGCTCACCACGGCGATGCTTGCCGTGCCGAAGGCGAAGGTGGTGCGCGGCTATTCCTTCTTCGGCCTTTCGTTCGTCTACATCATCTTCGAGGACGGCACCGACATCTACTGGGCACGCAGCCGGGTCCTCGAATACCTGAACTACGTCTCCAAGCGGCTGCCCGGTGGGGTGACACCGACGCTTGGCCCCGACGCGACCGGGGTGGGGTGGGTCTACGAGTATGCCCTGGTGGACAGAACCGGGAAACACGATCTCGCGCAGCTGCGCTCCCTCCAGGACTGGTTCCTCCGGTACGAGCTGACGGCGGTCGAGGGCGTTTCCGAGGTCGCCTCCATCGGCGGTTTCGTCAAGCAGTACCAGGTGGTCGTGCATCCCGACAAGCTGGCCGCCTACGGCATCCCGATCCAGAAGGTCCGGATGGCGATCCAGAGAAGCAACAACGACGTCGGCGGGCGGCTGGTCGAGATGGCCGAGACCGAGTTCATGGTGCGGGGGCTGGGGTACATCCGGTCGCTGGAGGACCTGCGAGACATCCCCCTGACGAGCGACCGTGGAACCCCCGTATTCATTCGCGACGTGGCGGATGTGCGCATTGGACCCGAGCTGCGCCGGGGGATCGCCGACCTGAACGGGGAAGGGGACGTCGCGGGCGGGGTCGTGGTGATGCGGTTCGGCGAGAACGCCCTGAAGACGATCGAGAATGTGAAGAAGAAGCTCGAGTCGCTCAAGGCGGGACTGCCGGAGGGGGTGGAGATCGTCCCCGTCTACGACCGGTCCGGGCTGATCGAGCGGGCGATCGACACGCTCAAGGAGAAGCTGCTCGAGGAATCTGCGGTGGTCGCCATCGTCTGCATCCTCTTCCTGCTCCACTTCCGGAGCGCCTTCGTGGCGATCCTGACGCTCCCCCTGGCGGTCCTCATGGCCTTCATCGTCATGTACTACCAGGGACTGAACGCCAACATCATGTCGTTGGGCGGGATCGCCATCGCCATCGGGGCGATGGTGGACGCCGCGCTCATCATGATCGAGAACCTGCACAAGCACATGGAGCATGACGGGGGGAAGCGGGGGCACTGGGAACTGGCCCTGGAGGCCTCGAAGGAGGTCGGCCCGACCCTCTTCTATTCCCTCCTGGTGATCACCGTCTCCTTCCTCCCCGTCTTCACGCTCGAGGCCCAGGAGGGGCGGCTCTTCAAACCGCTGGCGTTCACCAAGACCTACTCGATGGCGGCCGCGGCGCTCCTTTCCGTAACGATCGTTCCCATCTGGATGGGATTCTTCATCCGGGGGAAGATCCTTCCCGAGGAGAGAAACCCGATCAACCGGTTTCTCATCCGGCTCTATCATCCGCTGCTCGATTGGGCGCTCAAGTACAAGAAGACGGTGATCGTCGGTTCGATCGTCCTGATGGCGGTTACCATCTGGCCCGTCATGAAGATCGGGTCGGAGTTCATGCCCCCGCTCTACGAAGGGGACCTGCTCTACATGCCGACCACCTTTCCGGGGATTTCGATCACCAAGGCGAAGGAGGTGCTCCAGCAGACCGACCGGATCATCCGGACGTTCCCCGAGGTGCACCATGTCTTCGGCAAGATCGGGCGGGCGGAGACCGCCACCGATCCGGCGCCCCTCTCCATGCTCGAGACCACGATTACGCTGAAGCCGGAAAGCGAGTGGCGTCCCGGGATGACCCACGAGAAGCTGGTGGAGGAGCTGAACGCCGCCATCCAGTTCCCGGGCCTGACCAACGCCTGGACGATGCCGATCAAGACCCGGATCGACATGCTCGCCACCGGGATCAAGACCCCGGTGGGAATCAAGGTGCTGGGGGACGACCTCGACACCCTCGCCAGGATCGGGGAGGAAATCGAGTCCGCGGTCTCCGGGGTGCCGGGGACGCTGTCGGCCTTCGCCGAGAGGGCCACCGGGGGGAACTACTTCGACTACGAGATCCGTCGGAAGGAGGCGGCCCGCTACGGTCTCACGGTGTCCGATGTCCAGGACGTGATCATGTCCGCCCTCGGCGGGATGAATGTCACCCAGACGGTGGAGGGGCTGGAGCGGTACCCGGTGAATGTCCGCTACCCGGAGGAACTCCGCGACAGCGTGGAGTCGATGAAGCGGGTGCTTGTACCAACGCCCGGGGGCGCCCAGGTCCCCCTGGGGCAGCTGGCGGACATCTCCATCCACAAGGGGCCGGCGAGCATCAAGAGCGAGAACTCCCGCCAGACGGTGTGGGTCTACGTGGACATCCGGGGGATCGACGTGGGAACCTATGTAAAGAGGGCCCAGGAAGCGGTACAGAAGGCCGTCAAGCTTCCTCCCGGGTACAGCCTGGTGTGGAGCGGCCAGTTCGAGTACATGCAGCGGGCGGAGAAACGGATGATGATCGTCATCCCGCTCACCCTCTTCATCGTCTTCCTGATCATCTTCCTGAATACGCGGTCGCTGGTCAAAACATCCATCGTGCTCCTGGCGGTCCCCCTGTCGCTGGTGGGAGCGTTCTGGCTCATCTACCTGCTCGGCTACAACATGTCCGTCGCCGTCTGGGTGGGGATGATTGCCCTGGCGGGAATCAGTGCCGAAACAGGCGTCGTGATGCTGCTCTACCTCGATGTGGCGTACGACGCGATGAAGCGGAATGGGCTCATGAACACGATGGGGGATCTGAAAGAGGCGATCTTCGACGGCGCGGTCAAGCGGATCCGGCCGAAGATCATGACCGCCGCCGTCATCATTGCCGGGCTTCTTCCCATCATGTGGAGCTCGGGGACCGGATCGGACGTGATGAAGCGGATCGCGGCGCCGATGGTCGGCGGAGTGGTGACCTCCGTTCTGATGGAACTTCTCGTCTACCCGGTCATCTATGAGTTCCTGTACATGAAGGGGCTGAGCGATACGGACGACCGGACATCCCTGGCGGCCGGGCCTGCCTCGATCCCGGGAGAGGACTCGTAAGGGAGAGCCGGCCGGGGCAGGCGAGGAGATGGAGGGGAATACGATGAAACGTTGGCTGAAATGGCGGAGTGGGTGGGGTCCGATCGCGGTTGTGGGAGTTCTGTTCGCGCTGCTTGCGTCCTGTTCGAAGCCGTCCCCCCCGCCGAAGCCGGTCATCCAGTCGACGAAAGCGTTCGATGCCGTCTACGGCGAACTCCCTTCCCTCCCCTTGCAGGCGAAGAGTCATGCAACCGTCGCCTACTTCCCCTCTTCCCTCGAGCCGGAGAAGTTCCGTCCCGTCCCGATCTTCTCCGTGGAAGAGGGGAAGGAAGAGATGCTGGTAGTCCGCACCGTGGTCCGGGGGATCGAGACGGGGGAGGGGCCGGCGGATGCCCTTCAAAAAGAGATCGTTCATCCCTTCCCTTCCGGGTCGGAACTGGTTTCTTTCTCCTATGACGGCGCCCTGGCAAAGGTGACGGTCGGCGGGAACTTCCGGTCGGAATCCCTCTCCTCCGCACAGAGGGAAAAGGCCGCGAAGGCCCTGGCACTTACCGTATCCCAGTTCGGGAAAGCGGAAAGGGTCGAGGTGACCGACGAGTCTGGCACAGTCCGCTTCGGTGCAGGCTCCAGGGAAGCAGAAATATTCGATATCGGCTCGCCAAAGGTCCTTGGGCTCATGGCGATCCGGGAAGAGGAGACGCAGCCACCCACCGTCCTCTCGATCCTTTTCGACCGGCCCGTTTTTGTCGAAGACGCGGCATTCTTCTTGCCCGGGGGAGCCGAACCGGTTCCCGGCAAGATCTATTCCACCGGATTCGGGATGACCCTGGAGTTCCACCCCGAGCCGAAGACATCCTTCGATCCCGGGAAGGAATACCGGGTCCAGTTGTCCGTGCGCGACGGGAAAGGGCGGAAAACCTCGGAGGAGCGAAATTGGCGGCCGAAGGCGGTGACGCGCCACTGATGCAGATGAGAAACCCCATGGGGGAACTTTGTATTCCGGGAATTGAATAGCGACACGGGGCAAGCCGTTTCATGAAGAAAGAAGGATATACCCTTACACTATCCGAACAGGGAGGTACGTGAGCATGAGGCAGATGGCGATCCTGGGAACGTTGCTGGTTATCATGGCGCTTTCGGTGCCGGCCGTTGCCGGCGACAAGGGGCACGGCTCGATGCCCGGCATGTCCGGGGGAGGTCACACGGAAGGGCAAGGCACCATGCCCGGGATGAAGGGCGAGAGCCCGATGGAAGGGCACGGGATGATGAAGATGGGGGACAAGGTTTACGAGGGAAAGATAGGCGCCTGGGAGTCCGAGGGACGCCTCGTGGACATGAAGGCGCAGATGGAGAAGGCAAAGGTGTCTGAAAAGATGAAGGGCATGATGAAGAACACGCACCACATCGCCTTTTCTCTCGAAGACCCGGGGACGAAAACCCCTGTCACGGAAGGGAAGGGCACCGTGACGGTCACCGGCCCCGACAAGAAGCAGGCGAAATACGATCTCGTAGTGATGCAGGGGCACTTCGGTTCGGACATTACCCTGGACAAGCCCGGGGAGTATGCTTTCGATGTGGATATCGAGTCCGGCGGGAAGAAGGGCACTGCCTCGTTCCACCACACGGTCAAGTAGGACGCGGTCCGCATTGGGAGGGAAGGCGTCCGAGTCTTCCCTCCCGGGACAGGATCGGCCGGATCGAGAATAGTCTGTGGTGGCTGGAGAAAATTCTCGGGTCCCGGTGCGCCCTATCCAGCAGAAATCGAAATTCATGTATGGAATCGTTGCTCTATGGGACGCTGTCCCCTTGGCACGGGCCGTGCTGTGTACAATTCCGACCAGGGAGTGGAGAACGCGGGGCGATCCCCTCGTATTCCAGGGAACGGAATTTTCATGGAGGATGGGATATGAAGACCGTGACGGTGTACCGTGTCGACTACGTGGGGAGGAGAAAAATCCCAATCGGGGCGGTCGAGGAGCGGAGAACGAAGGAGCGGGGCGACAACCTGATCGGCCTGCTCCGGGTCGCGCGGAAGGCCTACGCCTCTTCCCCCGAAGACGCCCTCCATATCGCGGTCGACGGGCAGGAAGCCCGGGAGGCCTGGATCCGGTTCTGACGGCGCCTGTGGCAGAAAACGGGACTTGGGGGGCGGGTGTGGGAAATTCCACCGGGAGCGCGAGGAAGCGATGAGAATCCGATGAGGCGGGAAAATCTCGTTCCTGCACTGGTCCTATTCTTCGTTGTCCTGGGTTTCCTGGTACCCCGTCCGGCCCCGGGAATGCCCTACACCGCGGGCGAGGCGCTCATCGCCGGCCAAGCGGGAGACGACGGGATGGTCGTTTCGCCTCGGCCGCCGCGCAGGCGGGTTCTGCCCCCCGAGGCGTCCATCTCCTTCCCGGTCCTGCCAAATTCAAAGTCCGCGTTTCCCCTTTCTGATCCCGGAAGGTTTTCAGCGGTTCCCGATCATATCCCTCTCTCCATCCAGCCCTCTACCGGCGCCGGGGTGACCCGCGCCGGTCCTTCCATCCTCGCCTGACCGGTCACCCGGCATGGCCGGGACGGCCGAAGCCCCCGCCAAGGGGGTGCGGCAGCATCTCGTAACGGATGAAATCATGGGATGATCTCCCCGAAAGGATCCGTCTGTGCCACAGACGGTAAGGGGAGGGGGATGGCATGAACGGAACAGTGTCCCAGAACGGTGCGGTTCGCCGGCGCGTCACGGGGCTCCTCTCGGCTCTGGCGGTGTTTCTTTCTCCCGCGGTTCTTCCGGCGGGGGAGGGACCGGTTCCGGCCTCCTTCTACGTCGAGGAGGCCCTCTCGAAAAACCCGTCCCTTGCCGCCATGAGGGAGAGGATCCGGATGAAGGAGAACGCGGAAATCCGAGCGGGCGCCCTCGACGACCCGAAGGCCCGGATCGGGGTGACGAATCTTCCCGCCCGGTCCCGGTCCTTCCGGGACGAGGAGATGACGGGGAAAGAGATCGGCCTGTCGCAGATGTTCCCTTTCCCCGGCAAGCTGCGGCTCAAGAGGGAGGCGGCGGGAAAAGAAACGGAGCAGAGCGTCCACGACCTGGAGGAGATGCGGAACATGCTCCGATCGGAGATCCGGATGACCCACGCGGAGCTTGCCTCCGTCCGGAGGCAGGCGGAGGTGGTTCGGAGAACCCGGGAGGTCCTCCGGGACATCGTCGGGGTCACGCAGGAGATGTACTCCGTCGGAAGGGGGAGCCATCCGGACGTGCTCCGGGGGCAGGTGGAGTCGGGGAAGATGCGGGAAATGCTCCTCATGCTGGAGAACCGGGAGAAAGTCCTCTCGGTCCGCCTCAACACCCTGGCTGCGCTCCCCCCGGACCGGCCGGTCGACGAGCTCGAGGAATTGCCGGAGTTCTCCCTGTCCGCGCGGCTCGAGAATCTGCTCGCCGTCTACCGGGAAGAGCGGCCTGCTCGGAAGGCCCTCCTCGCCCGGGTCGGCAGGGGGGAGGCCCAGGTGGAGATGGCGAAGCGGGAGTACTGGCCGGACCTCGAGGTCTCCGTCTCTTACATGCAACGGGATGCGATGCCCGATGGGACCGACCGACCCGACATGATCTCCTCGATGCTGATGGTCAACATCCCTTTGTGGAGGAGGCAGAAGCTCGACCCGCAGGTGAGAGAGATGACGGCGGAGCGGGAGATGGCGGCTCGGGAGCTCGAGGCGCTCGACCTTGCGGCGGAAAACGGGATCGGCCAGATCCTGGCCGACCTGGCGAACCGGGCGGAGGTGGCGGCTCTTTACCGGACGACCCTGATCCCCCAGGCAGAGCAGTCGTTCCGGGCGAACGTGGAGTCGTACCAGGTGGGGAAGATCGACTTCCCCATGCTCATGGACTCGGTGATGACGGTCCTCTCCTTCCGCCGGGAGTACCTTGCGATGGTCGGGGAGATGCACATGGAGAAGGCGAGGCTTTCGGCGACGGCCGGGAAGGATGTCCACGAAACGGCGGCGGGCGCGGGGGACGCGCAGGGAGAGCGGCGGTGAGCGAGGAAAGAAAGGACGAGACGAGGGAAGAGAACGGGGCGGAGAGTCCCCCCTTGCAGGAGAAGAAAGGGCGGAAACGGGCCGGATGGTGGATCGCGCTCCTGCTCGCCCTGTTGTGGGCGGGAACGATCGCCTTCTACAACGTCCCCGCGTTCCACCGGCTTCTTCACCCGCACCCGGCGGAAGAAGTGGGAGGGAGGAGCGAAGCAGCGTCGGGGAAGTTCACCTGCCCGATGCACCCCTTCATCGTAAAGGACCGGCCGGGGGCCTGTCCCATCTGCGGGATGACCCTGGTTCCCCAGGAAAGCATGGCCTCCTCCGGCGCGGCACCGGCCGACGGCGGAGATGCGGCCGGGAAGGTATCGATGAACCCGACCCAGCGGGTGATGGCGAACGTGGCCACGGAGAAGGTTGCGATGCGGGAGTTCTCCCTGGACACCGTAGCCGTCGGGAAGATCGCATGGGATGAGCGGAAGGTGGCCAAGGTGGCGGCGAGGTTCGGCGGGCGCGTGGAGAAGCTCCACGTGGATTTCACCGGGACGCGGGTTGTTCGCGGCCAGTCGTTGCTCGACATCTACTCCCCCGAGTTGATCGCCACCCAGCGGGAATACCTCCTGGCCAGAAAAGGGGTGGAACGGGTGAAAGAGAGCCCGTACGCGGATGCACGGGAGATGTCCTCGGGGCTTCTCGCGGCGACCCGCAGGCGCCTGGCGCTCTGGAACGTCACCGACGCGCAGATCGAGGAGCTGGAGCGGACAGGGGAGCCCAGGACCATGTTCACCGTCTTCGCGCCGGCCTCGGGAGTCGTTACGGAGAGGCTCGTCACTGCGGGCCAGTATGTGATGGAAGGGACCCTGCTCTACGCGATCGCGGACCTGGGCAACGTCTGGATCCTGGCGGAGATCTACGAGACGGAGATCCACAAGGTGGCCGTGGGAACGCAGGCCTCGATCACGACCGACGCCTATCCCGGGCGGGAGTTCCGCGGGCGGGTCGCCTTCGTCGATCCGTTCCTCAACCCGGAGACCCGCACGGTCCGGGTCCGGGTCGACCTCCCGAACCCCGGGGGGCTGCTCAAGCCGGAGATGTTCGTGAACGTCTCGTTCCGGGAAAAAAAGGGGAAGGCGCTCTCGGTGCCCGACACCGCCGTGCTCGTCACGGGTCGCATGGCGATGGCGTGGGTGGAGACGACCCCGAACACCTTCGAGCCGAGGGTCGTACGGACCGGGCAGAAGTCGGGCGGATACTACGAGATCCTCTCCGGTCTTTCCGAGGGGGATATGGTGGTCACCTCCGGGGGGTTCCTGCTCGACTCGGAGAGCCAGCTCAAGGGGGGCACGGCCGGCTCCCACGCGGGGCACGGCGCGGCAGGGAGCCCGCCGGGAAGACAGCAAGAGACCCCGCAGGCGGCCCCCCCTGCGGCCCCTCCCTCGGTCGACCCGCACGCCGGCCACGGCGGGAAGTGACGGAGGCCGGATAGCCCGATGATCAACGCCATCATCTCCGCCTGCCTCCGGAACCGGTTCCTCACGATCCTGGGGAGCCTCGTGATCCTCCTGTGGGGGGCCTGGGCGCTTTTACGGACCCCGGTGGACGCCATCCCCGACCTCTCCGACAATCAGATCATCGTCTACACGATGTGGGAGGGGCGCTCCCCGAAGGTGATCGAGGACCAGGTCGCCTACCCCCTGGCCACGAACCTCCAGGGGCTCCCCTACGTGAAGGCCGTCCGGTCCCAGACGATGTTCGGGGCCTCGATGATCTACGTGATCTTCGAGGACAAGGTCGACCTGTACTGGGCGCGCTCAAGGGTCCTGGAACGGCTCAACCAGGTGGCCGACAAAATGCCCCGGGGGGTGACCCCGGTCCTGGGTCCCGACGGGACGGGGGTGGGCCACGTCTACTGGTACACGCTGAAAAGCAAGAACCACGACCTCGGGGAACTCCGGGCGATCCAGGACTGGTACCTTCGCTTCCCGCTCCAGGCGGTCCCGGGGGTGGCGGAGGTGGCCTCCATCGGCGGGTTCGAGAAGCAGTACCAGATCGACCTCGACCCGGTGAAGCTCCTCGCCTACCGGGTTCCCGTCAAGGCGGTCACCCTGGCGGTGACCATATCGAACCGGGAGGTGGGGGGGAACGTCATCGAGGAAAACGCGATGGAGTACCAGGTCCGCGGCCGCGGGTACCTGCGGTCGATCACGGACGTGGAGAACATTGTCGTCGCCACGTCGCTCTCCGGGACCCCCGTCTACGTGAAGAACCTGGGAGTCGTGCAGATGGGGGGCGGAAGCCGCCGGGGCCTCCTGGACGAGAACGGCGAAGGGGAGGTGGTCGGCGGGATCATCGTCATGCGGTACGGCGAGAACGCCAAGAAGGTGATCGACCGGGTCAAGAGGAAGATCGGGGAGCTTGCTCCGGGACTGCCCGCCGGAGTGACGATCCAGACCGCCTACGACCGCAGCGACCTGATCGGCCGGGCGATCGAGACGCTCAAGCATGCCCTGATCGAGGAGGTGATCCTGGTCACCCTCGCCCACATCGTCTTCCTGTGGCACTTCCGCTCGATCCTGATCGTCACCGCGCCGCTGCCGCTGGCAATCCTGGTTTCCTTCATCTTCATGCACTACATCGGGCTCAACTCGAACATCATGAGCCTGGGGGGGATCGCCATCGCCATCGGGGTGCTCGTCGACGCGGGGATCGTGATGACGGAGAACGTGATCCGCCACGCGGAACAGCACGGGGAGGGGTACGAGAAAAATATCCTTTCGATCACGGAGAAGGCGGCGCACCTGGTCGGCCGCCCGATCTTCTACGCCATGGCGATCATCATCCTCGCCTTCGTCCCGGTCTTCGCGCTCACCGGGACCGAGGGGAAGATGTTCCATCCGCTGGCTTTCACGAAGACCTTCGCCATGGTGGGGGCCACCCTGATCGCCGTGACGCTGGTCCCGGTCCTCTGCTCCTTCCTGATCCGGGGGAAGCTCCACAAGGAGGAGGAGAACCGGACGATGAAGGCGCTGATGCGCGTCTACCGGCCGGTCCTCCATTGGGCGTTGGAGCACCGGAAGAAGACGGTCGCGATCGCCGTCGTCCTCTTCTCGATCGCGGTCGGGATGGCGACCCGGATCGGGAAGGAGTTCATGCCCCCCCTAAACGAGGGCAGCCTCCTCTTCATGCCGGTCACCCTTCCCAACATCTCGATCAACGAGGCGAAGCGCCTCGTCACCGTGCAGGACAGGATCATCAAGGACACACCCGAGGTCGTATATGTACTGGGGAAGGTGGGCCGCGCCGAGACCTCGACCGACCCGTCCCCCGTCTCGATGTTCGAGACGATCATCCTGCTGAAACCCAGGGAACAATGGCGCCCCGGGATGACCCAGGAGAAGCTGATCGGGGAGCTGAACGCGAAGCTCCAGATCCCCGGCGTGGGCAATGGCTGGACAATGCCGATCATCAACCGGATCAACATGCTCACGACGGGGGTTCGGACCGATCTCGGGGTCAAGATCTACGGGGACGACCTGGACAAACTCACCGGCCTCGCCGTCCAAGCGGAGGAAATCCTCAAAAAAGTACCCGGCGCGGTCGACGTGGTCGCCGAACGGGTCCTCGGGGGGACCTATCTCGATATCGAGCCGGACCGGCAGGCGGCGGCCCGGTACGGGCTGAACGTGGACAACATCAACGACGTGATCGAGACGGCCCTGGGGGGGATGACGGTGACCCGGACGCTCGAGGGGAGGCAGCGGTTCCCCGTGCGGGTCCGGTTCCTTTGGGAGTACCGCCAGGACGTCGAGAAGATCAAGCGGATTCCGATCCCGCGGGCGCCGGTGGTCACGGGAGCATCGGTCGTCGCGGCCGCCTCCGGAGGAGGGAGGGAGGGGATGGGGGGCGGCCCCGGCGGCGGCCCCTCGATGGAGGGAGGCGCTTCTATGGGCGCGGGAGGGGGGCAGATCCTCCTCGGCCAGGTGGCGAAGATCTCGATCACCCCGGGCCCGGCGATGATCAGCAGCGAAAACTCCTTCCTGCGGTCGGTGGTTTTCTTAAACGTCCGGGGACGGGACATGGGGCGGTTCGTCGACGAGGCGAAGGGGGTATTGGAGAAGAGGATGAAGCTCCCGCCGGGATACTTCATCGAGTGGTCGGGCCAGTACGAGAACCAGATCCGGGCGAAGAAGACGCTCCAGATGGTGGTCCCGCTCGTCCTCCTCATCATCTTCGTGCTGCTCGTAATGGTGTACCGGTCGGTCAAAGAGGCGCTCCACGTGCTCCTGGCGGTCCCGTTCGCCCTCACCGGGGGGGTCTACCTCCTCTACTTCCTCGGGTACAACTTTTCGGTCGCCGTATGGGTCGGGTTCATCGCCCTCTTCGGCACCGCAGTGCAGACCGGCGTTGTGATGGTGATCTATCTCGAGGAGGCGGTGGAACGGGTGCGGACCCGGGACGGGCATCTCACCCGGGAGAACCTCAAGGAGGCGGTCGTGGAGGGAGCGCTTCTCCGGCTCCGGCCGAAGGTGATGACCGTGTCGACGGTGGTGGCGGGGTTGCTTCCCCTTTTCTGGAGCACCCGGACCGGAGCGGAGGTGATGAAACCGCTGGCCACCCCCGTGCTCGGCGGGATGGTTTCGTCGCTCATACACGTTCTTGTGGTCACACCGGTCATCTTTCTTTGGATCCGGGAGCGGGAACTTTCCAAAGCGACTGCCGTTCTTCCGGTTCCGGAAGCCGGTCCGGCGAGGTAACATTAGGAAGGAGTGCGATACGGACTCCGGGAGGCCGGGGTCTTGCCGTGAGTCCCCCGCGATCGGAGGGCCTTCTCAGTCCCGGAATTTCCGGTGGCAGGCGGCGCAGACCTCGAGGATTCTTCCGTATTCGACGGCGGAGCGGGGGAGGTCGCTCACCTTAACGGCCGCCTTCAGTTTCTCCGTCCTCTTCCCCAACTCGACGTAGAGCCGTTGAAATTCCTTTTCATGGGAACGGTTCTTGTGGGGGACGTCGCGTTCGTGGCCTTCCAGCGATTGACCGAGTTTCTCCGCCCCGTCCTGCGCGAGTTTCATGGCGCCGTGGATGATGGCGTTCGACAGCATTTCCGCCGCTTCCTTGAAATTGGCCATCCGCTCGTGCTGGACCTTCATCGCCTCCTCACCTTGCATCTGTGCTCCCTCCATGGGGGATCCTTCCTTGTGGGTTCCTTCTTTGTGCTCGGAAGGGCTGTGGCTTGCCGCGGGGACGGTGAGAAACAGGGCCCCGGCGAGGGCGATGATCGGGATTACCCGGGGGAAAATGGTCATGGGATTCAACTCCAGGGACATGGGATGGCAGAAATCGCTTCCTGGCTATCATAACTCAGGAATATCGCCGGCACCGGAGAAAAACTTCTTCCCCCTCCCCGGTATATCGAACCACCCCTCTGCCGGGATAGGTCGGCAAGGGGATTCGCGGTTCCGCCTGCCCCCGGTAAAGAATACTCTTCGTTCCCCTTGAGAAAATTCTTTTCAGGCGGGATGTCTCCTGTATCGTTAATATTGCAACGTGTTGATATGTTGGTGGTTCTGTTGCTTCAGGTGAGTGGCACGCCCTATGCATATTCTACCGGCAACGGGATGGCATCCGATGGAAAACCAAAAAAACCAAAGGGAGGTTTCGAAATGAAAAGAAAATCCTTTATGGGAGCAGTAGTGCTGGGTGCGCTCCTCGTCGTATTCGCGGGGATCTCGCAGGCCGGGGGGGTCATGCACAGGTCGAGCGGGGACGAGAGGGCTGCGATTAAGACCACTTCCCAGGAATTCTCGTTCGCAGAATCCGGAGAGGGCGGACCGTCCTTGGAGTACTGGGAGGCATTGGGAACCGGTTCCATGTCGAGCGGGGACAAGAGACCTGCAGTGGTGACCACTTCCCAGGAATTCTCGTTCGCAGAATCCGGAGAGGGCGGACCGTCCTTGGAGTACTGGGAGGCATTGGGAACCGGTTCCGTTTCGAGTTCGGAAGCGAGCAGCCGCTTGCTGGATACCGGTGTAGATCCATCCCGGTGGGAGGGACCCACGCAGTAGTGGAACGGAGGAATCGTGTTCGAGCCGGTCTATCCGGGGTTGTAACAAAGGTTGATTGACAGAACGGGCCGGCCGGGGAGGGTGGCTACACCTCCCCGGGCCGGCTTCCTTCGTTTTTCCTGATGCTGTTTTCCCAGCATTTATTACTGATAGACTTTGTGGTTCAATCCTGATACTCTTTAGCAAATTTTCCGCCTTCCCGGCGGGATCTTCAGGCGGTGCAATCGGGTGTTGCACGGGATTCCCAAAACCATCCTGGCGGTTTTCTTCCTGGTGTCGTCCCTGTGGATGCTCGGCGGTGCGGTTCCCGGCTATGCCGAATTCGCGAGAGAACCACTCCCCTCGGATTGGCGCGGTGACGACGCCCTGGCCGCCTTTGCCCGCCTGCCCGACGCGGAGATCCCTCTCGGGAAAACCCTGATCCTGGCCTCTTCCCTGGTGGGAGCGGAATTGACCGGCGTTCCCGTCGATCCCGCCGCCGTCGAGACGGAGATCACCCGTCTCGCGGAAAAGGTTCGTCCCGCCCTTCGGGACAGGAGCGACCCGCGCGCCGTCATCGCCGCCCTGAACCGGTTCCTGTTCGTCGAGGAGGGATTCACCTACGACTGCGTCGCGGGGAATCCCGACAATTATCTTTTAGACCGGGTAATGAAAAACAAACGAGGGAACTGCCTCGGCCTGACCTCCCTGTACCTCCTGCTCGCCGAGCGGCTGTCCCTTCCGCTGCACGGAGTATACGTTCCCTCCCACTGCTTCGTCCGGTACGAAGACGCGGGGGCGCGGTTCAACATCGAGACGGGGGAGAAGGGGGCCGACCGGGACGACGTCCGGTATCACCAGGATTTCGGGTTCAAAGGGGGAGGACCGTACCTGCGATCCCTCGGGCGGAAAGAGATGATCGGGGTCTACCTCAAAAGCCTTGGCGCCTCCTGCTCCCGGAAGGGGATGGAAGATCGGGCGCTTCGCCTCTACCGGGAGGCGGCGGTTTTCTATCCGGGCCTTCCCGACGCCTATTTCAACTCCGGGGTCTCCTTCCAGAAGAAGGGATTGCTCGACGAGGCCATCGGGCAATACCGGCGGGCACTGGAACTCGATCCCGACCTTGCCGTGGCGCGGGACAACCTGGGTGTGGCGTTGGCGAAAAAAGGACGGTACCGGGAAGCCCTCGCGGAAGTGCGCAAGGCATTGGACTTGACCCCCCGAAATCCCGTCACCCGGGGGAATCTCGCGGCCACCTTGTGCGCCAGTGGGATGCTGGAGGACGGCATCCGGGAATACCGCAAGGTGCTCGAGATCGATCCGGACAACGCGAGGGCGCTGGTCGGCCTGACCAGGGCGTATTACACCCGCGGGGAATTCCACGAGGCGATCGTGCATTGCGACAGGGCCCGGGAACGCGGGTGGGAATTCGATCCCGTCTTGCTGGGGACCCTCGAGAAGTACCGC
>Ga0214473_10004803_pt1 | contig 16222 bp, 12 predicted proteins | sample RVTome_7_FD_203509 | JGI IMG/M metagenome (GOLD analysis project Ga0214473, IMG submission 203509) | Soil microbial communities from uranium-contaminated site in the Upper Colorado River Basin, Wyoming, United States - RVT98D197 | ecosystem: Environmental > Terrestrial > Soil > Contaminated >... | reverse complement strand
TGTCGTGTTTGTTATCATTGTTGCAGTTGGAGCTACTGCATTGCTCATTTCAAAGTTTGTTCCTTCGATCAGAACCAGAAAACGTCAGCTCTTCCTGCGCAGACGATTCGTGGCTTTGTCGCCGCTTTCCGGCAAGGAGGCAGACAAGGCATTGAGGCGGCAGCTTGACTGGTTGGAAAGGAAATTTCCGGGCAGAAGCAGGGAGTGGTATCTTGAAAAAGCGGTCTATGATTTGGAGAGAGACCGGTTCTGAGAAGCTTTTCCTGACACCATGGCCGCGATGTCTTTTTTCCGGTTGGGTTAAGTTGGCCGGAGTTTCGTCCGAAGAGAGTCGGAATGATATAATTGACGGTGCCACCGTCATGACCCGGGGGATTCCGGCTCCCAAGTAAATACAAAACTTCGAAGATTTTGGGAAAATGGGTAATTTAAGATCTCAAAAACTAAACCTCTGTCTCGCGGTCATCATTCTATTGATGTTGATTTCCGCCTTTGGGTCCGTCTCCGGATGCACCAAAAAGAAGACTTCAGCCAAGAAAAGACCGCCCGCAACCACGAAGAAGAATGGTCCTCTGATCAGGATCGGAGTTGTGCCCGCGATAGGTACGATTGAGACGACCGAGCAGTTCCAGCCCTTGATGGATTACCTTTCCGAGAAATTAAAGGCACCGGTTAAGCTTGTGGTCCTGTCGGATTACGATTCAATCATCAAGCAGATGGAATCAGGAGAGTTAGAAGGCGGTATTCACGGAAGTTTCAGCGCTCTCGTGGTTCAGAAGAAAATAGGGGCAATTCCTTTGGCAAGACCAGAGAAAAATGGAGTTTCCACCTACCGGGGGTTCATTTTTACCCGAAAAGACACAGGCATTGAAACAGTTGCAGACTTAAGAGGCAAATCATTTATTTATACGGACCGTATGACGTCTGCAGGCTACGTATACCCGGTATTTCTCCTGACACAAATGGGCTATGACCCGGCCAAGTTCTTTCGTCAAGTGAGTTTTGCGGGCAGACAAGATTTGGCCGTCCTGGCAGTCTTAAACGGGGATGCGGATGCAGGAGCGGCAAAAGATACTACCTACTATGATCTGGCCCAAAAAAACCCCCGGATTGATACCGAGATGCTCATCCTGAATTCTTCATTGGCCAAATTTCCGGAAAAAAGCGTGGTTGTCCGCGGCGATTTGGATCCCGGTTTGATAGAGAATCTTAAGAGAACTCTCTTGCAAATGAACAAAAACCCGGACGGGAAAGAGGTTCTAAAAAAACTTGGAGCTGATCGCTATATTGAATCGCCGCCTGCCGATTGGGCGGACCTAGAGGACATGCTTGAGGCCATCAATGTGCCGATAGAGTAGCATCAGGTCTGACCCGGATATTGCAGTATAATTCAGCGCTAGGCTCGTTAAGAATTCCTACGCCTATCATCTAAACCTATTACAATATCCGGGTTAGAGAGAGAGCTAAGAAATGTTGAACTATTTGCGAGTCATAGCTAATAATTTGAGCTTGCGCACAAAGCTTATTTTTGGGCTGACATTTATAATTATCATTGCCGTCTCCGGGCTATCCGCTTTCAATATCTCCCATCAGAAATACCTCATGACGACAGAGATGAAAGAGAGCAGCCTTGTTTTGGCGAGAACATTTGCCGCAAACAGCTCTGAAGCCCTGCTCTTCAAGGACTACGCTCTTCTTGATTATTTTGTGAATGTGGTCGGCAAACAGAAAGACGTGCGTTATGCCTACATCTTGGACGTAAACGGCAAAGTGCTCGCTAGTACCTATCACAGGACCGAGGGACAGATACTAACGGATTCTCTCAGCAAGAAAGCGGCACAATCTGAAGAGCCGTTAATACAAGAATTTGATGAGAATGGCGAGATTTTCTATGATGCAGCCGTGCCCGTTGAGATTGGCGGCGCTAAGTGGGGTACTGTCAGAATAGTCTTTTCGCTACGACGGTTGTCGATGGCCATCGATGAAGCAAGAATGGTTATTGTGACCAGAGCTTTCATAACTTGCTTGGCCGGAATCATCTTTTCAATCCTCATCGCGCGAGCGATTACCAAGCCTATTCATGTTCTGGTTGATGCTTCGCGCAATATCGCAGCCGGCGATCTTTCGCAGAAAGTTGACATTACGACAAAGGATGAAATCGGTGAACTGGCGGATACTTTCAATCAGATGACGGAAAGTTTAGCGCTTTATATGAAAGATCTGCAGAAACGGCTCTCGGAGCATTCAATCCTATATGATATGAGCTCATCAGTGAGCGCCGCGCAAGACGTAAAAGAAATCTTATTAACGCTGTTAACAAGTGCCATCAAGGCACTAAGGGCCGACGGTGGCTCATTTGTTCTGTTGGATGAAGCACGCGGAAAATTGAGGTTCGAGTTATCACGGGGTTTGACAAAAGAATCAGTGGAGGCGACCGAGCTTAACCTCGGTGAAGGTATCGCCGGGAAAGTTGCCAAGGATGGGAAGCCAATGGCTGTTTATGATATCAGCCGGGAATCGGAGTTGGAAACTTATCAAGGGCAATTTAAGTCGGCTCTGTGCATGCCGTTGATTGTCCGCGGGAAGGTAATCGGCGTTCTTTGTCTTCATCTGTCTGAGCATCATCAGTTCTCTGATGAAGAACAAGGGGTGGCATCTCTTATGGCGGAAAGAGCCGCGGTGGCAATCGAGAAGCTACAGCTTCTCGGGAGTCTCGGAGAAGAAAAAGGCAAAATGGAATCAATTCTTCACAGTATGGTCGACGGAGTAATCGCCATCAACCGGGATGCAAGAATCATTCTCATAAATCCGGCCATGAAGAAGATGTTCAATATTGAGAAGATGCGAATTGACGATAAATACCTGATTGAAGTTATGGAGCGGCAGCCGGTGGCTGACCTGTTGTTGAAAACCTTGAAAGAAGGAAAGGAATTTACGGAGGAGATCACAGTATTCAATGGGGAAGAGAAGATTCTGCAAGTGCAGACGACTCTCGTAAGGGGCGAGGGGGAAATATCAGGCGTTATGGCGATAGTCAGGGACGTAAGCGAGATAAGGAGATTATCACAAGCGAAGTCTGATTTTGTTTCCATGGTCTCCCATGAACTGCGCACGCCCCTGGCCTCCATCAAGGCATATGCGGATACGCTGGTAAGGAAGGGTGGAGGTCTTGGCAAAGTGACCATCTCGGAGTATTTGAATGTGATTCGCACCGAGACGGACCGACTGACAAAGATGATTACGCAGCTTCTCGATGTTTCTGCCATGGAAGCAGGACATTTTGAAATTGAGCTTGAGGCTGTCAATATCGCATCCCTGATTGAAAAGACGGTCGAAGAGATCAAGTCTCAAACCGGCAATCATCAGATCAAGCTGGATTTTGCCGACAAGTCATTGATGATCGTTGGTGACGGCAACAAAATCCAGCAGGTAATACTAAATCTGATCGAGAATGCCATCAAGTATTCGCCAGAGGGCGGAGCCGTCACAATTTCGGTTTCGCCGGAAGACCATACTGCGGTGATTTTCGTGGCTGATGAAGGGGTCGGTATTTCTAAAGAGAACCTTCCCAGGGTTTTTCAGAAATTCTACCAAATTGACGCGGATGTGGTTCCTGAAAGAAGCGGAGCGGGATTAGGGCTTTTTATTGCAAAGACTATTGTTGAGGCTCACAGCGGAAAAATCTGGGTCGAAAGCGAGGCAGGAAAGGGGAGCAAATTCAGTTTTTCTTTGCCCAGATATTGGACGGTAAAAGGAGCGACGGGCCAGGAAGCAGCAAGTTAGTGGACCTGTTGGCAAAGTCCAAGGACAGCCTTTTTCGTCATCGCGAGGAGGCCAAAGGCCGACGTGGCGATCCGATCTGAAAGGTCGTTGCGAGGGCGAAGCCCGTGGCAATCTCGTCTGAGATCCTTCGCGTTCGCTCAGGATGACCAAAATACGGTCAGATTGCTTCGCTTCGCTCGCAATGACGCTCATAGCAGAGTATGGCAACAGGTCCTTAGTATATACTGAGTGAGTTTTGTGGACTTAAGGGGTGATGTTATGAACAAAGAACGAATTCTGCTTGTTGATGATGAGAAAAAACTCGTGAACATCATCAAAATCAATCTTGAAGATGCCGGCTATGAAGTAATACCGGCTTTCGACGGCAAAGAAGCGTTGGAAAGGGTTTCCGAATTAAAGCCGGACTTGGTGGTTTTGGATGTAATGCTGCCCAAGATTGACGGCTGGGAAGTCCTTTCTCATCTTAGAAACAATCCCAGGACAAAACCGATTCCGGTGATAATGCTCACGGCGAAGTCGGAAGGTATATCAAAGTTGTTTGGATTTGACCTTGGTGCGGATGACTACGTGACAAAACCATTTGATATCGCAGAACTTGTTGCCCGTGTCAGCGCGATTCTCCGGCGCTTTCGGCTTTCCAAGAAATCCGCGGCCGAAAAGCAATTATCGCGTATTCCGGTTCTCGGCGGTGCGAGGGAGGTCAACCTGGTTGATCAGCAAGAGATATTCTTTATAGACGCCGTCCACAATTATACTTATCTGCACACGTATGACGGCAAATACCTGACGCGTTTTACATTGAATCAACTAGAGGAGAAACTGGCGGATTTTTTCATGAGGGTGCACCGCGGATATATTGTTAATCTAAATCACATCAGCGGGATATTCTCTCCTCAAGCGTCTTTGTATAAATTGATGCTAAAAGACGAAGCTAAAACGCAGCTACCGGTAAGCAGACACAAGGTTAAATCACTCAAGACACGCCTAAATTTGTAATATTCTTCGTGAACGTTGCATGACATCTTTGAAAGTTGGATGTGTCTATATTGGGACCTTTGTCTTGGTTGTCGGTGCTCGGTGTTCGGTTTGCGCCCGCCTTCCATAGTGCGCATAAGCTTCTGTAAGATCGGTTGTGTCCAGGCGAACCGAGCTGTAGGACTGTGATAACAACGTCAGTACGGCGGACAGGCAAACCGAGAACCTCAGACCGAGAACCTCAGACTCGTGGTCTCTTGTGAGCAGAATTTTGTCGGCTGCCTTCGATTTGTGACCAACTCAGGTGATTTGTTCGCGTGATGCAAATCACACCCTTTTTTAAACGTTTCATCCAGAATCCGTCCATTCAAACCATCCCCATGTCGTTCCCGCTAGTTTTCGTCTAAACCACAGGTTAGCTAATGTGTCCGCTGGTATAATGAGAATTGGAAGACAAAATAATGACCTGTTAAGTCGGGCTTTTCGGAGTCAAAGATGATAAGCGAAATCAGTATTTCAAGCCTAAGGCTTTTTAAGAACACCTCGGCGGAGACTTTGGAGAAAATCGCACCTGGCTTTCTTCAAGAAAGCGTCCGCAAAGGTGAAATAATAACACCGGTTCAACTGGACAAGAACATATATTTTGTGGAAAAAGGAGAGATCGAACTATTTCAACTCTCGCTGGACGGCAAGAAGATTATCATCGACAGATACTGTTCCGGTGAGATTTTCGCCGACACGTCACTGTCCCTGACTCCGGTTTTGGGATCGGCTGAGTTTGTTCAAGCGCTGCAGGATACCACCTTATTGATAATAGCAAAATCGGATTTCCTGGAAATATGTAAAGAAGTGCCGCAAGTGGCGATGAACTTGGTCCAAGAGTTGAGCATGAAGCTAAAGGAAGCCGACAACAAGATCAGAGATCTAGCTGTGTATAATCCTTCGGTCAGGCTTTTAAATGAACTAATCCGGCTGGCAAAGCGATACGGTTCCCAGTCGGATGGAAATGTCAGGCTTGACATCAAGTTCACCCATAAGGAATTAGCGCAGATGATCGGGTCAAGCCGCGAGACTGTTACCAGGTGTTTGGCTATCTTGAAGCACAAAGGATTCATTGATTTTGATGACGCGAACAAGATAGTGATCGATCAAAACAAGACAAAAGACCCTTACTCATTCCTTTTGCTTTTGAAGATTCCTTAGCTTGGTTCCGAGAGAGGGTTTTGCAAAGAAGGGATTCAAATGGAAATATCGTCCAATCAGCGCTTACCGGCTATTTTGAGGTCGATCATAGTTGTTTTTGTCCTATTGATCATGCTGGTTGTGGGACTTCTCGTTAAATCGATTTTTTTCTCGGAAAAGGTAGAGACTCCGCGTACAGCCACTGAGCGTTCGCTAATGGACGCCCAAGCCGTTGTTAAGGCGGATCCCAAAAATGCGCAGGCGAGGTTGGAGGTCGGCCGGGTCTTGGCGGAAATGGGTCAATATGAAGAAGCAAGTCAACAGTTGAAAATAGCCAAGCAACTCGATCCCAAAGAGCGGGAAATTCCCTACACGCTCGCTATGGTGTACAAAGCCAACGGTAACGCGGAGGCTGCCATTAAAGAGCTAAACGCAGCAATAGCCTTGCACGAAGCTCAGTTTACCACGAAATTCGCGGACGCATATTTTGAGTTGGGTCTGATCTACTACGATCAGGAGAACTACAAGAAAGCACTGGGGGCATTTGAAAATGCGGAGAAGGGTTCGCCTCAGGCAGCCGATATGTTGCTCTACCTGGGATTGACCTATGAAAAGCTGGGCAAAAAGGACAAAGCTGTTGCGGTATTGGAATATGTCGTCAAGCTATTGCCGGACAACAAAGAGGCTAAAGAGGCACTAGTGCGGCTTGGTACGAAGCCCAAATAACTACTTTGGCAATTTTTTAGAAACACACACTCCGACTACTGTAGTTGCTCCATTTATGGAGCCCGAAAATGCCTGATAAATCAGGTAACTACGGGATTGAGCGAGCAAGGCCTGATAAATCAGGCAACTACAGGATTTGGCGGGCCGTGCATGACAACTGTAAATTTTGGCTAATTGCGAGGTTTCAAATGAATGAGACGTTGGATGTGAGAAAAATTAGAATTTACATAGGTGCCGTTTTTGTGCTTTTTTTCATACTGACAGCGCTGTTCTATCTCTATTACATGCTTAACCGGCCACCACAGCCTCTCAAGAAGGCGAGTCCGAAAGGATTTGAGCATCTATTTTCCATCTATGGTTTTGGGTCCGAGCGGTTTAATCATCCCAGCGATGTTGCAGTTGCCGGAAACGGTGACATTTATGTTGCCGACACAGACAACCATCAAATCGCTGTTTTTGACGAGGCCGGCAAATTCTTGCGCAAGCACCGGGATTTCGGTAAGGGCAAGGGTCAATTTGAATATCCCAGCTCAATTGATGTGGCCGGCAATGGGAATATTTACTTGGCTGTTAAGAGCCTCAATAAGCTGATGATTCTGTCATCCAATTTCAAGCTGCTTAAAGAGATTGAAGTTGAAAAGCCCATTGAAGTCAGCGTGCACAAGAACAGGGTTTATGTGGGTACATACCGGGGCATCATCGTGGCGGATTTGGATGGAAATTTACTTTACGGTTTTGGCAAACGCGGGAAAGCTCAAGGTGAATTTGATTTTCCGAGAGGCATAGCGGTTGACGAAAAAAACAACATCTATGTGGCAGATAGTCTCAATTACCGTATCCAGGCCTTGAATTCCAAGGGCAAACCCATCTGGGTTTTAGGCAAGCCTTTTAAAGATATCGTGGCGGCAAAGCGTAGATTTAGCCTACCGGTGAGTCTCGTCGTCGCGGACGACGGCTATCTATATTTGATGGATGCGTTTGCGGCTGAGATATATGCTTTGGATGATGAAGGAAACCAGGTTGCACGATATGGGGATTGGGGCCATGATGAAGGATTCTTTTATTATCCGGGCGGCATATCCTATATGGGCGATGAGAAATTTGCGATTGCCGATACTTTTAACGACCGCGTACAAGTTGTAAGAATACCCAGCCCGGCCGTTAGTCTTCTGAGACGAGTCACCCGTCCGAATTGGTACTGGCTGCTCTTATTGCCGGTCTTACCATTTGCGTTATTGCTATGGCGAAGGCGCCCCGAAGAGTTTTATCTAGCGAATGAAGATTTTCTGGCTGAAGCGGTTTTGGAAGGCAAGGTAAAGATCCTGGCCGAAAAGTATAAAAGAATATGGGTTACCGAAAACGTCTATCAGAAGTTCAGGGATGTAGACCAGCGTGGGATAAAGCTGGAAGAACTCCTGAAAATCAAGGATTACGATGATAGGCTGGTCGAGCAATTCAAGGAAGACTATCGACTGGCTGACGAGGAAGCAACGCTGCTTTCCGGCGCCGTAAAGGGTTCAAAACGGGTAATGATTTTTGCGGAGAACAATCAATTGCGTGATGCTGCTGGAGATATGGGAATTCCAAATATGAATTATTCGGAGTTTAGCGAAATCAACGGCGAGGTGCCGGCTGAAAAGGCAACGAGGGCAAAACAAGAATCGAGTCAAGGTGGTCGCTTTGAAAAGAAACAAGTCCTTTAAGATTATTCCTATGTTGCTTGCTGCGGTATTTTTTGTCGTGGCGGCCTATTATCTTGATCTGATTGAGTTGTCGCCGGGAGGAGCGTCAAAAGCAGCGTCGTCCGGAAACAAGAGCTCATTGAGCAAAAAAGAGCTAATGGCCGTCACCCGTGCTATGAAAGTGAAAATGGTATCGATCCGTCCCAACTCAGCTGATTTCATGGTTTTCTCCGGAGACATAACCAATGGAAGCAAGAAAACGGTGGTCAAGGCGACTGTGGCTGTTCAAATAGCGGGAAGAGCCCCAAAGACCGCGAAGTCAAAAAAGCCCACAAAGCCGCCGGGCCGGATAGTAGGAGACACTCAAATTGAGAATTTGGTGCCGGGGGAGACCGGAAGCTTCACCATAATAACCTCTATCAAGGCACCCGAATTAACTGAGTACAGCTTGAGGCTCACCGGCCTGGATGTAGGCGGGAATCAGGTAGAATAGATTGGCTAAGAAGCATAATGGATATTCTGGGAGGCATGAAAATTCGAATGCAAATCATCGATTGCCTGGACGAACCGGGGTGTCCGGGAGCGTCTCCTGGCGGGGATATTTGCTTGCCTTTTTCCTCTTCCTTCAGCCGCTAATACTCCAGAGATTCACGACTGACCAGTTTGACATGGGCAAGCTGGTTTTCTTCTATCTGATTGCGGCCGCCTTCTTGATCGGTATTCTGATTGACCGCAGGGAAGACAGATTACTGCGTCTCGATGGCGTGAACATTTCCCTGGTTATCTTTCTCACTGTTTCCTTCATCTCAACCCTGACCTCAATCCATTTTCCCACCAGCTTTTTTGGAAAATATCAGGGTTATGAAGGTTGGCTGACACTGGTGGCGCTGGCCGTGCTCTTTCAGGTTGCCAGGACCACAGCCTCTGAAGAGCGCCGTTTGGCCGGGATTGCAGTTGCAATCTCAATCTCGCTTGTCTCTTTCTACGGAATCATCCAGCGGTTCGGCCTGGACCCGCTTGATTGGACCGAGGGGCTCGAGTGGTACCAGGGGCGCATATTCTCAACGGTTGGGAATCCGGTGATGTTGGGGGGTCTACTCGCTCTTGTTTTGCCGGTCTGTTTGGGTCTTGTTCTGCAGAAGGACAGATTGGACAAGTTTGTGGGGGCGGGCGCGTTTGTTCTCGGCGGCCTTTGCCTGTATTTCACCCAGTCTGAGGGAGCTTGGTTCGGATTGTGGGTGGGCGCTCTGGCCACTGCCTACTTCTATGTTTGCAGGCCAAGAGCGAGATTTGCTTGGATTAGATGGATCGCTGTTTGCCTGGCAATCCTTACTTTCATCTCAGTTGTCGGACTTTATATTGGCCAAAGCCCGCTGATCTTTTCGTCATCTGGGCAAGCGAGAATGGAGTTCTTCAGAAACGCCTGGAGAGTATTCCTCGAAAGGCCTCTTTTTGGGTGGGGTCTTGACACCTTTCGCTTGGTTTCTCCTAAATTCAGGAGCCTTGAATTCATGCAAAAGTGGGGATACTTATATGTCTCCCCCACCAAAGTCCACAACCTAATTCTCGAGACACTGGCGACACTCGGTATTTTCGGACTTCTGTCATTTCTTCTTGTTATTGCAGCGGTTGTTACCAAGGGCTTTAAACAATTGAAATTGGCTGACAACGGCTCAATGACGCCGTTTGTTCTCGGAGGAGTGATTGCCTTCCTTGCCTACTCAATGACGGGGCTCACTGAAATTGCCATCTCTCCCACCTGGTGGGTCTTGATGGGTTTCCTGGCTGCACAACCTATGTCCAATGAAAGGATGCCGGGAAAGGTGTCGCAGAAGGCGGTGCCTATTCGACCTCCTTTGATAGTGTGCACGGTTCTTTTGGCTCTGATTTTGACTGCCGCTTCACTTAGCCAGGCGATTGCCGATCGCAACCATTTGCTTGCCGAGGGTATGGGTAATCTGACCGTCGCGGACGGCTATTATCTCAGGGCCGAACAGTTTAATCCCTATAACCACGGATACTATATAGATCACGGGTTTCGCTGGATTGATCAAGGTATTGCCCGAGAGAATCCCGAGATGTGGGAAAGAGGCATTAATCTGCTGCAAGAGAGCGTGAGATCTAACCGCTTCGAGGCCGAAACCCATCTCAACCTGGGGATCGCCTACAACCGGGGAGGTAGGCATTTCAATCCGGAATATTTTAGAGCCGGGACTAAGTCTCTAAAGAAGGCAATTGAGATTTCTCCTTTTTTGAAAGCGGCACACTACCAGTTATCCGTGGCTTTTTTATCTCTCGGGCGCTATGAGGAAGCCCTGGCTGAGAGCAAAATCACTCAAAAAATAGAATCCGACTATGTCCCGGCCTATATTTTGCAGGCAGGTGCTTTGTATAATTTGGACAGGATCGATGAGGCAAAACGGGCTTTGCAGAAGGCACAAAGAATTGATCCCGGGAACCAAAAAGTGCTTGATAATCTGAAGTTCCTGGAGGAGCGAAGTAGAGATAACTAACAAAATGTCCTGTGGTCTTTTCGTACGAAGCTGCGCGACAGATGAAATCAAGAATAAGATATCAAAGATCAAAATGACAAATCAAAAATCAAAATGTCAAAAGCAACTATCCAGTCTGTTCTTGAGAAGAGATCGAGACGGCCAGCAGGTCAATTGGAGCATAACGGCCATGCGTGAGGAAACAATATTTACATTTTGATCTGCAATTTTGATTTTTTATCTTTCATATTTGATTTGGAAAGGTGCTTGGCCGCAAACCCCAAGTCCTTTCACCAAGATCCGAAGGACGCACTCTCCTATGGCCGGTAGTCTTTTCCCTCGTGGCAGAGATCGCAGAAAACTCCTTTGAATTCCTGGTCCGGGGGTCGTACGTGACATCCGCATCCACCCGGTTTGGTGGCTCCAGTGTGCAGCGCAGCTTCAGCCCAACCTTGTTCGGCACCTCCGTGAAGGACGTCTTCGGCTTCTACTGGAAAGCCGTGGCACTGATTGCAGAAGTCATAGCTTTCTATATGGCAGCGGAAGCATAGCGAGCGGTTCACGAATCCCTGCCTTGCATGTTTGCCCGCCAAGAATTGCGACCTGTGCGGCATCTCTATTCTATGACACTCCAGACAACTCTTCGTAGAATGACAGCCTTCGCAAGTCTCGGGGCGCTGCAATTGAACTTTTGCGATCGGACGCGCAGGTCTTCTTGAATCTCTCCCGATGTCCGCTTGATGGCAAGTCTCGCAATCCGCACTCGCTTTCTTCTCATTATGACAGAGGATGCACCTGTCCATCGTGGGGAGCCGCACTTGTCCTTGGATTTTGTGGCCGACATTATTATGACACTCCACGCAGCGGCTTCCGGCATCGACGAAATCCCGGTGTCTGACTTTAATATTGAATCTCTGAACAGTTTTCCGCATGATCTCGGAGTGGCATTTAAGACATGAGTTGTTAGAGATCAAGGCCTTGATCGGTTCTTCGTATTGTTTGGTCTGAAATACGGCCGCCCAGCGGATATACTGCAATCTCTGAACCAGGAAACCACCCACGCCCGGCTCTCTGTGACAGGCCAGGCATCGAAAACCCTTATGAGACAATTCAGCTTGACCAGTCCGTGACTCTACTTCCAGATGGCACTGACTGCATACCGAAGGCCTGTCAACGTAGATGTTGATCGAAATGATGAACCCTACCGAGAGGGCCAAGATAACCGCCCACTTGGTCCATCGGTCCCTTCTTGTCTGCGGGGTCAACGGGCGTCTTGGCTGCGCAGTCTCTCTCCGGCGGGCGTCAATCAGCAAATAGACCGCGGTGAAGGCGAGAAAGAAGATGAGAAGCATTGCCGAGAGAATACCGATTACCAGCAAAGCTTTCTGTGGGTCGGACAGCGGGTTTCTAAGCACATTTATGCCGTCACGCAAGAATCGCAGTATGAAGTTGACAAAACCTGCAAGATCAATCCTTGTCATTTTTCTCTCAACTTTACTATGTCGCCCGGCAAAAGCCCCGGATGGACGTGCATCTCATGGCAGAAATCACATGTTGCAAGAGTGTGACAATTGAGGCAGACCTTCTGTCCTGAGCGCTCGTATTCCTGGTTGTGCTTGGCCAAGAAATCGTTCGGGTGCGGCATCGTGATCTTATGGCAGTCCGAACAGAAACTTTTCCGGTGGCAGACGGAACAGCTATCCGGAGACTCTTTGCTCTGATCTCCGTGGATGTTCATGAATCCCAGAGGATGAGGCAGATCAATCTGATGGCAGCGCGTACAAGTTCCTTTGTCGTGGCAGGCGCTGCAGATCTTGAGGTCGCCCATACCGTGAAGTTTGCGCCATTTTGGTCCATGAGTGTGTTGCCAAGGACCTGCGACAAGTCGCTTCTGCCAATCCGCTCCTTTTACATGGCAAGTCCCGCACCCCGCCGGAGCTCCCTCATTGTTGTGACACTGCAGGCATGTTTCCATCCACGCCGCCTTTTTGTCCGGCACGGCTTTTCCGTGGGCAACCGTGTTATGGCATTGCGTGCATTTCCAGCCCGCTTGTAGGATTTCAAGGTGGCTGACCCGGATCGAACTTTTGCTGAGGGTTTGCTTTCTTACATCGTTGTGACAGTAATTGCAGTTTTCGTTGGGGATGTCGGCCGTAATCGGCTTTCTATAAAGACCGGTGAGATTTGCAGCCAACATCTGAAAAATCCGAACGCGGCGAATACTAAAGCCCAAGACTCCTTTGCTTTGGTGGCAGTCGCTGCACGTTAGGTTCGTGTGAGTGGACTCACCCAAGGTTCTATGCTCCACCCTGTGGCATGTGCTGCACAAAGCAGGTTTGGTTGTGAGATAGACAAAAGAGTTGACGGCAATAATGAATAGGCACATTGATAAAATTAGTATGAAGACTCTCTTTCTCATTCAATCGTCCCCGCGATTTGTCCCTCACTGTTTGACTTTGATTTGTCTATCAACCGCGATTGCCACTTCTCGGCCGGAATCAACCAAGTAGTTGGTGTATCCGGGATGCTTGGCCCGAATAAAACCAGTGTCAATCTCAATTGCGTAATTGCCCGCGGTCCAACCTATAAAGTAGGCCATTTTCTCTTTCTCATATCCTTCGGTAACCGCCAAATCTCCCAATTTTATCTCTTTTTGATCAACCGGATATCTTTTAAGACTGAGCTCGATGGTTTCGCGGGCTTTGAGCGCGGACGGTTGGTAGGTGATGCGAACGTAACAATTGTAAGGGGAGATACTCTTGGCCTGTGTTGTGTCGGGTTGAAAGAACGCCTCGGCGACGTTTTTTGTTCCCGGCAGCGGATGTCTTGCCCCGGTTAGATATCCCTCAATGGTTAAAGGAACGAAGTCCAGGAGTCTAGTTCCGGGCGGTAAAGTTACCCGGTCCTTCCCAGGCTTGTTTGGCCCGGATGTCTCTCCGGCAATTCCTCTCGCCTTCTTGAATTCTTCTGCTCGCTGTTCCAAATTCGATGATCCGATGACTCCGATTTCTCGATTGAGGGAGATAAGGACCGGAATGAAGGAGAGTAAGGTGATGAGGATAATCAAATAGATGATTGCCTTTGTCCGGGACGCTTGAGTTGAAGATGGTTCTGTTTTAGGTGACATATTAGGAATCAAGAATAGGCTATATGTTAATGCTATTATAGCATTTGTTAGGTTTGAGAATTGGGAAAGAGGACTAATATCAGTCCTCTTTCCCGGTAGTGCGAATACTGTAATTATCTAATTGCTCCGATGTAGGCGTGACAGCTAATGCAGATCTCGTCGATGTGCTCGGTACTTGCATCATAGGTGTCGAAAAGTAGTTTGGTTGATGTTGCAGCGCCGCTGTGTGGGAAGTCCGAAGTCGGATTTCCAACTTGATAATTGCTGTCTCTGTAGTTGGCTCCCAGATTCGTTCTATGGCAAGAATAGCACTCATAGCTGGAATAAGGAACACTGTGTGTCCTATCCGCGTGAAGCTCTGCGTATCCACCCTCCGTGTGACTCTCGCGGTAAATACCGATGTTCAGAGAGTGACAGCCGGCGCAAAAGACCGACAAGTCCTTTCCGGCGGTTATTGCGCTTGAATGGGTGCCGTCAATATCATAGGCCGTGTATTGCGTGTAGTACTTCGTCCCTGTTGAGCCACCTGCGCCCGGATACCCGGTATTGTTGTTGCTGATAGTGGTTTCCGGTACGAAGTAGGGCAAGTTGGTAGTAATGTTGCCGGCTGCGATCAAGCTTTTGAAAGTAGCGGTGTTGGGTGACAGCTTGCCGTCCGGGTTATTGCGCAACAATTTGTAACCCGGAACATCCGTGTTCATGAACCCATAGTTGTAGCTTGCATTCGGCGCATAAGAAGAACCTGTAAATACCTGGCCGCTTTCATACAGCGGTGCAGTATTGCCTGGTTTCCAGGTCAGCCAAGTTCCGTTGTGTACCGTATGGCAACTCATGCACGTAAGCGTGAGCGGGCCTTCTTGTGAAAAAGCTCCGCTCCGTTCAACAACGGTGCGATAGATCGTGTTTCTGGTCGCTGCATACTCACGTACCTTATTGCCGTCGGCGTCGGTCGCCAGCCACATGGTATTCTCTGCATTGGCCGTAGTACCAACAGCATTAGCATCGTCGTTTGCGCTGTCAGGAATAGTCGGGCCGGATCCAATAGTGTGACCGTTTCCTGTGTAGATTCCAACAGTCCCATAGGCTTGTTTGCCGGAGTGAAGGGAAGACCCTATGTGGCAATAATTACAAGCATCATCCTGGCTCTCGCCTCTTAACAGCCTGAAAGGACCTTGTGCACGGTGAACTGCGTGGCAGGTCTTGCATTTATTAGTGGTGGTGGAATAGCCCCCGTGAGGATTGACTGTGTAAAGTCCAGTTCCCGTAGCATCGAAAATCCGGTAAGCGCCTTCTCTCTTGCCCTCAGTGTCGTCATTGAAAATCCAACGGGAGCCTCCGTCCTGCGCAATTACTGTGGGCTCGTAGGTGAAGCTGTTGGTTGTTGTGGCGGCCTTATCCGGGGCCGGATCAAAATTAGCGGCCATTGCAACACTTCCAAGTGCCAGCACGTAAACCAAGACGATCGATAGAACCAGCCATATGCCAAGTGACAGAACTAACCATACTCGTTTCATGTTGATTTCACCTCCTCTCTTACGAAAGTCAAAATGCAAAGTGCAAAATGCAAAATGAAAAATGGTCTTGTTTCAAAACTTTCCAAACTTTGCAATTTGCGATTTGAAATTTGCATTTTGCATTTAATCTGTTTGATCAGGCTGTCCGATTAATAGCTTGGCTCCAACATCACTCTTCAAAAGGGAGTGTGTTGGCGGCCTCGGGTATCTTGTGAAAAATCTTGCATTTAGACAGCCTCTATGATTTGAACCGGCTCTACTAACGAGAGCGAGCATCTTAAAGCCTTGGAGTAATAACCTTTTCTTCTCCTGCTTTTAGCATGCGCCGTCGAGATGACGGTTTCAAGGCACCATAGCTAGGATGATATGGGAAAAGTGTGAATCGAAGGCTTCTGGATGAACTGATAAAAAAGAAGCGTGAAATGCAAAATGAAAAAACGGAAGTGTGAGGCGCCGCTATTGTAAAATGCGGGCAACTGTCATAGAATCTGATTCTAGAAATTCTTGGATTGAAGGTTGAGATTACAAAATCCAGGGCGAATGGCCCTTAGTAAGTTAAAGTAACGACGAACGTCGAATGACGAACGTCGAACGAAGAGAAAGAACGACGAACGTCGAAGGACGAACGTCGAACGAAAAGAATTAACATTCGACATACGACGTTCGACATTGGACGTTTCTACGAGGAGGTAGCCTAAAGTGGCAAAGAAAAAGTTTGTAAGAACAAAGCCCCACATGAAC
>Ga0214473_10004802_pt1 | contig 16223 bp, 18 predicted proteins | sample RVTome_7_FD_203509 | JGI IMG/M metagenome (GOLD analysis project Ga0214473, IMG submission 203509) | Soil microbial communities from uranium-contaminated site in the Upper Colorado River Basin, Wyoming, United States - RVT98D197 | ecosystem: Environmental > Terrestrial > Soil > Contaminated >... | reverse complement strand
CGGGTCTAAAATGATTTCAGCGAATAGGTATTCCCTCAGAAGGAAATGAGCCCGTCGACAAAAGCGAGCCTCATTGAATAGCTTTATTATAATCTCCTTTTTCCAATAAGCAATCAAAGTTTTTGATTTATCGTGATTTATTTTCCACAAATCACTTGTAAATCTTTTGTATAGCATTAAATTAAGTATTTTCGTCAACTCAAAGAGGACATCCTTCGAATCATGCACAGAGCGATAAACCACAGTCTGCGAAACATAGCCATCATCTCCCACGTTGACCACGGCAAGACGACCCTGGTGGACGCCATGTTCCGCCAAAGCGGCCTGTTCAGGCCCAACCAGGAAATCAGCGAGCGACTCATGGACACCCTGGACCTTGAACGAGAACGGGGCATCACCATTGCGGCCAAGAACTGTTCCGTCATGTGGAAAGGCGTCCGCATCAATATCATTGACACTCCCGGACATGCGGATTTCGGCGGTGAAGTGGAGCGAGCCCTGTCCATGGTGGACGGCGCGATTCTTCTAGTCGACGCCTCGGAAGGACCCCTGCCCCAGACCCGTTTTGTTCTGAAAAAAGCTCTGGAGGCTCATCTCAAGATCGTCGTGGTCATCAACAAGATTGACCGGCCCGACGCCCGGCCCGACGAGGTCCTCGATGAAATCTACGATCTCTTGATCGACCTCAATGCCACGGACGATCAGCTCGAATTTCCTCTGCTCTATGCGGTCGGCCGCGACGGCATCGCCCAGAAAACCCTGGACGAAGAGGGAGAGAACCTTCACCTGCTTCTGGACACGATCCTTGAACAGATCCCAGGCCCGTCCCACGATCCCGAAGCCCCCTTCCAGATGCTCGTGTCCGACCTGGGGTATTCGGATTACGTTGGCCGACTGGCTGTTGGAAAGATCTTTAACGGCACAGCGCGTTCCAGGGACAGCCTGGTTTGCATCGGCGCATCCGGTGAAAGCAGGCCTCTCACGGTGTCAAAGCTCCAGGTTTACGACGGCATGAAGCTCCGGGATATGGAGGAAGTGGAGCCCGGCGACATCGTGGTCCTCGCAGGCATTGAGGAGGTCAAGATCGGGGACACCATCTGCAACAGGAACGCTCCCCGCGCATTACCGAGGATCACCGTGGACGAACCCACCGTGTCCATGAAGTTTACCGTCAACACCTCGCCCTTCGGCGGTCAAGACGGAACCTATGTCCAGTCAAGCCGGATCTACGAGCGCCTGCTGAAAGAAGCACGCAGCAATGTGGCCATCCAGGTGGAACGGGGCGAAGACCGTGACAGCATCGTGGTGAAGGGCCGGGGCGAATTCCAGCTGGCGATCCTCATCGAGACCATGCGGAGGGAAGGCTACGAGTTCTGTGTGGGCCGGCCCGAAGTCATCTATCGCTACGAGAACGACCGCAAACTCGAACCCATCGAGCGGCTCCTGGTCGATTGCGAGGAACGCTTTCTCGGCGTGGTCACGGAAAAGCTCTCCCTTCGCAGGGGAAAAATGATCAACCTGGTCAACAACGGAAAGGGCCGCGTGAGAATTGAATTCTCCGTGCCGGCCAGGGCATTGATCGGATACCGCGACGAGTTTCTTACCGACACCCGCGGCACAGGAATCATGCATTCCTTGTTCGACGGCTACGAGGAGTTCAGAGGGGAGTGCCCCAGCCGGTTTACCGGCTCCATCGTGGCTGACCGCACCGGCAATGCCGTGCCCTACGCTTTGTTTAACCTGGAACCCCGGGGCCGCCTCTTCATTATGCCGAGCGAACTGGTCTACGAGGGAATGATCGTGGGAGAACACAACCGGGGTGAGGACATCGACGTCAACCCTTGCAAGGAAAAGAAACTGTCCAACATGCGGGCAGCCGGAAAAGACGAAAACGTCATTCTCTCTCCCATCAAGCCGATCACCCTGGAGCAGGCCATCAGCTTCATTCGTGAAGACGAAATGGTGGAGATCACACCACGGGCGGTCCGCATGCGAAAGGCCTTGCTCTCAGCCCAGAAACGTCATGCCCTTCGCCCCTCCCGGGTAAATAACAAGAAGGCGGCCTAGATCTTGGGCTTTTACCAAGGATCCTTCCTGCCTTTGGAGATCCATGCATCAATGACCTCCTTGTCAAATCGCCAGACCCTGCCGATCCGAATGGATGGGATTTTGCCTTCTTTGGACAACTTGCATATGGTTATCTGATGCAACCTTAAGTACTCTGCCAATTCTTTGGTTGTCATGATCTGCGCCAAAATGTAACCCCCGTATGCTCCTTGAGTTTTGTGCACTGTATGGCCTTTGGCACGAATGGCCTAAGCTCACAGAGATAAGGCTAGCGTTTTCATCGCCCACTAACCTTATGCCTGTCTTGAAGGGCGCAAGCGGACAACCCAAGCTCCCATGAGGATGACCCGGCTAGGGGATCATCACAATTTGAGCTCATCAAGACGTATCGCACGTTTTTCGGAAGCCTCATTCCCAAACGCTTTAACTGGACTGAATGTTATATTAGTTCAAGAACATTATCAACAACTATTTATTATTTTTTTTTAACCAAATTATAATTCACTTATTTTCTTAGTTTAAACATATTTTTTAATAATATCTTAAATATAGCAAGTTGTTAGTTTCTATAATTCATTTACCTTAATATTTTATTCTTCCCCCACAGCCACCAAGCAAAATCCTCGCGCTGTCCGCCAGCCTGCCCTAACCTGTTCGTAACGTTCAAAACTGGCTACATGGGCTCACACAAAACGACCGCCCCACCGAACCCCACGTCGGAAAGCGCTGGGATCTTTTCTGGAGTGACCGGCGGGAGAGACTTCGAACGCAAGAAAAGGTTACGGAGCTTTCCAGGTGTCGCAGCCCCATGTAAACACTTTTGAACGTTTCTAACCTGTTTGATCAGGGGTGAAAAGGGCGGGCTACTTTCGAGTGGGCTCGGAAATAAGACTGACGAGAGCCACGGCGGCAATGATGAGTCCGAACCCCACATAGAGGATCGTAAACCCGCTCAGGTGCTGGAAGCCTGAACCCACAAGAAAATCCCTGTTGATGCCGTAACCCCAGTAGAGAGTGAACAGGTAATTGACGAGGAGGGCCAGCTTTAGCTTTCCGAAAAAAAGCGCCCCCGTGCTCAGCAGCAGGAGCAGCACCATCTGAATCACAGGGATGGAGATTTCCGTCATGGAAAAAATTTCCATAGATCCTCTCCTTTGAAAAGAGTGTCACAGTTAAGAAGATATCTTAGTTACTCATAATTATCTATAATTTCGCATAATATGTCAAACAAAATCAGAGAGAGTTCCTCTCCTCTCTTTTGCCTACAAGCCCGCCGATGCGTAAGCTCAGGTTCAGGCTTTCCATTTTGATCTGAGCCAGTGATAAGGGAAAAACATCGATACCTTTTGCTGGTATTCATTATAGGCCTCAGGGAACTCGATGGAGAGTTTACGTTCTTCCAGAAGAGCGCCGACAACGAAATACCCGGTGATGATCAGGTTCGTTATGATTGCTGCCACATCCAGATCCCTGGCCCAAACAATCATCATGCCCCCTGCATACCAGGGATGCCGCACGACACCGAGTATTCCCCTTGTGTTTAGCCCGCAGGTTTGGGTCAGTCCCGTGCATGAACTGCGATCCCTTAGCTGGCGCAGACCAAGGAAGGTCAACCCGTCATAATGTCTCCCCCCTGCCAGGAACAGGAACAAGGAAGCGGCCAGCAGAAAAACCTGCACAACCCTCCAGTATCCTTCCCATGAAAACAGCGGTTGGGTTTGCACGGAGTGAGTGCAGAGAATGACGGGAATCAATGTGACCAAAGCGAGTCCGTTGTAGACAAGGCGATAATAGCGGAATCGATCCCCAAGACGGTGCTTCAAATATCCGGTGACCGTCAAGGAGATCAAGGCGCTGTGAAAGAAGCACCAGACCGACCAGATCACTGCAAGAGTGAAGTACTTCATTGCCCATCCAGTTCATGACCCCAACAGCGATTCCTCCTGTCTAGCGGCAATCGTTTCTTATCCTGCTAGTCGCTGAGCCAAGGGAATCTTCCTCCTCGGAGACCCTTAGGAACTGCATCCAACTTCGCACCAGCTGTCAGGGCCGGCATCGCCTCCGGCTGCAGCAATTGAAAGCCGCTCCAGGTAATGGTCCCAGCCTTCTCCGTGTCCAGCGACTTGATCAGGCGGAAGGCCCGAGTGTACAACACGCAACCGGGTGCCACCCCTCTCTTCTTGCAGGGTGATTTCCACCCGGCTCTTTCCAGGGGGGAGAGCCTCTTCCCCCTCCCAGCCCCACGTATAGACGAGATGCTTGTAAGGAGTGGCCTGCAGGAATTGGCCTGCGGCAATCTCCTTCCCTGTGATGTTGACTCGATAAATGCCCCCTGGTTTCGCCTCAGCCGCCGCCTCAACGCCCATCCAGCGAATCATCTTATCTGGCTGCGTGAGAAAGAGATAAACCGAATCGGGCTTGGCGTTGATCCACACTTCCCTCTCCAGCCTGTCTTCCCCCTTCTGACCCATGGTGTTCCCTCCTTCACCTTGTCTTCGCTCTATTTGTCGGTTTTATGTGGATCTTCCGAAACTGTCCTTTGCTCTTAACTCTCGTGATCTTACTCCAACAGCCGCATCATTTCAAATTTCTATGCCAGTCCTCCCGTTGCTGTCTTCGTGATCCCGGCAACTCCAGGCTTTTCTACTGGGAGGAAAACCTTCTTTCTCGTGACCCACAGCGGAACCCAGCCTTCCCTTTTCATGTGACCCAGTTTGGGTGCTCTCTGACCTTCTTGGCCACCGTTTCCCTCAGCCAGTCTTCAAGTTCTGTCACCATGTAAAACTTCGGGAAAAGAAGGTCGTCCTCCTCTGCAATGAGCCCGTCCTGAACTGCTGTCTTTGCCAGTTTTGTGTGAGGATAGATTCTGATGCCCACGGTTATTTTCAAGGCATCCAGGTTCAGAGCGCTGACAAAAGCCAGGCTTTCTTCCACGGATTCCCTGGTCTCGCCGGGTCCACCCAGCATCAGGAACCCCATGGTGTGAATACCGTAATCGGAAAGCATCCTGGCCGCATCGCGCACATCTTTCGACCTGAAGTGTTTGTTCATGTCTTTCAGGATTTTGTCGCAACCGCTTTCGAAACCAAGACTCACTTCTCTGCACCCGGCCTTGGCCATGGCCTTGACGAGCTTTTCTTCAAGCTTCGCCGGATAAAGGATGCTGCGCCAGATGATGGGAGGTTGTGCCTCTGCAAGACGGGAGCACAGGGTGAATGCATAAGAGGGCGGGAGGTTGAAGGTGTTGTCCACGAACTGGAAACGTCTGGACCCTGCCTCCACCCAGCGTGCAATCCATTGGACAACTTGTTCCGGGGAACGTTTCCGAAGCGCATGGCCTTCGATGGTCTCGGTGGAGCAATAGCTGCATCTCATGGGACATCCCCTTCTGGTCTGAACAGGGACCCAGAAGTCCTCCCCCTCGTAAGCGGAAGTCGAAAAAAGATGCGGGTCAGGAAGCTGGAGCCTGTCCAGATCTTCTGTAAACCGTCTCTCTCCTTGAAGGCCGTGGCCGCGACGGTAGAGGCCGGGTAAGCTCGAAAGGGAACGGCTTCCTTCAAGAGCCTCGATCAGTAAAGGGAATGCCGTTTCACCCTCTCCCTGGATCCCCATGTCAGCCCCAAGGTACTCCAGGCTGCTTTGCGGAAAAAGGCTATACCCTGCACCACCGACGACGACCGGGACATCTGATATTCTCTTGCAGAACCTTACCACGTCGCGTGCTTGCTCCAGCAGGAACCGGGGATTTGCCATGTTCTGGTCGTCGATGTTTCTGACGGAGATGCCGATGACTTGCGGCTGAAACGTCTCCATGGTCCGCTTCACAGTCGCTTCCGGATCTCTCTGGGCCATGAGGTCAAGCCACTCCACGTCATGGCCCCTGTCCAGGGTTGCCTGGGCCACGCAGGCCAGTCCCAGTGGAAAGGTGGGCAGGTTGATCCTCTCAGTGTTGGCGGAGATCAGCAAGACTCTCATGGCCTTTGTACCTTGCGTCCTGTCCTCTCCTTTGTTCAGCTCTTTCTCGTCACTCGTCCCTTGTGACTTGTCACTTTAGGCATTTTAGACACTCCAGCGTTTGTTTACTGGTTCCTCTTCTGTCTAGTGTCCTCTATCTTTTCCCACTGTTCACTGAAAACTGTTGACTGATTACTGATTCCTGTATTCTGGCTTCTGTTTTCTATTTTAGGCACTTTAGTTCACTTTAGACACTTTAGGCACTTCCCTTCCCTACTCCGTTTCATAGCACTCCAGGATCTCTCCGAAGTACAGGGTGTGATAGTCCTTTGCTGGATAGAGGCTCTGGCACTCCTTGTCGAGGCATTTTGGGTCCATGGGCGTCTTCAGGAGAATCTTGCACTCAAAGTGGATGCCCGGCGTCTTGATAATAGGCGAGATTACCTTCCGGGCATTCGCAAGCTCGAGGTTGCAAGCCTTGTACTTGTCTACGTTCCTGCCGGATTTTGTGCCGCAGAACATGAGCGCATCGCGCATGTCCGTCGTGGGCACCGTGACCGTGAAGTCGGCGGCCTTCTCGATGAAACCGAAGGTGTGGCGCGAGGTTCGCACCAGCACCATGAGGACCGGTTTCTGCCACGCATAGCCGATGAGGGCCCAGCCGATGGTCATAGTGTTGAAGGTTTTGCCTGCCTTGACCGTCAGGAACGCGCCCTCCCTGATTTGAGCTATCACCTTTTCAGCCACAGCCATGTAATCCACTTTTTTCATCTGAAGCTCCTTCCCTGCATGTCACCGTTCATTGTTCACCGTTTACTGATGACTGATCACTGCTTTCACTACTGTCTTAGGTTTACTGCCTTCCAACTTTAGGCACTTTAGTTCACTTTAGACACTTTAGGCACTTCGGGCTTACTTGGCTCCGCCCACTGCCTGGGCGATGCGGAGGACCTGGTTTTCCTTCAGACCAACGGTTTTGGCTACACTCTCGACAGAAATGTTCGCGAAGATGCATGACCCAAGCCCCAGGGCCACGGCTTCAAGAAACAGGCTCTGACCCATGCAGCCGATTTCAAGATCAGCCCACTCCATCCGCCCACCGAGCACTTTGTCCTTGTTGATCACGTAGAGAACGATCATGGCTGCGCTCCTGAACCCATCCTGGTTCGGAATCTTAGCGCGAATATCCTCTGAAACGATCTTTTTCAGCTGATGGCCCTTGGGTTCATAGAGGTACACCCCTTCAGGCAAGGCAGCCAGCACCTCTACAGGGTACTGGGCCCGTGCCGACGGCATTGTGCGCTTACTCTCCGGCCGGTTGATGCCCGTTGTGGCCCACAGCAGCCTGGAGATCTCCTCAGGGGAAAGCTTTCGGGCAGAGTCATGCGATCGGATCGAATTTCTCTCCAGCAGTGCCTTCTCAAGCGCAAAACCACTGGTCTTTTCAAAGGGTGCCAGGGAAACAGTGTCCGGCCCTGGAACCCCAGAGGGAAGTGCGCCGGGGTCAGAGGGTAAGCCTTTTGCCCACACTACTTTTCCCCGCATAAGGGCCAGAAGACCTGCGCTCATCGCTGCTAATCTCACCAAAAAAATGCGCCTCTTCATCATTTTTCTTCCATCAGTGCAATCCGATTGCCGCCTTTCCTCACCATCATTCCCTTTTGCCCTCTTGCTTTTCATCATCGGGAATGGTCTGGTGCTTTTCCGTCTGCCGATCAACAATCTTTCCAATGTCCTTTGTGGATTGATGATACTGCTTCACAGCCCTGTTCCCCGTGAGTTCGTCCCGCGCTTTTTCGCCGCTGTCACACCCGGAGAAAATGACCAGCGCGGATATCATCACCTGCATGACCAAACAAAGACGTAAGAACCGGTTTTTCATATCGCACAGGACTCACTTTTTTATCGTTACGGTCCTTGATGCCATTTCGACATAAGGTTCAGACTTAATTCTTCTTAGAAATACAGCGACCTTGAATTCGTCCGCGCCCGCTGAGTTCCCTTTTCCCTTCACGTTTGAAGACGCTTGTCCTCGCAAGATATCAATGTGACTCTCGCCGACGGCTTCCCACTTTTTTTGAGATGCATTCTTCTTGAAGCCCTGCACTTTGATATCGCCGACGCTATAAACCCAGGTGTTCTTAATAACAGCCTCCCAACCTAACTGGCCATCGGCAACTTTAATCTCTCCGACTTCCATGGTCGGCGTTCCTAGGCCATAGGGCCTCTCCTGCAGCACCTTCCCCTTGTGCACCAGTTTGATGGTGTAATTGCTAATTTGGGGATCGGGGTTGAGCGTGGCAAAGACCTCTTTAGTCTGACCCGCTGCGATGACAGGAACACCCACTGATCCCGCTTGAAGCTCAGATGGATTCCCACTGCCTGGATTACGGTAGAATCCCAGTACCTCCGTTCCGGTTGTCGGTGCGTTTCCCGTATTCTCTACAATAACACGCCAATTTAGGCCGGCCCCTATTTCCTCCACGTATGCATTCTTGATGACCGGCTTTGCGACAGAAACGTTCTTTACTGATTCAGGCGATGGGGAACGGGATGATCCCGCCTTTGCAGCACAGATCTCGATCTTTTCGGTTTGAGCGTAAGAATAGGAAATGATGAATACCGACAGCAGCAAGATGGCGCAGAACAGAATCTTTCTCATAGGTCCTCCTCAGTCAAAATTTAGTTTCAAGTACCGACAAAACCCCTTGACCCTGCTGAAAAACCAAAAACCCCTTCACTCCTTGGAGGGAGGGAAAGGGTTACAGATCTATAACCTTTTGGTGCCGCGCTTGATCTCTGTCCTTTCACCTTTTGCAAGCACAAGCGAAGTCTACTCCATCCGGCCTCCTTCGTCAATGGTGATGCTGAAGAACTCATCATTTGACTTTCTCTGTGAATTGGTGCAAGAGTTTGAAGGGAGTGCCGGCTTTCCGGAACCATGTCGTCATCAGCACGAGATCCGTTCAACCTCTAACCCATTCAGGAGATAACACCATGGATATTCTTCAAAGAGCCAAGAACATCATCATGACCCCGAAGACGGAATGGTTGGTCATCGCCGCTGAAGAACCGAACATCGTAGAGATCTTTAAGGGATACGTGCTCCCTCTGGCCCTCATCCCTTCAATCGCCTACATCATCGGACTTGGGGTGATCGGGATGGGAATGATGTCTTCCTTTTCCTGGGGTCTCGCCATGGGGTTGATCCAGTTCATTTTGGCCTTTGTGGGGGTCTACATCTCGGCCTACGTGATTGCTTTTCTGGCTCCCAAATTTGGTTCCCAGCAAGACATGGGGCGTGCTGTTCAACTCGTCGCCTATTCCTACACGCCGGCGTGGGTGGCGGGGATTCTGTCCATTGTCCCTGCCCTGGGGATGTTGGCATTCGTGGGCGGTATCTATGGTCTCTACCTCATGTACCTGGGCCTGCCTCACATGATGAAAACCCCTCAGGACAAGACCATTGGGTACCTGGTTGTCTCGATCATTGCCGTGCTCGTGACCTACTGGATCCTCACTCTGATTCTGACATCCATTGTTTTCAGCGTTTTTGGCCTGAGTGCGATGACGATGATGAGAGGGATGTAGGGTGTTGACTCCAAAAAGAACTGTGTGAGTCATGAGAAAAAAAAAGCAGAGGCGCCGTCCAAAAGGGACGGCGCCTCGGATAATATCCTTCTCCAGGGCGCTCTCTCGGGATCAAGTGGCTGGAAACCGGGATCTGCTTTGATCCGGTCCCAGCAACTGCTCAGGAAAGAGCAAGATAGCCGTCCGGCGCCAGGCTCGTTGCCAGCATCACCATGTTGATCTCGCGATGCGCTCTCCAGGTATCGTTTTCTGTGCTGGCCGCGTCCAGCCAAAACTTTTCAATTCCCTCGTAGAGCGGCAAGTAGCGCATCAGGCTTTTGATCTTTGTGTGCACCGGGTGCCCCTTGCCGAAAAGCTCTGGATCACCCTTGATCAGTCCTTGCAGTTTTTGAACGGCTCGCAGTCCAATGGACAACCCAAGTTCCCGGAAAGCGAGACGGTCAGCTGCAGGGGACATCAACGAAGACCCTCGCGCAAAATGTCCGAGACCCCGCAGGGAACATTCCAGCAGGGTCGCGAGCAAATCGTTTTCCTCAGACCCTTGATCAACGCTCAGCTGTGCCGATCTGTAGGCATCACACAAGAGCCCGCCAATGCCGAGCGGGTCGTCTGTGTCCCAAGTCCTTCCTTCACATATTTGGGCCATGTCAGCGATCTCCGATTCGAGATCCTGCCCTGCCGTGATTTTCTTGTCTCTCTCTGCAGTGGCCTGAAGCTGTCTGTAGGTGATGAGTCCGTCGAGTGGGTCATGCTGCCCCATGGAGGGCACGAGGGGCCGCGACAGGTCTATGCTCATTTTCCAGTACATCCGTTTTCCGCTGACCCGCGATGGGAGGTAGGTGAACCGTGCATGGGCTGTTTTTGCCAATTCTATGGCCCACACATTGAAGGTGAAATTTCCCGTGACCCGGCTGACGCGATTGAGCGCGTGCATCCACCTTGTCAGGTAATGATAGTACTGCCCGTCCCTGTCCCATTCCAGACGTTCGTCATAGGACTCTCTGCGGTTCCGTTCGTTCATCCCTTTTCCGATTCTTAATCCTCCTGCGGTCGGGTGTCTTCTCCCTTCCTCCTCGCTGAGACCGCTGATCCATCCGGTTCGCGTATCGTCTTCACGGTGCCGCCCTAGCACGTGATGGACCTGGTCAACAAGGCGCAAGGCAAGATCCTTGTATTCTTCATCCCCGGTCTGGCGATGGAGTTCCAGGAAGTTGCACACCGCAAAAGCGTCTGTCCACAAGTAGCGCCGCGGAGTCTTCCCTGCCGGTGAAAGGCCGGTCAGATCCGCAAATTCCATCATGATCTCACGCACTGTGGACACGTCCTCGCCCCCAACGCGGGTTATGTTCGACCCAGAGCGGCTATGATCTCCCGACAGAAAGCGGGCAGATCGTCTGGCGTTCGTGAGGTGATGAGATTGCCGTCCCGCACCACCTCCTGGTCCACGTATCTTGCACCGGCATTCACCACGTCATCTTTGATTGCCGAAACGCAGGTGGCCATTTTTCCTTTAAGGACACCGGCCGAGACAAGAACCCAACCGGCGTGGCAGATGGCGGCCACCACCTTCCCCTCACCAAAGCAATCCCGCACCAACTTGATCACTGCCGGGTACCGGCGCAATCGATCGGGGCAGTAACCCCCTGGTACGATGACCCCGTCAAAATGAGCCGAGCGGACAGAGTCCGCATTCACGCCGCCCGGGGCAGGCAGACCGATCTTGCTGTGATACTCCCTGGCGCCCGTGCCGACCACCGTCACCTGGGCCCCGGCCTCCTGCATCCTGTAGTAAGGGTACCAGAACTCAAACTCGTTGTAGAGATCCTCAATCAGGATGGCAATTCTTTTCCCTTTCAGTTCCATCTCTTCACCTCCCCCTTCTGCCTAAGTGAGATCGTCGGATTCCCACCGAAGACCATGGCCACTTTGTACGACAGGATATACTACTTGCCCGGATTCTTCAACATCGCTGCATTGAACCCATCCCTCTGTTGAACTTCGTGCAAAGCTATTGCGAATTCAGAATGGATTATTACCTTACGGGAAACAAAGCGCTTTTAGTCGAATGCACACAGGAGGTGAGGAGAAATGTCAATGCCCATGGATACGATTCGAACAGATGTGGTCGAGGCGTGGCGAGGATTTGTGCACAACCTCGAAAGATCCCTGGATATGCTGGAGAAGGAGATTGATTTCACTTCCAAAATGGTGAACGCCTGCACCATTGAATGGTGTCAGGTCACCGAGCAAACCCTTGATGAAATCAGCAATGCCCTTTTTTCCATCAGCGAACCTTCCTGGACAGGCGATGAAGATTCCAAAAAGCTCAAGGCGCTCAAGAGAAAAGTGCATGACGTTTACGCCAAGTACAAGGCGGCCCCGCGGGCATAAGGGATTTCAGCCGGATGAGCGACCCCTCGACTCGGGCCACGGCTTCTGGCCGTGGGCCCTCGCTCGGGATAGGGTCCCGAGCGAGGGGAAATCTCCGAGGGGTCGCCCTGAGCGGAGCGCGGCGAAGTCGAAGGGCGACGAAGTGGGTGCCCCGAGCTCTGCCGGGGGGACCCACTCCACTCCCCAATCCATGGCCCGCGAAAGGCGAACCGGAATCGTCAAGGACGATAAGTACCTGAAACACTGCCCAGGAAAGGATCATCCGGAGTGTCCTGAACGCCTTCAGGTGCTTTATGCCATGCTTGAAGACCCGGACATGGCGGGGCGCTTCAAAGAAGTTTCTGCCAGAAGCGCAACGCAAGAGGAACTCCATCGTGTCCACTCCCCGCAGTACGTGAGGGAACTCGAGGCCACTGAAGGCGTCGACTTCACTTCCCTCGATTCAGACACCGAGGCGTGCGGCCTCTCCCATGAGGCGGCGCTGCTGGCCGCAGGGGGGCTCTGCAGGGCCGTCGGCCTGGTGTGTTCCGGGGAGCTCGACAATGCTTTCGCCCTGATCCGTCCTCCCGGCCACCACGCGGAGAAATCCTGTGCCAAGGGGTTTTGCCTTTACAACAACATCGCGATCGCAGCGAAATTCGCGCAGAACCATCTCGGTATCAAACGCGTCCTGATTGTGGACTGGGATCTGCACCACGGGAACGGCACGCAGCACTGCTTCGAACAGGATCCGACCGTGCTCTACTTCTCTGTGCATCGGCGCCACACCTTCCCCGGCACCGGCAAATTTCGGGAGGCGGGCAAAGGGGATGGCAAAGGCTACACGGTGAACCTGCCGCTTCCTGCGGGTTGCGGGGATGGTGAATATCTCCTCCTCTTTGAGAGAATGCTCAAGCCTGTAGCCCTTGATTTTTCGCCGGAGATCGTTCTGGTCTCCGCCGGGTTCGATATCCACTTCGCCGATCCCCTAGGCTCCATGGCCCTCACGCCCCGGGGTTTCGCAGGCCTCACGCGATCCGTAGTGGAAATCGCCGAGAGTTGCTGCCAGGGCAGAGTGGTCATGACTCTGGAAGGAGGCTACAACCTGGAGGCCCTCCGGGATTCCGTGAAAGCAGTGCTCCTGGAACTTGCCGGCGTGACGAAGACAGACACCGCAGAGATCCTGGCCACAGCAGACAAAAGAAAAATCGGGCGGGTCCTCGGAAAAGCCTGGAGAATCCACAAAAGGCACTGGCCTTCCCTCGCTGTCTCCATCGAACCCGACATGAGACAGCGGCGATCCCCCGGGGAATGGCTTGGGGATTTGTTGAATGAGGTTATCGCGTACTTGCGGAGTTAGAGAGAGTGCCTTTCAGAGAATCCATACGCCGTATAGCCGAACGCCTTGAAACCTGCGAAGAGTGGCTGGAGCTGGTCCGGGATCTGGATGAGCCCATCCCGGTTCGCAAGCCGTCTCTTGAATTCTCGATGCGGTGGGCAAACAAGGAAGACCTCTTTGCCGTCAATGCCCTGCAGGGTTTCGTGGACGAACCCGGCTCCATGGAGAACGCCCTGGACAAGGGGGACCGCTGCCTGCTTCTCGAACGGGATCAAAGGATGTGCGCCTTTGCCTGGGTAACTTTCAGAGACTACAGCCTCGCCCTTTGGTACACGCTCCGGCTGCAACCGGGTTGGAGCTACCTGGTTTATATCTTTGTTCACCCGGAATGGGGCCACCAGGGGGTGGGCGCTTACCTGCTCGGCTCCCTCATGAAGGCCCTGCGCGAACAGGGATGCAGCCGCCTGCTTTCCGGCATGTACAGCAACTGGGAAGTGTCCTTGAGGCTCCACACGAAGATGGGGTTCCGTGTCCATCGCCGCCTGAGCCAGTGCAAGATCCTGAATCTCTTCCCAATACCCCCCAAGGAAGAGCCTTAGGCAGACACCCCTCCAGACAAGTGGCGGTGCAAAACTTTCACCTCCCCCTTCTGCCTTCGATATAGGCCAGATCCGCTTGATCCAGGTACATGTGACAGAAGCGATAGATCTCTGAATCATCCAGCCAGTTCATAATCAATTCAACGAGTTCTCCCTTGGATTTTTTGGAAAGGAAGAGAACGAGAACGATCCTTGCTCTTTGTATGAGTTCAGGGTCTTTCACCCAAGTCTCATTCAACAGCTTAAAGCCCCCTTTCCGTGCAGTGTTCTATGATCTTGAACGATTGAAAGCCGGCGTCCAAGGGCTTCCCATCCCGCTGTCTTCTGATGAAAGCCAACATTTTCTAAAGCGGTTGTTTTCTCCTTAGCACACATTTCTTCATCCTGCTGATCAGTTCTGTTTCCTCGACATACGGGATGACGAGCCGGTACTTTGCCCGCGTCATGGCTACATAAACCAGCGAGACCAGGTTTTGCCTCGTTTCCTCAGTCGGATGGATGTGATCAAGACCCACCAGGTAGACCAGGTCAAAGTCCAGGCCCTTGGAGCTGTGAATGCTGATGAGCGATACTCGGTCCGTGGTCACATCATACATTTCCTTGGACCGGACATCTTGCGAAACCCAGGTACACGGGATGCCCGACCCTTCAAGGCTCCTCAGAAGGCGCATGGGCAATGCCCGGTTATCGTAAGAGAACCGGTCCGGGCCGTAGACCTTATCGTCATAGATGATTCCTGTCTCCGATCTCTTGTATTCACCACGTTGCACACACTCCTTCAGGTCTTTGAGCAGGAAGTTCTCTAGCTCTCGCGTGTCCTGAAATTTGCGGATCTCAGGGGTGCCCCCGTGAAAGGAAATGCCCTCGGGAAGAAGCGCAAGTTGTGTGTTTACCCGTGGCTCCTGGCCAATGAAGCGCTGGGTGAAATCAAAGACCGCCTTCGTATTCCGGTACACCCTCTTGAGATAGTGAGTCCGTCCGCCGGCCTTGATGCCGACCGATTTCCATGACGGTCTTCTCATGTAAAGGTCTTGGTAGGAGTCCAGGCTGAGGACGAGGTCCCCTCCGGGCTTGAGCAAGGACATAACAACCCTCAACATGTTGTCGTCGAAGTCCTGGCCCTCGTCAACCAGGATGGCATCGAAAGGGTCCACACGGCCTTTTCCAGCCGTAACTCGATCCAGAGTTTCCTGCGCCACGAGGTCGTAGTAGTCCGAGTCCTCGTTTTCAAACCGAACGGGTTCTCCCAGCACTTGCGAGCAGAGCTCGAAAAAGTGGCAGACGTGAACCCCGCCGTTCCCCATACCTATCGCTTTTTCCTGGATGAGCCTCTTCAGGTAACTGACCAGAGCAATGTTGAAACACATGAGGAGGATCCTCTTTATCTTGGGCTCATACCTGCGGAGCTGACAGCAGCGATGCACCAGGACGAGAGTCTTACCACTCCCGGGCGGCCCCTTGATGATTTGGTGTCCTGGCCCAAGCCGCAGGGCCAGCCTTGCCTGGACCTCGTCAAGGGCTGCCACCTCTCTTCGGAAGTGCTCCTTTCCAACCCCCCGGCGTGCAGGCAGGAGGATCTTCCCCTCCGGCCACAGGGCGAAGTGGAGCTTTGCCTCCTCTTTCCCTGTCAGGCCTTTGAAGGTGAAAGGAAAGGCGCCGGAGATTCTTTGTTGAAACTTCCGGCCCGAAGCGTCACGGAGAATTTCTCCTGCGGGGTCGAGATCCTCCCGGAGCAGCGTCATCTCCATGGGGATGAGCCAACGGATTCCCCTGTCCTCGTATTCATCCCGCGAAATGTTCACGAACACCACCATTCTGCCGACAGGTATCTTTAACCCTCCTTCATGGGCCGGTTCACGGGAGACGAATTCAGGGGCTTCTCTGAGCCCTTCCATCAAGGCATTGGCATAGCCCTTTGCCTGTCGTAGCGGATTGGTCTTTTGTTCGGTTTTTCCGGAGAGCTGGACGGTGAAATGGTGCGGGGTGTAGGAAAGGATCTGATGCGAAGCCCAGTCTTTTACCTCCAGCACCAGGAGCCCGAGCTTCTTGGCATAGAGAACGAAGTCAGGGACCTTCCCTTTGGTGCCGATGGAGGGTTGATACCAACAGGTGAAATCCTTGTGCGGCCTTGCCGCCTCTTTCAAAAACCTGAAAACTCTTTTCTCGCCTTCGGTAGCGTCTTCGGAACCCTCCATGTGCTCCGGGTACATTCTGGCCATAACCGAGCTCCACCCGTTTCACTCTCAATCAACAATCACTCATATTCCATGAGAGCCTATCTGATGCATTCGCCCTTTACTGAA
>Ga0214473_10004801_pt1 | contig 16224 bp, 15 predicted proteins | sample RVTome_7_FD_203509 | JGI IMG/M metagenome (GOLD analysis project Ga0214473, IMG submission 203509) | Soil microbial communities from uranium-contaminated site in the Upper Colorado River Basin, Wyoming, United States - RVT98D197 | ecosystem: Environmental > Terrestrial > Soil > Contaminated >... | reverse complement strand
TGAAAATTAGTGATGAAAACAAGCCAACAAGATTCATTGTTCAAGACGTTTACACAATCAATACCAAAAGAGTTGTCGTCGGGAGAGTCGAGTCGGGAGTTTTAAGAAAAGGAGATAAAGTCATCTTTGAACCTTCCGCAGTCAACGGAGAAGTGAAGAAGATAATGGTAATGGGGCATGAGCTCAACGAAGCAAAGAAGGGTGACAGCATAGGAATAGTTGTAAATTGCGAAGTAAAGAGAGGCGATGTTTGCGGTCAAGATGATGCGCCTCCTATTGCCTCAACAGAATTCTTAGGTGAAACAGTTTTACTTGACAAAAGACTCGTTAGAGGAGACATTCTCAACATACGATGCGGAACGGCAAGGGTGCGTTGTGAAGTCAAAGCCATAAAAGAGAAGATTAATAGTGAGACAGGCGAAGTGATCGAGAGAGACCCTATAGAGATAATTGAGAATGAAGCTGCAACCGTAACTTTCAAAACTGAGCCACTAGTGGTTGAGACGTTTTCTGATATTCCAGAGCTCGGAAGATTCACCCTTTACAAGGGCAATAGGAATATTGGAGCCGGGGTCGTTCTAGCTGGATAATAGTACTTTTCTCGTTCTGGGTGTAGATGCGGCAACTTTTACAGTTATAAAGCCGAACCTGAGCCGACTGAGAAACTTCGAGAGGCTGATGAATCTTGGGCGAAGCAAGGATCTTATTGTGACTGAGAAACCTGTATCGCCTTCAATCTGGTGCGGAATGTTCTCAGGCAAATCATTTGAAGAGCACAGACACGACAGCTTCATGATCAAAGACAAGATTGTCCGAAGAGAAGACATCAAGGTAGAATTCATCTGGGACATCCTGCACGCTGAAGGGAAGGACACTCGAGCTCTCAACGTGCCATTTGTTGTTCCACCATACTCGTTCAGGGTTGACTTCAGACCGGTAGGTTTCGGCCTACCTTCGAACGAAAAAGAGTGGACTGAGGAGTTGGATAAGGTAACCGATTACACAAAGAAACTTCTAGGAGAGAGACCCTACCTGTTGATTGCTGCTTATACTTTGTTGGATAGAGTTCAGCATTTTCATTGGGGGGAAGACTGTGTAGCGGATTGGTATGAGCGGCTGGACGGAAAGATAGGTGAACTGCTCTTTGACACAGGGTTCCTAGATGACCAGAAAAATAAGTTAATCATTATTTCTGATCACGGATTCTGCTCTTTTGGAGAGGCGAAGGTAAGAACCCTTCCCGAAAAAACGCCATACGGTATGTTGAAAGGTGATCACTCCGAGAAAGCTGTTCTGATAACAATTAACGTTAATCATGAGATAGATAAACCTCAAGATGTATTCTTCGCGATTAGAGGAGCTATCCCAAATCAGCAGGTATAATATCCGTTAGAGATCATCGCAAAAACCATTCAGTTCAAACGTTGTAGAAGGGGTACGGTAAGTAGGAAACCAATCTCTTGATCTGAACTATGTGAACGGCAGAGAAACTAGAGAGATTAATTCTTGTTATACATGCCAGATTGTGAATAACGCACTGTCTTGTAGGTCACAATTCGTTGACTTATGCTGGCCTCCTAGAGCCTCTAATCTGGTAGCCTATCTGGTTATTCGTCCAATACAATTTGGTCTTCACCTTGTCAACAACATTGGTTTCGCTAAAAACTGTAAGCGGGCCCGTCGGGATTAACGCCTAACTGTTAAACTATTCTCTAAAACGTGCCTATTATACTATGTGATTAACGTCTGGACTTTAACATTTGCTTTGGGGGCCTTCACCGTTGGTGACTAAACCAGTGAAGCTTGGGTCACGTTAGAAGTCATTCTCACTTTGTATTGTTCGGGTGTATGTAATATCGCCAGTAACTGAGAAGCCATAGGTTTGAAGGTTGGGAATGGTTGTGGATGGGGTTCCGATAGCGTCATTGTCTCCGTCCTTTACATAGCCATCCGTTTTCTTGAGGTCGTAGTCCAAGTGCATTGTCACGTAAACTAATCCAGTTGATGGTACAGTCCCGGAAATATGAATAGTCAAGGTTGTTACCCCAACAACTGGTGTAGCACCGTAATCACCAAGAGAGATACCGAGTGCTCCTGCTGGTGTTGTAGTAGTTGTTCCGGTTATAGTGAAGCTTCCGGTTAAGTCATCGCCGGATGGCATAAAGCATCCAGCTGAAGGGGTGTTAATTCCACTGTGGATTTGTATTGGAACGGATCCTTGTGTTACGAATGGGTATGGGACATTAATGTCAAGATTAACTGGATCTCCTGGGAGTCCTCCTGTGAAGACATTGTAGTAGAACTGACCTGGGTTACTGGCTCTAAGCCCATAAGTGGTTAGTTCATGATCTTGGTTAAATCTCAAGCGGAACTGTTGACCTGGTAGAGGATTGGTATCAAAGGTGCATAAGCTGCTGGACGTGACCGAGGGTTTTGGCACCACTACCAGTGTCTTGAGGCTGCTAGTAGACCAGTCAAATGGGATACCGTCAAAGGGCGTCCATAGCGCTCTGACTTTAAAATCATAGCTGCCTACGGATGTAGTCTCGGTTGTAGCGATCGTCAAAGTTGAAGTCGAGGTATTTTGACGACTTCCGAATAAAATGGGCTCCGGACTAAATAAAATTGTAACATCGCCAGGAAGAGTCGATGAGCCGCTCGGAATCATAAGATCAGCATAGAAAGCGAAATTAAGACATAAAGGAATATTCTGGCAGAGCTGACTTCGCTCCACTGTCACCGTATAGCTAGCAGAATCGCCTTGAAACACGAGCTCAGAGTCTGGAGTAACAGAAACAGGACCGATAATAATCAGGTCAAGGAAAGTTGTAGTTGCCAAAATCTCTGTTCTATGTGGGTTCACAACTATAACTGTGTAAGAACCTTCCATCGCTCTTTCTGAAGTTAATTCATATTGCAAGGTGAAGGAGCCTTGAGGGCTAGTTACTATCGGGAATAGGTCAGTGCCTTGTGGTCTAAATATCTGAACCACAAGCGTGGTGCTGCCCGGAAAATTTGACCCGGATATTACTGCAGTCTCCCCAGGAGAATAATTCATCTTATCAGTATTAATAACAGCGGTTTCATCAGCAGCTGCACCAATAATCATTATACTGGCAACCAAGGTGAATGCAAGAAAAGTAAGCAACAAGCTTCCGCGACTACTAAATACACTTTCAAACAACTTAACCTTCATAAAAATCACTCAAATATATCATGAGAAGCAGACTATTAAGTATTCATATTTACCCCCAGTTGGTGGTGAAAAAGGAATCAATCTGAATCTAGGGCGTAAATAGGATTCATCACCTTCGACCAGGTAGAAATCTTTTCTCACAAAGAAAGAATTATTTACGATTCTCCCCAAAATAAGGAGTGCAAATAATTCACCTCTCCATTTTCAATTGTAACCGAAATTATCTTCAATCAACCATGAGCACGCAGCAACGCCATGAGCACGACTCCTACAACATAGATATTTAGTATCAGGTTGGAATGGAATTGAGAAAGATATTTGTATAAGAACTTGAGCAGTTATTCCTATTTCGTTTTGGCTTCAGAGGTTTTTTCCGCTTCCGGGGATTCGCCTAAAGATATATCATCAGGTGCAGGTGTGGTCGCCATAGTGTATCCTATCCAAGCTACTATAGCTAAGATCATCGCAACAGCTAGAAACGCTGTCAGCTTCAGTATTAGAAGTGAAATCGCTGAATCTACAAGGAAGAGCAGATAGCCGAAGATAACAATACCTGCAACACCAATTAGTAAAAGTATTCCTCCGACAGATTTATCGCTTGGCAAACATTATCACAACATTCCCAAATTCTCTCAATATTTAATCTTTTTTTCCTCATTTCAATTCAAGATTTGACCATGAAGACTGCCTGCGAGTACGTCAATGACATTTTCGGCTTTCAAAAGTCTCGACCTTAACATCTGCACTTTAGATTGAGGATTTGTGAGTCTGGGGCGTGTCAATTGAAGCTGATTACTCCTTTAACAGCCCGTTCTATGGATACTACCGATAGCCTGTTGAAAACTCGTTTAACATATTCGAATAGTAATTGTGCCTGACATTCGCTTTACCGGGTACAACGTTGTTAAGTATGTGCCTTGGATGAACAGATCTTCGCTGTCTACGTTGGACCCGTAAACTATTCTTAGAAAACCTGCCCATTGATCATAGAGAACAGCTTTGTTATTGGCTTCCCAAGCTTACTTGAGAAGGGACTCCTAAACTCGGAACACCGACTTATTTAATTAGAATTCATTGGTATTCGATTAAAACTGTAAGCAGGCCTAGTGGAACCCGATGCTTTAACGCTGCCAAAAGTGGGCTCGAAATCATGGGTTCATACCAATGAGGAACAGAAGAAATCGGTGAAGAAAAACTATAAGTCACTGCTTGGGAGAGAGGAATCCATTTCTTAAAACCAAACCCCAAAAAGCGCAGAGCGTGCGAGTTCAGGCAAATGAATATAGAAAAAATGGGGGAAGCCTAACACCCAGGTTAGGCTGCCTAATTTTACTGTGGTCCGCCGAATCCATTTGGTGTTGCAAGGGTTTCCCAGATATGAGAGCCAGAGGCTGTTCCTTGACTCATGATCACTTCGAACTGGCCCCAGATGGCATAGCCACCTTCTCTCCAGTACGGACTAGCTGATAGTTCTGAACCTACCCATATTATCTTATAGTGCCAGACTTCTCCCGAACCTCCGGGCACCATGCCGTTCCATTCATTTGTCTCCCATGCATCCGCTGTCCATGGTGCAAGTGGGTCTCCGAATCGTGCGTCGTCCCAGGCGTTCGACCATTTCATTACTAACAAATCGTTGGCATATGTTGGATCTCCCCAGACCATTCCATCTAGAACTCTGTCTACACCATCTGCCGCTCCACTGAATATGTTAGCCTGATAGTTGTATCCAAATTCGTCAAATCCGACTTCACTGACGGTAGCTTGAACGTTTCCACGTTCATCAAACGCACTTGGTTTGGCTCCAAATACTGTGCCGATCGGTGTTATACCAGTTATCATCAGCATCGGTATTAGAAGTATTAGCAGTGTTTTTATTTTATTCATATAACCTCGTTGAATTAATGAACTGGGGTTTTATTTATGCTGAACGTGCACATGTGATTATATTGTGCACATATGATTACATTGTGCACATGAAGAATAAACGTCGTGTTTTAGTATTGATAGAATTGAGTGGATGGGGAATGAAAGATGTCTTCCTACGTCGTTGAGTCAGAAGCGTATCAAGCGTGGAAAATTCTCAATAATAAGACGTGTAGCCACTCGCATCTATGGAGGGAGAGTGAGCTCGTGAGTCTTGCCAGAACCGACCTTGAACCGCCCTTTAATGAGTTTAAGTTTGATAAGGCGGTGTGGAATATAGATGAATGCGGGGCTTGTGGTTCGCTCAAGTTTACAAACAGAACCCAGGTTATGAATTAGAAACTCGAAAAGTCAGCTTCTTAAGATCTCGAAGGATGCATAGTAGCACTGTCGTCCTCAGAATGTTGGATAATGCGATGTATCTTATCTCAATGAATCTATTAGTTGACTTGACAAACGTGATCTTATAACTAGAGATCTGTCATTTCGATTGATCTCGAACGGATGGTCAAAGAGGTCTTTGAACACACCCGTCATCGAGTTCTCTAAATAGATCGACCACTTCATCCCAAGCTCGTGTTCAAAGCCCAGATTCAAATCTTGCCCATCTAACCTGCTTGAAAAATTGAAGATTTTACTGTGCTTTCCCCACAACGAAAAGAAATCAAGGTAACTCTGAAGTTTCGGAGACTTTCCGTACCAGATAGAAATTACTGATCCTAGACGCTCACCGTTCTCCCTCCCAATCTTCGTGATTTTCTCATCGTCAACAATGTCGATCAACTCTTTGAAACTCTGATGAGGATATGATAAACAATTCATCATCTCCGCCGGAACATCAAATTCAATATGCTTCTTCAGAATCATACCGATATATGCATTAAGGCTCCCCCCCTCTTATCAGCCTCCATCTGAAGCGCCCTATCAATATCTGCTTCTAAACGAATCGTCCTCAAGACTGCCTTTCTTATCTTTGGCGTCTCATTCAGACCATCCTTCTTTTCTGGGTTATCTGAAACAAGAGTATCCAAAGTGTTTAAAGCAAGTTTCGTGCCGACCTATTTATATGTTCAACGCTTGACGGCTTGGTCCCATAATTGGTATATTTTACTCTGATTTAGTCTTGACCGCCCCTAGGAGCTTTGCAGTGGACATATAGAGAATCTTTGGTCTACCAACTTTGCCATGAATAATCTCTTCCTTGACTAGTAGCGGGCCCGGAGGGATTAGAACCCGAAATCGTCTGGGTAAAAGCTTCGTTTGACTAGTCGCCTTGGACCCTTCTTCGCAGGTTTTAAGTGGAGGTGTGCCTCTTGTCTTGTTCGCAGGTGTTCTTCGCTGAGGAAGTCAACCTTCAGAAGAATTACACCTAGCAATTACCTCTGACATCTTCCCGAATATCGTGGCTCTGATTCCATCCTCTGAAGCTTCAGGTTACTCCAAAGTAGCTCCTCAGAGTTTTTTCGACCTATGCGCTGTATCTCTTCACAGCTTTTTCGCTCTATACTTAAGTAGCCATAGATAACTCCGCACATCTACTCTCAAGTAGCCATAGATACCTCCTCAGTATTCTTAGGTAACCATAGGATAAATCCTCACAGGGTTTTCCATCTATTCCGAAATATCCTCACATCTTTTTTATGCCTAGTATCTTCTCAGGCCTTATGTATCTCTTCGAAGATATCGGGCATGGCTTTAACCGCGCTTCGACAATAATCAGGTCTCTGAGTGGGAGCTCGCTTTGAATCTGACCCTACCTTCCTCAGCAGCTTGGAAGCATTCATGAGAAGCATTCCCTAAAGCTTGGCCTGCCGCTCGAAGTACCCGGAACCCGCATAGGCCTGACTCATCCTCGAAAAAAACACTAGCAGCCTCCCCTTATGGTTTAACTTAGAACCCCCGAACGAATAGAAAAACCTAGGTAGCGATCGTATCGAAGATGTCACCCCTAGCCTGCATATCCTTCAACGTGTCGACCTGAACACGCTTCATCGCCGCTGTCACAAGACTTTCATTCAACCAGATCATCAAAGCAATCGAAAACGAATCCAACAAAATTTCAAAAAAAAATAAAATAAAAAATAAAATAAAAAATAAAAAAAATATTTCATAAAATAAATAGGGACAAATAATTTCGCCGGCAAAAACACGTCGCATCTTCACTCGGGATCGTCGAGGAAACGCCTTCCCAAACGCAGGGCGATGACCCGAAAAAACGGCAGATCCCCTTTTTTACCGTAACCTCACCGACAGCCCTCCGTAACCTTACCGTATCCTCACCGTATAGCGCATCGTAACTTTGTCGTGAATCTATCGATACCTCACCGTCAAGCTACCGTCGAGTCTCCGAGAAACGCTCAGCAAGCTCTCGTAGGTTGACCGTAGACTCACCGAGATAGTTATGGCTTCTGCTAAATCTGGAGTTGAATCTTAAACAGAGTTCGATGCGTCTACTCACACGCGGTGTGATGCCAGTTCGCGAACGCTGGGTAGAGCGCCTTCTTCTCTGCATCCCATTCCTTATCCTTTGAAGAGAAATGCATGTACTTGCCACATACACTGCAAGGAACCCTGAAGTTATCCTCATTACTCCTCACATGATTCTCTCCTTTCTTCCGCCCACTGTCCTCAACAGTCGTTCGCGCCTTGTTCAACTGCCCCATATACCTAGACTTACCGAGTCTATCTGCCTCATCCTTCACGTTTTTCTTGTATTGTTCTCTGCGGGTGTCAACAAGCACAGCTGCCTTCAGGCAGGCCTCTGTAAAGGTCAGCTCGCCTTCACCCTGTATCCGAATAAGCGCCTGATGAAGCGCCCAAGGAATCTTAACTTTGAACTCGTCGTCTTCATGAATAATGTTTGCGCCCAAGTTATCTACCTCTTTTATCTAACTCCTTGTGTTGTAGCACTTCACACTATATATGCTTAGTTGTATTTACGGCCCCATAGTTTAATAGGGTACTGATTGTACTTTATGGTCCTTTCTAAGTTATATTTTAGAACTAATTACTTGTGGGAGGTATAAATCTGTCTGAAATGAATGAGGCGTCCGGAAGGTTGACGTCTGAGCATGTAGATCTAAAGGGGATTTAATGCATCCTCGAAGGCTTAAAACGACCAAGCTATTCCAGATGTTGTTAAAAGCAGGAACTCTGGCCAAATACTATATCTCAAATACTTTGACATCTATATGATTCAATTAAGAAGTACATATCATCGAATGTTTAGCCGATGTTATGAATTATCTTTAATACGTATCAATAAATAGGTTAGTCTGTTGTTTTGAAACCGGCTAATTCTCGACGGGTAGTAAACATTGAAGTTTTGCGATAAATGTGGTAGTCGACTGAAATTCAGTGGAAACACTTACTGCATATGTGTTAAATGTGGGGAGAAGAAAGAGGTTGAAGATTCAAAAGAAAAGCCAACGTCTCTACTTGAACACTTTCCACACAAATCTTTAAGGCGATTTCAGGAGAAAACCCTAATCGAGATAGAATCAGCGTTAAAGACTAAAAAGTTCATCATACTTGAAGCACCAGTTGGCTTTGGAAAATCAGCAGTTGCAGCTACTCTATGCAATTACTTAGGCTCAGCACACATAGTTACTGCGACCAAGCAACTGCAGGATCAGTATGCGTCCGATTTTAGTTACCCTTTAGTAAAGGGTAAATCTAACTTTCAATGTTATGTTTCGAAAAGCACCGATAAGATTCTGCCATGCAGTAAAGGACGTTGCGAAGTAGACTGGAAACTCAATGACTGTCCAAATTACATTTCATTCCAAGAATATGAGCAGCATCGCAAGAAGATGTGCAACAGTAAATCAAAGTGCGAGAATCTAAAAGATGAAAAGCTCTGCACCTACTACGCTCAAAAATGGCATGGCTATAGCTCACCTATAGCAGTCTACAACTACTCTTTCCTGCTAAGTGAATTAAGATTCGCAAATGACTTGGTTAGAAGAAAACTCATAGTTTTTGATGAAGTGCATGAGCTTGAAAGGCAAATGGTTGATTTCTTATCGTTTAGATTGAGCAAAAACGTTTTACAGTATTATCATGACGCTGTTCTAGACAAATCTAAGCAGATACTCGAAGTTTATCTTGAAATCTACTCAGGGCAAGATCAGGAAGCTGATAAAGTTGCATCTTGCAAGAACCTGCTTGACGATCTTGTAGTTTTCATTACTAGGTTAAGACAAGATAGGAGCAACTGGATTGTGAACAGCGTAAAGATGGATGATCAATTATCGGTTCAAGAAGTCGTGTTCCAGCCTCTTAAGGTCGGTAGTTACACATCACAAATATTCAAAATAGCTGATAAGTTTCTGTTGATGTCAGCCACGATTTTCTCATCTGAGATACTATGCAATTCATTAGGTATTCCAATATCTGAGGCGCACTTGATAAAAGTGGAGGAATCAACGTTTCCACTTGAAAACAGGCCCGTTTACGCGTTAAATACAACATTTCTAAATAGGGCAAGCATTAACACGTCACTTGAAACCATCTCAAAGGCCGTCGACAAGATAATGCAGACTCATTCCAATGAGAGAGGAGTGATTCACACAACTTCATACATGCAAGCCAGATACATATCGGAACATGTCTCTGAAAATAATAGGAAAAGGCTCATAAACACTGAGGAAACATTTGACAAATCGCTTCTAATCAAGATTCACAGCTCAAATGATGCTTCAGTGCTTATTTCACCTAGTTTATACCAGGGCGTTGACCTGAAGGATGAATTATCCAGATTTCAAATAATAGTCAAAGTTCCATACCCGGATCTTTCTGAAAGAAGAACTAGAATAAAACTCGAAAGGGATCAATTATGGTACTCCTGGCAAACAGCACAGAGATTACTGCAGGCATATGGTAGAAGTGTAAGAAGCGAAAAAGATCACGCCGTAACCTATGTACTTGATTCTAATTTCACAAGATTCCTAAATAGCAATCGTAACCTCTTTCCAAAATACTTTCTAGACGCGATCAAATCCAATTAACTTTCAATAGCATTTCATCTAGGACGCATAGCAATGACGCGATAACAATATCTTCAGATACCATGGGGTATGAATGCAATATCATGTTGTCTTGGACAATCAAAAAATCGCCCAATGTAAACTATGAAAAAGAGTCTGAAACCAGGTTTAATTGTTTTTACCGTTAAGTCTCCTTTAATTAAGATAAGTCTCTATTGCTTAATCTGATAACTATTGGGTGTGTTGTCCTTGAGTCAGCACTGCATCCATTCAATAAACCATTCTCCTACTTCTCCTCAGCATTCCTCGAATGTTATATCTGTTGGACATAATACCTTGAATTCTACTTTTATTATTTTTTACTTTCTACAGCTTTTTCCACCAACTCAGCCTACAACTAGGTGGAGTTTCTCTTCATTTTCCGTATTCCTTAATTCTATCTCGAACTTATACGAAATAAGATTAAAATCATTGATTAGACAATATCTAGTTCTTATTAAGACGTCTTTTATGGCACTTATGGATTTCTTGATAGTTCACCTTCAAAAATTAATATTGTATATTAGCTGTATTCTGAACAAAAAGTTATTCATCAAAAGCTTATCGATATCAAAACTCATTGTTGCTAGATGTTTACATATGATTTGCTTTATTTCTGAACTTTGCCAAAATAATGTAAGTTGCCAACTAAGGGTGAAATCAAGTGGCTAACAATAACCCCGGTCGTGTCAGACCAATGGATAGTTAACATAGAAGACCATGAATTATTACGTCAACAGAAACAGAGTGGCTTAATTTAATATGGACCATGTCTATATTCCTAAATAGTTCTTGTGATAATTGATCGCGGAATGTTTCGATATCATGATTTTTTGAAATTGTTTCTTTAACATTATTCACGTTCTGCAATTGTAACATTGTATTTAGGCCTTATTCTCTCTAATAATCTATAACTGGATAAGTAAGATATATCTTACTATTCCACCTTATTATATTAACTAATGAACACGTATTGATAATTTGTCTAAGGCATGAAAAACGATTCATCACTAAATATTGCGATATTGCAACAAGAATTAAACTATTGGAACGTTCTTTTTCAAGTCACCTTTCAGCACTTTGTATTTTTCAAATAGCTGAGTAACGATATACCAATATAAAGTATGATTATTTGGAGCTAACACTTGACAAATAGGACCATATAAAATACTCGGATTATTCTGGGTTTTTCATTGAATTCAAATGGTGATAAAGATGTTTCATTGTTTGGTCTGATTATGGGGACGATCTGTAAGATGTGGATACATGGTTGGTTGAGTATTCAATACTTATAATATTTTTGCATTGTTCTAAGGGAATCTGGTTTAAGCAAATGTGTACTTAGGGCGCGATGGATATAAGATCTGACTAATACAGTCCAAGATAATAGGGTTGTTTTGATGTCTTTGAGATACCAAAGAAACACAAAAGAATTGATAATCAATGGCTGTTTCAAACCGAAAATGCATTATCGAACTCGATATCTAATTTGATATTGCGAATTTAGCAATATAACGGTTCTAGAGGGGAGTTGATAAACCGATTTTAGACGATTAGTTTCTTTTTTCCATATTTTAATTGGCCATGTTTTTATGATTGATTTTATTGATAGTTTAACAACATATTTTACTGTTTTTGATACTTAAGTATCATTAGGTGATGTAGGATATTATTCATTGACGTAATGCTGATGTCTTGGATCTATTGGCGGTTAGTGATATGATACTATACATATAGGGTGAGTTAGATTTCACAACTCGTTGATATTAGCGTATCATTAGTTTACTTGCGGAGAAAAGCGCGTTTAATGAAAAATAGTTTTAATCCACTAGTGTGAGATAAGGTATTTACAGTACAAATATACCATGGGGTATTATGTCAGTAATCTAGCATCTCTAATTTAATTAATGAATCAGGTTATTACTGACATAATGCATGTATTCCGAAAATCATAAATAGATAGCGAAAGAATTCTTGATCATATGATCGAGCCAAAAGACATTGCAACTGTTAGGCGAAAAATGGGTTTAACACAGGTACAACTGGCGAACCTTTCACATTCAAGCCAGTCACTAATTGCCAAAATAGAGTCCGGTAAAATAGATCCATCTTATACAAAAGCTAAAGCATTATCAGATGCTCTTGAGAATCTTCAAAGAAAACAATCAAAGAAAGCAAGAGATGTAATGGTCAAAAATGTAATAAGCATTGAAAGCACAGATACTATTCAAGATGGTGCAAGGCTAATGCGGCAACATTCAATTTCACAGTTGCCGGTTTTTGAGCGGGGTAAATCGGTCGGTAGTGTTTCTGAGAAGACAATATTGAGCTTATTAGAGTATGTTAAGAACCCTAGATTAGTTTTTGATAAAATGGTAAAAGAAGTGATGGAGGATTCTTTTCCAATTGTTGGCGAAGATACACCTTTTGAATTGCTCTATTCTGTAATGAACTTCTTCCCTGCGGTTTTAGTTTCTAGAAAGGAAGAGATAGTTGGTATTATTACTAAAGCAGATATGTTGAAGATTGATTAGATAATTAGGTCACACCAATTAGAGTAGCTAATTCTTTTCGGGAGTATGCCCCGAAGAGCGTTGCTACTTCCTCCGGTGATACTTCGTTTACAAATACACCCATACCTTTCTCCAATCCACCCCATTCTTTCTTGTTTGGATATACTTCGATGTGCCAATGTAGTTGGCGCGTTATTTTTTTTTCAGCCGAAATGTGCAATACTAAATTAAAATTTGGATTGTTGAGTGACTTAGCCATTCCGCCTAGGGCACATCTTAGAATTAGGGCCAAGTCAATGATTTCTTTTTGAGTCGCTTTTATGAAGCTTGTTTGATGTTTTTTGGGAATTATCCAAAATTCATAGCTATTTGGTGAAGCCCATGGCGCTATTGAAATGAAGCATTCTGTTGAGAGTATTTGTCTTGGCCCTCCAGATTCAACGTTTACAATCGAGCAAACAGGACATATACCAATATCTGTCATAGATTTTTGTATAGCTATGGCTTCTTGCTCTATTATTGGGGGCACTTGTGGTAATGAAATTATTTGAAGGTGAGGATGTGACATTGTTAAGCTTATGTTAGATGTTTGATTCATGATTACAGAAACATACGATACTTTTTTCTGGCTATACATCCATCGAACCTTGTCTTGAACGATTGTTAGAATATTACCTATCTGCTCAATAGACATGTCTGTCAGATTCTCGGAGTGGTTAGGCGTAGCCACAACGATATAGTGGTAACCATAAGCAGGTTCACTGAAAAGGGGACGGTCACCGTAGGTTTGATTAGGCGTTGTAGTTACAATAGGTTCGTTACTTTCAAAAACTCTTACTACCCAATCTCTTATAGGAGCACCTTCTTCATCGCTTTGTTTTATTAGAGAACCCTCCTTTTGAACCAACGCGACAATTGCTCCAGATGTTTTCGCCTCGTTTCCTGCGCAGTAGTCACATTCAGGCATGATTCTAGGGTCTTTTCTTTCTTTTTTTGGCTCTTTTGTTTCAAGTAACGGTTTCTTTAAATTAGGTACTATAACTATTCTGTTTGTCAAGTAATCTTTTCTTATTTCGCTCATAGAAATACACCTTTATCAAAATTTGAAATCATATCCATGCACCCCTTTAAGGAATGTAATAGCACCTTCTTATCTCTTAAGTGACAATTATCAAAATTTCTTGTAAAATTGTTATCATTTTTGAATTGCATATCTATATAATAATAGCAGAGTAAATATGTATTTTGAAACGTTACAGTAAATAATCCGCAATTATCGTAGGTGTAATAATTGTTGGAGAAGTAAAGTTAAGCTAACCGTAAAAGTTTTTTGCTTAATAGAAATAAATCTGTAAGTAAGTACTTGAATATTGACAATAAAATGTCTAGATATTTAATTATACTCGGAATCTGGATGGCTGGATTTTCACTTGGCTTTATGGGATACTTAGCTTACCCCAGTTTAGTACCATTAATTACAACGATTCTACCATTCTTACTTACGCTCGATAACCAAGTTGTAGGAGCGTTGATTGCGGGGATGGCGAGTTCCTTAGTAACAGTTATTGCAGTGTCTCTTTGGGCCTATTCATCAAAGTCCAAGTCATTCTAAAAGAGTTCAACATAAGCAGCGGGACTTTATCTACAGGTTCTGGACTTATGCACTGCTGTTTCAATATAACTCGATCACATAACGGGAGTATTTCATTATAGGACTGTGAATGTTTGTTGCGCGAATGTTCCTGAAGAAGTTGCAACTCTAATGTTTAGCATATCACCTGAACTTAGCGACGTATTATCAGCTCCAGACCCATCAGTTCTGACTAATGTTATCGTGGTCGATTGACCCATCGCGATAGGTAACATTCCTCCGGAGATTGTCCATGTTTGCCCTTCACCGTCGTCACTTCCAACGCACGTCCAAATCTCATTTGAGAATGTTGCGCTAATTGAACCTGTGAACCCAGCGTTTGAAGCCAGTCCGGTAATGATAATACTGCTTGCAGTTATAGATGAAGCATCAACATTGCTAACTATTAGAGTGATTGAGGCGCTGGTTCCCGTTGTGAAAATAGTTGAGTCTAGGATTATGCTTTGCTGAGCCTCTTGGTCTTTCGAAGCTTGATCTGAGCTAGTTGTTTCAGATGTTTGGAATCCTTCGCTCCATATGAATACCCCTACTATCATTGCAGCCGCTACGAATATCAGAAGCAACGTAGATAAGTCGGGCACATATGATTTCCTATTCATATTCTTAGTATTGTTCCATTTATTCTCACGTATTAATTGTTTACTAAAAAGGAATTTGAAATTTGACTTAATTATGTGCAATATTGTTGGATTTCAAGTTATTTGATTTCTAATAACCACCGGGAAAAAAGCCTTTCATAGACGAATCTTGTATCTGTAGAGAGGTTGAAGAACTTATGCGTCTGGAATATCATCCCCATTTTTTATTATCATTGGTGGTGAAAAACTGGGGTTCAATCTATCTACCATTTTGAAAGCCTTCAACGAGTTTTTATCACTTGAAACGTACGTTGTGCCAACCTCAAACAATTGAGGTATCAAAGAGAGTTCACCTGCATGACATTGGGCATTTATGCTTATCGCCCCCAAACTACGACATAATTCTGTAACTTCATGTATTCCTTGTTCAGGAACCTTGAAGTTATCAAAACTTCTAATCAAAGTGGTAACACATCGTTTTACTTTACTGATATTAAATTTTTTACAGAAATAAAGATGGCGTGCTAACTCAATTAGAATAGTTGGAGAGGTAACCAAATCAATGGAATTGTCACTTATCGAATTTATTAACCATCCTCTCGCATTAGCAATAGTTTTTTTTGCTTGAACTTCTTCATCAGTACTTGAGAAATCAACTAAAACTGTACAATCTAAGACATATCGTTGACGTGCGCTCAATTTTTATTCTTCTTCGCCACTCATTAATCGTTGAAGTCTTTCAATACTATTCCGTGCTTCTTCTCCTCTAACTTTCTTTCCTACAATAGCTTGACTCAAGTCTTCATCAAGAACATCAATCCAAACTTCGGAACCCACTCCCCAATGTAGCTTTTCAGCAACTTTGGAGGGAATTTTGATGGTAAAGTCTGGGTTAATTCGTTGATAACCTTCTTCCTTTTCCTTCAGATGGGATTTACGCTCTACATTTGTTAATATGGTAGTATTGTATTCTTTCTGCTTATCACTAAGTTGTTGCCACTCTATAGAGAATTCTCTCAACAGAGGAAAGACATATTTATTACTCAAAGACATTCTCCTCTATTACGCTTATTTATTTGACTCTAATTTATCCATTTCTGCCAGTTTATCATTAAGGTCATTAATTAGACTAGAAAGTTGTATCTTGTTCATTTGTATCATTACAGGTTGCAATTCTCCCTGTGTGTTAATTAGGAAACTCATATTTATGATTGGGTGCGATTTGTTGATTGGCTCATTGAGTCTAATAGTTCCAGTGTTGAAATCAAGCGAATGAGACTGAAGAGTAGGGGAAACTGAATTAATGCAGTAACTTAGGTGGGCTAGTATACCC
>Ga0214473_10004800_pt1 | contig 16226 bp, 10 predicted proteins | sample RVTome_7_FD_203509 | JGI IMG/M metagenome (GOLD analysis project Ga0214473, IMG submission 203509) | Soil microbial communities from uranium-contaminated site in the Upper Colorado River Basin, Wyoming, United States - RVT98D197 | ecosystem: Environmental > Terrestrial > Soil > Contaminated >... | reverse complement strand
AATTAATAGATGGCGAGTATGTAATAAATTTAGGTTTTGGCGGTGGCAGTTGGTTTAAAGTTGAAGAGGGTACCATTCCCAAATTTAGAAGTAAAAGCCCAAATCCTCGCAGACGGGGTACTGATGAAGAAGCACACACAACATTTTCGATAAATATTAATGATACACCACAACACATTGGTTGGTGCAAACTTAAAATTGAAGAAGAGTAAATTATGCCCGCAATAAAGAAACTTAAACTTAAGCTTAAATCCGGTTTGCTATCTGGATTACAATCAGATACTATTTACGGACATTTTTGTTGGAGGCTGAAAGAACAGCTTGGTGAGAATAAACTGGCAGAATTTCTTCAATGCTATCATGAAGAAAAACCGATATTCACACTTTCAAATGGATTATTAGAAAAAAATGATGTTATATTTTTTAGCAAGCCGTACTATGACACTCCTCTTAACATTGAATCAAATTCAAAAAAGGAAAGAATAGAAAAATTTCTTAAGCACAAAAAAATAAAGACAAAAAAGGTTATCACACTTGAACAATTAAACCTATTCCTTACTGGTGATACTATTGATTACGAAGCTTCTTTCGAAAGAACAGAAATAAAAAATCTTAGGATTCCAAAACTAAAACAAGATCTCCGAATCAGTGTTGAAATTGATAGAAGCACCTTTTCTCATAAAGAAGGACAACTATTTTCTTATAATCCTTTCTATGTTGATGACGAGGAGGAACAAACCTTTTTTATTGTTCTCATTAAGATTTTGGATGATGAGAAATTTAAGTCCTTTCAATGCGAAGAAATTTTAAAATCAGTTTTTGAAACAGGTTTCGGAAAGAAAAAATCTTCCGGTTACGGTCAATTTGAGGTTTTAGAACTCACCGATTACAATGGTTTCAAAGAGCCGAAAGAGACGAATGGTTTCTTGGCTTTAGGTAATTATTTGCCAAGTGCTAATGACAAAATTGAAGACGGTTACTACGAGTATAATGTAAAATACGGCAGACTCGGCGAATCTTTTTCTCAAGGTACTAATCCATTTAAACGACCAATAATTTTATTTCAATCTGGCAGCTGCTTTTTATCAAAAGTAAGGAATAATTATTACGGAAGGATAACCAACCAGAGTGAGATAACGGATTATAAACCATTTGTGGTCCAATTCGGTATACCGTTTACATTAAAATTTTATTACAGAGTGTGATAGAATATACCTGGTTAATCAATGCTCATAAACTTATCAAACCACCCTTCATCTAAATGGCAAGAAAAACAAACTGAAGATGCTATCAGGCTTTTTGACAAAATAGTAGATATATCTTTTCCCAAAATTTTACCAGAAGCGGATAATTCTTATATAAAAGATCTAACTTTAAGACTTTCCGAACAATGTGAAAACATTCTTTTCACTTCGAAAAGTGACTCAAATGCAGTGCACGTAATGGGAGAGTTTACACTTTCATTTGCAATAGTTTCCATCTTAGCTAAAAACGGCATCCGGTGTGTTGCGTCCACAACAGAAAGGATCGTTGAAGAAATTAATGACAAACGAACAATTATATTTAATTTTAAACAATTTAGGGATTACCAAATGTTATGAAAGCAATGATTTGCCTTGTTTCACGACAAGCTATGCCTAATGTAATTCCGATATTAATGTATAAACCTCAGTTAGTATATCTCCTTATGACAGAGGAAGAGAGGAGATGCGGTTATCATCTAAAAAATCTGTTTTGCAAAAAAAATATAGAGGTTAAGAAAATTCGAGGAATATCTGCTTATAATGAACTTACAATAAATGACACTATTAAGAACATTTTAACTGAGTTACGTTGTGATGATTTAACACTTAATATTACAGGTGGTACAAAGCTTATGGCTATTGGTGCTTATGAGATATTTAGGCAAAATAAACTTCCCATTATTTATTGCAACACCGAACAAAGAGAGATAGTGCATTTACTTCCCGACAGAAAAGTAGAACCAATAAAAATTAAAGTTACAATTGAAGATTATTTGCTTGCTTATGGTTATAGCATAGAAGATGAAAAGGATAAATCCTTAAATGCAACTTACAATCCCCTCTTTACTTTTATTTGCAGTGATAATGAGAAACTGAATGAATACACTAATTTTGCGAATAAAGTTCGGAGCAGGTTCAATGATAATTTAAACAGTACTATCAATTCAGAAACTAAGATTTTCAAGCTTCAAAAGACTACTCGTGGATATTTTTTGACAGTTCCTTCAGCCAACATTAATCTAAAATTTCCTGATAAAAGATTCATTTTGGGTGATTGGTTGGAATATTATTCAGGATTTCAACTATCTAAAAAATATGACGGGGAATATAAAATAGGTGTGAAAATTATTTCTGATAATAGTGTAAAAAATGAAATCGATTTATTGCTGCTTAAAGATTATAAATTATACCTTTTTTCATGCAAAAGCAGCAAAGCTCAAAACGATGCGCTTTTCGAACTTGATTCCTTAAGATCTCTTGCAGGTGGAACTTTTGGGAAAGCATTGGTAATATTATCTGATAATAGAAGGGCGAAGGATTTGGATTTCTATAAAGCAAGGGCGAGAGACCTTAATGTTGTGTTGATTGATTCTGTAGAAAAATTGAATGAATTTGAATTATGAAAAAAAATATACTTGTTTGTGTTTCTGGTCTTACTCCTCAAATTGTTTCTGAAACTCTTTATTGCCTTTCTATACAGAGAAAAATTAAAATTGATGAGCTTTATATTATTACCACTGTTAAAGGAAGAGATATTGTTTTAGGAAAAGACAAAGAATACAATAAAGGTTACAAAAATATAAGACAGTACCCACCATTAAAGTCTGAATTGGAAAGACTCTGTAAGAAATACAAAATCAAAAAACCTTTTTTTGAGGAAATTGGCAAATATATAATCGTAGCTAAAGAGCAGTCTGTTGAACTATATGATATTAAAGATGACAGGCATAATCAGCTATTCCCGAATAGAGTCTGTGAAGTTATAAATGAAAAAACTTTAGATGATAACAATATTCTATATTGTTCTATCTCTGGTGGTAGGAAAACAATGAGTGTTGATATAGCATATGCTTTATCTCTATTTGGTAGAGAAAATGATAGGCTTTTTCATGTGCTTACGAATGGAAAATTTGAGTTTAAACATTTTTTTCCCGAAAATAAAGATGAAGACGAAATGCTTATTCTAGCTGAAATTCCTTATATAAGGCTTAGACCATTAATCGCTGATTTTACAAAAAATAAAATCTTTAAAAACTTAAGTTATACAGATCTTGTCGAATTGACGCAAATTCAACTAAGAATAAAAACATCAGATAAATTATATATTGATTGGCGGAGGAAAGAGATTTGGTTTGGGGACAACCAACCTTTAAAAATACCACCTTCATTGCTCACAATTTACCGGTATCTGTATACAAGCAAAAAAGGTGGCAAAAACTCTGAGGATATTAAAGGATTGTCTAAGTATTTCTATAATACTTATGAAACAAAAAATACCTTAAGCCGTATATCAAAACTGAATGATAAAATTGCTGAAGCTGTAATTGATGAAGCAGTTTCTAAGATTTTTGAAGTAAATGGTCCTAAAGAATTCGGTTATGGGCAATATGGTATTCTTGCAGATACGGATAAAATAGTATTTATAGATTAGTCTATCACTTATCTTTTGAAACGTTTCTGAAATATTTCGAAGTTTCGTTTATCAATATCGTTTGTTATAAATTCTCTCATGAGAATCAAAACGTTTTATATAGAATGAAATTGTGTATGAACAGAAATCCCATTGAATTAACATTAGTACCAACACCTAAGCAGTTCCAACTACTAACTGTAAAACTAAATAGAACACTAAACCTTGACGATTTGTTGACAGTAGATGTTCCTGAATTTGATGAATCAAAAGGTTTGATTATTTCAGGCAGAGGACCGATATGGCTATATTTATTTCTTTATTCAAAAATTAATAATATACCTTGGATAGCACAGTATGATCCACGATTTGGGGCAGTTGTTTTGCAATCAAGTGAAAGAGAAAAATTTCTTTCTAAAATTTCACTTGCTGAGATTATCTCTTATTTACCCCAAATGGATATAAAACCTGAAATAATTGCGTTTCTCGGACCACCTCATAGCGGCAAAAGTGTTTTTATGTACTTGCTCTATAAATCCTTATTAAAAGAAAATTTTAATCATTTCTATGAGTCCTCTTTTATAATTAAAGCTTCGCCAGATGGTGAAGGCGTTTGGTCATCCGAAACATCTTTAGATGTAGTTCAAATGGTGTGTTACAAAAATAAATTCACAACGAATTTTGTTAAGAATGTAATCAAACAAATAAAGAACATTTCAAAAACGAAATCTTTAATTTTTGTTGACTGTGGGGGTAAAATGGATAAGCATAATCAGAATATATTGATGCATTGTACATCGGCAATATTTCTAGCAACAAAAAAAGAAATTATTAAGGAATGGAAATCATATTTCAACACTGTAAATGCATACGCTGAGGTAATTAGTATAAAAGGTGGAGCAGTTAATGTTTGTAAAAAAAGAAAAGATAATACACTTGAACTGAAGATGCACAACCTTTCCCGTGGTAATTCAGATATAGTAATTCCCAAAAATTTTATTCAAAGTTTTATTAAGAGGTAATATTATGTTTAGCTGGGTATTTAAATGGTGGAGAGTTCGTCAATTAAAAAAACAAACTTCAATTGCTCATAAAATGAAACTCAATACTCAACGTTTAAAAGCCGAATGTGTTCTTGAGATAAAGGAGACTTACAAAAACTTGATCCAATTTTTTGAAAGTGTTAGTCGGAAAATTGATATCAAGAATAAAAAACTGGGCATGATTGATGAGACTTTTACCCAAAAGGAAATTGAACACCTTAAATCAAAAAATAGATTTTTTTGGTTCATTGTTATTCTTTTCGTACTTGCTGAAACAGGATTATATTATCTAACTGCTCAAGTATTTGTTCCAATTGAAAATGAAACAATGAAAATTATTTTGGCTCTATTTCTTGGCTTGGTAGTTATGATAATCCTTAACTGGGCCGTCTCAAAACATTTTGAGTATAGAAATAAAATTTCTCAAAAAGAAAAATTGAACTTAACAGACGGTGATATTAAAAATGCCAGAGATGTTAAAATCGTTGGATATTTTCTGATCTTAGTCTGTCTTTTTATTATTCTTGCTGCTGCATTGGTTAGAATCTTTTACCTTGAGCAAATGGATTTATCGGGCTATAATGAAATAGAAATAGAAAATCTGAAAAAGGTGGGGGCTTGGGCCTCATATTTAACTTTGGGTGTAACTTTTGCACTCGGTATTTTCCTTTCATTTTTAAAGGGTGAGCAGATTGAAAATACCGTAAGATTTAAGGAATGGAAAAAATGGAGGGGTACCTTAATAAAATTAAACAAAGTTATGCAGAATAAAATAAAGACGGAAGAGGAAATAAAAAATCTTTATAAAAGCACTATTGAAAAATACTGGCAACTGGTTAAAGAACTTGAACGCATTTGGAAAATTGAATTTGATGAGCAGGATAAAGATTCCTTTATGCAATACAAGGCTCTTAAAAAAGCGGGTAGCTTTAAAGTTGATGAAAATCTTTATATACGTTTCGATGATCTTCTTTATGCTGATTACGAACTATTTAAATTTGGGTGTGAAAAAGATTCAAATGTAAATGAACTTATTTCCCAGGCAACAAACCGTTACGTTACTGTCGCACAAGGAGATAAAAAATGAGTAAAAAAATATTGCTACTATTTTGTATTACAATATCTTTTGCATGTAATACAAAAAACGAAAAGCTTACTAATGTTGTAATATTAATTGATTTCTCAAAAAGTATATCTCCATTAACTTTAGAATGGTACAAAGAGGTAGTAAAAAAAGAAGTTATTATTGAGCTTGATGAAAAAGATCAAATTACGGTATTACCTATTGATTATGGAAGCTCTACAGGAAGCATTGAATTACTCCATGCAAATCTTGCCGAAAAGACTTTTAAATACTTGCTTGATTCGCCAATAAATGCTGATAAAAAGATAAAGACTAGAAAGGAAAAGTATTTAAAGGAAATAGCTATAGGTTTTGATTCAACATTTAATTATTCAGTTAGTGCTAGAGTAAAGTACTCTTTGGGAACTGATGTATTAGGTGTATTAAAACAGGCAAATAAATATTATACGATTAATCAAAATAATTTGCTTATTGTTTTCTCGGATATGATTAACGAAACAGAAGAATTAGATCTTAATAAAAACCTAACTAATCAAAGTGATATACAGACAATTCTTCAAAAAATTACTGTTCCCCAATATGGGAAATGGGATATTATTATAATGACTGGTGACCAGCCAGGTATGAAAATACAAAAATACCACTTGCTGCAGAAATTCTGGGAGGAGTATTTTTTAAAAACAAACATTAATATGGCTGATTATCAAAGTGGCGGGGTGTCCATTTTAAAAAAGAAACTTAAAGAATATAAAACTGCTTTCTAGTATTACTAAATTTTAATGTACACTGATTAAATGAAAATTTATTCGATGAAACATTTTGTGGTTCACCTTGCGAAGCATTAGATATAATCGAACTAGAATAGTATTGAGACTTCCAGCTCTCTGGAATAAGTTTTTGATTTTTCCAAAGCGCTTTTTTTTAATCGAACTATGATAGAATTGAGACAAAAGAATATCTTCGAGAATTTTAATTTCATCTTCTACTTTTTTTAATCGAACTAGAATAGTATTGAGACACTATTTCCCAATTCTTTCTGAGAAGAATTTGAACACCTTTTTTTTTAATCGAACTACCTGACCCGACACTTGATTGCGCTCATAACGGGATAATAGAATTGAGTCCCGATACGCAATGTTTACGCATCGGATCGGGATAATCGAACTACCTGTCCCGACACTTGATTGAGTTTATATCGGGATAATAGAATTGAGACTACATCCCGAAGCTTATGTGCTTTTTGATCAAGAGAATGTTAATCGAACTACCTGTCCCGTGAGTGGAACGAAACGGGATAATAGAATTGAGACTTCTTAAGATATACGTCTGCAAGAATAAATTGAAGAGCTTTCACTTTATTCGAACTATTCCGCCAGATTTATCAGCCTATGGCTGAGGCGGATAAAAATAGAATTGAGTTCCTCGACAATGCTCGGAATTAATTTTATTTTATCCTGAGCTCGTAAAAGGATAATCGAACTACCTGTCCCGACACCATTGAGCGTTCATAGCGGGATAATAGAATTGAGACAATTTGAACTTACCCTTAAGCAATACGGAAGGTTTTCTTTCACTTTAATCGAACTACCTGTCCCGACGATTGATTAAGTTTGTATCGGGCTAATAGAATTGAGACGGATAAAGAAACGCATTTAAAATATCTTTTGTGTTCAATGTTAATCGAACTACCTGTCCCGACGCTTGATTGAGTTTATATCGGGATAATAGAATTGAGATGTTGGATAGTGTCTTTATTTTTAGGGATTATTGTTTTTGATGTTAATCGGACTATAATAGTATTCTACAAAGTTGGTCATGTTGAGACTTGATAAAATTTTTGTTAAGTATGTGTGTGCATTTTTAATCGAACTACCTGTCCCGACGCCATTTGGCGTTCATATCAGGATAATAGAATTGATACAATAAAATAGTACCCATAACCTCTCCAGGTTCCATTGAGCTTTTTATTTAATCGAACTTGAGTAGAATTGAGTTCCTCGACTATGCTCGGAATTAATGTTATTTTATCCTAAGCTTGTCGAAGGATAATCGAATTACCTGTCCCGTATGAACAAAGCGAATTCGGGATAATATAATTGAGACCTTATCTGGTAAAGCCAAAAATCTAAGGTGTTCATATGTTAATCGAACTACCTGTCCCGATACTTGATTGAGTTTATATCGGGACAATAGCATTGAGACTTAATTTAGAATGCTTCAAGTTTCTTGATGTAAAATATGTTAATCGAACTACCTGTCCCGACACTTGCTTAGGTTTATATCGGGATAATAGAATTGAGACATTGTGTTAGTTGGGAGCACTAACTTGTATTTCTTTTCAAATGTTAATCGAACTATTCCGCCAGAGGCGGATGAAAATAGAATTGTGTCCCGATACGCAATGTTTACGCATCGGATCGGGATAATCGAACTACCTGTCCTGTATGAACGAAGTGAAATCGGGATAATAGAATTGAGACTCAAACCAATTAAAGATGTCATTATCAACATAAGCGAAAACTTTTCATCTAATCGAACTACAATAGAATTGAGACTGCTTTTTAACAAATGGAAAGATTTCTTCTTCTACAAATGTTAATCGAACTACAATAGAATTGAGACTTGTTTTTGTTTTTCATTTTGCACCATCCTAATTTTACTTTTCATTTAATCGAACTACAATAGAATTGAGACTTGCCAGTGGCCTGACCTACAACTCCACTGCCAATGCTTTTCATTTAATCGAACTACAATAGAATTGAGACATTAAAACCGTTTTTCATATGTGACCGTCCTTTTTGGTTAGCTTTTCATTTAATCAAACTATAATAGAATTGAGACTTGATTCCACTTAGCGTACTGTATGATATAGAAACTTCTGTTTATTTAATCGAACTATAATAGAATTGAGACTTTTTTGTTTCAACAATTTTATCTTCAGTTTCAACGACTGCACTGTTTATTTAATCGAACTATTCCGCCAGAGGCGGATAAAAATAGAATTGAGACTTCATGTCAGATAAGCCTATAACATGAAATATTTTCATGGCTGTTTATTTAATCGAACTATAATAGAATTGAGACTCTGTATTTGGGCCTGAAAAAACCTTGAACGCTATCGCTACTGTTTATTTAATCGAACTATAATAGAATTGAGACTCTGTATTTGGGCCTGAAAAAACCTTGAACGCTATCGCTACTGTTTATTTAATCGAACTATAATAGAATTGAGACTAATGCTAAAGCTTGTTCACGTAATGTCTTCACAGTAATGTTAATCGAACTATAATAGAATTGAAATATTAAACCAATAACCAACAAAGGTAATGCATCTTTCGTTTTAATCGAACTATTATAGAATTGAAATTAGTCCACGGCTATCTTCACTTACACCGAAGCAATTGTTTTAATCGAACTATTATAGAATTGAAATGAGCGAGCTGTACAATGAGAGACGCAATCGCCGTATGTTTTAATCGAACTATTATAGAATTGAAATAAACGATTCTGAATTATTATAGCCGGACTGATTATAGTTTTAATCGAACTATTATAGAATTGAAATGCTTTTTAATTTCGTCAATAACGGTATCAAAACTTCGTTTTAATCGAACTATTATAGAATTGAAATTAACTACACATCTGGTGTATGTCGATTACTGCAAGCGTTTTAATCGAACTATTATAGAATTGAGACAATAATTAACTTGTTCGTAAGATAATAGCGTTGCTAAACTTTTCATTTAATCGAACTACAATAGAATTGAGACGGATTAACAAAAAGCTGTAAAGATGATGAATCTACCCCATCTTTTCATCTAATCGAACTATTCCGCCACAGGCGGATAAAAATAGAATTGAGATATTATTTTTCTCCAGCGCTCGGAAATGTTTTTGTGCATGTTAATCGAACTACCTGTCCCTGAAGTAGAACGAAACGGGATAATAGAATTGAGACTTGTTCTCTACTCTGATCTGAATGCCGGTTTGTATTGCACTTAATCGAACTACCTGTCCCGACGATTGATTAAGTTTGTATCGGGATAATAGAATTGAGACTGTGTTGAGTTACGCAATAGATTGCTCATTAGGACATTTTAATCGAACTATCTGTCCCTATGCGATAATAGAATTGAGACTTCAACAAATATTCCTTGTGCTTTCTTGTTTCCTTGAATGTTAATCGAACTACCTGTCCCGACACTTGATTGAGCTTATATCGGGATAATAGAATCCACCAGAGGCGGACAAGTTGAGACTTGATAAAAATTTTATTAAGTATGTGTGTGCTTTTAATCGAACTACCTGTCCCGTGAAGTGGAACGAAGCGGGATAATAGAATTGAGACTTGAATTGTCGCTCTTTTTGTTCGGGTTTTATAAATCCTCTTTTCATTTAATCGAACTATAATAGAATTGAGACTATTGAGCACCTGCCTAACTACTTCATCTGTTAGTTCAGCTTTTTAGTTAATCGAACTATTCCGCCAGAGGCGGATAAAAATAGAATTGAGACAATCCACAACTATCGCATTCAATCCCCATGTGGTCGATGTTAATCGAACTACCTGTCCGCCGGAGTGAAACGAAGGAGGATAATAGAATTGAGACCTAATTGCATTCTCTGCTGTCTTACCTAAACAAAATGTTAATCGAACTATTCCGCCATAGGCGGATAAAAAATAGAATTGAGATAGGTCAACTGCATAAAGAATTGGTAAGACAGTATCGGATGTTAATCGAACTATTCCGCCATAGGCGGATAAAAAATAGAATTGAGTTCCTCGACTATGCTCAGAATTAATGTTATTTTATCCAGAGCTTGTCGAAGGATAATCGAACTATCTGTCTGCCGGAGAGAAACGAAGGAGGATAATAGAATTGAGATGATACTATTCCGCCATTCTTCCCTGGGTCAATCCCTATTGTTAATCGGACTATAGATAGAATTGAGACTTACCGACGACGTGGACTTTTGGGACAGTACTTAAAGATATTAATCGAACTACATGCCCCGACGCTTGATCGAGTTTATTTCGGGATAATAGAATTGAGACAGTCTTTCCCAATTAAGATCATCGGTCATGACTAATGATGTTAATCGAACTATTCCGCCAGAGGCGGATAAAAATAGAATTGAGTCCCGATACGAATCGTTTACGCATCGGATCGGGATAATCGAACTACCTGTCCCGACACCTGATTGAGTTTATATCGGGATAATAGAATTGTAAAAAAGATTTGATTATCAAGTATTAAACACCATAGCAACTTTAAAAAAATTTAAACTCCTCTTGTTTTAAATTTAATTTTTTTGAGGATATCAGTTTAAAAACAAAAACTACTGCATAAGTACGACAGCTTCGTGTAAAATTTATTGCAAGAAAAAGGTTTTGTGCGTTTTTTTTTCCATTATTTTAACCTTCCCTCAAGGGTGAAAGAATTTTCTTGATTCTTTTTTACATTTAACTTCTCACCTCTTCCATCTTCCATCTTTCTTATAATATAAAGTTGACTTAATTTAGATTATCACGCTATAAAAATTTAGGAATTCAAAATGAAAATTATATTAGCAATCATCTTTTGCTTAACAACATTTACAAGTTCTTTTCCTCAAAGCTTTCTGCTTTTTGATGATTATTTTACTAACACAACTCTTCGAATAGACTATCACCACACTGGAGATTCTAAAACCGAATTATTTACGATTGATAAGATTTATGAATACGGAATTTGGGCTGGCAGTACCAAAAACCTGATTGATAATTTCAACAACGGTAAATACTATGTTAAGGTGTATGATGCGGCTTCAAGCAAACTTATTTTCTCTAAGGGATTTGACAGCTATTTCGGGGAATATCAGACAAGCTCAAATGCCATCAAAGGGATTAAAAAAGCTTATCATGAATCCGCTCTAATCCCGCTTCCGAAGGAAAAAGTAAAATTGTCAATTGAAAAAAGAGATGCTGAGAATAATCTGAAAGAAATATTTTCATCTGAAATTGATCCAAAAGATGTTTCAATTATTAAAGATAAAATTGTTGATTCAGCAGTTAAAGTATTTAAATCAGTTTATAATGGCGATCCACAAAAAAAAGTTGATGTTGCTATTATCAGTGAAGGTTATACTGCAAATGAATTGGGAAAATTCAGAGAAGATTTGGAAAGATTCAGCCAGATTTTATTTACACAGGAGCCGTATAAATCCAATAAAGAAAAGTTTAATGTTTATGGGGTTTATAAACCATCTGAGGAAAGTGGAACCGATGAACCACCGGCAAATATTTTTAAGAATACGGTTCTAAATTCTACATTCAACTCACTTGGTTCAGAACGTTATTTATTAACAGAGGATAATAAAACTCTCCGTGATCTTGCTTCACATGTTCCTTATGATGATTTGTTCATTATGGTCAATCATAAAAGATATGGCGGCGGCGGAATTTATAATTGGTGCTGCACGTTCACGGCTGATAATCAATGGCATAAATATTTATTCCTTCATGAATTCGGTCACTCTTTTGCCGGATTAGCAGACGAGTATTACACTTCTGATGTTTCGTACGAAGATTTTTTCAAACCAACTGTTGAACCAGTTGAACCAAACATTACTGCTTTGCTCGATACGGCAAACCTCAAATGGAAAAAATGGATTTCATCGGGAATTGATCTGCCAAGTTTTTGGGAAAAGAAAGAATTTGAAGAGATGGATTATAAATGGCAGGATGAGCGCAGAGCTCTCAATATCAAAGTTGCAGAGCTAAAAAGAAATCGTGCGCCCAAACAGGAAATTTTAGATGCAGAAGAGGAGTACAATTTAAAAGATAAACAACATGCTGACGAACTTGATTTGTTTTTGCAAAAAACCAAGAACTACCGAAAGATCGGCGCATTTGAAGGGGCGGGATATTCACCCAAAGGATTGTATAGACCAATGATTGACTGCATTATGTTCTCAAAAGGCGATAAACCATTCTGCAGAGTTTGTGAGGAAGCAATTTTAAAGGTCATTCAGTTTTATTCTGAATAATTTCTTTGCCAGCTCTACAAACCCAGTTTCTTAAGCCGGAGAATTCGTACTCCTAGAAACTGGGTTTGTTAAGATTGCTCACCAGCCATAAAAAACGTCGTAGTTTTCTTTTTCGGGAGAATGCAAACGACAACGGGGCGGAAGGTTTTCAAGATTAACCTGATATGATTTTTTCAAAGTACAATATTCTGTTGCGAGTTCTCCACTTTCAATGCAAAGAAGTGTGTCACTAACACTTGTTGGTTGAACAAAGTCAGAATTCATGTACGGAAATTTTCTCGAGATGTTTGACATCATCCTTCCCCAAATTGGAGCACAGACCGTTCCGCCATACTGAAATCCTTTAGATAATTTTTTAGATGGATTATCAAATCCAACCCAAACTGCAGTGGATAATGCTGTTGTATATCCGACGAACCAGGCATCGGTATAATTTTGTGTTGTTCCGGTTTTACCTGCAACAGTTCCATTATAATATTTTCTTACAGATTTACCTGTACCTTCATTAACTACGGATTCTAAAGCAGTTGTTAATAAATAAGTAGTTGCCGAATCAAGTACGATTCGTTTCTCATTTCGATCGCTGTAAATAACACGACCATTTTTATCTTCGATTTTTACAATCGCATAAGGTTCGGCATACCAGCCATCGCTCGCAAAAACTGACATTGAAGCAGCCATTTCCAATGGCGAAACTTCTCCCGTTCCCAATGCAATTGAAGGATAAGCCGGAATGGCTGATTTAATCCCAAGCAAATGTGAAAATGAAACGACTGAATCGGGAGATGTTAACCCTGTAATTGCATGAGCGGCAGCAAGATTAACCGAATTCTCAATTGCTTCGATCATTGGAATCATTTTCCCGGAATACGAATTATCATCATTGGATGGTTTCCATTCCCACGGTTTTCCGGCATCAACAACAAGCGGAGAATCGAGCAGCGGAGTTCCCAAAGTATAACCTATTGATAATAAATATCCATATAGAAATGGTTTGAATGAGGATCCCGGCTGCCGGTGAATTTGCGTTGTCCGGTTTAGTCCTCGTGATTCGGATGTTGAGTTTCCTCCCATCATTGTGCGAATCATTCCGGTTCCCGGTTCAACAGATACCAGACCGATTTGTAAATCTTGCATTGATTGCGGAAGCTCTTTCCATTGCAAAGCAATTGCATCACTTGCGGCTTTTTGCATATCATAGTTCAAGGTTGTGGTAATTCTCAACTCATCCTTGCTGAGTGTTAATCCCATCTTTTGGACAATGTTTACCGCTTCCTTTCTAACATGCTCAAGAAAATGTCTTCCAATATTTTCATAAAGCTTTAATCCAAGACTTGTTTTCTTTAGTCTTTGGAATTCCGTGCTTGATAATTTTCCAACTTCAACAAGATTAAAAAGAACCTCGTTTCTTCTCTTTAATAATTTATCTGGCGCTTTATTGGGCTCGTAACCATTTGGAGATTGAAGCAATCCGATTAAAGTAGCGCTTTCCGTAATTGAAAGTTGATCAGGTGTTTTGCTAAAATATTCCTGCGATGCTGCCCAAATTCCATATGCGCCGTGACCGAAATAAACAGTATTTAGATAGAGAACTAAAATTTCATTTTTTGAATAAACTTTTTCAAGTTCTCTGGCGAGATCAATCTCGGATAATTTTCGAGAAACTGTTTTTTCCTGTGAAAGAAATAAATTACGCGCAAGCTGCATTGTGATTGTGCTTCCGCCTTGTGTGTTTCCTGTAATCGTATTCCACAAACCTCTTGCAAGCCCCTTAATTGAAACACCATCATGCTCATAAAAATCTCTATCTTCGGTCGCAACAAGACATTTGATAACATAACCGGAAATATTTGACGTGCTCTCAATATCAACTCTATGCTTTTCGCCAATGTATCCGATTAGTTTGTTGTCAGATGAAAGAACATAGGAGGAATAATCCAATTTTATTGGAGGAAGGTCTTGTGAGATTATCTCTGCCGCTGAAACGATGATTGCTGTAAAGAGTAAAAACAATTTGGTATAGATTTTATGCATCTATGTGTTTATTAAAAATTATCTGGGTGTTAGACTTAGCAATTCTGTATTTGTTTCAAGAAATGAAATTGCAAAACAATCATCTATTCAATCATTCAATCATTCAACTTAAATCTTAACCTTAACACTCCATCTTCAAAACTGGAAGAAATTATTTTGAAACCCCCAATTTCTTTTGTTGATGCGACATGCTTGCCGATACAAGGACATGCATCATAATCGCCAATCTTAATTATCCTGATATTATCTCCCGCTTGATCAGGAAGCTTATCTAAGGAAAAGTTTTTAAGAGCTTCCTCTCTTGGAAGAAAATTTTCTGTTACCGGAAGATTCCGATTGATAATTTCATTCACTTTGCCTTCAATTTTAGCAAGCTCGTCTTGTGCTAATTTGCGATCAAAATGATAGTCGCACTTAGATTTCTTCTTCTCGATGTGAGCACTGAATGAACGCCCTCTGTTAAACATTCTGACCATTGTTTGATTAAGAATGTGTTCGGCACTATGCATTCGGGGATCGTATTCTTTATTCATTTTATTTTAATCATTGATGTAATACTAAAAACAAAGCTCTTATTTGCAAAACCATTTCCGAGTGATATTAACTGATTGGATCGAACTTATTGGTTATTCTTTATCTTTTTTATGCTTCATTACTGAATGTATGAATTTACCGAATTTTTTATCCTTTTGTCTCTTTTCAAAATATGACATTTCATTATACAAAGATTCTTTCAACATTTTAATATAATTCTGATAACGTTCTTTAGAAATAGTCCCCTCTTCCAATCCCTTTAAAATTACACAACCCTCCTCAATTGTATGAGTACAATCAGTAAACCGACATTGGTTCGCTAAATCTACTATTTCGTTAAATGTATCATCAAGACCAGATTCGGCTGAAATTATTCCGAGTTCACGCATTCCAGGATTATCGACTAACATTGCGCCATTTTCTAAAACAATTAATTCGCGGCGAGAGGTCGTGTGTCGCCCTCTCCCATCCTTTTCTCTGATTGGTTGAGTTTTATACAATTCCTGATGTATTAGATTATTTAATAATGTTGTTTTACCAACACCGGATGAACCAAGCAAGCAATAAGTTTCGAATGAATGAAAATGTGTTTTAATTATTTCCACATCGCTCACACTGTTGTTGCTGAATGCTGCAATATTGATGTTCGGAATTATTCTATAAATATCATTCTTCTTTTTTTCTATTTCATCTTGGTTAACAAGATCGCTTTTACTTAAGAATATAATTGGTGTAATATTGCTCTCATTTATCATTACAAGGTAACGTTCTAATCTTCTAATGTTATAATTAGAATCGAGAGATTGCATAATTATTGCTTTATCAATATTGGCGGCGATAAGTTGATA
>Ga0214473_10004797_pt1 | contig 16229 bp, 16 predicted proteins | sample RVTome_7_FD_203509 | JGI IMG/M metagenome (GOLD analysis project Ga0214473, IMG submission 203509) | Soil microbial communities from uranium-contaminated site in the Upper Colorado River Basin, Wyoming, United States - RVT98D197 | ecosystem: Environmental > Terrestrial > Soil > Contaminated >... | reverse complement strand
GTGGGCGCGGAATTTGAACCAAAACGCCTGAACTTCGCCGCTGGCGACCAGAACAAGCCGGAATACCTGGCCATCAACCCCAAGGCCAGAGTTCCCGCCCTCATCACCGACCAGGGCATCCTCACTGAAACACCGGCGATTCTAGTCTACATCGCGCAAATGTTTCCCAAAGCCAATCTTCTCCCGCTCAACGATCCTTTCCGTCTGGCACAAATCCAGGCCTTCAACAGCTACCTCTGCTCGACGGTGCATGTGGCCCACGCCCACCGCGCGCGCGGCTACCGCTGGGCCGATGACCAGGCGGCCCAGGAGTCGATGAAGAAAAAAGTGCCGCAGAATATGGTCGATTGCTTTGAACTTATCGAAGGCACCTATTTCAAAGGTCCCTGGGTGATGGGCGATGCCTACACAATCGCTGATCCTTATCTCTTCACCATCGCCAGCTGGCTCGAAGCCGACAGCGTGGATCCCAAGCGCTTTCCAAAGGTGCTGGATCACCGCAACCGCATGGCAGAGCGGCCGGCCGTCAAGAAGGTTCTGGCCCGCGAAACCGCCTGAGCATATCAGCCCCGCGTTGCCGTTTATGGACGGCTACCAGCCTGTGAAGCATTCTACTCGTCAGTCATGACCGATCAACCGAACAAAACCACTGCATTCATACTGTTAGGCTTTACCGTGCTCATCTGGGGCGCGGCCCCTGCTTTCATCCGCTCCTTCTCGCTCGCCACGGGCCCGGCAGACGCGCTCGTCATCCGCACCATTGCCGTTGCAATCCCCTGCCTCCTGCTACTGCCATTTTTCGGCGGCTACACCGTGGAGCGAAAAGATGTGGCGCGCCTGCTCCTGATTTCCCTTGGCATGTTCGGTTATTTCGCAGGCTCCATCTTCGGCTTTGCCTACGTGACGTCCGGAGTAGGCGGCATCATCATTTCCACACAGCCACTTCTCATCGCCCTGCTCGCTGGTTTTTTCGGAACCGAGAGAATCACCATCCCTACCATCATTGGCCTCATCGTTTCGTTCGTCGGCACGTTTTATCTGTTCAGCGGAGACAATTCGGGGACAGGTATCCATGAAAACCTCATCAAGGGCGGCCTGATGATCTTTGCCAGCGGGTTCTTCTGGTCAATTTATGTGATCTTCAGCAAAACCCTTATTCAGGCCTACGGTTCCTTCAAGATCATGGCTCTTTCCATTATGCTGGCTGCAGTGCCTTCGCTCGCCTTCGCCTCCTCCGGCACCTGGGAAACGGCCCGCAATCTTGATCGCAACGGAATTTTTGCGCTGCTCTATCTCACTCTCATCGGCACTCTGCTCACCGTCAGCACGTGGAATTACGCCACCGCCCGGTTGCAGCCGACAACGGTCGGCGCAGCACTCTATCTCATCCCCGTTCTCGCCGTTGCTTCCGGCTCGCTTGTGTTGGGTGAATCCATTGCAGCCACACCCCTCATTGCCGGAGTCATCATCCTGCTGGGTGTGGCCCTTGCCCAGTTCGGCCCCATACTTCGCCGAACCTGGGGTTCAAAACAGCACTTGATTTCATAGGAAAGAAAGCCTAAATAAAAACATGGAAATGACTGAAAAACAAATTCACTGGTATTTCACCCCCGCCGTCGTCATCGTGGCGGGCTGCCTTGTGGCCATCGTGAACTTCGGCGTGCGCTCCAGCTTCGGGCTCTTCACCGCACCGATCTCGGAAGCCCACGCCTGGCCCCGCGAAATTTTCTCCTTCGGTCTTGCACTGCAAAACCTTCTCTGGGGCATCGCCACGCCTATCGCCGGTGCCTTGGCGGACCGCTACGGGTCCGCTCGCGTACTCATGGTTGGCGCCATCTTCTACGCAATTGGCACGGTCGTTATGGCCGTGGCCGAAGCCCCGCTCATGTTCCACTTCGGTGCCGGAATCCTGATTGGCATCGGCGTTGCCATGTCATCCTTCGGCATTGTCATGGCCGCATTGGGCCGCATCGTTCCGCCGGAAAAGCGCTCATGGGCTTTTGGCATCGCAACCGCCTCAGGTTCCCTTGGCCAGTTCATTTTCGCGCCCCTCGGCGGTGCCTTGATCTCCGCCTATGGCTGGGAACAGGCGCTCTTCATATTGGCCGCCTCCACGCTGCTTATCCTGGTTTTCGCGCTGCCCCTCATGGTGCAGAACAGCTCGAACACAAAAGTTACCTCCGGCGAGGCCGATATCACCATGCGCCAGGCCGTTGGCGGCGCCTTCGGCCATGGTTCATACCTATTGCTTGTATCCGGCTTCTTCGTCTGCGGCTTCCAGCTTGCATTCGTAACAGTCCATTTGCCTCCGTATCTGGCCGAACACGGCATCAGCAAGGAATTCGCCGGCATCGCCATGGGGGCCATCGGCCTGTTCAATGTCGTGGGCTCATATATGTCGGGGATCATCGGCGGCAAATATCAGAAGAAAGTTCCTTTAAGTCTAATCTATGTTCTGCGCTCGGTTTCCGTGGCCGCTTTCATCCTGTTGCCGATCACCCCGGTCACCACACTGATTTTCACCGCCACCATGGGCTTCCTCTGGCTCTCAACCGTGCCACTCACCATGGGTCTCGTCACCGTCATGTTCGGCACCCGCTACATGGCAACGCTTTATGGCTTCGTATTCCTGAGCCACCAGATCGGTTCCTTCTTCGGCGTCTGGCTCGGTGGCAGGCTCTATGACCAGTTTGGCTCCTATGATCCCGTCTGGTGGATGGGCGTGGCCCTTGGCGTCTTTGCGGCCATCGTGCACCTGCCGATCCGGGAAACCAAGGCGCCAAAATTCGCGGCGGGCTGAGCCATGCGCTGGCCCGGCCATCGCCTTGCCATCAGCCTGTTTCTGAGCGTGATCGTCCTGTGGATTGCCGTCATGGCCATCCTCATGCGGCAGGCCTCCCTGCCGCCGGAAGCTTCAGGCCCCATGCTCGCCGTATTTGAACCCGGCACGCCGCCCGATGACATTTTCGCAAAACTCACCATTGCAGGGGCCCGGCCCGTCCGCGAAACCGCCTTCCGCTTTATCTGGGTAGTTGCAGGCGATGAGCCAGGCTTGGCAGGACGGCTCGCAAGCCAGGGTGCCATCGGGTCCTACCGCGAACTCCCGTTAAACCCTACGATTGCTGGTTGCTTTGCCCTTGCTGATGCCAAAATTGCGGCATACACGGGGCCATGATGAACGCCTACGACGCGCTAACCCAACTCAAAGCCAATGTGGCGGTGCCTTTCAATCAGGCGCACGCCATGCCCAAGTCTGTCTACACTTCGGAAGATTTCGCCGCCAAGGAAGTTGAACAGATTTTCAGCAAGGAATGGTTTTGCGTTGGGAGAGCTAGCGGGCTTTCCAAACCCGGCGATTTCGTCACCCTCGAACTCGCCAACCAGCCCATCATGGTGCTCCGTGACCGTAACGGCACCCTGCGCGCCCAGTCCAATGTCTGCCTCCACCGCATGTCCATTCTCCTGAAAGACTCAGGCAATACCGGAACCATCGTCTGCCCCTATCACGGCTGGAGCTATAATCTCGATGGCTCGCTGCGCGCCGCTCCCGCCATGACGCACAATGAATGCTTCTGCAAGGAGAACTACCGCCTGCCGCAAATCCGCTGCGAGGAATGGCTGGGCTGGGTGATGGTGACGCTTAATCCCGATGCGCCTTCGCCCTCCAAAAAACTTGCCGATGTTGAGCATCTGATCGCCGACTATGGCATGGAGAATTATGTCGAGGATTTCCACGAGCAATTTGTCTGGAACACGAACTGGAAGGTGCTGGCCGAGAATTTCATGGAGAGTTATCACCTCCCCGTCTGCCATGCGAAAACCATCGGCGGCCTGTCAAAGCTCGATGAAATGGTCTGCCCGCCGGGCCTGCCCACCTTCAACTATCACACCATCCTGAAAGACGACACGCTGAAGATCGCGCTGGCTCATCCCTCCAATACGCTCATGCAGGGTGAACGCCGCCGGACGACTTTCCTGCTCGCCATCTATCCCAGCCTGCTCATCACGCTGACACCGGGATATTTCTGGTATCTCTCGCTCCATCCCCATGGCGCTGGTCAGGTGCGCGTTATATTTGGCGGTGGCATGTCGCCGGATTTTGCCAATGACGCGGATGCGCAAGCCCATTTCCGGCAGCTCAAAACCCTGCTCGATGATGTCAACGTCGAGGACAAGGGCTGCACGGAACGAGTCTATCGCGGCCTGTGTTCTGAAATGGCCAGACCTGGCCACCTCTCCCATCTGGAACGGCCAAACTTTGATTTCGCCACTTACATCGCCTCAATGCTGAAATAAAAACGGCGGGACAATGCCCGCCGTCTCAAACTCAACAAACGCCAATCAACTAGCGTGAGTAATATTCCACCACGAAGTGTGGTTCCATCTGAACTGGATAGGGAACGTCAGCCAGCGCCGGCACCCGCACCAGCTTCGCCGTCATCGCCTTGTGATCCACTTCAACGTAATCCGGCACATCGCGCTCTGCCAGTTGAACAGCTTCAAGCACAACAGCGAGTTCCTTGGACTTGGCAGTTAGTTCAAGCGCATCGCCAGCTTTAATGCGCATGGAAGCGATGGTCACGCGGCGGCCATTCACCTTCACATGGCCGTGGCTCACAAACTGGCGCGCGGCAAACATGGTGGGCACGAACTTGGCGCGGTAGACGATTGCATCCAGACGGCGTTCCAGAAGACCGATCAGGTTTTCTGAGGTATCGCCCTTCATGCGCGAGGCTTCTTCATAAACCCTTGAGAACTGGCGCTCGGAAATATTGGCGTAGTAGCCCTTGAGCTTTTGCTTGGCTTTGAGCTGAATGCCAAAGTCCGACATCTTGCCCTTGCGGCGCTGGCCGTGCTGGCCGGGGCCATATTCGCGCTTGTTAACCGGGCTCTTCGGACGACCCCAGATATTTTCGCCCATGCGGCGGTCGATTTTATGTTTAGCGGACTGACGCTTTGTCATTTACGGTTCTCCATAACCATTACGTTGGAACCCACCCTCCTCTTCTGGTCTCCCAGCTGACAGAACCCCAAAGGGTTCACGGGCAAGCAAAACGGGGCTTCTGGCCCCGTCGGTGGGAGGGCTTCTAGCTCAGCCGAACCTGCCTGTCAAACCGGCAAATCCACGAATTGATGCCTGAGAAAACCCATGGCGTCATAGGCCGCGAGCGATTCCGAAGCACTGCCCCTGGCCGAGGTCAAAAGCACCGTATTCGGCTCCGGCACCCCAGGCTGCGGCCCTGTCAATTTGAGACCAGCCAGAACATCGCTCACACGGCGCGCAATGGCCGGTGCCGGATCGAGATAGCTCACCTCCCAGGGCGCAACCTGCCTCATCTCGTCAATCAGCAGGGGATAGTGCGTGCAACCCAGCACCACGACATCGGTCTGCTTGCCATCCCGCTTGCGAAATACCGGGGCGATCTCCTCCCTCAACTCATTCAGATCAGGCGCGTGGCCCTTAAGTTTTTGTTCGGCAATTTCAGCCAGGCGCCTGGCTCCATGCAGGATCACCTTGCAATGAAAGGCGTAGGTGTGAATGAGCGTATGGGTATATTCGCGGCTCACTGTGCCCGGTGTTGCCAAAACACCGATGATATTTGATTTTGTCTGCGCCGCTGCAGGCTTGATCGCTGGAACCGTGCCCACAAAAGGAATTTTGAATTTTTCCCGGAGCGCTACCATGGCAAGGGTGGACGCTGTGTTACAGGCAATCACCACGATGTCAGGCTTGGATTCTTCAATCAGCGCCCCCACCACATGAACGATGCGGGCGACAAGTGCCTCTTCCTTCCACGCGCCATAGGGAAAGCCGGCGTTGTCGGCGGAATAAATTAAATGCGCCTCCGGCAATTGCGCCCGCACGCTCGCGGCAACTGTCAGGCCACCCATGCCGGAATCAAACAGCAGAATGCGGGGGTTGGTCATTCCTTGGAGCCTTTACGCCGCAAGTGGGTGCGGGTGAGAGATGAAACCATTCCACGCAGGGAGCGAATCTCCTGTTCAGTCAATTCCGCCCGCACAAACATATTGCGAAGATTCAAACGCATGGTTGGCTTCTTTTTTTCGGTTTTGAAAAACCCGGCGTCATCCAACTCCCGTTCCAAATGCTCAAAAAATCCGTAAAGCTCTTCCTTGGTGGCAAGGCGCGTATCCGGCGTCTGCAAACCGGGGCCACTTAAAGCCGCCAATTCCGGCGATTGTTGGCCAAGAGTTTCAGCGTGTTCCTTGAACCACTCATAGCCCATCAACAAAACCGCCTGGGCAATATTAATGGAAGCAAAGGCGGGATTCACCGGAGCTGTAACGATGATATCCGCAAGTGAGACTTCCTCATTGCTAAGACCCCAGCGCTCGCGCCCAAAAAGCAGGGCAACTTTTTCGCCTCGCGCAACTCGCGCCCGCATGTCATCGCCCGCCTGTTCCGGCGTGATCACTTCCTTGATCATATCGCGGGGCCGCGCCGTGGTCGCATAAACATAATTCATATCGATAAGGGCTGAAGGCAAATCATCAAAAACCTTCGCCCCTTCAACGATCCAATGGGCTCCAGAGGAGGCCGTCAACGCCTTCTCATTGGGCCAGCCGTCACGAGGTGCCACCAGCCTTAGCTCATGCAACCCAAAATTCGCCATGGCGCGGGCCGCCGTACCGATATTCTCGCCAAGCTGCGGATGTGCCAGCACCACTAGGGGTGCCGGACCCAAAACCTGATTCTGCGTTTTATCGGTGCCAGCCATGTTCCCACGGGAAATAGCGAAGTTGAAAGCAGGACGCTAGCTTTTCCCGTCCAGCCTCCGGGCATCGCGCAATTCCGGAAACCAGCGGGACCAGAGGAAGGCCACTGCCATCGTACCGGCACCACCGACGGCCACTGCCGCAACCGCCCCAATCCATGCCGCCACCACACCGGCACGAAACTCGCCCAATTCATTGGAGGCCCCAATGAAGACCCGGTTCACCGCTGTCACGCGGCCCCGTACGCTATCAGGCGTCCATAGTTGCATCAGGGTTTCGCGCACATAGACGCTCACCATGTCGCAGGCGCCCATCAATGCTAAAGCGACAATCGACAACGGCACTGATTTGGAAAGTCCAAACACCACCGTACAGAGACCAAAGCCCGCAACGAATAGAAATAGTATGACACCAGCCTTATCACGAATGGGGTATTTCGACAGCCAGAAGGCCATCGCAATGGCTCCAATGCCGGGCCCCGCCCGCAAAAGTCCGAGCCCCCAGGGGCCAACTTCAAGAATGTCGCGCGCATAGATCGGCAACAGGGCCACAGCACCCCCAAGCAACACCGCAAAGAGATCAAGCGAGATGGCACCAAGCACAATCTGTTCGGATTTGATGAATTTGAAGCCCGCCAGCAAGGTGGCAAAATTGGTTTCCAGCGCGTGGTTTTCCTGGGGCACACGGCCAATCAAAACCACGCAGATGATCGCCATGACCATCAGGCACATGGCTACCCCGTAAGCGAATTCGCCGGAAATCCCGTAAAGCAGCCCACCCGCAACCGGCCCCGTGATGGTGGTGATTTGCCAGGTCATGGAATTGAGCGAGATGCCATGGGCAATCGCGACCTTGGGCAACAGGTTCGGCGCCAGCGCATCGGCCGCTGGATTCATGAAGGCCCGCGCCGTGCCAAAACCCACAAGGATTACAAAAATTGGCCACACCTCCTTGAAAGCCGAAAGTGTGAAAATCAACAGCCCAACCGCACAAAACGCTTCAATAAACAGGCATAAGGCTATGATAAGTCGACGATTAAACTTGTCGGCGATAAGGCCAGTGACCAATACCAAAAGCAGTGCCGGCAGAAACTGCGCCAGTCCTACAAAGCCAAGATCAAGTGGATTGCGGGTTAGATCATAAACCTGCCAGCCCACGGCCACCGACATGATTTGCACGGCGAAACCAGCAGAGCCCAGGGCTGCCAGATAAAAAACATAAGGTTTGTGGTGAAGAGCATTGGAGGAAACCAATGCCGGGGGATTTAACGCAGTCATCTGGCAACGGGTGCCATAACTCCTTCACCAAGTCAAAGGAGGTTCTACGCGCGCCCCTCGTCTGCACCTAGGAACACGGCGCGGATAAAATCACGGTATAGCATCACTTGCTTAGGCAGCAGTTCTTTGTCCTTCAGCACCCGAGATAAAATAATGCCGCCATCCACAAGGCCCGACGCCATATCCGCGAGCGCATCAAAATCCACCGCAATTTTCGGCGGATAGCGTTGCGCAATCAGCTCGAAGCGTTCGCGGAACCGCTTGCGCCAGCCGAGAAGCGCCGAGGCATTCAATTCCACCACGTCACGGTTGAACAACTGCTCCTGGTAGCAAACCGATGCCACGATGCAGCCGGGATGTGTGCTGGGAAGATCCGACATCATCTCCGCAAACATCTTCAGCCCGACGAGGAAACCGTGCAACGGGTCTTCGTGAAGTTCATTTGCGCGTTCAAAGAGGCCATCGAGTATTGCTTCTTCCTGGTCGATGTAGCGTTGCAACAACGCCTTGGCGAGATCGCTCTTGTCGGGGAAATGATAGAAGAAGCCGCTCTTGGCAATACCCACTGCCGTAATGATTTCTTCAATGGACGTGGCGGCAAACCCCTTGGCGAGTACCGCTTCCTCCGCCACTTCAAGAATGCGCTCCCGTTTGCTGCCGCTTCGATTTAAAACTGTTGCTGTCATGTCACTGTACCATGAGTGCAGTTGGAACTTGGCTTGGTCCGTCGCCTGCCTGCGAAAGAACCGCCAAAAGATCATCTAACTTTTTGATCTATATAGAAGTTTCATATTCTTGAGAAGCCTTGACCACAGGGTTTGTAGATTTTTCCGGCGCCTCCAATCATCCTGCAGCCACTCGAAGCGCCACGCGCTCCGCATTTTGCAACAATGGAGACTATTATGACAAAATACCGGCAGAACCTGCCGCAGCTAAGCGACCGCCTGTTCCTGACCGACGCCGGCATCGAAACAACCGTCATCTATCACGACGGCATCGACCTGCCCTATTTCGCTGTTTTCGATCTCTTGAAAACCGAAAAAGGCACCCAGACTCTGCGCGACTACTACAGCCGCCATGCCACAATCGCGCGCGCCAATGGCATGGGGTTCATTCTTGAATCACCCACTTGGCGGGCCAGTGCCGACTGGGGCACAAAGCTTGGCTATTCACAATCGGCACTTGCTGACGTCAATCGCCAGTCCATTGCCTTCCTCGAAACTATCCGCAAGGAATTCGAGACCGCGCAAAGCCCGATGCCGATCAGCGGCTGCATCGGCCCGCGCGGCGATGGCTATGATCCTGGACGCATCATGAACGAAGCCGAAGACTATCATGGGGGCCAGGCGCAGGTCTTTGCAAAAACGGCTGCCGACATGGTGACCGACATCACAATGACCAATATCAATGAGGCGATTGGCCTGACACGCGCGGCAAAAGCGGCGGCGATGCCTGTGGCAATTTCCTTTACCGTGGAAACCGACGGGCGCCTGCCTTCTGGCGAACTGCTCCGTGAGGCCATCGAGGCAGTCGATGGCAAAACCGGAAGAGCACCCGCCTACTACATGGTCAATTGCGCTCACCCAACGCATTTCGACACCACGCTGGTGAAGGCTGACTGGACCAAACGCATTCGCGGCATTCGCGCCAATGCCTCGAGGTGCAGCCATGCCGAACTCGACAAGGCAACTGAACTTGATGCTGGAAACCCGGTGGAACTTGGCCAGCAATACAGGGCCATCCGCGACCGCCTCAGCCATATCAATGTGCTAGGCGGCTGCTGCGGCACGGATCACCGGCATGTCGAGCAAATAGCGCTCGCCGTCCGCAAGGCGGCATAAAACAACATTCCGGGGGCCATTTGGCCCCCTTCTTCCAGTTTGCCCCGGCACCCCGCGCCTGCTATAGCACCCCGAAATTCCAGCACAAAACCGAGGGGCTCCCAAATGACCAAGATAAAAGTCGCCAATCCTGTTGTTGAACTCGACGGCGACGAGATGACCCACATCATCTGGGACCTGATCAAGAAAAAGCTGATCCATCCCTACCTTGATGTTGATCTGCACTATTATGATCTCTCGGTTGAAAACCGTGACGCCACCAATGATCAGGTCACGATCGACTCCGCCAACGCAATCAAGAAATATGGAGTTGGCGTGAAGTGCGCCACGATCACCCCTGACGAAGCCCGCGTGAAGGAGTTCAACCTCAAGCAGATGTGGAAATCGCCTAACGGCACCATCCGCAATATCCTGGGTGGGGTTATTTTCCGCGAGCCTATCATTTGCAAAAACGTGCCCCGCCTCGTGCCCGGTTGGACCAAGCCCATCATCATTGGCCGCCATGCCTTTGGCGACCAGTACCGCGCCACGGATTTCACCTTCCCCGGCAAGGGCACGCTCACCATCAAGTTCGTGGGCGACGACGGCAAGGTAATCGAAAAGGAAGTGTACAAGGCACCGGGCGAAGGCGTTGCCATGGCCATGTATAACCTGGACGACTCAATCAAGGAATTTGCCCGCGCCAGCCTGAACTATGGCCTGAACCGCAATTTCCCCGTCTATCTCTCAACCAAGAACACCATACTCAAGGCCTATGACGGGCGCTTCAAGGATATTTTCCAGGCGATTTTTGAATCTGAATTCAAGGCCGAATACGAAAAGCGCGGGATCACCTATGAACACCGCCTGATTGACGACATGGTGGCCTCCGCAATGAAGTGGACCGGCGGATATATTTGGGCCTGCAAGAACTATGACGGCGATGTGCAATCAGATTTGGTTGCACAAGGCTACGGCTCACTAGGCCTCATGACATCCGTATTGATGACGCCCGATGGCAAAACCGTTGAAGCCGAAGCGGCCCACGGAACCGTGACGCGCCACTACCGCCTGCATCAGCAGGGCAAACAGACCTCCACCAATTCCGCCGCTTCAATCTTCGCCTGGACCGGCGGGCTCAAGCATCGCGCCAAGCTGGATGGCAATGCGGCGCTGGCAAAATTTGCCAACACCCTGGAGGCAGTGACCATTGCAACCATCGAAAAAGGCAGTATGACAAAGGACCTCGCCGTTTTGGTTGGGCCAGATCAAAGCTGGCTCTCCACCGAGGGCTTTATTGATGCGATCGACAGGAATCTGCAGAAGGCCGCTGCCTAAATAGCTAGGCGGCCTGCTCGCATACATCGAGCACGCGCGGCAGGTCCACCGGCTTGCCGAATACCCCAAAGGCACCGCTGGCCATGGCTTTCTTGAGCAGGTCGTCGGCACTGTAGCCCGTCATGAAGTAGACTTTCGCGTCGGGCCTCTGCTGGCGGATTTCCAGGAAGCTCTCCACGCCATTCTTGCCAGGCATCATCACGTCAAAAAATCCGAGATCAAACGGAACTGAGCGATAGGCGTCAATGGCCTCCTGGCCGCTGTAAACCACTTTTACCTTGTGGTCTTCCATGGCAAGCAATTCAGCTAATGCATCTGCGTTGTCGGCGTTGTCATCCAGAACAAGTATGGAAAGTGTACGCGCCATGTCAAGCAGCCTCCTCAAGTGTTTCTATGATTGGGAACCATGCGGTAAAGCATGCGCCCTCGCCAAGTTTGGAAGTAATTTCGAGTCCCCCGTCATGTTGCTCCAGGATTTTCTCCACAGCGGGCAATCCCAGCCCCGTGCCAAAACTTTTGGTCGTGAACAACGGCTCCCTGATCTTCGCGAGATTTTCCTCCGATATGCCAGGCCCATTGTCCGCAACGACGATTTCGACGCCGCGCCCGGTCCGGCGAGATTGGATTTTTATGTTCGGAACGAAATCCGCATCACCGGAAAGTTCGTCACCCTTGCCTACAAGCGCTTCCGACGCATTGCTGATCAGGTTGATCAGGCTTCGGCTCATGCGCTCCGGATCGATGGCAGTCACCAAACTGTCAAGTCCCAGCGTGCAATCAATCGTCACCATTGAAGGCAGTTTTGCGGCCTCCTCCTCAATGATTTTTGCAAGCCATGTGTCAAGATCAAGAAGCTTGCGTTGGGCAGCGCGGGTGCGCGCGAAATCCAGAAGCTGCGAGATAATGTTGTCACAGCGCACGACGCCATTGTCAATTCGCTGCAACTGTTGCTCAACTCCCAATCCCTTGCCCTTGATTTTGCGGTCGAGCACGAAGGCGGAGGTCCGGACTGCAGCCAGAGGATTGCGCAGTTCATGGGCGACGGTGGCTGTAAGCTGGCCAAGCTGGGCCATGCGGCCAGCCTTTACCATTTGCTCTTGCGTGTCCTTCAGCTTCTGAATGTTGTTCGATAGCTCCGTGTTGAGCCGCGTGACCTCGTCGTTCACCGTTTGGAGATCGCTGATTTTGGTTATGTCAACAAAGGTAACCATCACGGAGCGGCCGGCTACGCCGGCATTCTCAAGCCATCCGGAAGAGACAACCATGGCGCGGGCCGCGACCTTTCCTCGAGACAGGAGATCGGTCTCAAAACGAGACGCAGCTCCTATCTTCTCAGTGATACCTTTGGTCGGGCAGCAGGCAAGCATGTCCTTGGGGTCTGTTGCCGCGAATTCAGCTTCCGTCTTGCCAAGAAGATTGAGCAAGAACGGGTTTACGTAGATCATGCTTCCATTTTCATGCAGATGCCAGATCCCGACGGGAACGGTCTCGGCAAGCGCGCGGTAACGGGCCTCCTTGGCTTCCAATTCCGCCTCGGTTCTCTTCATTTCTGTCACATTTGTATTTGTGCCAATCAGATAGGTCGTGCCATCAGATGTAGCCACGCGGGCTTTTCGCGTAAGGGAGTAGACGGTGGAACCGTCAGTGCTCGTCGCAAGCTCCATGAATTCAATAGGTTCCGGTGAATCAAGCACCCTCCTGTCGCCCGCCATGAACTCCTTTGCCTGGTTCTCCGGGTAGAAATCGGCATCGGAAAGGCCAAGCAGCTTTTCAGCCGGCGAACCAATGATTTTGCAATGGGCCTCATTGGAAAATACAAAGTTCAATTTTTCGTCTTTGACGAAAATCGAGGTTGGCAGCATGTTGAGAATCTGCAGGAGCACATCAATGTTGTTGATGCGCGAAACTGGCGTTTTTCCGTGAATGGTCATAACAATCATCTCTCCCCAGAGTGAAGCATGCGGATATTTAAGCGGCTAGTTTCTCCAAACGGTCTAACAGCACCAGTGGATCGAATGGTTTGTTCAGAATCCCGGTCAGGACAACGTCGTCAAAAAGCGCAAGTTCCTTGCTATGCTCGGAAGCATTGCCCGTAATGATAATCGTTGGAACACTGCGCCCCTGCTTTTTGAGTGTGGTATAAACGTCAATGCCGTTGATCAGGGGCATTTTGAGATCCAGCACGAGGACATCCACGCCACCCGCCACAACTCGTGATAATGCATCGCGGCCGTTGCGGACCAGTTCGCACCGGTAACCGTTGCGATTGATGAGTTGTGCAAGCGTCGGGCCAAAATCCGGATCATCTTCCGCAACGAGAACGATCCCTGACGACCCCAGCCCTGATACGGCATCAAGAACCTGATAGAGATTTACAGGTTTTGAGAAAACTCCCATCGCCCCGCCCGCGATGGCCTGTTGCAGCAACTGCTCCACGCTGTAACCAGTCATCATGTATACCTTGGCAGCGGGTTTCAGTCTTTTGATCTCCAGGAAACTTTCCACGCCGTTTTTTCCCGGCATCATCACGTCCATGAAGGCGATATCGAAATCCTCCTTGAGATAGGCCGCAATGGCGCTTTCTCCATCATGGACTACAAGCGGTCTGTGCCCCTCCATTTCGAACAGTTCGCCCAAAGAATTGGCATTGTCTGCATCGTCATCGACGACGAGAATACGAAGTGAACGTTTCATGCTGCCTGCTCCCCACCACTTTCATGAATTGGCATCCACAGAGTAAAAGTGGCGCCCTTCCCCTCAACAGAATCTATATCAAGCCCCCCGCCATGCTGCTCGAGTATCTGCTCCACCGCGGAAATCCCGAGCCCGGTACCAAAGTTCTTGGTCGTGAAAAGCGGTTCCCTGATTTTTGTCAGGTTATCGTCGGAAATGCCCGGTCCGTTGTCAGCAACGCTGATCTCGGCGCCGCGCGCTGTCAGTCTTGTCCTGACGGTAATGACGGGCGTTTCCGTAAATCTCGCCTTGGGATCATCACCCTTTCCAACTAATGCTTCCGAGGCATTGGAAAGCAGGTTGATGATGGCGCGCTCAAATCGCCCAGGTTCAAGATCAACCAGCTTGTCACCCAGCCCAAAATAACATTCGATGGAAACCAGCTCCGGAAGCTTCTGCGCTTCGCTCTGGATAAGCTTCTCGAGCCAGACATCGAAAACCGTGGGCTCGGCGCTCACCGCCTTGGAGCGTGAAAAATCGAGGAGCTGGGTAATGATGTTGTCGCAGCGGATAACGCCATTGTTGATGCGTTGCAGTTGCGGCTCCACGCCCAGACCCTTATCCTTGATCCTGCGCGCAAGAAGATAGGTCGAGGTGCGCACCGTGCTTAGGGGATTTCGCAACTCGTGGGCCACGGTTGCGGTTAAATTGCCAAGTTGCGCCATTTTGCCTTTGCGCAACGCTTCATCCTGGGCTTCCCGAAGCTTCGTGATGTTTTCGCTAAGCTGCCGGTTGAGAGCGCCCATCTCGTCGTTGACGTTTTGTATTTCCTTTGAAAACGTGATGGCTTGTTCATGCGAAGCGGCCAATTCGCTGTGCGTTTTCTCAAGTTCAACGAATTTCCGCTTTAGCAGGCGTCCCATGAATTGCCCGTAGAACGCAACGGTGCAAATGACCAATGCCATCAAAACGCCGATATAGAATTCATAACTGCGCAGTCTGGTGATGCTCGCAGCCGCGTCGTCGGAGGCTTTCAATTTCACCCGCCCAATCAGTTGATTGAGGTCTCTAATATTGTACCTGAGCGAATCGTAGCGCGCGACAATGCGGGTGACCTCTGTTTGGGCACCTGCGCTGTCATTGGTATTGATCGAAAGTGCTACCTTGTCCACAAGCCTTTCAATCTCAGTCATGGTGGCATCCATTCGCCGCAACAACGCCAATGCCTTCTTTGCAGGCTTCTCGTCAAAATGCAGCGGAAGTTGCGAGCGGAGCCGGTTGACTTCCTGGCGGAACTCGTAGGTCTTGGACCTGAAGGTAGTTTGCGCTTGCGCCAGCGCCTTCGTGTTTACCACCTTGACAAATCCCGATTGTGCATCGGAAGCGGCATCCGCGATAACCCACGAGGATGTCAACTGACGGTCAAAGAACAGGGATTCTTTGACGCTTGCCTGATAGACGCCAATCACCAGATGGCTGAGGTAAAGGCCGCAGAAAATAGCTACGAGGTTGAAGGCCGCGATAAAAAAATAGACAAATTGCAGTCTGGGCCAGGAGTTTTGGCCGTTCTGTAGTGCTGCCTTCCCCAACGCCGCTGCTCCCCGCCCGCTCAAACACAAGCAATTGAAAATCCACGCTGCCCCAATTATGGTAAACAAATGATTGATTTTCCGGATTCTGGCCTGAAAGAATCGAAAATAACTGAGCATTTCTCAGGCGGTTGCCAATGTGGTGCGATCCGCTTTCATGTGGCTGGCGCCCTCGGAAGGGCCGGAATTTGCCACTGCCGCATGTGTCAGAAGGCCTTCGGGTCCTGGGGCGCGGCGCTGGTTTCAGTCCCGGCCAACAATTTGTCGTGGACGCGGGGTCAACCCGGAGTGTTCAGGTCATCGGCCATTGTGGCCCGCGGCTTCTGCGCCGAATGCGGAACGCCTCTCTTTATGCGCGAGGATGGAGACAGCAATTTTGAACTCGCCATCGGAACCTTCGACGAACCATCCAAGGTCGGCCCCCTCATCGAACAGGTAGGCGTGGAAAGCCGTGTATCGTGGTTCAGGGACATGCATCTTTTGCCAGAACAAACCACTGAAGAGACGCGTACGCCCCAGGACCTCGCTAAGCTAAAAAGCTTGCAACATCCTGATCACGATACGAACCATTGGCCATGAGCGAGACGATCACTGGCGGTTGCCAATGCGGCGAGGTGCGCTATGCGATCACGGGCCAATTGCACAACCCGCACATCTGCCACTGCCGCATGTGCCAGAAGGCCTTCGGCAATTACTTTGCGGCGCTTGTCGGCACGGCGCGGGAGAATTTCCGCTGGTCGCACGGCAATCCGGGTGTGTTCAGGTCATCGTCCATCGTCTCGCGTTACTTCTGC